>Ga0179593_1281510_pt1 | contig 10424 bp, 8 predicted proteins | sample CZODoug2_1_08_16_FD_185931 | JGI IMG/M metagenome (GOLD analysis project Ga0179593, IMG submission 185931) | Vadose zone soil fungal communities from Angelo Coast Range Reserve, California, USA - CZODoug2_1_08_16fungal (PacBio error correction) | ecosystem: Environmental > Terrestrial > Soil >... | reverse complement strand
CGCCTGGATACCATGAGGCCTTGTTTCGTGGGGTTGCCTCCTGAGCGAGAGTGATGGTCTTTTGGCGCCCGCGCGGAAGGCGGGAGACCTTCCTGGGCCCCCTCCCCCCTGGGTCAGAGTACCTAGCTTGGAAGACACCAACCTCCCCTTTAGGAGCTTTCCCGAACCCAAGGAGTTTGTGCTTTAGAGTTTTTGATTGCCCTTATACCTTAGTTGTTTTGAATATTGAATGTTGGTGTTTTTGACGAGTCACCTACTATACGAAGGGTAAAGATCCTGATTCGTTAGACAGTCTTGCTTATTTTCTGAACGGAATTGTGACTTATGATTTTTTCACGCAAACGCCCGCCTTTTAGTTTATCCTCCCAGACTTATCGACCCCCTCCCAAAAGAAACGGGTCCCCCCCCAACCCTTGCATTCCTTTTCCCAAACACCCCTGTTCTATAGCGCCCTTTTGCCGTCGGGTGGACTCTCCTCCTCCCTAATAATCCTTACAGCGCAAGCTCATACTTTCCCATCCTTCTAACTCTAAGGTTGATGAGTGCTTTTCCGTGCTTGATATCTACTTGAGAAGCTTCACACCCAGTAACCTCATTCCCTGGGGGGGGGGGGCGTGCCCCCCTCCACAAGAGTTTCGTTTTAGGATCAGTCCTCTCAGCCCGGAGAGGTCCCCCCTCCCTTTCCAAGGCCCCATATTTCTCGCTTCGCAGAAACACTCCCCTACTTTTACATTCCATCCTTCCTTCCCTTTCCGCCTCGCATGTTCGGCAATGCTCTCCCCCCTTTTCCCCTTCCGGACTTGCCTCACGTCGGTTCTTGCCCCGTAGGCGTCGTCCTTAGAGTTCCGCTTCCCGGCGGTCGTGTTCCTTAGACCTAGCTGACTTCACCATCCTTATTCCCCCCTCCGGCTGGTCTCCTGGTCTAGGTTAGAAAGAAGCTCCCGTTGGTCCCGAATGCGTATGACGTTATTTCCAGCTTTTTTGAGAAGTAAATCGGTTTTTTTTCTGCGTGCCCGACGATGACGGCGGACAGTTGTTTTCCAGTCGCGTGGTGGATGATTGTGGATTAAGTCCCTCGGTTATCTCCCAAATACTCCCTTACGTTTCCAAGACAGCGTTACACGCATAAAGCCAGATGTCGGGTCGTGCCGCCCTCTTGTTTTTTTTAGTTCTCACCGATCCCCCGCTTCAGAAGGGCCTCGAGCCGCACATTCCCCCTCTCATATTCTTAAACCCCCCGCAGCCTCCTAGATCCCTTTTTTCGCGGCCAGCCAGCTATATCAGCCATCTAGCCCACCTCTGAATGTTTAGAGCAGCTGATCTCTATCAGGCGGCTTGGAGTCCAGCACGGTATGTCAATTCCTTAATCCTGCGAGTACCCCCCTCCCTAATATTTCGAGCTCTTGAGGTGAGGGTCGTTCCTTCCCTCTCGATTGCGCCGTGGGCTGCCCTCCGCTGCTGAATATCCTTCCTCTAAGGTAAATCTTTCACCCCCAGCTCTTCTAGTACCCCATTCCACTCTTTGTCTCCTTTGCCATTTCTATTCCTTGAGGGTTTTTCTTTGCACCTGGTCTGACTGGTCCCCCGGAGCGCTCCTTTATTTTCTGTTGCCCTCCTCCAGGCGATTATGTTTCAATGCTGAATCCTCCAGGTCCCTTTCCTGCCTTCTGTGATTGCTTTAACACGCTTCCGCGCTTACTGCCGTAGTCCTAGACTCCGCGTCCCCGAACCCCCTGCGCAACAATATTCCCCCTACTAGGTTAGCTTTTGCATTGTTGTCAGGGATCTCTCCCCCACAACCCCCCTGTGGCGAGTTCCTTTTCGCCCGATGCTGCGCTTCTGATCTTCTTTCAGCCGACCATTACGCTTACCTCTTACAGCAACTCGCCTCTCCACGAATGGTTCCGGGCCCCTGTGTTTTCTAACGTCCAGAGCCATTTCAAGCAGACCCCGCGCGATCCCCAGCGACACCAACGCAGCGCCCGGCGAACCTTTTAATTAGCTCAAACCCCATTCGGGAAAGATTTTCTCCCACGAGGTTCAGGAGACTTTCAAGTTCGATTAAGTAGCTCTCTGTCCCATACCTGGGTGATCCCCCCCTAGGCCCGACGGCGCCCTCCAATCCGTTGTTCCCCCCCGTCACTACCCTTTTCTCCCTCCGTAACCAGCCCCGCCCCCCCTGAAACAAGTTTGCCAAAGAGGCTTTTTCATTGAGCCCCTTTTTCTTCGGTTAGTCGCCCCACCCCTCGAATTTCTATGAAGGATGGTAATCGCAACTTGTACTGACGAACCCTAACATTAAAACGAGGCCTCTTCCTCCCCTCCGGTCGGTCGGTTCACGTCTACCTTCGTCGTGAGGTTGATGTTTCCTCTGGAAGATGCAGGTCCCTTTCCGCAGGATAGCTTTGAGGTCCTCACGACGTGGTCGCCACCCCGACTTGTCTCCCTGGGTGCCATCCAAGAAAAGAGTCCCCAAAGCGTTCCCCCCCCGATCGTTTTCTTTTTTATTGTCAGAAAGGGTTCCCGACCTTTTCCCCGTCTGCCTGAGAGCGGAGTCTCGCGTTCTTTCGCTTGTTGTATCAGTTTAAGATTTCGCCTTCTTCGCCTCTGGGTACCCCCAACATGTTCAGGCCCCGTGTTGCCGATACTAAGCGTATTGGCTCCGTTGGTCTAGGACGGCGGCTGTCCCGAAGTGAACTCGCCCCCCTGACATTTAGGTTTCAAAAGGTTGCGGTCTATCTCCGCCGCGACTGCCGAGCCCCCGGACTACTCACCATACATTCATGAAGTCTCGCGTCCCGTCTTGACCACGTCTTAATCTTCTGCTCGTCGAGCATTTCGGTTTTATTCCACTTCTTCTTGTCGCTTGCTAGAGCCTGTCCCCCTGGCTTGTGATCCGTTGATCCTGTTTTCCCCAGCGGGTCCTCCTCCCTACCGAATATGGTTTCCTTTTCTCACAAGTGCTCTAGACAACTACTTCGAGGTCCCCTCCTTACCCTCCCACCTCTTTCTTGCCTTGGGGTCTGAACCACGAGTTTCCACAGACTCGGCCGCAAATTTCTGGATCCCGTCACTCAGCGGATTCCCCTCGAATTTTCCGCGCCGCGAGCATATATGGAGAGTTTCACCTTAGCCCCGGTGGCGGTCTCCTCTATGTCAGATTTTCCTTTGAATATGGTTCTTCCCCGGGGGGGCGACTTGGAAGCCATTCCTCCGTGCTACCCCGGTCAGGTCTAAATCGCGATTTAGACTGCTCCTGGTACTTTTAAGGGAACCACATCTGCGACCCCTTAACGCTGCCGCTAAATAGGCCCCACTACAAACTCTTTCCAATAAACCCCCATTTACCGATGCTTAACTACGATTCCCCCCCTTGGGTCCGGTAACCTTCCCTTTCTTAATGGGGGCCGTCCTCACGCATTTGTGATTACGCCCTACAGGATTTCCTTGAGGTCTTTCCACTTCCCACATTTTTTTTATTTAGGCTGAGTTCATTATCGCAGGGTTTGAACGTCTTTCCCCCCAATATTCGCCATTGAAGTCGCCCATCTTCCCCCCCTTCTAATTCTCTTAGGACCGCCTTCATGGGAGAACGTTAACTCCTTTCCCCCCTGCCTTCGTGAGGTGTACTACGTGAGTTCCCCTTTTCCCAACCTCCGACAAATCTCCTAGGGGATACTCTGTATCAGCCTTGTTGCTTTTTTTTGATGTTATCTCCCTGCCTCTTATGGTTTCACCCTTATGTCCCAGGTAGTCCCTGAAATGAAGCCAACCTCCCCCCATGACCCCCCCTTGGGTATTTTTCTTCGTGCACGTCACTGAGAGATGGTCCTCCCCGCCCTGGCTTTTCCTTGTTATTTCTTGAATTGAGAGATTAGTTTTTGGATCCTTCTGAGGGATGTCCGCCCGTCTTCCCCCTAGACGTCCCTCCTAACGTTACCAATGGATTACCCCCCCGAGTTCCAAATTCCCAACCTGCGATAGGCTTCGGAAATCCCGATTCCCCGAGAGCTTGACTCAAACCCCCCCCATTCAAATCAGGATCCCCCTCCACAGACTCTTAGTTACTTGACCTCTGACTATAGGTCTATCTTCCCTCATGTGAGTTCCTATTCTGCAATTTTTTATTGCGACGATAGCCCTTACCGCCCATAGGCTTCTAGAGTCAATTTCTCCTGCCGTTCTAAAAGTGTATCAGCACTTTCATCTGAGCCTTTTTTTGCAGCCCTAGGAAGCCACGCGGCTTCTATTCCGCAGCCTTTTTGTCCAGGGGCACTAAGAACTTTATTTTTGAGCGACCCCCCGGATAGGAAAACTCTCCCTAGCCGGCCTATTTTGTGGCCTTCTGTTCTAGGGCCTGCAGCAATTAAAGATTGACTTTTATTTAGGGACGTCTCCCCGAACTTCGGTTTTTCTTTTCTGAAGGTCCTGGTATCGCAAAAGCTGAGGATAGTCCTTGATGCCCCCTTCCCCAACTTCTCTCCCCGTTGAGCGTTAATCAGACCCGGAAACCGCTCGTAGCGCGCCTTCGTCTCTACTCACGCGACTTTCCTAGACGATCTCACCCCCGTCGGTCAGGTACGTTCCCGGTCTCCCGAGAGGCTCTCCGGATCCTTTTCGGGGTCTGGCGAATCATTTAGAGGCGGACTGGCCCCCTCTTGTGAAACTTTCCGTCATGCTGCGGTAATTCCTCTCCTTGGTACCCGATCAAGCGGGATTCCTTTCCCTCGGTTTCACCTTTTTATCCGCCACGTGTTTCTACTAAGGCTTTAGATCCCGCGCTTCAAGACCCTCTCACTTTTCCTCGATCCCCAATCTCTGACGGCCTACCTTGTCTCCCCAAAATTTCCCGCACCTATTTCCCCTTGCGTTTTGTCCTATTTGGGGTTAGTTTAGAATCGCAGTCTCTTTCGGGGCGCATCTCGTCTCGCATGGACACGAGCTACCCATCAATCCCCGCTCTCCTTGATAAATGTCTCACTCCCGACTGAGCTTCATGACGGAACATTTCAAGAAAGACCGTCTCCCGCCCCTTTCAGGCCTAGTGCGGACCTTGTCCGTCTCGCAATGCTTTTTATGAAAAAAGTCCCGTTCCCCTCTCCCTCTATAGTTTTTTATTTCTATGAAGACGCCCTTGAATACATGCTCGCGGGCCTGGCCATGGGTCTGACCCTGTGCGTCCCTCCACCTATAATGGGAACCGACGCTGGTGGTCGAAATCCTACACGCTCGGTGCTAACCCCCTGTTCGGGCTCTTATTCTCCTTCACTGTGCACCCTGTATTTCATTGGCGCCATCCCGAGGTCTGCTTTTTGAATTAAGTTCTCGCCCCCTGTACTACCAGAAGGCAATCTCAACCGGACATTTCTGGGGCCCCCTCGGTTTGACTCTTCAGTTCTCATGCTCAAGACGACTTTCTAGATATGGCGTCAGCTTCTACCCGCAAGGTACCATCGCTCTTCGACAGGCTTCCGTTCCCCGCTGTCTGCTTCTCTACAGCCGCTCAAAGCTCCCCTACCCCTCTACCCACCGTTGTCTGGGAGAGAACCCTGAGCTTCCCCGATATTATGTGATGTCTTCTCTGTCAATTCTCTGTCGATCTCGAGACTGTCGCTTTTTCTGGCCCATCCCCTTATTTATGGACATCTTCCAGAATCCCTCTCCATTCTCCTTTCTGTGAAGATAGGATACAGAGAGTCCTTGTCTCCGCATCCTGCCTACTTTTTCCCCCGGCGGCTAATTTGATGGAGAATATGAGTGTCACTGCGCAGCGACGGTCCCCCGACGGCTCTTTTCGCGCGGTCGTTGTCTGTGGTAAAAGTTGAGCCATCATCCTGCGGATCACATTTTTTTCGAATATTCGTGCCTACCGGATTCCGCGCCCCTAAGGAAGGTAGTCCCCTTAGGAGACACGGCTGCTTAGTGAGCCTACCTCCTCTGCCTCTCCACTTCTTCGGTCTTCTCTATTCTCTTTAGCTTACTTTTCCTAGTCATTCTTTTTCGCGTCTGCGGGACTTATTCCCCGTTCTGTCTTTTGGTGTCATGTTCTCGCAGTCCACTTCTTGTTTTTTTGCTGTTTTTTTTTTTTTTTAGGTGAGAGGTTTCCGTCCCCGGCGGTTACAGTCTGTTCCCTTTATAATATCCCTCCCTTAGCCTGGGAGCGTTCTGGATTTTTTCTTCGGAGCTGTAAGTTCTCTTGACTCCTCCCTCCAACGGAAGGACGTCAACCCGATTTCATCCCTTTAGTTGAGATGGAGTGCTTTCTCCCTTTTCGTATCCGATCTCTTAGTCACCGCTTTCTCGTACGGAACTAATGCTACGCGGTTTACGTCTAGCCCGACCAAGCGCGCGGTTTGGAGACACTTTTGGTGTCAAGGCCGAGTCGACGGCCCCAAAATCCCCACGTTTTCCCGAGATCCTTCCTCTTCTTCCTACTTGTCCCTTCCAGATTGGCTCTTCCTCCCTGGGAGGAGTTTTTTTAAGTTTTACTCGAATGTACCTCCGGTCTCGCGCTGCTTCAGGCTTTCTCCTCGGGAACACATCCTTCTTGTGATATCTTACTCACCCTTCACCGTGAGAGAACTGTATATTCCGAAGAGCGTCTTCGAGGCGATTCCACAATCCTCCCAGACGCTCAGTTCATGAGGGCCCGACTTTTAATTCTGATCTCCTCGGCAAATGCCACCCCTTTTCCTCTCTACAAGATTCTTTCCAGTTTGGCTTTCCTGAGGGTGTGGCACTTCTGGTATGACGGCCATAGAGGCAACAGTGTTCCGAGCCGTCTATCTCACCGTTTTAACACACCCCCCCCCCCCCCCCCTACCCCCAAACAACAGCCCCCACCTCCGCCCCCCCCCCCCCCCAAACCCCCCCACCCTACACCCCCCAATGCACCCTCCCCCCCCCCCCAAAAACAACCCACACAAATCTTCCTGTTGTTTGTCTGCCATCATTTCCTTTGTCTTTGAGGGGTGTTATTTTGAGTTGAGTTCTCCCTGCTTCGTCTCACTATTTTTACCCGGAGATGGCTTTGCTGCATGCAACCCTACTAATTTTTAGCCCCTGACGGTTCTATCAAGGTCCCCCCCAGTGCGCCCCCTAAGCAGAGTCTCTCCTAGTCTTAAGTTCCATTTCTTCCAACCCCCCTTAAAAATATTACCAGGTGTGCCACAACAATCATTTATGAGCAGTTTCACGTTTCCATAAAGTAACAAAATTGCGCAACTCCATGTTCTCTCTTGGCCTGTGTGACTATTCGCCTTCACTATATTGATGTTTTATTCTGTTTTTCAGGGTCCAGGCTATCCCCGTATTGATCTCCAAGAAGCTTTCACGTCCAACCACCTATATCTCCTAGTCTCCCTCACCTGTTCGCCGCATTTAAATTTAACGATCTTATTTTCTCTCCGACAAACCTTTTAGCGGTCACCCTGTCGTGTTTCCTCTATAATATTTTCATACATCCTTCCTCTTTTTTTTGTTTGCCGCAGACGATTTTTATACCCCCCCCATTCTTCTGGGATTTCTGTCTCAGATGCATGACGTTTCTACAGCTCGTGACTACAGGCTTGTGACCCTCTGAGTACTCCGAATCGCATTTTTTTCAGTAACCTTCTGAGCGTCTTCGCCCTTAGATAAATTGGAAGGCCCCCAAAATTCTCAGGCTCTCTCCCACAAGGGACGTGCTTTTGCCCGAGCTTGTCACACGTCGCCAGGATGTTGTTCAAGTCCCCCAATCGGGAAGGCTGGTTGGTGGTTTTTATTTCCACGATTACACGTACAGAAGAATTCTTACAAAAGCACAATTTCCTCCTTGTCGACTTCATGGGATGGGACGATTTGTATACCTCCCCGCCCAGTTTCTAGGGCCCTTTTAGCATCCACTATCCCCCAATGCTCTCTTGTAAGTCCGCCACAATAAAATTTTCCGACTTTTTTCGTCGTCCTGCAGAACCTTTCTATCGCTCACAATAACATCCCAGCCAATTCCCCGTCCCTCAAAACCATAAGCCCCTTTTTTCCTGGGCCAAAACTTGTTCCATCGACGGTTCTCTTTTGAATTCCCCCCGGGGACTTCTATGTGCCCCCCCCGACGCCCTACCTTGTCCAGCCACATAGCATCTGGAAAGATAGGCTCCCGTGCATCCCATGGGGCGATTGTGGACCTAGAGTCTGTTACGGGACGCGGACCGCTCCTTCGCGTCCACATTAGCGTCATTCTTGCGCTTTTTATGTTCGGTTCTCAGAGTGTTAGCTTCCACTCAGCACTTTTACCTTATTCATCCGCCCCTTACCACTACCCCCCGTGTAACATAGTCCCATCCTGACCCTTCGCCCCTGCTTCACTGGGATGTAAATTCAGCTCTCCTTTCCTTGCGTACAGCTGCGTAGGGTTGACCGTACCGTCCGAGCTTCGTTCTCTTCCCTCTATTTCTGATGCCCTGGACTGTAGGCGGCTTTTTCCTGTATTCTTGGTAAGTTCACCAGCCGCCGATGCCAGCCTTCTTTTTCAGAGAACTTTTTTTCCGGCTTTTCATCCACCTTCCACGCTCCTTCCCCATCAGACCTTTTACTTCCCTAGACCTGTCCAGAGGTTTTTTCGTTAAGATTTTCCCCACTTCTTCTCATCCAGTTTCCGAGAAAGAAAGATATGCCCGATGGGCCCCCTGTGTCCCCTTCTTATCCGTTACTCGGGGTCCAAAGACACGGCACTTTCCCGCTCATGCCTTCCTGCCGACACTTTGCACCTTGTCACTCACGCTGCTCTGAGTGCCGCCAACGTCCCCCCCGATGCTTTTCTAGGAACTCCCCTCCTCTCTCTTCCCCAGCATTGAAGTTTTAGTAATCCCTCTGTGCCGATGAAATACTTCCACGCCCCCCTGCCTCCTCGTAGATCACCCATCCGCGGCCCTCCCTTTATTTCTTGCAGAAGTCGCCGCCTAAACAGCGTTCCTGTTGCCTGGGCATATTTAGATGAACAATCTGAGGCCCTAGCATCCGGAGGAGGTCGTCTCAGCACCTGTTCCTTCGTCTTTCCCCTTCCTTCTGCAATCCCCTAGTTTCAAACTAATCTGCCATGGCGACTAACCCCTCTCTCTTTGGCGCGCAAGAAGCTGATTCTGCCCTGTGATAGAAAGCTCCTGCGACCCTGCCTCCTTCTACCCACTGTCCATAGCTTTTTGGTCGTCCTGACGTTACGGCGCCCAGTTTCCAATGCGTCGAACGGTTCCTCTAAAATTAAGCACCTCGTTTGGGACCCCGGATCTTTTCCTCGTACAGGCCCCCCCCGGCGCTGGCTGCTTTTACCTTCAGGCATTGCAGAAGCCCCCGTCGTGAGGCTGCACAGCGCCCCTTACCGGGTCCGACTCATAAACTCCTCGTAACAGAGCACCCTGAAAGATCAGTTCTTTTCCCATTCGCGGAGCCCGGGGCATAACGGCTCCAACCCCATCCGTACTGTGTATTCCCCCGATGAGATCCTGAGAGTCTTTTACTCCCTAACATATTCCCATTTCCCCCCTCCTTCCTACACTTTCCCCGATCGAAATCGGTGAGTTTCGACCTGAAAGACCTTGAGCCCTCCTGCTCGGGAATGACTGCGCTCACCAGCGACAAAACCGACCCCTAGAAGGTATCTTCAAAGTCCGGCGACGATGACGCCGGAAGGACCTCGCCTGGCGGCAACAGCTTTCCCAGTCCTGAATCTCCGTGCGGCCCGGCTAGCGCTACCCAGAAAGTGTTTCTGTCCCCGATGTCCCTTCTTTTTTTTTTTCGGCGGCACCCCGGAATTCGGGTTCCACTTCAGCGTTCCTTGAAAGATGACATGGCCCCACCCCCCCGACCTTTGTCAGCACGCGTGAAGTGTCCACGTTTTCGACCACGTTTGCGGGCTGTTTGATTGCGCCACCCTAGCAGTTTTTTGTTGCCGGATCTTGTTGTCAGTCCTCCCCCGAGCCGATCTTTCCCGCCCTCCAACGGTTCTTCACAGACGCCGCTTGGCAAGAGAGACCCTTTCAATTTTCCTGCGACTACTCGTCGGGTTTTTATCTTTTCGATTTACGATGCTTTCTCTGGTAATTAAGATATCGTACTTCCACAACCCCCTTTCCTTTAGTCACCCTAACATCTTTCTCCCAGAGTATAACTCTCCCTCCCGCTTTGTGCATCCAACCTCGGAAGGCGGCCCCACCCAGACGGTCGCGGTCGTTCCTTTGCAGTGTCCTAGCCCGGGTGTTTTCCTACGGGCATGGAACCCGGGCCCTTTCTGCCTCGTGCTGAGATAGAAGCTCGCGATGTGGACAAGGTGGGGCCTGCGTTCCGGTTCCCGGCCCGACGTCCTCTCGTTCGCCCCGAACGTCCCACCGTGGGTAACAAAAGTTCCCGGCCCCAAACCGTCCCCCCCGTGAGGTACTCTAAGACAAGGC
>Ga0179593_1280360_pt1 | contig 10424 bp, 10 predicted proteins | sample CZODoug2_1_08_16_FD_185931 | JGI IMG/M metagenome (GOLD analysis project Ga0179593, IMG submission 185931) | Vadose zone soil fungal communities from Angelo Coast Range Reserve, California, USA - CZODoug2_1_08_16fungal (PacBio error correction) | ecosystem: Environmental > Terrestrial > Soil >... | reverse complement strand
CATGATACCAACCTTCCCCTTTTGCCACTTTTAGCTTTTCCAAATTTTTTCCTTTCAACCACTTGACCCCCTCTTACCCTACCTTTCTCAGCCAGAAACCCCTTAACGTCTCTTTTTAATTTCTGGGACCACCCCCTCTTTTTGGAGATTTCGAATTCTTCCCGTATAATTTCCCCTTTTTCTACCCCTCCCCCTTAGAAGCTCTCTACTTTAGAAGGTTAACCACGTTTTCCCTTTTTACCTTTATTATACAAACGAGGTTACAGACCCCCGTGCCCCAAAATCGTTGTCAGTGAAGCCTTACATTCTGATGAGCAGTTCATCCCAGCGCAGGTTTCAATCAGCCTTTCATAGATCACCTCCCCCCCCCCCGCTCTTCTTTCCCCCTTTCTGCTCCAAACCACCTGCAACAGCACGTCGTTCCTAGCTCTGTAAACGCCCGTCGCCCCACGCCTGCGAGAATGACCGCTTTCCCTTTTCCCCCCCTACCATTTTCCCCCCTTTTTAGACCGATTGACTTGCCCAACTCCTTTCCTCCCTTGACCAGTTTTTTTCCACTCCTCGCTTAGTCTGCCAATAAACCGCATCTCTACCATTCATCCTCGTTTTTTCCTCATTCTTTTCCCGCCACGAGCTTGCGGCCCAGCCCTGTACAAAAACCCACACAGCCTCTAATCCCCTCTCTTTTTCACCTCCCGGTTCCAATCCTCCCCATTTTTTTAGGTTTTTTTTTATGCACAGTCCCCCCCCCCTGATTGTCTTCAGGTCTTTTACCCCTTCCCGCCGGTTCTAAGCCTTAGGGTCTTTTTTAAGTGACAGAGTTGAGCCCTACCCCCAAACTTTGAAATTCCCCTTCTCTTTTTCGTAACCTTGCTTTTTAGGTTTCCCCCCAGAATTGTAGTGCTCTCACAACGGCTCTCTCTCCTCGCCCCGGTAAACTGTTCGAAGCGGTTTCTCTCCCCCAAAGGATAGTTTGATATTCTCTTCTTTTCCTCTGCTTTTGTCCCCGCGGATGAAAGTTATTGTTTAAGTTAATTCCCCAGACGGTACAAGATGTGCGATTGTACGCATCTATACCTTAGACGGTTGGGATGTCCCTCGGACTTTTTGATTATCCTTTTTCCAGGTACGAATTCGACTGATCTTTTTTCCCTCCTTGCTTTTCCCTTTTTTTTTTATTGGGCCGGTTCCCTCTTCATATGATAGCGCACCCTCTGCAGAAACTACCCCTAGAGCTTCATTTTTTCCCTGACCTCATCCCTTGTGTGTAACTGGATGTCCCATCCCCCAACGTCAACCCCTTTGAATTGACCCCCTTTAATAATGGAGAACCACCTCCCAACTTACAACCTTTTGAGTCCTGCCTTCTCCCGCGTTCATTTTTCCCCCGTTACCCCTACATCCAGAAAACCGTTCCCGGGATTTTCCTTTCCCATATTCAGGTCTGCCTTTTTTTGAACCTTTCTTACTCCGTCCCCACCATCAGGCCTCCGCCACAGATACTGGGCGATCGCACGTGGTCTTCCCCTCTCAATTTTGTGAGTTCGCTTTTCAGGGGGTCTTCCTTTTTATCGCACGTCGGAGTTGCCTACAAGACTCTTTTTTTGTATTCTTGTCTAAGCAAACCCTATTTACTCTGACGTTAACCCTCCCCTGACACTTTGGTCTACCCCCCTAGAACCTAGACGCGAAGCGACCCACTTCCCCCCCCCTGACCAGGTCTTGTTTGTTAGTACCCAAGAAGTTGAGTCATGCTTCTCCTACCCATGGCAAATTTTCCCTTTTTGACAGTCCATCACCCCCCCCGCAACACGACAACCCCCTATACTTTGCGTCGCCGATAGAGGTTGATATTTTCCCTTTAAAGAAGTAATTTGAACCTTTTTTTCCCTTTTTACTTTTGCTTTCCCCAACTCAAGGTGAAGGCGATCTACCGAGGCGTCAAATTACTTCTTCTCTCCACCCCTTAAGCATGATGTCCCCTTTTCTGTGATTTGACCTTATTTCCCCCCCTGAACGACCTGAATTTCAGGTTTCCCCCTGTGGCCTCCCAAACGAAACCCCCGAGCTAGCGCTCTCCTTCCCCCCCCCCCACCCTGCTTGTTACCCACCAACCAACCCCCCCCCCACTTTTGTTTTGTTTACGGGGTCTTCGTTTTTTTTCCTCTGGCCTCGCCAGCGGGTCCACCAAAGTGCTCTCGATCGAAGAACTCCCTTTTCCCCCCCCTCTTGACTGCTACCAGATTTTTCAGTCTAATGCACCCCCCTCCGGAAGGATTAGCTGGATCGCCGTCGCGGAATCCCCCCCCTCGTTCTTTAAAGTCCCCCGCCGCCCACGCCGACGTGTGCATACATAGCTCCCCCCTCTTTTTTTTTGTTGATTGAGATCTTCTTTTTTTCCCCACCTTCCTTTCTTTTCTTTTGCACCGACTATTTTGACCGATTACAACTCCTCCCCCCGCGATTTCCTACTTTCCCGGCACTCCAGCACCGCAAGCGATGACTTGTGTAAAGAAGGTAGATGAATGCCCCTTCCCCTGTCCCCTCCCTTTCTCTCATATTGGCCCTTAATCTCCTTCACCGATGAAACCAGACCGAGTAACACCCAAGACCGGGAACACCCATGATTGTTGTTTGGAAAGATCCTTTCTGTGCCGTGGTTGAGAACTCTTTTCTTTGAGATTTCCCCCCCCTGTTAGAACAGTCCAGTTTTTTTTTACAGACCAGCACATATCCAGAACTGAGCGGCACGGGAATTTTTCATTTTTCTCATTTTTTTTTCAGTAATCTTAAAGCCTACTTTTACGGTTTTATCCTCACAGTGACAATGTTGTTTTTTTGGGGTGTTGCGTTTTTTTTTTTTTTTTTTTTTATAGTTTGGTTTTTGGGGAGGGGGGTTTTTTGGTGTGAGTGGCGTTGTTCTTGGGTGTTGGTTGTGTTTTTGGGTTTTCGTGGGTGGGGGCGGTTTGGTTGTGGGGGTTTTGGTTTTTCCTTGTTTTTTGGGTGGGGCTTGAGTTCCCTAATTTTTCTGTTACACTTGCCTTCTTGAGTTTGAGCGGGCTTCCCATCTGTATGTACGCGACAGCAACACAGACTCGTGCTAGAGAGACCCACCTCTACTTTTTCTTTCTGTTTGACGTCTTCCTTTTTCAGGGAACGTTGTCATGTTTTCTACGCGTCACTGATTTTGTCTACCCCGCCCCTGGGCTTGGTTTCACGTTTTTTCCCCGATTTCCTCCCCCCCCCTTCAGAGTCTTTCTCGATGCCCCCCCCTAATCTACAGACCTCCCCTCCTCTGTGCCGTTTGACTCGTAACCAAATTTCTTTAGAAACCTACGCCCCTTAAACTACTTTAGTCAAAAACTACACCCCCCCCCCCCCCCGTCCGCGATCCTGCACGTTTGATGTGTGAAGCCTCCCTTTTTTGAGGATGTTCGCCTTTTTTTTAGGTCCTTTCTAAATTCGAACCTCTTGCAGACAGACCCCCCCCCCCCCGTTGATTTTTTCTATTAGAGCTTTTTATGAGACCGCGGTTTACTTCAAGAAACGGATTTTTGTAGGTCCAAGATCCCGGTGGTCATCCATATTTTTCTTTAATAGTCCCTCACCCCCCCCAGAGACAAGGGCGCAATGGATTTTCTGATTTTTTGTCGACACCGGTCGCTGGTAGATTCGCAGAAGCCGATTTTCTCGAACTTTCCCTCCCCTTAGCAGTAGTATATTTTTCCCTCGTAGGCCCCACCTCTTCCCTATTCACCTCATCGGAGTAACCCCCCCCACACGGAATTCTTTTCGGTGCAATATACTAGGCGTCCTCCTCTGACCCATACCCCCCCCTCACGAATCGCCCTATTGAGTTACTAGCAATGATCGCCTGACCCTACCGTCTGAGTCAAAGTCCCCCCCCCCCCCCCCCCCTCCACGTTTTAGTGAACTATGGTTTTCTCCCTTAATATAACCTTTCTTTCGCTTTTCCCCTCAGTCGCGCAAAACTGAGTATCATCTTTCTTGCAGGCTTTCCCACTTTTTCCCCAACAACTTTAATCCCCCGCGAGTGAATGGTCCTACGCCCTTCCGCCGGACCGTAGACCGAATTGTCGAGTGCACGTTTCCAGATTTTGACTTCTCTTTTAGGATGGTTTTTTTTTGGGATTTTCTCATTTTACGAAGGCATTTTTTCCCCCGACCCACAACCCCCTCTCCCTCTCTTGAGCGGCATGAACTTTCCTGCCCCCCTCCCTCCGATCGTCCTCCGCGACGCAGTAAGAAAGCTTGGGTTATGAATCCAAATCGTGTTGAGCGCCCTTTCCTTTTTTTCGTCCGTGACTCTAAGGGGGCTTTTTTTTGGGGTTTACCCCTACCCCAGCCGTAGACTTTCTGCTTTCTTGACCCTTTGGACCCCACCATCATAAAGTGGTGGTTTGTCACGGCAATCTAATTCCCCTCTAGCGTTTTTAACCTCTGGAGCAATTTTCTCCTCGCTCTATTCCCCCCCTCATAGGTTTTCCCCTCACTTGACAAATGCACCCTCGGCCCCCCTGTTTTTGTCCCCGACAGATCGAATTTGTCCTTTCTAAGTCGAACCGGCGTTTTTATATAACCGTTTTTTGTCCCCGTCCCCCGACTTTCAGCTTTTTTGGCCTCCAGAATAGCTGGCCCCTACTGGCGCCTTGGAATGATATCACCCCTACTGCCGTTCACGGCCCGTGAATTTTTATACGTTCTTTAGATAGACTTTTGAATTATGCATTGACCAACCCTTTTCAGCCATTTTACGGGCATCACAGAAGCTTTCCCTCTTTTTTCTCACCCTTTTTTTCAATTTTGGTTACTGCTCAGTCTTGACCATTACCCAAGCATATTAATTCCATACCTCTTAAGTTGGTTCCCCCCAACTTTTACCTCCTTCTAGAGAATTTACACATCGATTCCGAAATTTTTTTCCTTTGAAGAAATGATCTGTTTTCTGTACCCAGTTCCCCTGTTACGTGGAACTGGAGACTGAGTTGAAATATTAGTTAGGCGGCGCATTTTATGCCCCCTCTTTCTTTCTTCAGACGCGCTCGCCTTATTCTTGCTGGTGAAGACGATCCGGAGGGAAGGATTTGACGGCGGCGGGTTTTAAGTTTACTTGAGTTTTAAGTTCCTCGACTTTGTGAAAACTGACTCCTTTCCTGGGCTGTGTTGTTTTCTTACCCCCCTCTCCCTTTCACGGCCGACATCCCCCGGTCCCCCTGAACCATTTTTTATAGAGTACCCTGAAGTAAGACCGTTTTTAGTCAGGCATCTTGTTTTCTTTTACCCACTCCATCTCTTTCCTTAACTGAGCGATATCACTCTAACGGACCCCCCCGGACCCTTGGTAAATTCCTCTTTTTTTCCCCTCCCCTCCTTTGTTTTTTTGCAGCCTTATTGATAAGACTAGGCACTGTTTTGGCTTGTTTTTTCTTTAGATTCTTCCTCTTGACGGTCTGTCTTAATCTCCGACCCTCTTTTGTCACTAGTACTTCTCATATTTCGCCCCCCCACTCGTCTTTTTCTCCAGTTAACTGGCCTCCAGGACTGGCTAATCAGCGAATTGTTGAAATTCCCATACCCAGTTTTTTCTCCCTTGTCCCCAATTCTGTCAACCCCGTCAGGAGCGGACCTTCCGCACGCCCCCCCCCCCCCCCCTCCTTCCCCTCCCTTCTTCACCCGCGCACTGAGAAAAACGGTTCCTCTGACTCCTCCTCATTGCTCCGCCCCCTTCCCTGAGAACGCTTCTTAGTTTTTATCTGTTTGCGTCAAACATTCCGGCCCCCCGAGAACTTACGTTTCTATCTCGATGTACCTGCTAGTTTACTGAAGTTTTCGAGCACAATACGACGATCTACGGTTTCCTTCCTTTTTGTGGTGGTTCTTTTCTTTCCCCACCTGATCTTGAGGGCACATTGAGATTTTACGTTCACTCTCCTATTGAGCTTTATCAGGCATGACGGGTTTATGCCCCCCAAATCCTCCTCTTCGACTCCCCAAAGGTTCCTTTACAGTAATGACGCCTTTTCTCATAGATCATTCTTTTCCCTCCCCCTCTCTGCAAGTCTTTTTTTCTTGGCCCCCCAAACCTTTGCGGCAGAGCTGATATCCCTCATCGCAACCACTTCGAATTTAATCATTCCGGCCAAAGGTTTCAAGGGAGCTCTGTGATTTCATTTTTCTGTCTTCTTTTCTCCCCCTTAGGACACCTTCTTCCCCCGCTTTTCATCAAGTTACTGTTGAGCAGAAACACGCTTGTCTGATTATTAACTCAGCCTTCATCAGAAACACCCCCCTTTCCTTTCTTTGTTGCCCCAGAAGACTCTTAAATTCTATTGCTGTACCCGACCCCAATTTCCCCTAGACCGCCGACTCGGCTTGTAAGTGTGCCCTTTTTTACACACCTTTGGGTACACGGCTTCCTCCCCCCCCCGATTTTTTCTTCAAGACCCAAGACCTACTGTCCTGTAGCCTGTGCTCCTCAGGACATTGTAGCAGTTCATTCACTCTTCATCCGTCTTTTTCTTAGTCGATGCTTCTCCCTATGACCCCCATCAAACCCCCCCCCCATTCCCGGCTCTCGACCTCCCCGTCTCCCCCCTTCCCTCCCTTTAGGAACCGCACCTTTCATGAGACCCTTATGTATGACGGTTCCTGCTCCCCTTTGAGTATAATTTCTAAGGAGCTTTTAGTTCTTCTCGCAGCCTTCCCAAATGAATATGTTCGTAACCCCTTTTTTCTCTCCCCTGTGCCCCCCCCCCGCCCTGAGGTGCTGTACAAGTGATACGAGAAACCTATTGGCCCCTTTGGTCCTCCCCCCCCGGTATGTAGGAGATTTGAGGACCCTTGCTCTTTCCTTCCCCAGACTGGGGTTTGTACATTTGATCCTTTCCTATATCTTCTCCTCCCCCTTTTAACTCACGTTTTTTTGTGTGGTTTTCCTCTTGAGCGGGGATGTCTCTACGCGACTGTGGCTGATCTCCTTGTCTCCGGGCTGTTTTTTATAAAGACGACTTCTTCTCTACCCCGAACCGTTGCCGGTTTGTTCTTGACTCGCACCACTATTTGTCCTGAGATTTCCTTGAACATCCCCACGCCCCCCCCCTTCATGTCCCCCATGTCCCCCCTCGAGTCAAAAGGGGTCCTCCCTCCTCATCAGAGTTCCCCACCATAGTGAACACCTGGGCCCACCGTGTCCGATGATGCATATTTCTTCTTGAAACTCCCGCCCCTCATCCCTTCCCCTCCCCTCGGAGTCCTCTTCCCTTTCAGTTGACCCTTTCTCAGGTTGTTTGGATGGCCGCGGTGTACATCGTCTCTCGGTAAGTAGGTATGGCTCCATCCTTTTTTCTGTTCGGTTTCAGCTAAGATAACCAATTGCTCCTGCCTCTTTTCCCTGACGGGGCCCACCGAGTACCAGCCCACCGCCCGGTCTGTCGACAAGCAGTGACCTGTTTTTCTCCGACCCATGGCTTTTCTTTCCCTGTTTTTCGAAAAACGGTTTTTCGACCTCTCTCTCTGAGGGTGGTTCTTTTAGATAATCAAAGAGGGCCTATCCCCCAAAAATTCGTAGGACCTTGGGAGTTTTTCACCCTCCCTCCTTGATCGATCCGAGGACACTTTACCCAACCCCCCACCGAGTCCTCTCGGCCGAAGGCCGATTGTCGGCTTGTTTCTGCGGTACCCAGGTGATACCCGCGCCGTGTGACTACCCCGTGCAAATACTCCCTCTTTTTCTTCCCCCCTTCCTTTTTCGGCTGTACTTCTTTAGTCCAGTTTCCACCACGTTCGCTGACATTCCTCCAGCGTTGCCCCCACAAAAAGAGGCACACAGCGCCCGGACCTCTGAGCTGTGTGCTCCTCCCCGAAAGGGTTTTCCTCGATCGTACGTTCCCTCCCAGGTGTTTCCCCAACCTTTCCTAGATTTTACCTAATCCTTTTGTTTTTGATCTCTATGGGTTGCCACACTTTTTTTTTTTTTCTTTCGTGGCGGCGGAGTAGGAAACTCTTCGAACTCCCTCTCCCTCGGTTCTTCCCCTTCCGTTTCCTCTTCTCTCCGGGCTGTTGTTTTTGAATGTCTGATGCATACCCCCCCTTGGTGAACCGATGTGCGCTCCCCCCCCTCCCCATGCCAGGTTGAACCGGAGTTGTTACTATCGTCTGAATTGTAGGACCAGTCGACCTGGTGATCACTCTTCACAAGTGCCCTCCTCGTAAGCTTTTCTCTCCGATCTTCCCCCTTGTGTTTTTTGATGGGGATCCTGTCCCTATCTTGGACTTTGGCCATCGCTCTAGGGTGACTAAATTCCTTTTCAGCGCGGATTTTTTTCTTTTTTTCGAGGCTTTCTTTCTCTTAAAAAACCTTTCCCTCCCTTCTGAAGACCCCAGATTTTTTCGTCCTTGCGGTAGGTCTCACTTCAAATTGCGCAGTCGTCCGCTCGACATGGCCCCATTTTCTCCCACCGACCCTACCCCCCCTGTTGCTTTTTTTCCTCGTGGGAACCGTTCTTGTCCCTTAGGCCCCCTACTCGTGTCCCGAATCCCACCTCTTCGTCGGCCATTCAGCGTCTCCCAGCCGAGTTCAAGGTCCCCCCCCACACCCGCCTGGCCCCCCCTCCTTGTCGTGACACAGTCGGCGCGTATTGCCCTGAGGTGATTTGAGGTTTCAGAAGTCCTCGAACTTCCCGCACTTTCGGGAACAACCGGGTCTTAGGAATGTCCTCTGCTTCTGTAGGTCCTCCGTGCCTTTTTTTTTAGTCTTTGCCGAAGGTGGTAATTTAGAGGGCTTGCGGTCCCGCCATCCCCTGACACGCGATGGTGCGAGTCGGTTCACGTGCGTAGGTGTAGCTGCGCCAGTTTACTTTCTCTCTGGATCGCCTCCACCCCCTCTCTGACCTGACCGAGTCGATTCCCCCCCTATAATTATACATCTTTCCCCCCCCCCCAACCCACACCCTTGGAAGGATTCTGTCAAGAATGACAAATCAACTCCTCTTTTTCCCCAGGCCCTCGGTTTCCTTGCCCCTCGTTTTTTTTTTCCAGAAAACCGTTTCCCCCCCTGTTTCAGGAAGGCTGATAGTCCGAATTGGGAATACAGAACCTTTCTTTGCTTTTTGCACCTGTCGTAGAACAGGTTTTACGCCCTCCCTTTTTTTCCCTTATTGTCAATCCCTCCCCCCCCCTCTGACATTTTTTTTCCCCTTTCTAGTTCCTGTAAATCTTCCCCTACTCCCTGAGTCTTTTTTCTCTCGATTTGATTTAACGATTGGGATATTTCTTTCCGATCTTCTTAAGTGTTTTTCCTTTATCTTTTGATGGTCCGTCTTCTTTTAGGAAACCCCTCTCCGTAGTCAGAGCTGTAACTGGCTCCATAATTCCTTCGCAGAGTGACGAGTGTTCGTCCCTCCCCCCCCCATCGTGTTGGCTTCTTTATCTTTCTTTCCCCTGACCCTTTCCACTCCTCGTTTCAATTGGTCCGTGCGGGTACACGCACGCGGCCTCGTTCGGGCAGGTCTGCAAACTATCCTTGTTAGCTTACGTTATTTTTTGGAACAATCCCCCCCCCCCCTGCGTCCGTTTCTTCCACGAATGGAGCCAATTGCACCGGAGGGGTGAACCATCCCGACGCGTTTAAGTCCCCTTCCCCCACACCTCCCACTTTTCCCCTTAAGCCCTCGACCGGGGTATAATGACAACGGAGATATCCGCTCTCAAGGAACATGCACCACCTTACTTTACGATCTTTTGTCGAGTTGTGCCTTGGCGTACTGTGGTTCCGGTGAGCCATAACTATGGCCCCTCCGGCATTATGGTCAGACTCTGGATGATCTCTATAGACTTTGGCACATATTTATGAGAACAAAACTTGTCCCCCCCATATTTGTCTACTACTATGCAAATCCCTTCTTCCCAAAGTGGAAGAGCCTCAGCTATGGAGATGCTGGAGATGAATTTCCCAGGGAAGTTTAGTTAGGTTTCAAAACTAATTTAACTTGGGAGATCTTCACTACCTATCCGGTAAAAGACCTTTTTCTTTTGAGCCCCCCCCCAGGACACGCATTGGAGCACGGGCGGATACATATCTTGGCGGAACCTCTTCTGCATTCAACACGTCCCCCCTCCTCTTGAGTGTTAGGTCCTTTTAATTTGATCTCATGACAAGGAAGCGGGGCCGGATCGTACCGTGGTGGGCTGTCCTCTTTTAGATCATACACTTTTCGGGCCAGGTCCCCGGGTCGTTTCAAGTCCTTCCAGACAAAGGTGCAAAAAGGGACTACGTTTACCATGCATCCAAATAAGTGGTGAACGCGGCTGGTAGTATACCCCTTTTTTTCTACAGATACGGGCTTACCTAATCAGTCCCTATCTCCCCCTCTCCAGGTTGACAAGGAAGATTGCCCAATTTCGTT
>Ga0179593_1703433_pt1 | contig 10425 bp, 6 predicted proteins | sample CZODoug2_1_08_16_FD_185931 | JGI IMG/M metagenome (GOLD analysis project Ga0179593, IMG submission 185931) | Vadose zone soil fungal communities from Angelo Coast Range Reserve, California, USA - CZODoug2_1_08_16fungal (PacBio error correction) | ecosystem: Environmental > Terrestrial > Soil >... | reverse complement strand
CATCTTGGGTCGTGACTCTCTGTGTTCGAAGATTTCTTTTTTTTTTTCCCCTGGTCATGGGTCGCCCCTCTTACGAATTTGGTCCCTCAAGAGCCAACTCTTTGCTCCGAAGGTTGAGCTAGACCCTTTCTCCCCTGTTCTTTTCTCCTTTAATTTCCTCCCCAAAATTCTCCCTTCTTTCCCCCCATCATGAGGAGTAACGCAAGGTTCCCAATCTTTTCGTTTTTGTTAACCTGCCTTCAGGCCGAATGTCCTTATGATTCCACCAGAGCAACCACTTCCAAACCTTCATATCCCTTCTCCCTGGTTTCCCCTTTCATTTTGAGCGTTCTTCCTCAACTCTGAGGAGTTAGGGGGGGCAAATGATTTTGTTCCTATGAAGCTGTGTGTACCCGAACGGGAGTGTCCGGTGTCGTTGAATTCTCCCTGGGGAGAAATCCTTGAGACCCTCCCCTTCCCCCTGCCTCCCGAGGGGCCTTTTCGCGGTAACTCCCCGGCGCACGAAGTTGTGCACCATCCCCCCGCGGTTTCTGTTTCATTGACTTTTTTTCGCGACACCGCGCGCGATATCGTTTGGAGACCTTTCACGCCGTCTGCCGTTTTTTTCCTCCCAGGTCCTCGGTGGTTTTTTCCCCCTGAGGAAAAGTTTTATCCCCTGTCGAGGTTCAATCGTTGACTCATGCCTATCTGGTCGGTAACGCTTTTCTTCGTGTTGAGGCAAGTCCCTTTGATACCGCGGGCGCCCTCTTTCTCTGCGATTTTTCCCCGGTCTGACTCGCCCCACTCTTCAACAAATACGGTTTTGTCGCAAATGCTTGCTGCTTTCAGGTTCCTTTTTTGTATCCAATGTGTTGCCTGACAGTCCGCTCGTCAAAGAAGGGTGAATCGAGAATAAGATTTCACCCCCTTTGTTTTTCCCCCCCCTGCCTTTTCCGTGCTTTGACGTCATTATATTAAAGGAGTTTCCCCCCCCAAAATCGCCTGTTCCCGTTTTTGGAAACTCATTTCATGAAATATGACCTCTGGGAGTAGCCCTGTCTCTCCCCGATGAAAGTCTTCGCCTAAGTTCCCCCCCTTTTCAGTTTTTTTTGCGGCGTCCTTTTCCCTATCCCTCTCAGGCGGGAATAGATCTCAGAGGCTGTATTTTTTCTTTTTTAGCGTTGAATTGTCTCCGAACTTCCCGTTTCTCTGGGCGCCAGAGGCATTTCCTACGAGGCTGCCCGCTCCCCCCGAATATCTCCCCTTGACCCGAATCAACTTTATGCATGTTCCACCCGTCGCGGAGGCAATCTTACGACAGTGATTTTAATTGTCGCAGCCCCTTTGTCTGAGTTCCTGCATTTTTTACCAACTTGCGGGCGAACGTGGGTATTGAAGACCGTTTTGGTGATCGAAAAGCCCTCTTCTTGTTAGAAATTCCGTCTTCGGTTCTTTTTCCCCTTTTTCCCCTCTTTCTGCTTTCCTCCTCGGGTTCCAAAGGTGGTGTGGGTGCCTTTTTTTTTTTTAACCTCGAGGGACCCGAACCGCTCTTGGGCTGCATGCTCCCTACTTTCCGTCGCCTTCTTCAGTCCTCCCCCTCTTCAACCGAGGATGCAGCGGCCGCCAATCCCAATGCGACTCCCTTGGTTCCATCGAGTAGAGAGTTCGACTGGAGAATTTGTAGCCGTTCTTTTCTTTCTAAGATTTCTGCCCCGAACGCTTCGATTCGTTTTTTGGTTCCCTAATCGGACACGGTCAATGATACTCTCATTTCCTGTAATAAAGTTCTTCTTTTTCTTTTATGTCTTTCGTGAGACCATGCAGGCGGGAAACGACTCTTCGGATTCATTGAGAACTTAATAAAGATGTTCGTTTCCCTCGGGAATTTGCGTGTGCCCCGTTCCCTCTGCTTTCGATCCCCTTTCTCTCCGGATAGGCCAGCGGACAAGGATTCCGAGACGCGAGCCTCGTCTCTGCGGCTAGTTGTCCGTAGCACCTTCCTCCCTTCATCGATTTTTTCCCCCTTCTCCCAAGTCATTTCTTTCCTCTGACATGTTTTCTTTCCCTATTCATTCTATTTCCTTCCTCCTGTGGGTGAGATCAGTTCCAGACCTCTTATTCTCCAAGTCCTCTCTTCATCGAACTCCTTTCCGAAATTCTTTTGCACCCTTTTCTAGATGATGGGAACTGGGTTTTCTTTTTTTCCCCCCTTTCTGACAGCTCTTTGCAGTTCCTTTCCCTCGGGGCCGGATACGGTTTCTGTCGCCTTCCGTCGCCTCACCGCGCATACGTTTTTGTACACCCTTAACTGCGTTCCACGCAAAATATGGCCCTGTTGCAAGCGACCCTTTTCGACCTCTTCTCATCCCATCGCAGTGGCCTTCATGCCTTGCCCCCCCCCCATTCTCCGCCCCCCGCAGTCAGTCCTGACCCACGCTTTTCCAGGATTCTAGCATCCCTGTATTGCCCCTCGTTGTTCTGTAAGGACTTGTAAACTATCGGACCACCACGACTGCGTCCCTTATGGTTCTCGTCTTTCACGTGTCCCCCCCCTTTACCACGCGCACCTGCCCCGAACTACGTTTGTCTGCATGCGACTATGAACCCATTTTTTCCCGCCGCTTTCCATGGCGGATTTGACGCTTTTTAGTTTCCCCTTCCGCTTTTTCTTCTGGCCGATTACGCGCCATGAAGGACAAGAGCGGCGGTACCCCCCCCTTTCCCCTTTTCCCCCACCTTTGTCTCCTGTAGTGTAAGTGACAGACATGATTCGTTCCGTCCTCGGAGCCCGCCAGGAAAACCCTTGGCAAAAATCATCTTGAGAAATTAACTCGGGCTTTTTTCCCAACTTCCCCATAAAAAGTCGACCAGCATTTAAGATTCTCGCCTCCGACGATATCAAATGTTGATAGGATTTCTAGTGCCCTCGCGAGGTGGCTTATCGTTCTCGGGGCTCCCTCCGGTCGATAAGTCGTGAGTCTCGCTGCTCGCAGTTCGGTCCCTACTTTTGAGAAACAAATGACTCTTTGACAAATTTCTAGTCGACCACCTTTTCCTCAGAGTCTGAAGCTTTCCCTCTTTACGCCTCCGCCTCCGGCCGCTCGGCCCGCGCTACAACTAACCTTTCCCCCCCCACCCGTCTTAGTAGAGATACGGCCCTACAAGGTACGACTCCATCTTTCAGATTTATGACCTGCGTGCCACGCTTTCAAATGGCGCTTTTTTAAAGTTTTCCATCCCCCTGGCCATCAGTTAAGACTAAAGCATTAGCGACTTGTCTTCGTTGTAGTCCCAAACCAGGTTTGTGAAAAGCTTTTGGCGCGCATGCCTTCGGTGCCGTCTTTCATTTCGCCTCCCCGCCTCTTTCCCCTCATGCAATCATCTTGGAGACTCCAGGATGCGACGCTGTGTCCGGCGTTCCCCTGCGGGCCAAATCCTTCCCTAATGATGAACGAGTCCTCTTTTTTACTCTGCGTTAGCGGTCATTGATTGCCTCGAAACGACACGCGAGCGGGACGACCTCTCGAGCCATTCGTCTTTTCCTTTGTCCTTTTCTTCCCTCCTACCTGGATTTTTCCTCGGGTTCTTTCGCTGACCAGGCTGCAGCCTCGCTCGTGCTTCTCGGGGGACAAATGTGCCCCTCCTCTATCGAGAGCGGTTGTATCTAGTTGCAATGAACAGAAGCCCTCCGCGATCCCAAATTCTTTTAAGATTCTCTTTTCCCACGTCTCCCCCCCTTTAGAGGTTTTTTTATACGGTAGGTCTCCAATTTTTTCTCAGCCCCTCCTTTACCTTTATTCCCTCCCCCCTTTTTCCTTTTTCAGGTCCCCCTTTCGATTCCTTTCCCAAATCTGACCACTTTCCCTGCCCTTTTCGCCTTTCAGCTGATCTCGACCGCGACCACCCCCCGATCCATGGTAAAAACCCTCTCTCAATTTCCCCTGTCCCCTTTTTGACCAGTTTGGTTCATGGTATTGTTTCGTTTTTTCTCTTTCCCCACCCGGTCCTCTCCAAATCATGACCAGCGTACGACATGGTTCCGCCCTTTCGTCCTGTCGGAGATCTGGTGCCCCTTACAGAGCCCCCTCACATCTGCTAGGTCACGGGAAAGTCTCTTCTCCTATTCCCTTGACAACTTTGGTCTTTTTTTTATCTGATTCCCCTCCCCTTCCAAGCGCGCTCTGGACACGTAGACGTCAGAAGGCCTTCTTTCCCCCCTCATTCAGTTTTTGTTTTTTCGGTGCTCTTCCACCCCTAGTGTCTTTTTCGATGCAAGTCTACGTGTCTCCGCTTTCTTGGGGTGAAATGGTCATTGGCTCCCTCGTTACTCATTTATTGATTTCCTTCTTTTTGAGCTCAGCACATTGCTCGACATGTTCGTTCCTGAGTTCCGGTCAATCGTCAATTGGCAGGCCTCTCCCGCCCGAAGAAAGGCTTGAGCCCATCGCGTAAACGCACGTTTTATTTCTCGACGCAGGGTGGTGTTTTTCCTGGGGCTCCCACATTCTCCTTCCCCCGGCAACTTTCGCACCCCCCCCCCCCGCCCGAATCATCCATTGATAGTGTTTTAATGGATTTTTTCCTCAGCCTCACCTTCCAAGTGGCGCGGAGTCCGGTGGGGAACTGTATTTTTTTTTGAACCACAATCTGTCTCATGTTTTTCCCCTTTTTTTGGTGTCCTTTTCGTAGAAATCATTGAGCCCCCGCCGGTTAACTCCCTATGTCCGTTCCTCGACCAGACCGCATAGGGAGGTTCAACCCGGCGTCCCTTAAGATTTCCCCCCATCGATTTTTTCTGCTCCCCCTGAGAGCGATCTTAGTCGTGTTCTTGACCTCCCGCCAGGGCTCGCTCGCGGGCTGACTCGGTCGTGTCCCCAGCGGAATAGGAACCCGGTTCCGGCCCTTCCAACCCTTTCTTTCTCCGAGGCAACTCCTTTTTGATCCTTCCTTCTGTCAATCAATACCTTGCTACCGCTGACGTTACAGAATTTCCTCCGCGCTCGCCTTTTTTCCATTGAGTGTCCCCCCCTATTTGGCCGCAGTTTTTCCATCCCCAAGGAGGAGACCTTTCATCCTGTCTTCGGCCCCCCCCTTTCTTGAAATCTTTCCCTTGCCCAATTCCACGTAGTCGAAGGATGCCGTCTGCTTTCAACACTTTTGTGGACTCCCCCCCCCAAGGCCCCGAGAGTTCTCCCTTCGGGACGTTTCCGCGTAGTCTTCACACTGCGTTCCTCCGCCTGCCTTTAACGTCCTCACTATGACGGATAGTAGTATATGCCCGTACCTAAAATAAGACCCCCCAGACGATAATTTTGTCTCGCTTTTTTGGCCCCTGTTCGTATACTCGCCTCGCGGAGACGGCGTTGGCCCCCTGTTTATCTACTCTCGTTTGGGTCGACATTCCTTTCCTCGAATACTCTTAGCAGCGCGACTCCCAAGATTATCGATACCGCCTGGCTCGCCCCCCTTCCCCCCCCCTTTCTGCCCTTTCTTTTAGCCCCTCCCTGCCGATCCTGGACCCGCTATGCCCCACTTGATTCGAATCGAGGACCAAATGCTGCGAAAGAAGTTCACCATCAAGATCTGATTTGACGGTATGCTGGGCCTCCCTTGACAATATGCTGACTGCGCTACGTCGCGCCGGTCAAATAGGTTTTTGGTTGCGGGAACATAGAGGTTTGTAACCCTCCCACTCCTTTTCCCCCCTGAGTCTTTTCCTTTTCCTCCTCCCCCCATCGTCCGAAACTAGGCGGAATCCGAAGAATGCCAGCCCATTTTTTTTTCCGTTGCATGTTTTCCATCTTTCTGAATGCTCTTTAAGAGGACGCCGCCGCGCGTGCCTTTTTGTTTAGTCGCGCCGATCCAGTCGCGTTTCCGCACTGACCGGGGCGTAGAAGTCTTTTGACGGCCGGACGTTTCCCCACTCCCCTACACGGGCCATCCTCCCTGCCTCCTTAGGGTGCGGCGGCAGAATTTGCAGTGCTTGAAAAACCCCTCCTCCTTTCGGATGCCTCACCTTCCCCGCTTTTCCTCTCCGCTTTTTTTCGTACCCCTTTTACGATTTTTCCTCCCCAGCCGTGCGCTAGCAGGATCTCGCAGGGACACATGCTGATTCGGACGGACCTTTTCCTCGCTTATTGAGAGTTTTTGTCGCACCCCTTTCACCCCCTATAGATAACCTTAGCCCAATTTTTTCCCTTTCTCTCGGTCCTTCCTCATTTTAGGGTCTTTTCCCCCCCACGTTTGTTGAGAGAGCTTAGCATCTAGACGATTATCCAATCGTGACATGCGGTTTTCCTCCGAAGTTAGACGCCCTCTGCACGAATTTCCACGTCTATTGGGTCCTTTTTTTCTTACTCCTGATCCCCTCTCTCCTAGTTCTTTTCTTCCCAGAAATCCGAAGGTGAGATCCGCGGGAGCCGCGACCACTCGACCAGTCACGAGGTCGTACAAGCCGTTCGCCGGACGCCCCCTCCCGGGCCCCTCTCCCTTTCCTTGTTTTCCCTAACTCCTTTTGTACTGCCTGTCCACCAGTATCATCCCGAGCCATAAACCCTCATAGTAGGATGATTCATTAGATGCGCCCCTCGCCTTTTCCCTTCTCCTTCTGACTTCTTGACGCGGGCGGTTTATAGGTGAGCGGCGCGTACTTTTGAGCAGAGTCCTTTCCCCAACCAAATTATCAGCCGTTCCCTATCCCTTCTTACTTCTCCTTTGACTCTTTTTGCCCCCAATTTTTCCTCTCATTCCCCCAGTCTAATACTCGGAGTCCCCTGTCTTTCCGAGTGCAGATCGTCAGATTTCTCCTCTTAGAACTTTTTGATCCCTGTCATCACGAGTTTGGTTCCTCCCCACCACCCCCCCCCCCCCCCTTTTTCCCGAGACGTACACTTTATGTTCCAGCCTTTCTTTCGGCCGCGGGTTCCAGCATGACAAATTGCAATCATTAGTGCGACCGATGCTTGATCAGCCCCCCAAACCCCCCCCGACGAAAATACCAAGCTCCGCCCCTTGTTCAGGCGAAGTCTCCTCCGCGGGAGCGCAGAATCACTTTCTTTTCCCGTAACAGTGTCTCTTTCATACTCTGGGTAGAAATTCTTCCGGATAAGCGTTGCGTCTGCGCTGAGAGAACTCGTCGAGAGCAACCAATCCCAACAGATTTTGTCGACACGCAAAGCTTCGGCTCTCCGTCTCTTATTATTGCCCCCGACTTTCCTCTGACCTCCCACACGGCCAGAACGTAGCCCCAAAAAGTAGCGCTTGGTTTTTGACGTATAGTAGACGTACGGACCCTAGCGAAAACGACTCCCCCGGGTCCCCCCTTTTTTGCCCCCCCCCTCTCGGTGAAATAGGCGTTTTTCTGTCCCGCCGTAATAGGAAGCCGTCAAGGCAGCCAAAGAGGCCCCCAGACGGCCATTAGCGACCCCCTTTTTGTTGAGTTCAACCCTTTTTTTTTCGCTCTTCCTCTACTCCCCTGTTGACTTTTCTTTGTATTTCCTGCCGCGCACCTTTCCCCTTCCACCGGAACCCCATTGTCCCCTTCTCGGACACGCACAGTCTTCCCCCCTTCCTTTAAAATGGGACAAATATAAGCATATTTTTTTTCTCGCTGATGAGATCTTCCGCTTCTTTTTTTGGTAGCCCACGTGCATTGCCCTCTAAACTCCCCCTTGAGTGCCCCATAGAAAATTACGATTTGCAGACCCCCGGTGGGCGATTCCTAGAAGGAAATAGGGTTTGTTCCAAGTTAGTTCCTCTTCCTTCCGCATACCCGACCTTACAGAGCGCTGGGACTCTTCCCGGTGCCCCCCCCCACTTATATAGAGCTTTTGTAGAGAAATAAGGATTGCAGTTTGTTCCTCTCCTTAAGATTTCTTCCCTTCCTGGACGGGGGTTACCCATTTCTTTCACCGGATTGGACACTTATCTTCTTCCACTACTGACTTTGCAGGGATTCCCGGGGCTCCACTTCTTTTACTCCCCCTTAAGTCTTTCCCCCTCTTGCAATTTTCCCCTCTACTTAATGGGACCGCCAAACACATGCTTTTCCCACCGGCCCCGCTGCCAGTTTCTCTTGAGCTGATAGCGCTGAAACCGACCTTAGTAAAACCCTCTTTGATTCGTTCTCCTCTGTTATTGCGCCCTTTACCGGCGTCGACTTTACCTAACGTTCCTCCACACGGTGTTCTGCAGAATCATTTCACCCTTCTTCTCATGATGCGAGTACGGAGTCATGTCGCTGCCACAATGACGATTGTTACCCCCCCTTCAGTTCACGGGTGACATGTCTTTCTTTTTTTCTTTTAAAGATTTTTCCCCCCTTTTTCGGTTTCCCCATCGATTTGCGCCAGACCAGTTCCCGCCCTCTCTGCTCACGTAGACGTGCTCCTTTCCCCTCTGTATTCATATATGATTCCCTCGTTGTTGTTGTTGAGCTTAGTGTAAGGGTCGATGCTTCTTCTTGCGCGTTGGCGAAATTTTATTTTTTCTCTCTCCCCCCGACCCGTTTCTTTTTCGAAGGCTTGAGGCACATGCTAGACCCATCTTTCCTTTTGTCCTTGTTTCAATCGTCAATGGGCGGCCTCTCCGACATGACGAAGAAGTTTTTGACCATTTTTCGGCGTAAAGCTCTGTCTTATTCCTCGAGCTTTTTGGTACATTGGGGATTTCAGGTTCCTTGTTTGAAAGCCCCTCTCCCCCCGGACCTTTCCTCGAGGGTTTTCCCCTGATCGGTTCGATATTGGGCTTCACCCCTTTTTTTTTTTTCATAGGCGCGGCGCGTTGGGCACTGATGTGGTTTTAACGATGAAGCTCAGTTCCAAAGGAAACGGTCCCCTCGTCGTGTCGGGCCCTTACTGCGTCTTATACTTTATTGTGTATGCCCGCTACAGCGGTCAATAGTTACGGTTCTCTTCCTAAGGTTTCTTTTGCTTTTTCTTGCACCTGTCCTCCCCTCACCGCGCGCGCTATTTTGAGACCTTTAATCTCCGATGTGCGGCTCTCCCCCTTTGTTTTTTTCTAAGCTTTTTTTTCTCCCGATTTTTTCAGCCCAAAACGTGATTTTCGGCTGCGAGACACACGTACGATGGCCGATCGCGGGTCCCCCGCTCTCGTTAGTGTTGAGAGGGGAAAATACCGGGGCCTTGAGGCGACCACCTCTCTTTATCCTCTCGCGTTCTCATGTTTTTTCCCCTTTTTTCCCCCCCTTTGAGGCTTGTTCGACCAAGCTACCTTGCAATGCCTTTTCTGTGCGTTTTTTTTCCGTTGCGCGGCGACGGGCTTTTCTTCCCCTCAAGGAATGAGCCTCCGCTGTCAAAAAATTTTAAAGCCTCCACGGCGCTTCTTGACTTTTCCTCCTTTTATGATTCTTTTCCCCCTCGTAATTCACGAATGTTGAACTATGAACGTTGGTGTTTTTAGTTCGATCTTACGCCTCGCAAACTGACCAAGCTCCAGGGTTTTGCGACTGTTTTCCTTTTTACTTTTCCTTTTTCATATGTAGAAATATCGGAGGGAGAGAGCCCCATTTTTTCCCCTTTTCTTTTGATTGTTCGCAATCTTTCCCCTTGTTCCCGAAGTACTTCGAGCAAGAGCTCGCTAGCAAGATTTTCCATTTCCCTGCTCCCCTGCCCCCTTTCCCCAGACCCTTAGGCGATGTAAGACGATTGTTTGCCTGTTCCGCTCCTAGCCATGACCCCAACAACTGAGGTATCCCGCACGGGGTATAGGTTGGTGCTTACGCTTCTTGTTATATCTCTTTGCTTCTTGCTGGTCCTCGCGGCTAGACTCTGCATGCTGTCCCCCCCCGGGTCGCAGCGGTCCCCAAGGTTTTTTTTGCTTCCATTTTCCTTTCCCGAACCCCGAGAAGGTGCGAATTTTTCACATTTTTATTCTGCCGCGCCGCCTTAACGCCGAGGACAGAGGCAGCAGCCTGTTTTTTTTTTCAATGAGACTCCCTTCCGTCCTTTCTTTTTTGTAGATGTCTCCGTCTTGCTGACCCTTCGTCGGATGGGGTGGTCCTCGTCAGAGTCACCTCGTTTGCAGCTCCGAATATGACCCTGCCCCCCCTTCGTCGCAATTTTTGCCCCTTAATTCCCTTTCCCCCTTCCTCTCATCCTCTGACGAAGAATTTTTCTTGATGTGATTCGGCTAATATGATGTGAAGTTGGGGAACAAGCTTAGGATGCCCTTGGCACCCCCTCCCCCATCTTTAAGCGTCCCCTCCGGAATCATGTAGTGGGACATAGATTCTGAGGCTGCCTACTTCGCGTCGGATCGGACAGCCTTCCACCATTCGGATTACCCACGGCAAGCCCCTTCATTCTGGCTCTGTTTCCTTTTCCCCCCCTAATCCCTTTTTAATTTTCCCCGATAAACACGGGTGCATTTCTCGACCCTGATTTTTGAGCCTGCAGTTTCAAGGACTTGGAGTCTATCTTGTAGGTT
>Ga0179593_1420546_pt1 | contig 10425 bp, 16 predicted proteins | sample CZODoug2_1_08_16_FD_185931 | JGI IMG/M metagenome (GOLD analysis project Ga0179593, IMG submission 185931) | Vadose zone soil fungal communities from Angelo Coast Range Reserve, California, USA - CZODoug2_1_08_16fungal (PacBio error correction) | ecosystem: Environmental > Terrestrial > Soil >... | reverse complement strand
AAAGATCCTTTTTTTCTCCCTTTCCTCCCCCCCCCAGCCTCAATTGAGTGTCTCCTGATCCTGTTCTTCATGACTTCGGGCTGGTGTCCCAAAGCGCGACCCTGCCTCTTTCCTGGTAGCTGTCACTTTCGACCTCTTTTCCACCAATTAGACTTCGTGAGCCGCGTCTTCCCTCGTCCTTATGTTCGCCCATAGAAACCATTTTAGATTATCACAGCCCACTTTATCTGCCAGACACCCCTTAAGTCGTCCGTTTTCTGTCCCCGAACTTCTCATATACTAGGTCCGTAAGATCATGAACAATCTTTAGGGCGGGCATTCCTTATTTCTTTGGGCTGCGATGAGGTTCTTTATGGAAGATCCCCCCTATTATCAGCTTATTTCCTTCCTAGGTTTCACCAGGTCCCCCCTCTCTTTTTTATTTAGCGTCTAGACGGCGTTTCCCGTCGCAGAGGGCTCACGATCCCCCCTCAAATCCTTCCTCAACGTGACGTCAGTTTCGAGTTCTCTCCCCTTAGCGACACTGAGTTGACTTCTTTTCAAGACGCGGCCCCCTGGGGTCTTCCGTCCTTCTACCAGTCCACATCGCCCGCCCCCTCACTTCTTCCTTTTGCCGTGTCGCTGTCTTCCCCTGCTTTTGCCAAGCTCACCCCCCCCCCTATGCAGATTTGAAAGTTTTGCAAGCGTTAGTGAACTGAAGTTCTTCATGTTGTTGGTCCGCCATAACGAATGCCTTTCGAATTCGTCACTGTAAATATTCTTTTCAACTCGTGGGGAGATCCCCCTCCCCAAGCAAGCGCTGGTGCCGGGAGGGTTTTTAAACCTCCCCCCGTCTTTCTTTCTCTCTTCCCTTTAAAAGGTCTTAGAATCCAAAGATTCATGCCTATTGATCCGCTTTCCCTAATGGAATTTCAGGTCTCCGACCTGCCGCGTCGTCGATAGACTATGATCATCCCCCTCCTTTCCCACTGGAACATCTTCCCCTAGAAGGGCTGTTGAACCTTGTACTTTATAATATTCTTACCATTCGTGCCCCTCAGCTTGTCCCTGGTTTTCTTAACTATATGAGGATTAGGTAATTTTTCTTTTTGAACCCTAACCCCTTTATCCTTGTTAACTGTTTGATCCTTCTCTCCCTGGAGCTTTCTGAGTACCAATGTTATGAGATGTCACCCTTCCCCCCTAAACCCATTTTCCAGTTAACCTCCTCTTTTCCTCTTTTACCCCCCAACCCCCCCCTCTTCGGGAGATCTGATGAGCCCGAGTCTACTCAAGATCTTACGACGCCCCCCCCAACCGATTTGGTTTGGGGTTTTTTTGGGTACCCCTAAACCTTTGAGTTGCAAGGTTTTCGGTGCTTTCCTCCTTGGTGGGGGTTCTGCTCTTTTTTCTTTTCCATTCACCCCCTCTTTTAGTTCGTCCTATCTCTTTAGTTTTCTTTCACTAAGATTGGGTTCGTTCTTTTTGTTGCGATATAACTCCTCTTGGTCTTTTTTTTCCCATCACCATTCCCTCTCATTTGAGTTTTGTGTCACATGCTTTGTCCCCACACCGATTTTTTGACCCGGTGCCGCTTTTTTTTGACTCCCCCCCTAATGAGTTCGTCCTTCATGCGTCGAGAGGAGGAGATGGCCCCCCCCGGCCCCAAAACCTTCAGGTTCAGCTTTTCCCCTCATTCATTGCAAGTTTCCTCATTTTCACCGAAAGTAATAGCTCACCTTACCACGATTTTCCCCTCTCACCGTTTTCCCTCCTCACATTTGATCTAAGTAGACTCATTCCGCCACCCTTTCCCTAAACTTTCCCGTAGTCCCCTTCTCGATTGTCTTTTTCTTCCTATTCTTTAGGGGTTTTTGCCAATTTTTTCCCTTTCTCCAAGAGAGCTGTATGCGCAAACCCTCGAGTTTTTGTATTTCCCAGGAGATTTGAGTTTTTTTTCCCTTTACCCTCCTTCCCCCTCCCTTCTAGGCTTTACAGTTCTCCGGTTTTTCTCAGATTGTTCCCATTAGTGAGAGGCGTCTCTCTCCCCAATCTTTTCATAAAATTCCCTCAATTTTTTTTTTCCCCCTTCCCTTCTACTCATTTGGTTCCCATCAGTCTTTCTTACTTTACTGCGCTTTATTGTATTTCTCGGTGTAGCACCCCTTCTTTTGAGTGCTGGAAATAAGTCCTTTTCGATTTTGTGCAAACTTCCTTCCTCCCCCCTGCCCAGCGGCCTGACTATATTAGAGAGAATGGCCCGAACAGTGGTCGATGAGGGGGGGTGCGCAACCTTTTCGCATTTTGCGGTCCTATAATATTTTTTAGAGCGTGTCGAGTTATTCTTAGGGCTTCGGGGATGGAACGTTGAACCCCCAGAGTGAAAACCAATTTTTAGTGTCGGCCTCAGGTTCTGTTTTGCGCTAAAGACGGCCTGGCGTGGACGCTTGAACTCCCAGTTCGGTTGCCCGACCAAGAAGCTTTCCAGTACAACCGTGTTCATCCGTTTTCCCATCTCCGCGTGAACTGTTATTTTATGGGCAAGATCCCGAACTTTTCCCTTTTTCCCCTCTCTATTTCGGCGCTAGACGTTTTTAGAATGACTAGTCCCTGAATTGATCGTTTCACTTTTATCTATATATTCTTCGTTGGGTTTTTATCTACTTTCCTACTCCCACCGATCCCCCTTCTTGGATAGCCGCCTTGTCTCAACAGGAAGATCTCCCCTTGACCTCTTCGGAGGTGTCTGATTTTCCTTTAACCTTTTTTGTTCTCGCGTAGATTTGAAGATACCCGTACCCAAAATTTTTCCTTTACCCCTTGAATGAAGATATTTAACATTCTTGCCCCGCTTTTGCCCCAGTGTCATTTTTTTATTTATTGTCATCCGCTGACTGCTTTCCGCGGATTTACCTCCCATGCAGCGTTGCCATTCTCCTCCAACTAAAGTTTTTCCATTTCCCACCTGGTTTTTCTCTTCCCTCGGTCCCTACCGACCTCACCTGCGCCTTCGCTCAGATCGGCACACCCACCCGAACCCTTCGCCCCCTTAAACACTCCACATCCGCCCGTTCGCGAACCTCTCCCCCTTCCAGACGCTTTGACTATGGCTTTCACCTTCCTTTCCACCTTTGTTCCCTTTGATTGGCCCTTACGCAACCTCCCTATGACAGCCAGATTTCAGCCCCCTTCCTGCTGCCCCTTCACTTAAATACCCATTTCCCCCCCCAGTCTTCCTCCCTTCCCCGAAGAAGTCTTTTGACCCCAAAATTGTGGTCTCTACTTTTCTGACCCTCATTCTTACGAGATCCATCAGTCCCCTCCCCCCCCTTGATTATTTTCGCCGAACCACACGAGAACGAAGATTTTTTCTTCTCGATTCCCTATTGATCTTCTCGTCCCCCCACCCCCTTACCAATAGGAACCTCTGCCGGCCCCCGCCCTCTCCCTCGGTTTCTCCACCCTCACTACCTTTGATGGTTTTGAAAAAGTGGGATCAGAATAAGGTCCTTGACCCCCATTTTTCAATTTCCACTCCTTTTTCAAGACCCCCCGGGCCGGGAGATGGATAAAGGCACGGTCGATGAGATCCCAAACCACCCCCCCCCCCTTCCCTTTAGTATTATCCTGAAGATTGAGTCACCGCAGTTGACGTACTATATTTTTGGCCTCCGAACTCCAAGTGATCCTTTTGGCTTGGCTATAGTAAACGCCCCTCAGTTTGGCGCTTCAGTCGAGCCTCAGAAGTACAAATAACCTTCGATTAGCCCCCCCTCCAGTCCCACTCTTTCCTTTGTATAACTTCCAGGTTTAAATTTCTTTTTTTTTTTTTTTATTTTCATTTTTTTCTATTTTATTTTTGTTTTTTTTTTTTTTTTTGATTTTGTTATTTTTTCTTTTTCGTCTATTGCGTCCCCCCCTCTCTCCTCTCTGAAACCTTTTCCAAACCCCCCCGGACATGGTATACCTTAACCGAACTCTACACCTCAGGCTTTTTCTTCCCCCCTCGCCTCCCCTCACCCCATCTTCGTTCCGACGACCTGCTCGAACCCATTGGTCCCTTGCCTTTGTTTTTTCGTGTCTAGTTTCTATGTCCGTCCTAGGAATAGCCAACCGTGAAGCCCTTTGTGTTTGTTTTTTTCCCTCCCCCCTCTTTTTTTCTGATTTTCCTGGTCTGCTTTGAGGGATTACAAGAGGTCATTCCCCCTGGTCTTCCCGTCCTGCAACTTTCCCTCCCGACTCCTCAGTCGTACCAGTCTTCCCGTGGTCAAAGTTTCATGAAGGCCAACCCCCCAGGTCCCCCTCTCGTCTTTCAACCCACCCCCTTCTCGGCCAGGACGCTGGACCCCCAGATTTTTTAGCCCCGATGATTTCGTAGTCTCCCCCCTTTTTTTTTTTTTTTTTTTTTTTTTTCTTTCTTCCTAGGGGGAGTTTTGCTCAAGCTTGATGATTACATCCCGCTTCCTCCAGTAGCGCCCTGATTCCCCTTGACTTACTTTTCCCCCCATTCTCCTCTCTCTTTCTCTTTCATTTCTTTTTTGGCGAGGAAGGAAAGTCACTTCTCATGAACCTCCCCCCTTATCCTTTCTTCTTCCCTCCCCCCACGTTCCCCCCCCTCTTCTTTTGTTTGATGCTTCGACTTTCCCGCTTAACAAACCAGCGAGGTGGTCACGCGCCTTCCAGGCGGTTAACCCACCCTTTCTGACCAGCCCTAGACCCCTTTTGAATACCCCCTCCCCCCCCCCCCCCCCCCCCCCCCCCCCCCCCCGCCCCCGCCCCCCCCCCCCCCCCTTTTCCCCCCCCCACCCCCTCGCCCCCCCCCCCCCACCCACCCCCCCCCCCCCCCCCCCCCCCCCCCCCCCCCCCCCCCCCCCCCCCCCCCCCCCTCCCCCCCCCCCCCCCCAATCCCTGTGTTTTTGTGGTTTATCACTGACTCTTTTCCCCTTTCCCGCCCCCTGAACAGCTTTTCAACTTCAGCGATGCAATGTGTGCGCATGCCTCGCTTTCCCCGACTTTAGTTCTCACCCGACTTTCTTCCAACAGGCCCCCCCCTCTTTTTTTTGGGTTCCTCCCGTCCTGAAAGCCGGAAAGTTTTAACCGGGGCTTGTTCCCTGTCACCTACTCCTTCCGCCGACATCCCCTTTCTTATGTACTTTGATCGGTCGACTTCAGAAACAAGCTTCCCGGCTCCTGGCCCTTGAGATTTCCCCCTTGAATCTTTCCAGCTTGGAGATTCCGCCCCCTACTGCGAATTCATTGAACTTCTCAAATGCGTTATTTTTTGACCTATCTCTTTTTACGATATTCGCCCAATCAGGTACCCCCCCGGCTTATATTTTCAGTACCCCCCCCTGCTTTTTTTGCACTCCCGCTTCCCGGACGGCCGGTTAAGCGGTTTTTTGTCCGGATTTTGAGCTTCTTTTTTTCACCGCTTTTTTGCCTACCTCAATTCTCCCGTGGCTTTTTCTCATTCTCTGAAATAGTCGCCCGTAAGTGTTAGGCTACCGGATAGTACTTTCGTATCCCCTTTTAAAATACCCTTCCTTTCTCCCCAAGATTTTTCCCTTCTAAACCCGGCAAAGTGTGGCGGATTAGAGAATTTAGACTGGGTTGATTACCTTCTATTTTTACTCCCTCCTCTTTTTTGTGGTCTTCGAGGGGGACCTTATAGATCTAAGCAAAGTTGATCATGGATCAGCCCTCCTGAAACGGTTGCCCTCTTCCCCTCCTCCTTTTTCCCCTTGCACTGGCTTGCAATGGGCTAAATGACCCTGGTCTGTCTCCAGATAGGAGAAAGCCTGCGTTGACCCCTTTTCCCCCCAGAATCCTACCGTGTCCCTTTGCGGATTTCTTAAGTGATGTTTCGCCACCTAGGACCACCTTCGATCTCCCCTTTGGTTCTACCCCCCCCTTAGGCTCTCCCTCCCGGGCCCGAGACTTTTGTCGCGCTTCAATCTAGCCCTTTCTCGACCCTTGATCATGAACCCCCAGGGCTTGCTTCGGCATTTCTCCTTTAGATGAGCTTTGGCGTTTTTCCTTGATGAGTATACTTTCCGTTCTTTTTAAGGCCTCTGTCCCATGTAACGTTTTGGTAGGACATCTCGTAAGCGCTTTTTACATCTGAAAGTTTTCCCCCCTCCCTTAAAGCAACCCAAGCTCGAAACTTTTCCGTCAGTTTCGAGAAAAGGCCCCCAATTATGATTTGTTTCCCCGCCAGATTTTTTTGACTGAAGGCCGTTATACATCGCGTTCCTTAGCACCGACTAATTAAGGACTTGTCTTCAATGTCGTTTCTGAAACTGTTTTTGCCCCCCCCAAGACGAGTCGTGTTCCCCTTTCCTAACCCCTATTTAAGTCATGAACTTATGCCAACCAGTTCCTGTAGGGTGATGTCAGTTTAAAGTTGCCTCAGTCTCCTGTCTTCTCCTTTTCCCCTCGCGCCAACGCGATGGATGGCCTCCCTCCCCGGAGCGATCGTTGAACATGGTTCTCCCCGGACTCTTGACCTGTGAGTGCCCCTCCAGATAGACATTCGGAATCCTCCCCCCAACGGGCGAGCTCTCTTCTAGGGATGACTGAGCTCAAGTCAATACTAGTCAATGTCGTTCCTTTTATGATTCGGGTAGATCATTTTTCTTTCAACGACAACTGTTGCACAGAAGGCTAAGACTGACAAGACTCGGCGAAGCGCTTGGAAGTGACCGCGACCCCATGGGTTTTCTTTCCCCTTTATGCGGGAGGGTTTGACTGATTTGCCGAAACGACCTCCCCCCCTGTAAAGTCCTTCTTACTATATCTGAGAAAGGTGAGCGCTGCGATCCGGTCCCCCCATGCCCTTTCCCAACCCCCTCTACCCCTCAAGTGGCTCCCTTGGCCTCACAAGCCAACGACAATGAGCCGGGTATGAGAGAGGAAGGGACCGCCTCCCCTAACGCCGCACTCTCTAAAACAACCGTGGAGACTGTTTTTTGATTTTGGCAGGTTTGTTGCTGATTTGGCGAGATAACTCTGAGTTGCGTAGAGTTAGGTAACAGACCCTGATTGCGATCCATTTGAAAAGCCGCCGATCTGCTTACTTTCCCATCCCAATCTCAATGTCTTCCTCTGTGTGATTAATGTGCAACGTCTGGAAACGACCTCTGTTAATCACCCCCCAGTGGGCTCGTTTGTATACATTTTACGATAGGAAGGCGTATGGGGCCCCCCTCTAGGTTTCGAGCTCGGCAGCATATAATTTTATTAAACAAATCGGGACAACAGCCCTCTTTTCCGCACACTTTTTTTCCCGACGTACCTGCTCCGGACCCCGGCCCTAAATTGTCGTTGCACGTTGTATAGATTAGATCACCCAGGGAGTGGTCCTTCATCGCATCTCTTCGTTTGAAAAAACCGTTTGAGGGAGGTCGGTTAGGCCCGTCATGAGTTTTTTCCTGCATCCGTTTCATACTAAATCTCAGTCGCGGATGTATCCATCGCCTTTTTTAGACGATGTCCAATTTTTTTGCCGGTGGGCCCTTTCTCGTCCCCATAGTATAAATTTTCTTCTCTGCAATTTGGGCCGCCGCTTCGATGCCGTCGGACCACATTTCTCTAGCCCCCCTCTACTTTTTCACTCGCGCTGTCAGAACAACTGCTGCGGTTTCCCTCCACGGACTGCAGTTTTTTTACCATCCCCGCCCTCCTTTCTGTTGATACCCAGGAGTTTTTAGTGCCATTCGTTTTTTTGATTCTTTTCGTACCCTCGAGCCTCGGGGCGAGGTTCCGAGTTTTCCTTTCAAGCTATTAAACCTTTGGGTTCTGCGGTATAGCTGGGGCCACCCGTGGGTCTCTATTTTTTCCGCGTCCCCCCCCGTACTCCAATAAAAGTGGTCTGTGGACGATTGTTAATCATTTCTAGGTATGGTAAGGATTTGATTATACGGCCGGCCCCCCTCTCCCTCCGTTCCCCAAGCCCTATATTCTCGACGTGGCTTAGATGCGCGTATTCCCCTGTGGATCGTGAAATCTTTTTTCTGATATCCTATTACCTCCTCGTTTTTGTTGTTTTCTCTCTCCCATGCCACGATCACTTCTCCTTGGTCTAAAAATATCTTTTCCTCCCCCCCCCCTAGATAGGAGTGATCAGGCACTTTTTTTTTGGTCCTGCTCACCAAAACACACCCGTCTGAGTAACAATCGTTACCAACGCTCCCCCTTGAAGAGGTGATTTCTCCCCGACGTGCCGGTTAGACAGCCCCTGCACGATTCATTTATAGAAGAAGTCCGCCGACCTCCCCCCCCAATTTTAACAACCCGGACCCTCGCCACAGCACGATCGATATCCCCTCGGAAAACAAACGAAAGTAGACTTTCCCCCCCCTATCCGCCTTGACTATATAGACTTGCGGCTTGCCGGCTTGGATGCACTCCTTTTTCCCAACACTGACTTTGATGACCTCGCACAATCTTACAGCCTCAGAGTAGGGACTCGCAAACTTTCCAACATCAGAGATGTTTACTTTTTCCCTTCCCCCATCCTTCGTACCCACCCCCTGCTGTGTCGAGAATGATGAAATTTTTCTCGATCCTAAAGTTCCCGATCTCCCTGGAGACAACGTCGTCCCCCCCGCGAACTGTACCGTCCTCGCCCCTCTTCGTTAAATCGTGATTGAGTTCCCCAAACCCCCCCGCTCCCTTTCCCCGAACCGCGGCCCTCGACGGTTTTTTCTATTTCAGATCGCGCGAGAATTGAGCCGCTCATCTTTTCTGATCGATTTCATTTCCTCCGTTCACTCGCCGTCTGCTATAATTTTTCGTCTTATGATCGCCAAAGTCTTTTGCACGCTGTTGAGCTCGAATTTGCGGCAGATTAGTGGAGTTTTCTCCAATAATAGAAGTTTCCGGTCCTCCTTTTTCTTCAGGAAACCTTTTGCATATGCTTTTTTCTCTTTCATACCCTAAATATACCCCCGGCCATGTGCATTACGCTGCTCACCCCGGGGGATTTTTTCCTCAAGCTTCCAGTTTCTCCCACGGTTTGAACAATTCAGCCGTGTCTCTAGATGGTGTATCCAAGCATTGAATTTATCTAGCACCCCCTTGAAACCCTGTTTTCGCCATAGTTTTTCCGTGCCCTTGACCCTCCCATCCTCCATCAATGAGGGTTCGGCAAATATCCATGAAGAACACCATATGCTCTCCCCCTTCCCTACCAATGCCCCCCCTTTTGCTTCCGCCCGTAGGGTTAGAGTCTTTTCTGAATAGATAAGTCTATCCGGCGAAGGTTTTTTTTTTTTTGGTTTATTTTGCATGTTTCCCCCTGCTACTCTTCTTTGAGGAGGTAGTATTTTCTAACATGGGGCCATCCCCCTCCAGGCTGCGGAACTCGCTCTTTTTCCCCTCCTCCTTTTAACCATAAGTGTTCTGATTCCCGTCCCAATTATTAAGAAATAGCTCTTCAACAAACAAGGATGATAATTCCCAGCCCTCCTTTTCTTTTTACATTCCTGCGTAGAATCTGGATTCATTTTGATAGTTACATCTTGACCACTCCCTGCACCGATTCATTTATTATCGACAGCTCTCTCCCATATTCTTGCTCTCCCCCTTACTGACGCAGTTATTGGACTTCGAGAAGGTTTTTGCGCCCGGCCTATTCACTTGTACTACTTCTTCCCCCTGTCAGAATCATTGTCTTCCCTACAATAACGATGTTGAGCTGTTTGTCCTACCTCGCGTTTGACCCTTTTCATTTCCTACCCCCCCTTTTGTAAGCTTGATTGCGCCCCACCCTTTCCTCCAAGTCTTACCCCCTTTTGGCCCTAACGGTCCTGTACTCCCTTTTTTCTGTCTCGCTTTTCTCCTCTATAGGGGGGTCCCTCAGAAGCGGAATAAGAACTTTCCTTCGCTTTTCTTCATTTGAGATGAGGTAGTCAACATGTTCTATCGATGATGACAATCAGCAGTGCTTCCTTTTTTTTTCCTCCCCCTGATTTACATTCACGTTTCGATCATTTGGTCCCATTTGAATCCCCTTCAAGCAGTCGACATTCAAGTAGAGCCTATATTTTGAATATTCCTTCGACCAAGAGTCCAGTTTTCCCAGCGGGAAGGGATACATTATGATGACCTGATCATTTGGCAATCACTCTCTTCTCCTCCCCCCCACAGTATTTTTCTACCCGGCGCCCCCTCCCCCCTCTCGGTCATGATCTTCCTAGGCGCTTATTATCGGCTTTCCAAGGGTCCTCGCGGACGCTGACTTTTTTCCGGCCCTCCGTCTCGGTTTTTTAAGGTCTCCCCTGCCACCCCTTATGACGAAGAAATATCCGGCGCCTTGCGCCTTTCGAAATAGTCGCGCTGTTAGTCTTTTCCTTCTCTTTCCCCCGTTTGAGCATTGCCCCTTACATTTGTCCAATCTTATACCTTGCAAACTTTTTTCTTTCTTTCTTTGTCGTATTTTCGCCC
>Ga0179593_1685741_pt1 | contig 10426 bp, 5 predicted proteins | sample CZODoug2_1_08_16_FD_185931 | JGI IMG/M metagenome (GOLD analysis project Ga0179593, IMG submission 185931) | Vadose zone soil fungal communities from Angelo Coast Range Reserve, California, USA - CZODoug2_1_08_16fungal (PacBio error correction) | ecosystem: Environmental > Terrestrial > Soil >... | reverse complement strand
ACCTCTTCGGAACCAGCTAGATCAGTGCATTGCTTATAGTCATTTCTGTTATATAGGACGATACGTTTCGATGTACCGAGGCCATGCCGTGCGATATTTTAGACCATGCCTCAGTGAGCTTTGCGCTTTGCTTGTATCCCTGGCTTTTTTCCTCGTGTATGTGTCTGATCTGCCGGTTTAAAGTTTGAGCAGTCATGCGTCAATTCTTTCACATACTCTGTCAACATGATTTGTCTATCGCATCACATATGCTCCACCGCGACTTACGTCATCGTCGTCCGTATGACTAAGAGCAGCCTACAGACGCAACGTCTCCAATTTATTGTTATGACGAAGATTTAAACAGTGGATATAGTTATCATGTAAGTAGCCGCTATTGCGGCTACCGGTAAATTCAGTGTGATTCTCTGCGCTCTGTTGAGCCCTGCTTGATTGTTATTTTTGGGTCGTTTCGACTCTCGTTACTGCCTGGATATCCGTCTCAGGCTGCCACCAAGCCACTGCTTTAGACGTCCCAATGCCTCAAACCCCGCCTCGATAGTAAATTTTTGTAATGACGCGTGATGTCACCGCTAATATCGCACCTAACATTTAGATGCAGAGTGCACTGGCTACGAGCCTTGACGTACCTTAGGAGCAATGCTGTTTACATAGCTCGTCCGATGAATCATATGACTTTTTGTATCTCTGTCCGCGATGTTACATGCTCCGACATGATTACGCTCTGGTCATCGTTAATGACTTTCTGCGGAGGCGAGTTCGGCATTGTTACGTAGAGCATCCCATTTGATAGATTCTGCCCTGCTAATCTTCTTGAACTACTAGTTAGGAGCTGTCAGCCCTAATCTGAATCTGCTTTTGTGCCTGCCGTTTACCTAGCGAGCGTTCATATCTCCGTAGGATCAACACGTAATAATTCGACTATATATTTATTTCATCTATAATTTCCGCCCACACTTCGGTGTTTTATTTTGGAAGATTTTGATTTTTATGTCTCGCTCTCTGGCTCGATCTGCTGCAATGCCAAATACGTTAAGGATTCGACCCATGTGCTCCTGGCTTGATGAGTAGCATTCATGACGCTTGCTCCTTTTTAATTTAGTCGACTCATATTAACTGCTTCGATCTGCGTGGGACAGCTCATTCCTCAGTAATAGGACTCGTTAACCGACCAGCTGGCAATCTTGTTTTTTGTAAGTCGCTCCGTCATCGCCAGATTACTTAATGTACTGTTTATGTGCATCGGATCCGACGCACTACGCATGGTGAAACACTATTTGGTCTCCAATGGGTTGCGCTGGAGTCGTTTATTTTTAGTATAAATTGACTGCTGCCCACCGAAGCTGCGATATATCTGGGGCTTTCTACGTACGCTTGATAGATAGGACTGTATTTTTGTAGGTTATGCTCGCCTATGGTATTGTTCTTGCTTCATGAACTGTATGCATAGACTACAGATAACCTTGCCTGTAGCGGGCCAATAGACTGTATTTAATAACTGCTGTATAGCGCACATGAGATGATCTGCATGTTTTGTTAGTCGATTCTTAGATTTTTGCAACTTTTACAGCTTCTGTTTGGGTATCTATCGTCGCAGCGGCTGAATCGTCATTACTGCTACTCAGGCTCGTTTCCGTGCCTGTCCACCCAGCTGAGCACGGCCTGCGATCATATCACGGCTTACTGCAGTTGTGTTAGCCTTAGCGTTTTGACCGAACACTTCATGACGGCACGATTTGCGCACACTAGCAACATTTAGACGGTATTACGTAGTCCCTTCTACCGGATACATAAACTCCTGTCCAACTTGGGCTGCTCGAATATTTTACGCCCGAATTTCTCTGTTGTGCTTCCTCTTTATTAGCTTCGTTGATTTTCATTGTTTTTATATTATGTTTTTTTTTTCTATCTATCAAGATATTACTTGCGTTATCGATAGCTACTGGCGCAAAGGAGCCGCTTGGCATGATCCGATTGATACGACCCGTCATACTTGATCTGCATAGCCTAACTTGGATTTTGTGTTACGCAATTGAGTTCTTCTACGCTAGGTGACTTGCGTCGATATGATCGGTTTTTTATTTTCTTTTGACCTTGTCGTGCGCGTGCGCCCGGCTCCTTAAACCAGGAGTGTGCTAACGAACGATCTTGCATGTTCGCCCTCCCGAGCCATCATGTTGTCGTGTTGTACCTTTTTTGTTGGAATTAGTTGAGTTATTAAGCCTGGTGAATATGCGATAACCGTGAAATTAATACTGTTCCGTGCAACTCGGCCAGGATGCCTAGCGTCCTCGACATCTCATGATTATAGTCTAGATACCCTCGATTCTGAATTGGGAACTATGAATATTTTATTTCCTTCTGGTCTCTTGCGGTACCTCCATTAGTTTTCTGTCGACAGGTCTGCACGTATTATTTTCTTTTTGCTGATCGGTAACATTTGATCCAGTAGAGATCTTTTCATTAGATAGATATGTAATTTTTACCTTAGCTAGCTCTCCCATTACTTGGACTGCATAGTACCTGGATCCCATTTATGCCCCACTTTAAGGGAAAAATTTAGTTCTGGCATGGCGACCTAGTCGGTCCTCCTCCGCATGCCGCTTTCTGTTATTTCTTATTACCGGCAATTCTTCTCTTCAGGCAGCTGTTTCGAGTCGGTATGCCACACTCGAAGTATATTCCCTGGTGTACAGACAACTGGCAGGAGCTAAGAGTATGGCCCGCGCTGCCCGACTATGCCGTTTAGCGAGAATGATCTGCACTTTTCTCGCGGCTGGGACCGCAGTACCAATCATTTTTAGCGGACATCAGCTATGTGACTATTTTACCACATATGAAGTCCCAAGTCACTTTTGTAGCTAGACCTAAACATCATTAATTGTTATGAATATTTGTTGCCTGCCTCTGACACTCTGTGCAACTTGCCGACACTGTCTTACTCATTTTTGAACCGTGCCTTGCATTCGAACTTTCTTATTCGTTATGATTTAGTGATGCTGTCTTAGTTTAATACCTGCGACTCCGACTCCATCGTATATAATCTTTTCACGAGTCTGCCCTCGTTTTCTCATTATGTTTTACATTGCTCTTTATATCTTACTAGCTAAACATTCTAGTCGAGTGGGCGTCAGTCGGTTTAGCAGCAACAGCACGGTTCTAGCCGTCTGCGACTTGGATTCCTGCGCCCATTGCGTTTCTTGCTCCTAGAACCGCTTCAGATACGCCGATTCCGTATCATTCTTCTGAACGATCTCTTGCTTCGGGCTCCCGCGCTTTCAGTTTGCGCCGACTATGCTCCTTGATCACTACAAATGGCTCATCCTATTTTTTCTAGCGACGCCATTAGCATCATATCATCGCTCTGGATCTCAATTTTCGGTGCCTCTTTCCAATGTCACTTCCGCCTTTGCGTAATCGCATTTTTTGCTAATGTTTATTGCGTCATCATTGAGTCCCTCCTGTCCTATTTGAGCTGCTGTGAAAGATTCTGTGATGCTTTGTACAAGCCAGCACCTTGTCCGTAATGTCGACATACCGTTCGCATACATCGTATAGTCGGCGCTCAATATACTGTTTTAGATGAACTGAAATATGCTTGCTCCTACGTCTTATCTAACGCCTAGACGACATCTATTATTTGTTCCCTGTATTCGCTCCCAGCGCTATAAATGCGCTCGCGTTCCCGCGATCTCATAGCTGTTCTATTATGGTCATCAACGCTTTCCTTATCTGCTTTTTCTGCACTCATTTCTATTGAAGCCTGTGACATTATACCGCTTCTTTGTCGATCACTGCCATACATCGACTACTTCATGAGCCCTAGCCAGATTGCAGGCTGACATATGACCAGCAGTAATTGTACCTTTTTAGACAGATGTCCTCAGGCTTCATCTGCTCCCTACATTCCGGTGCCCGTATTCCGTCTCTTCTATACCCATGATATTCTCAATGCATTAGTTGCCACAGCGTTCGAATAGACTCGGCCGTTTAACACTATTTGCACCCAGCGCCTTGCATATTCGCCCGCCCAGACGCGCAGCTGTCTTTGGGCCCTAGGTTAAGGATAAGCGAGCTTCAGGCTACTTCGACTCACGATGTCTTCTGCTTATCGTCAGCCCCTGAGTCATGTGCTACAGTTTTTACTGGTCGTTTACATTTATTCGTCCTTGATCTTTATCCCATGGATCTCCCGCCCTTGTACAGACGCCGACTCCTGTCACCTCGTATCCTTGGCTCATGCTTACACGCTCAAATTCCGTCTAGCGATAGCATCATGAACACAGTCTTTGTACTCACGTCCCACGTCGCCGCTGCCCTAGGACTCGTTATTGCTAGCCGCCTTACGCCATGATGAAGTACCGTGCATGGTCTAATTATTTAGGCTGTCCGCTGCCCCCCAGTTTATATATTATCTTCCTCATGACTAAGCGCCCACGTGTCTAGATCAATCGCTTGCTATTCCATTTATGTCTAGATCCGTTCTCGCTTCCTATGAGCTCGGAGTGTTGGTCAAATCATTAGGTAGCCTGTACGCTCCATTCTTGTCCTTACTTTACTCAGTTCGCACCAGGTGCAGGCCGATTGACACTTAATCGCGTCGGCAAACTCGGTCTCTCGCTACCCTTAGTATCGCTGGCCAGTTCTTCAGTGATAAGAGCCACTCTTCGTTCTGATTATTTATGAAAGCCTCATTAGTCGCCATAGGTATCAATCTTTTTTCTAATCCTATTTCCTCCTCGCTGATCCTCTCGGACTGCTTAAGTTGTGAGATTGCAATGATCCGCGTATTCCTATAGAGGAAAAGAATAGAATTGGGCCCTGCTATATCTAATTCTTAGTGGCAAGAATAGCCCTGAAGCGCGGGATCTGCAACAGCGCCGACAGACTGGCCCTATCCGTCTACGCCGTGCTTGTTCCCATGCTCTGAAGCGCGCGAAAACTGAAATAGAATTGACGAGGTTTGGCCCCCGAGTGTCTGCGCGTATATCTTGGACCGCTTGCAGGCAGCAAGTATGCGCCATCATGCTACTACACTTAGGTGATGGTTTTTGGGATGCGGCCGGCGGTCGGTACTGTTCGTTCACGCCACTGTCCGCTTCAAGTACACTCTATTGTGGCGTCGGCTAGTTCGAGAAAACTCTTAGCCTCTCTGCCGTACCCCCGCGACCCACTCAGTAAGTCACTAGCTAGAGTACTGCTCTGAGTGGTTTTGTCAGATCAGGTGACCCGATATTTCAGACTATTATTTCAAGGTGAGAATTACCTGATCTCCCAGGCGTTGATCGAACGCCGTGGGTACTGCTCGGCCGCCATTAGCGTCAGAATTTTCAAGTTCTGAGGCACGCTGACCAGTTTTTAGAGGTTAGCTTCTGCCTACTCAATTCTGGCTTCTTGATGCCGCTGCTCTTCCCGACCCGATTAATGACCAATTTGACACATTTGTTATTCCTATCCTTTTGGACCCGCTCGCGCTTTTTTGTTTGGTAGCCCACATGTTTAGCATGGTCTCGATCTAGTGGCCATCAGCTTGATTGCTAATTCAGCGCGTCCGCATCGCCCGTTGTTGCAACTCTGATCAGGTACATCCTCGCCGCCGGTGTGGAGACGAACGCGGTTAACATCTGCTCCATGGTGACGTACATTATTTTCTCGCGCACTGTCTGCCCCACTGCGTGCCGGCCTCATGAGCTCCATTATAGGCGATCGAACAAGCGTCTTCCGCTTAGCCAACGGCCTCAATGAATAAGATAAGGCGGCGACGAAGTCAAGGGGGTATCATGAGGTCAGCTCTGTATTAGAGGCTTTAATTAACGGTTTGCGAATAATATATACTGAGGAGGAGCTCGTGGGATGGTGTTGGGTTTAATGGCGGATAATTATAGACTCTGCGGTCTTGTTTGGCTAGCAGAAAGATTACGACATATGACGATTCACTCAACAGATCTGAAGTGGTCTACTGCTTTTCCTCTACTTTGGATACCTGACATGTCGCCGGTGATCGGTCTACTCTTCATCTATTAGCGCCCGCCCATTCTCTCCCATGTAGTATGCATGCTAAGATTCTTTGTGCCGACAGCCGTGGTGACGTGCCTTACCGCGATTCCTGGCGCTGGACTTAAGTATTAGCTTGCCTCTTACGTAGCGATGATTGAGGCATCGTTAAATGGTGCCGATTTGATCAAGCGGGCAGATCGCCAAACTGAGCGTCGGCCTGGCGCAGGAGGATTAAGTACTCGGATGCCGATAAGCGGCGCGAACCGGCGCATTAGAATCCAGTGCGACGCGGCTGCTTGCTAAACGACTGGACGCCTGGAAAAAATGTATCAGGAGAGAGCGACTCGTCCTGAGAAAATATCGAGGAGCGGTTCTGCATCTAAAAGAAGCTAGCCGTTCTGTATCGCGAGTCAAAAAATGGAGTAGTATGGGGGGGTGAGCTTGGCCATTACGTTGAGGCAGCCCCTTTCTTTTTGATTAAGATCTCGACTGTGTGATTCCCTCGGGAAGTCATATCAGCAACGCATACGCGCAAATTGCTTGCCGGTCGAACCGTATATCGATGGCTATCGTCGAAGCCGCCTGGAAGAAACGGTGAGAGGAAAGAGAATGCTGCGGCGAAAATAGTCGTGCACATTGGATTCCTGCCGATTGTCCGCCCCGGCTAATTGGTGTTCTACTAAGTAGTCCGATCGTCTGCGGTCCCGCAGCGAGGGACTATTCCCATCAGATCCATGTTCAGTCTGCAGGAACTGAAGAATCGGTATTTCGGGGGTATGCTCTGCGTAATTTCCTTCCGGCATTTTTTTTCTCCACGACAAGCCAGCAACGAACGACGATGTTTGCTGCACAAACTGGAGTCCATCGCGTCATGCTCACTCGTTCGTAACTCAATTCCCCGTCAGCGATCAGCGCCAGGGGGGGGCAATCTGCTGGCGCTTGGGGTTTCGTCTTCGTGTAATTCATCCTGTTGACTGTCCAACATGTGAAATCGCCCGGCCTTTTCGTTTACTGTGCCACGTCGTCGGTGACATTTCTGCATAACGCTAGGCAATCCTCGGATTTCCGCGATGCGGGTTTTTGCGCTCCGGTGTGTTGATTGAAGTTGGAACAGTCGTTGCATCAGTAGTACCACCGTAAGACTGTTGGCTCGAATTCGAGCATGCGTCTTCCAGCTAGTCGTAAGTTTCAGCATCGCTCCACTTGTCCATCCCAATCGATCACCTTTTGTGTATGGCGTATTTAGCAGCGAGTATTGTTCACTTAAAACGCTCCTAAATTGCTTTCGCGAGTAGTCGGATCGGGCACAGCTCGGACCCGGATGCCAGCGCGTGTTCATCCTCCACCGGAAGCGTCCAATGGATTAGGTCGTCAGAATTCGCAGTGACACGGCCTCGCTTTGGCATGGTCGAAGCCACCTTTCACCTGGCGGATATAAAAAAAAACAGGAATTGGAAATATGTTGCATTGGAATGTGTTTGATATAGGTAGATGAAGCTACGCGGTTTACCAGCACGCGATTCAGTTGCTGCAGGTCTTCGATGGCTGCAGCGAATCGATCAATAGGATTGCTCGAACATGCCGAACTCGCCTCCAGGAAATGCATGACATGACGACGTTCGCTTGAACTATTCCGCGCATGATAGAAGTCCTATGCGCCGCCTTGCCGCTTGGCCGCAAGATTGCTCATTGGGTCGTCGGTGTAGACCACCAACCAAAATTACTGTGAAGCGGGGTGTGGCTTGGCTTTGTCGTTGCTGCCAGCGAGAGATTCCGCCCGTGCCCGGCGACTCTCTCGGGGCAAATAAGACGTAGAAGACCATCCGTCCACCTATATCCTGTGCTGCCTTTGCCTACGGCGACGATGCGATAGTCCGATGACTTTGAAGTTTGTTGAATATCGAAATTCCATTAATTCACCTGCAGCGCCAAAGCTCACTATGCTGCAAACCCTACGCAGCGCTGAAAATGAAAGACAGAGGTAGTGACTGTACAATGGGCGGTCTTCTCATCGGACCATCTAACCTGTAACCCGGATTAGGGCAAGTCACGAATAGGACCAATGTGCGTGAGGCGAGAACGGGGGGCGGCTGTGGGAGGCTAAAGGGAGAGCGAGAGGGGGGGAAGCAAGAAGACTCATGGTGTGGTGCTTGTTGTCGAGGTAGGATGTCGGGGGGGGGAAGGAGGAGCGGGGGGGGAGGGGGTGAAGGTTAGAGCCGGAGGATGGCACGACCGGCGGGGAGCCGCGGGAGTGTATTGGAGCGTGTGGGAGGCGGGAGGCAGATGACGCCGGAGGACAATAGGAGTCCCAGGTGCTAACATCCAGAAGGAGCTAAGAGAAGGTAGCCGTCGTGGCGGCGGAGTCGAGGGAGCGGCAACGGTGAAGTGGAGAGGTTGTTTGCGCAGGGATAGCCAGTAGTCCTTGTTTTGCGATGGCGGGGGTTGGTGGTGCGTGGTGCTTTGTGAGGTGGTTGTGAATTGGAAATTCAACTTTCAAATAGTCACTTCGGACCTCGCATCGTCGCCGTAGGCCATAGCGCCGCACCTAGGGGTATGGTGGCTACGGATTGGTCTCCGTCTTGCCGCGGAGGTCGCGCCGTCTGGGATATCGTCCGGGCTGAATTAGCACGCCTAGCCAACAACACCCCGACTTCAAGTATTTTGTTTTGGTGGTACAGACGACCAATGAGCCGAGTTTGCGGCCGGCAATGGCGGATCGCTGGAATCTTTCTGCGGCGGGATCGTCAGGCCGAAACTCTAGGTCCGATCGTTCTTGATTTCTGGCGGCGGTCTTCGATTGTTTTTCAGATGCTCATTCATCATTGAGTCGATTCCGAGCTTCGCTCGAAGAACGCCAGACAATGAATCGCGCGTGCTGGTTTTAACCTGTGGACGCTTTCCAGGTTCTCCGAGCATAAACACGACTTCGCAAAGCTATATTTGCGTCCGGGTGAAGATGACGCCGACTTGCATATGCGGGCGTGTTGCTGTACGCAGGGATTCTGACCTGCTTTGCCAGTATGCTCATCGTTTCCGGGATGCGGCCCAATGGAATACCGCGTCTGGTCATCGCAACGAACGCACGTAGTTGTGCGGATCTAGACTTGTATCGTCGTCCGCTTTATGCAAGGTATAAGTAGATGCGTTATTGAACAATCGCGCTGCGAAATCGCCTACCCTAAAAAGGTGATCGACTTGTGCCATGTCGATCAGTTGGCTAAGTGCGATCGCCTTGATTTTAAAACTTCCCTATAGCGTTGGCCGTATGTACTGTCGATGCTTCTAGTTAGATTACGAGCCAACTTCGAGTTGAGTACTCTGTGAAATGCAGTTCGAACTGTTCCATCGCGGCGCCCTCGCACATAGCGGCATCCGGGATAGCCTATGCGTTTTGCGATTCATTATTACACAGTACGAAACTGGAGTCGAAAGGTCGGCGAGGCTCTGTTTTTTGGCTCAACTGGGTATGGAATACGGCGAGGACCCAGCGCATGCTGTAGTGCCTGATCGTCTGATCGGGGTGAATTTGATTGTGTTATATTGATGTTCCGCAAGTAGAATGGCGCTATGGCCTTGCGGTTTGCCTTACAACTCGCAAGAGGGGGGCAGCGGCCGGGGGAGACAGGGAGCTGAGGAGGGGGTGGCGAGAGAAAAGAGTGGGCAAGGTGGTGCATGAAGAGGAATGTAAGGAAAGAGGGGAAGTTAGAAGGTATTGATAATTTGTACGGGGTTGCATCGATGGTGGTAATATGTCTGCGCTCGGCGTGTGGTCTCGCAAGGTCTGATAGCTGAACGAAGGAGGTAATAGTATAGACTTAGTAGAAACATCTTTGCACTGGGCGGCCGAAGAGCGTGGAGTTAATATATGATGACTACGACATTATTTTAGCGCGCAGCGATTCTTTCAGTTCTTTTTTCATGGATGCTCGACGATTTGCCATTTCGTTACCGGTTTCTAGTACTGTGCCGTAACATATTGCGCTGACAGAATGCTAGATTTGACTGATTGCATTCAACGGGAAGCTACACAGCCCCTTGAGGAGTGCGTAATCAATATAATGAGAAAGAGGGCGCCCGAATTCCACTGGCCGCTCCCTATCATAATTTTTTGTATCGCTGATCGGAAAACCTAATTCTTTTGTGCTAGACGATCCTCGATATTTCAGGAGCGAACGTATTTTCTGTTATTTATTTTTCTTTTACCTTCTTCGTTCATCTCCGTACGATTTTTCATGTTTGCACTGTTCCTTAGATCGTTTGACATTTACTGCTGCCGCTTGAGTCGTCCTACTGGGATTCCCTCGCCGCAGTTTCGCCGACTCAGCCGGTCTCCGGATTCGTTCCGTGTGCAAGGTAGTCACAATTCTAGTTGGCGATCATGACCACCCATCCCTCTGATTTCATACGGCACACATTCGATGCATTCAAA
>Ga0179593_1664574_pt1 | contig 10426 bp, 13 predicted proteins | sample CZODoug2_1_08_16_FD_185931 | JGI IMG/M metagenome (GOLD analysis project Ga0179593, IMG submission 185931) | Vadose zone soil fungal communities from Angelo Coast Range Reserve, California, USA - CZODoug2_1_08_16fungal (PacBio error correction) | ecosystem: Environmental > Terrestrial > Soil >... | reverse complement strand
AAAAGCGAGACTCAAAATCTTTTTCCCCGTTTATCCTCCCTTCGGCGTCCACAAAAATGATCATAACACATCCCTCTCATCTTTTCCACACATTCCGGAACGAAAACTGCCGATTGCCAGTTTTTTTTTTTCCCTGCACCCCCCCCCTTCCTTAAAGTCATGAAAATGACCCCACCTCCCCCCCCTGTTGAACGAAGTATACTACGCCTGTTTCTCTCTACACTGCCTTTCCCCAATTCTGGGTGAGAGTTCCTCTTTCAGAAGATGAAACGTACGTTCCTCCAAGTACCTAGCGGCGTCTCAAATGGAAATCTTCCTCCGCTTCTTTTTTCTTTTTCCTTTCACCATCGTCTGGATGGAAGGCCCCCCCATTTTCCCCGGTCTCAATAGCCAAGACTCCGTCTCCCCTCCTCCCCCGCGGGGGACCCGCCGCTCACCCCTCCTCCTTTTGGCCTTTTCCCCGGTCACCGCAAGAAACATTCCTTCGTTTCTTCCCCGCATACCTCACCAGATCCCCTGTCCCTATAGTGGGACCCCCTCCCCCACATAGAGAAAGGCGAGCCCCGAAGTTAAAGTAAGAGGACGTTTCTTTCACTCTCCCAGCTTCCCGGATGGCCTTTTCTTTCCCAGGAAATTGAACGAACCGTCTTTTTCCCCTTCAGACCGGCGGAAAAGTGCCTTCAGAATAAAGAACGCGCCATTCCCCCTTTTTTTTTTTTTTTCCGGAACCCCCCCTTCAAACGCCCGAAGTCTCCTCTCCTTCTTCTTCACGCGATCAAGAGGTCTCTGCGGCGTCTGCTCTCCACCCCCTAGAACCTCATCAATATTGAATACCTCCTTCCCCTTCCCGGTAAGTCGTCCCGTCCTTCTTCCCCTTCGAGCTCCCCCCTAGCCGGAGTGAGGGCCCAGGCATGTACTCCCTAAGAAAAAAGACTTCTTTTTACTTTTCCTTTTCAAATTGCCCGGAGGTATCATACACTCCTTTCCCAGAGGCGTAATGAGTAAACATATAATCCCTTTTCTTGGGCGTTTTTCCCTTCCGCGTAGGATCTGTTAGCTTCCTCCCCCGCTCAGGATGAAACGGTGATAACTGCGCTAACCCTCAGCCACCCTCTTTTCCCCCCTCAGTCTCTTCCCCTCTTCCACGAATCTCCGGCCTTCCTGCCCTCCCCCTCGAGCTCAAACAGAAAAAAACGGTCCCCTTTTCCGCTGGTCTTGGTAGTAAAGAGAACGTAGCTTTTCGGACGTTTTCCCCCTTCTATAAGTAGGATGGGTACTTGCCTTTTTTTTCCCGGCATACTCGAGTTTCAATCGGAATCCTACGGCTCCCTTCCTCTCAACACCCCCTCCCTCGCAATCAGCCGCCCATCCCGAAGCCTTCATCAACGACCCTCCACATCCCCCCCCTCTACGCCGAAACCTGCAACCTCCCCCTCCCTACGAAAAAAGACGCAACTAGTCCTTTCCCCAAGTCTTCTCAACAGATACTTAAGAAAAGGGAACTCCCCCAAAGACCCACAGAGGCCCCCCCCTTCTTTCTTCCTGCGTCGACCGCGGACGCTCCTAATCACCTTTCACCTTCCCGTGCTTCCATCCCCGTGCTAGGCGATTCCTCCTCTTTCTCACAACCTCATAGACAACGCCGTGCAAATCCCCTGCTTTGGACAGAACCGATTAGACGTCTTCTCTTCCAGGGCGCGGGCATTAGGATTCCGAGTGCCCCTCTCAGTCTCTTCACAACCAAACGAGAGAACCGCTCCCCCATCGTCCGATCGGGGGAGATCTTTTCTAAAGCCTCCCTTGCGCCAGCACATGAGAATTCCCCCTTCCCTTTCCTTTTCCCTTCTCCTCGTAGTGGAAGAAGAGAAAATCTCTCTTTCAACCCCTCTTACTACTTGCAAGTCGAAGTGGTCGGCTTCCCCTGAGAGACTAGTAAGAAAAGTACCGGCCCTTTCCTTTTCTCTCTCCTTCATGCTCAAGGATCAGCTTCCTTCGAAATGGGACAAAGAAGGAAGATAGTCCCCTCCCCATTGCCCATTCCGACGAAGTCATGTACCCCGGCGAAGAAGAATATCTCAACACCCCCCTTTCCTCAAGAACCTTCTTTCTCTACGCAGAGAGAATGATAGACCCCCTGTGCGCGATGAAGTTTTACTTTCGTAACTACTTCAACTGCTTGAGATCCATATTTTCTCTTTCCCGGTCACGATAATGGAGATCTTCTGCCCCAACGGCTTCTTTTTTTTCTGACAAACCGGTATCCCGCAAATCCATCGGTGCCTCTTCCCCTGCGCCATCGGACAAATTGAATAGTCCGGGCTTCTCCTTTAACCGAAGTCAACGAGAAAGAGGCAGAAAAACGTTTTTTCGTAGGTTATTCCAGAATTAACCTAATAAACCTTCACCCCCCAAAAGAAACCAGATGGATTTCTGCCGCCGGAACATAGCGATTTTTCCCTCCCCATGACAGTCATAGCCGTGGCTTGTCAAGTTTTGTTTCCTTTCCGCAGACCACAAGCACGATGCAATAAACACAGCTCCTCCCTTTCCACTTCCTCCGAGACCACGGAACACCAGGCGATCAAACCAATCTTCCCCCTTTTCGAGAGATGGGATTTGATCGCATGGGTCCGGGGGCTCGTCTTTTTCTGCCTTCCCCCCTGCTCATGTGGTCGGCAGAGGCTGGGTTTATTTGTCCTTCGCATTGCCGGGTCCACTCAATGGAACTTCATGATGTCCTCTGGCGGGCTTAAGTGATCCTCTGTACGGGAATCCGGATATTTTCCGGTTGTGAGAGGGGTGTCCTTTCGGCCAGAACCTTTGTTTTTTTGTAACCCTTCGAACGGTTAGCAGATGGCGATTGGTGACTTCATCCCTGAATTTTTTTTGTCGGGTATTCGCGAGGTCCCCCCCGCAACGGGCTTTGCGGCGAGAAAGGCTTCCTTTTCGGTCAGATTAGAGGAGGCCCCTTTTGGAAAGACAGATCGCGCACCTCCGGTTTTCGGATTTGGCGCCCCCTGCTGACCTCGTCTTTGGAAACGTAAGCACAGCGCGCGGATCTTCTTTTTGGGGGCGCGAACCCAGGCCGCTCCGGTCGAGTTTGGATTGTTCTCCGTCGGCGACAGTACTTTTCCCATTTCAGGCACGTCGTAGTGACGCTTCTGAGGGTCGGGAGTGTAAGATGCAGGCTTTTCTCCACGTCGAAGCCGCTGATGCCCCGGGCTCCCCCCCCCCTGATGTTCTCTCCTGGGCGCTCGAGAGAGGCTTCGCCATTTCCTTTCCCTAGTCCTTCGGATTCGAGGTAAAGCGCACTTCTTCTTCCCGTGACAACAGTGAGAATGTTCTCGCTCCGGGGATTTCGGAAAAGGGATTCCCATTTTCTTTTCCCTTAACGGTTTTCCTCTGTCTTGGGTGGAATGCCGATAGTAAGGCTTAATACCTCCTGCATGCCGCGAAATGGTAGAGCCCCCCCCAAGCCGGCTTCCTCACTCGGACAGGAGTCGCCGGAGTATTTCCCCCTTCCTTTCCCCTGCGGAGTTCGTTCTCCCCCCCCGGTTGCAGTGCTTTTTTTTCTTCCTTTATGCGCCGCGGTCGACGATGAGTGGACGAGATCGTTTATTCTTTTGGCTTGAGCTTCCAAGGCGTCAGGTGCGGAGATTCTGTTCGCTTCCTGTCGGTAGTCCTCCCTCTGCTTCTTTTTTCGTCGAAGGAGCGCGTTTTACAGTGGTTTTCGTTCTCTTCTTCCACGGGGGTATTGATCCTTTTTTAGTCTTTCTGGCGGATGGTAGACGGACGAGGAATTTACTTCCGGCAAGATGAGGGGAGAATTCCTGCTACCCCCAGAACGACGTAGAGGAGGATTTCCCTCGAGAGCGCCGAGAACAGAATAACTTCCCCCGTTACGTCCCACCTATACTGGGCATGAAGGCTATGCCTTGTTGCCCTTTCTCTTTTCTAGCTCTCGGGCAGTCTGCCGGAGATGTAGTGGAAGGCGGTCCCTTTTCTTGTGGTCCTGAGGTAGCGGAAGTTATACGTTTTCACTCTTCTGGTCGCCATAGAAAGAAAGAGGCTCTTCCACGTTCCCTTCCTACGACTTATAGGTTTATAGGCCCCTTTTTCCGCTCTATTAGATAACGAAGGGAATGGATTTTTTTTCTTCCCCCTCCCTATGTTTTTCCATGCCTGGACCTCAGTTACGGCTCGTTTATGAGCGGACTGTTCCTTTTTGTATGCCCGGGCAGAAGAATGGACGAAGTCACTGGCCGTTCCTTTCGAGTTTGTTTTGTTTTCTGTTCGTGATTGGAGCGCAGACGCCGCATCTCTTTATACGGCGATCGGAGTTTAACGGTGAGTGCGAGTGTCCTGTTTCTTTTCCCTCTATGCGTTTCCTTTTCGGCGCAGGTTGGGGAGGAGGTGGACGTTCGGTTTGCAATTTCTTTAAGTTCTGAGGAGAAGGAGGAAGAGGTGAGTTTGTCCCCCTCCGCCGGGCCGCGCGGGGAATGCGTGTCTTTCCCTTGTGGTTTCCTGAATTTATCCCGATGATGCAATCTGGTGAGTACGCTGTTTCTCTGCTTGCGGTGACGGATTGCCGCTTATTGTCGAGAGGCGACTGGTTTTTTTTCTTGCGATGTTTCTTTGGTCTGCAAGGGGGGTTTTTTTTTTTTTTTCTTTTGAGACCGGGTACAGCGCGCCTTTTCTTTTTCTTGATTTCTGGTGAAGATGGGGAGAAGGTGGAAGCTCCCAGCTGCGTGAGTTGACAATTGAGACGCCTTTTTTTTTTTTTACTTCTTTCGGGAACCAGCCGGCCTTTTCGTGCGCAATGAACGGGGAACCTTTTCTCCCCCTCCCCCCGGGGCGAAAGAACGGGAGTTGCGCGGGGAAGGAAAAGAGGAGCGAGACGTCTTTTATTGGGAGGTCTTTGCAGGAAGGGAAGGAACGTTTTCGTTGAGAGGACTTTTTGGCCCCCCCCCTTCCGCGGCAGTGCGGTCGTTCCGGATCTTTTTGCTGTGCCGGCATGAGATGCGGTGGATGAGAGGTGTGTTCCTTTACATTGGACCTTCTTTCGTTTTCTCTCTCTCGTTGACGACGACTCCTCCTAGAGACTTAAACCAGCGGAATTAAAAAATAGCCTCCTTTTCTCCGGCAGGCCCTGCTCTACCACCGCAAATCTCATGCCGCCCCCGCGGAAACAATATTCTTTCCCCCTGCAGCTACTCCACCAACTGCCATGTCCCTTTTTGCTTCCGTAAAAAGCAAACGCACCCCCTCCCCCCCAAGCCACCTGTGCCCGAGTGAGAAGAGAATGTCTGTTCCTTCTTTTTTTCACACTACATTCAGTGAGCCCCGTCTTGAGCATGACGCCGTTTCCCGCATTGCGCAGAGAAAAGTTCATTCCCCCCATTAACTTTTTTTTCCTCGCACCCCAGACCGAGCTCGTCCGGGAAATGGCACTCCTCCCTGTCGCCGCCATCGGCACAATCGTCTTGCTGGACTTCCCCGAACGGCGCGCTGTACCCGGTTCCCTCTTCCCCAGCCCCCGTACCGCGAGGAAACACACTTTCCCTCGCGGAGAGACAAGCTTACAATCCAGCCCATTCAGTGACCGCCTCTCAGAGATAAAGAACACGCTTCAAGTTTGATCTTCCCCCCCCTCCCGAGCAAGTGCCGCATGTCCCCTTCTCGGCCGGCGTTAGACCCTTCAAAACTTTTCCCTCCCGCGGGACACGGAACTGGCATTGAAACCTTCTTTCACCGAACCGTAGGACAACTTTCCCCCCCCTCCCCTTCCCCCGCATAAAGCAGCGCATTATCCTCCCCCAACGCCCATGCGAAAAAGGAAAAGCGCACTCTTTATACTGCCTTTTTTCCCTGCTCATCCCGACTGATCGCGGCTTCTTCTCAACCCATCCCCCAAACACAAAAGAGAGATATTTTTTTCCCCCTCCAGTCCCCGGCTTTTCTTCTTGATCCGCACCTTCTCCTCCTTTTCTCTCATAAACGAGCAGGAAAACTCGCTTTCCCCCTTTCTCACCCCAGAGACCCGGCGCCCGCGAAAGAAACGAACCCTTCTCCCCTATGGGACTTACCTCCTGCAGCCGCCTGTTCCTCCTTGATAATGATAACATATCCTTTTTTTCTTGCCGTTCTTTCCCTGAATAACGTTCTCTGTGCGCGCCAGAATATGAAGGGAAAGATAAGCCCCCCCTAAGTTGCTTTTCCCCAACCCTGCGGAATGGATTCACCAAGCCCCCCCCCCCTCCTTTTCCACGAATATAAGGAAGACTGCCCTTTCCTCCCCCCCCCGGTCACACAGGATAGACTTCATGCCCCCTCTCCTCCCTTTTTTTTCCCGTCTACGGCGTGCAGCGTTATCGGCTCCTTTTTTCTCCCCTACTTTGGTCCTAACCTGGACCTTTCCTCCGGAATCCTCCCTCTTTCTTTTCTCCGTCCCTCCCTGTCAGCAGAAAATCCGCTACTCCTTCATCAAAGAAGCACGTTCTTTGGCATCCCCTTCCCCCCAGCGAGAAGTCGACGAAACCGTCCCTTTTTCCCCCCCCCGCATCATCATAGCCGACAGCTCTTATACCTCCCCCCCTCCCGGACGCCTTGGAAGCTCCAGACAACAATCCTTCCCTCAACGATCTCGTCAACGAATAGTCTCTTTCCTTTCACCCCTTCTTCGCCGAAAATCCCCGTGCTCGGCGATTACGACGCCTCCCCCCCTTCCCCTACAAAAGAAGTGAAATACTCCGGCTCTTGTAAATACCCCCTTTCTTCTTTCTCCGGCGAGACAAGGGGTTTCCCTCTTTCTCGCGTATTAAGAGTTTATATCCCAGTCCTCTGACCCGCGTCAAGGAAAAGGAATGGTGCCTTTTGACCCCCCAGTTTTTACTCGAATTTTCCTCTTAACCGCTCTCCCGATTCGCACTTAAATTAAAGTATTCAATGCCCTCCCTCTCCCATCTCGAGGAAGGAATGATGCTTTAATTCCTCTTTTAGACTATCCCGTGTCGAAAATGGCGTCCTTTCTCTCTCCCCTTCAGCCAGTAAGACCTTTTTTTCCCTTTCCCCTTGCACCTTTTGCCTCCCTGCTCAAAGCCGGCAGATAAATCCCGTGCCCTCTTCCCATTAAGAAGACCCCTTAATCCTTATCCCCCCCCCTCCCTTCGAAGATTAAGACATACTGGCTCTGTCTTCCTTTTTCTCCGACGAGAGTGGATAAGAACCCCCCTCTTACCTTTTTTCCACGAAGACCTCCATTCTACTCCCCTGATTGAGCTACATGTGCAGAGTATCATTTCCCCTTCTCTCCTTCCTCCGCTATCTGATCAGGAAAGAAGGGCCACTTTACTATGCTCTATCCTTTTCCCCCTTCCAACTTCATAGTACGGCTGAGCGCATATCAGCCTCTCCTCCCTTTTTCCCCCTTTCGCCGGAGTCGGTAAGGTTAGACTCCCCCTTGCTGTCTTTTTACCCCTCCCTTTTCCTCGTTCTATCCGGATGAACACGCCGGAAACATTCTTTTTTCCCCCTTCCTCCCGCAGACAGGAAATAATCGACCTTTTCTTTTATGAGCTCCCCTCCTCGACAAAGATAGAATTGTTTTTCCCGCCCCCTTCCCCCCCGTCGAATAAATTCACACCATCTCTATCTTTTTCCTTTTCTGGGGCCTTTCTTTTTTTTTTTTGCCTTTTTTTTCCCTCTCGTGGGCAGGAGAGGCTGTGTTTATTGAAAATCGGGACGTTTGTCTTTCTTTCCCCTTCCCCCCTTCTCTCTTGCCGGTATGGAGGAGTAACTTGCGATGGTTTTTTTCCCCCTTCTCTTTTTTCCTATACTTGGTGTTTTTTTTTCTTTTCTTCTTTGAGAGGGAAGGCCTTCGAACATGTCCCCCCCTCTTTCCCTTTTTCTTTTGAAAGTAGGGTTAATTTAGATATAGCTTCCCTCCTTTCTTGCGCGTTTCAGGTCCCCTCTCTTTCCCCGCATGGCTTTGCGGGAGACCGGTTTGCCTTTTTCTTCTCTTCTTCCTTTTTCCATCTAAAGGAGAGTGGAACGGGCCTCCCTTCCCTTGAGCTCAATTCTTTCTGTCGCGAAAGTGAAGACCTGTCTTGGAATCTTTTTTTCTTTTTTTTGAGTGAGAAATAGCGGCGGCGCAACCCCTTTTCCCTTCTTCGTGAGCATCTATTTTTTTTTTATTTTTCTTTTTCTTCTTCTAAGAATTTAACCTCCCCTTTCTCGGTTGAGGCTTCTTTTCTTCACTCTTTGCAGGCTTTCTCCCTTCGAAGACGATGATGCACCTTCCTTTCTCCCCCCCCTTTCCTATGTAGAAGAGGAGCTTCCTTTTCTCTTTTTTTGAGGTCTCCCCTTCGACTTCATCTCTTCGGTTGAAACAGCGCATTCCGTTATTTCCTTTCTTAATGACGGGAAGTTGCACTTTCCTCTTTTTCCTTTTTTTTCTTTCGGAACAGGCCCTCCTTTGTTTAGGCCCCTCTCTTTTTCCCAGGCCCAGTGCCGGGACTGCCCTTTTCTTTTTTTCCTTCGTGAGAAACGGCGGAATCCGCTTCTCCCTCTCCCTGAATGTCGAGTTTTTCTTTTTCCATCTTCTCACGCGGTTAGGTTACAAGCCTTCTTTCCTCTCTTTTTTCAGGAAGATTTCACTGCGTTTCCTCTCCTTGAGCTGTTCTTCTCCCGGGGATTTTCGGCGAACTTCCCTTTTTTTTTTTCCCGGTGATGGAGGAGGATTGCTCTCCCCCCTTTTGAAGCCTTCTCTTTTTTTTTTTTTTTCCGATTCCAAGGAACGTTACCTTTTTCTCTTTTTTTTTCTTTTTTTTGCCGAGGATGAGAGGTAGAACTCGTTTGCTGTCTGGTTTCCGTCCTCCCCTTCCCTTTCGTAGATGTTCTTTTCTTTCCCCTTCCCCTGCGTTGATGAAGGAGTCGTGCCCGGTTTTTTTCTTCTTCCCTTTTTTTTCCCCCCCCTTCTTCCTGCAATGAGGAGGAGAGGCAGGAGGATTCCTCTTCCCCTCTGAGCGTCCTCTTTTTCGCGACCCAGCCGCGTAGATTCTTCTTTTTTTCCTTTTTTTCCCTTTCCGAGAACGATGAACGAAGTCTCCTTCTCTTACCTCATCCCTCCTTCTTCTATGCCTGTGACGGTGTTTTGATGTTGATCCCCTTTTCTTTTTTTTTTTTTTTTCTCTTTGAAGGGGAATTGGGAAGCCAGGACGCCGTTTTTTTTTTTTGCAGTTTATCTTTCCCCTTTTTTTTTTCCCTCGACCGGGAAGGATGAACGGGAACGGCCCCCCCTTCTCTCCCTTTCTTGTTTAGAAGGATGAAGCGGGGCAGGCGCTTGTACCTTTCCCTGTGCATGTGATTAATTACGACGTTTCGCGCCGTTTTTTCCTTTCTTTTTTTTTTTTCTCCATGAGGCCATAAGTTAAGCTCGTTTATGAGCTTACTTTCTTCCCTCCTTTTTTTTTAAGTTTGTTTCTTTTTTTTCCTACATGTCCTGGGCCGGGCGGAGGAAATTAGTTCTTCTTTCCCTTTTTTTCTTCTCTTTGAGAGCAGACGCCGAAGAGCATCGGTTTTTCCCGAGACCGCGGTTTTCCTTTCCTCTTTCCTTTTGGAAGGGGAGTTTGAAGGCCCCTTCTCCTTTTTTCCTTCCGTGCAGGCGCAGGTTGGGGCTGAGTGACTGGTCCCCTTTTTTTGCATTGTTCTTTCCCCTTTTTTGGCGGGAGGAGCAAGGAGGACTCCCTTTTTCTTTTTTCTTTCGAAGCGGCAAGAGAGGGGACTGGCGGTGAGTGAACAGGCTTCCCTTGGGACGCTGTCTTTTCTTCCTCCTTTTCCCTCGGTGAGTATAGAGCTCTCTTCTTCTCTTTTCCTGGGATGGAGGTGAAGGGATGCGGCTGTCATTTTCTCATATCGCTCTCTCTTCCTTTCCTCTCTTTTCTTCCTCTGGGCCGATGCGGTGATGATGCGGTACCTTTTCTTTTTTTCTCCCTTGTAAAGGAGCCGTTCAGTGTTGGACTGTGTCTCTTCCTTCATCCCCTCCCCTTTTTCTTTCGGGCGAAGCGTTTTTCTCTCCTTCGTGAGATTGCCATGAGCCTTTTTTCTCTCTTTGGTAGTCCTTTTTTTTGTCTTTCGCTGAGAAATGAGGGGCCTTTTCACAAAACGGGGCGCAATGAATTTTTCTTTTTCCGAAGGTTCCTTTTTCCTTTTCTTCTTCGGGCACAGGGCCTTTTTTTTTGGCATGTGTGTGTTTTGCAGGACCGGGAAGTGTTCCGCTTTGAGTTTTTGTTTGATCTTCCTTCTTTCCGTGGTGAAGTAGCGGCATCTTTCTTTTCCTTCGGGGCGTGCGCATGAAGATTGCGGGTATGAGCATTTTTTTCTTTTCTCCCGGTGCAGTTTTGCTTCTCTCTTCTCTTTTTGCTGGTTG
>Ga0179593_1634690_pt1 | contig 10426 bp, 12 predicted proteins | sample CZODoug2_1_08_16_FD_185931 | JGI IMG/M metagenome (GOLD analysis project Ga0179593, IMG submission 185931) | Vadose zone soil fungal communities from Angelo Coast Range Reserve, California, USA - CZODoug2_1_08_16fungal (PacBio error correction) | ecosystem: Environmental > Terrestrial > Soil >... | reverse complement strand
TAACTCCCAAGGAGGTGGGCGCCCCCCATTTGAAGGATTTTTGAATGAGCTTCTCTTCTCCCCTCATTCTGCTATCCTTTCGTCCGCTTGGTCCTTTGCCATATCGCAAACTTGGAGGACTTGTTTCGGCTTCCCTCCCCCCCTCCCTTCCTCTGTGACCCCTCTGGAAACGTCATTAGCAAGGACCGCCTCATTTGGAGAATTTTCGAACCCCGCGTGTGACATTGTATCACACAGACAGAAGCTTTCCCTCCCCCTTTCGCCTCTTATTTTTCGCTCACGTGCCCAGCCGCTTCCTAATCGCAACAGCTTGTTCATCCCGAGCACAAGGGAGGACACTAACTCTGCCAAGAAATGCACCCAGTTGTGCCGCATCGCCCCGTTTATTCCCTTTTTCTTTATGGGGTCGGTCGCCAAACCCGCTTTTGACACACACGCTATACATCGTGGCCGTCTCAAATTCCGCCCCCCCCATGCGCAGTTTTTGTTTTTCGATTAGTGCAAGTTACTTTCCCCCCGTCGGACTTCATTTGCGCCATTTTTTTTTCTTGATTCCACATCTGTACTTAGCATGATTCCGCTTTTGATCTTTCCTGCCTCCTCAGTATTAGCATTAATATGCGCTGAGAGACCCCTTTCGTGTCCTTTTTCTTTCCCCACTTTTTACTCCCGGCGGGGTCAAGTTTCTTCCTCCGTGAGAGGGGATGAGACCCGTGAACGGCTTTTTGGCGATTTCTTCGTTAAAGCCTCGTGGAGGGTCAAATTGCTTTTTTTCCCAACTTCCCTCTTTTTGCTTGAATGCATTCCTGGATTTGAGCCCCCACTGCCCCTTTTTTTTCATCTGTTTCTTTGCTCTCCCAGCGATATGACATTTTTTCCCGAGGGTTTCTTCTTTCTCATGATTCGCTTTTTCTGAACCTTTCTCCCCTTGTCCCGCCGCGCCGTTGTTCCTCTCATGGAATTCCTGCTCTGGCCGGTCAAGTTTATTTAGAACGATTCCAATCTCTCAACCTTTTTTTTCCCTCCCTCCTTTTTTTTCATTTTTCTTCCCCTAATCTTCTTTCGGCCTGATCGGAGAGCGAGTGACCTCAATTCGTTCATTTCTTACAAGCACCCGTCTTTGTTCGCGCAGGCTCCCCCTTTCTTCTCCTCATCTTTTCTTCCCCCGTGAGTTGGGGCTATTTTTTTTTGGTTGCCAATCGATCGGTTTCCTACCCTATGACAGGCTGACCAAAATTTTGTCTTGTTTTCAATCAGCGCGGATTTTTTTTTCTTTTCACCCCTGCGTCCCCACTCACCTTTTCCGCGTGAGGCCTTTTTTTTTTCCCACCTGGAACCTTTCTAGAGTTTTCCCCCCCCTTTTTGGGATCCCTCCTGCAAATTTGTTGTTTTTCCCCGGTAACGTTACCCTGTTTTAAGTCCCGAAGCGTCGAGATTAATCCAGTTCACTAAGGAACCCCCTAAGGTCCCTCCGAGTTTTTTCAAACGTTTCCGCCCTTTCCTCCCCCTCTTCCCCCTTATCTTTTTTTGTTGAATTAGTCTTCAGATAGCTGCGAGAATTTTTTGCATGATTGTCCAAGTGTCGCTTTGGTGCTGGTTTCTTTCCCTTCAGTATCGTCTGTCCTTTTTTGAAATGATCATTTGCCCTTTTTCTCCCTTGACGATCTTTTGGCAAATGTCTCGATACGGAATGCCTCCCCATGTATACGCGTACTTTTGTTTCGGCCAGCCTTTTCTACTTAGTCTGTTTTAACCAAGGTCCCTTCCCGACTTACCTCCCGTTTTTTGCCCCGCCCTTTGTGTGGTGTAGGCGGACGCGGAGCGTAAGCCTCCTGGCTTCAATGCCGAGATGATTTTTTTAGCGGATCGAGCTATGCTTTTTTTTTTTTCCCTTCCTTTTTCCCCCGGTTTAAAATGTAGGTTCCCTTTGCTTCGCTGAATAAACCGAACCTGTTTTTTTCTTTCAGAATCTACCGCGCGCACCCGCCTCCCGTGGGTCCCCCTCCCCCCTGTAGTGTGATTTACGCCACGTGATTAGCTTACAATTACCCCTCTTTGTCCCTGGTGAGTGGGCGGAAACGTCGAGTCCAGAGCCAATTTTTTTTCATCTTCTGGTGTGCAGTTTTTGCCCCCCCATGTATTTCCTTCTTTACCTCGTTCTTGAGAGAGTCCCTGTTTGCGAACCTGCACCCCCCCCCCCTTATACTGTATTCCCACTTCTCCTTCCTTTTCCCACCCCTGGCCCCCCACCTTTTCGAATCTTTTGCGTTTTCCATCCACAGTCCTTGGCGTTGGTTTCCTTTCTCTGTGATTTCTTAAACACATGATTGGCGACTGTTATTCGCGACAATCCCCCTTCTTTCTCCCCTCCCCCCCCCTCCATGTATGGACTTTCTCACGCTCAGGTATCAGCGCCCCTTGTGATCCCCCCTTCAGGAGGCCTGCGCGCGCCGAGACATCACCTTTCGACAGATAGTTTTCCAAAATTCCCTCCCCCCCTGACCTGGTCTCCTTCTTTGTAGAGATCCGGGTCTTTTCGGCATTGTCATCGGACCTATTTCGTCATTCCCCCCAATGGATTTCCCTTTATCACAATTTAGTCTCTCCCTCCTTTTTCTTATTTGCCCTCGCTGCTTTTTCCCCCGGTTCACCCACACTGCGAGGCACGGGGACATCCCATGCGCCGCCGAGCTGTTTACGACGACGACGCTATGAGCTATTCTTATTTCCCCTTGCAACGTTTAACCCCCCTCGGCGCCCGATTTTAAATGTCGCTTTTTCCGCTAAATACTTCCCCTCCAGTCACTACGGCAAAGTTTATGCTGATTCCCCCCAAATTTCCCCCATCGTTCCACCTTTGTGTGGGTAATCCTTTGTCCTACGCTTGGTTGTGCGGCCACTGTGCTACCACACGTATTCTCTTTCTTGATTACATCCCCCATCCCCCCCTCTCTTTTTCGTTTCCACGATCTCTTTGGCAACCACAAGATGTCCTCCGCGTGAAGTTCGACTCCTCCAGGTTTCCGCCGGGTAAGGCTCCCTTTTTTTTTTTTTTACCTCCCCTTTGTGCTGGTAGAGGTACAAGCGCGACTTGTGGAACCCAGTTTTCATCGCTCTCAATGGGCCAAATCTTATGGTATTTTCCCCTGACACGAACCCCGGCAAAAATTTCTTTTTTGTTTTTTTTCCCTCCTGCCCTGCCCCTCGACGCTCGCATTCCCCTTTTACCAGCTTTGTTGCGCATTTTGCATGAGTCTCTAGGACCGTGAATCCAGTGCAATCTAATCCCGAGAATTTTGCCCCCTCCTTTTTCCTTTCCGCCCAAAAGAGGTCCTTTTTTTGAGCGCATTTAATGCACAGGACGTCACGCCCCTGCGTTCTTTGAAAAAGAATTGGCTCCGGGCTTCCTTTAACCCCTCCACTTCCTCCTGTCCCGTTTGGCGTCCGCCCTCTCTTTTACAACCTTCCTTCTTCCACGTCACAGGGTTCCGGCATAAACCGATCGGCACTAGGCGCGAGCATCGTGCTTTTTATTGTTAAAGAAACCCCTTTTTTTCTCCTAACCTCTCTCCGTCCCCCACTTTTTTTTTCCGGTGGTTTGCGGGGCCAAAAACGGTCTCCCTCAAACAAAGGCCCAACTTACTCATGGCGACAACTCTCTACCATGCTGACGTCTCTCTTCGGTTTTGTTCCCCCCTGGCCTCTGGAATTTTTTTGGCTCCCATGGTAGCGGCTGCACAGATCATACCGATGCCATCCCACTCCGGAATGATCACACTGTTATTTTTTCTTTCCTTTCTCTTCTTTTTCTTCTTTTCGTACCCCTGTTCTTTTTAGAATCACGGTATGAGCTGCCTCGTAAACTGTCCACGCAGGTTTGTGTCCTTTTTTTCTTATCTCTTAACCCCAGCCCTTTTTTCCTTTCTCACATTTCACCATAGCCTTCGGGAGGGCCTACAGACGTAAGTTCCTTTTCCATTTCCGGCATCGTGATGGTTATGCCCTTCCTTTGAATTTTTTCGCAGACTACAATGTTATCTCCTTTTTTTCGTCTGGCCCTCCCTACTTTCCCCCCCCTTTTTACTATCCCCTCCCGGCACCTCCAGAACGTGCATTGAGCAAACCCCTGCGTTGATTATTTTCCTCATAATAATTTTGGTTGTTTTAGCTTTTTCCCCTGTGGGCTCCACTTTTTTTTGAGGTTTCCCTCTTTTCAGACCTTAACTCTGCTGCGTTATATTTTTCATAGGCCCCGATGGTAAATGCTTCTTTCGCTTATCTCCCCGGTCTTCTTGTCCGCGATTATCCCTCCTTACCCATGCGGCACCTATGGGAAGCCAATTTCACTGTCTGCAAACTGCCCCCCGCCGAGGTTTTTTGTCTGGCGACATCTTTTGTTCCTTCCCCAAAGACCCCACTTTTGGACCAACCCTTTGATTTTGCCCTCTTTTCGATTCGCAAGCTCACCGTAAAGGTGCAATCTTTCTACTTTTCATCCCTCTCCCTTGTAACCGTGAGCAATCCCCTTTAAACAGTGTGATCATTCCCGGGATGTACGCATTATTTGAAGCGCCGAATCTTAGCACCCATCCCCCCTGTTTTTTTTTCCCCGACGCCCACTTATCTGCAGTCCCTTTTCGCACCGCTTCAAATTTTTGCTCAGTCCCCTTTGTTCTAACGATGGATAACCTTTTTGGCTGCAGACCGTCACTTGGGATCCTGATTTCTATAGAGTCCAGTCTGACAGTGATCCGTGGGATTTTAGCTCCACGATTTCGTCCTTCTTCCTTTTTGCAGCGTTCCAACTACGAGTAGCGGGATATAGACATGGTGATTAACTTGTTGCGCATCCTATGCGCGTGCGTGCCGATCCCGTTGGGGAAGTGTTTGAACCCGTTTTCGCCAATCCTTTTCCTTTTTTGTCCCCATTCTCGGTTTTTCTCCCTCCTTGGTTTTTTTTTCTTGCTTCATTTAATCTGTGAGTGGGAGTGATTTTTTCAAGCAGCGCCCGTCCATGAATTGCATCCCTCTTTCCGTAGCAATCATTTGTTTCTTTTTTTTTGTTCGCGTGACTCTCCTTGCAACTCCAGCGGCGTTTCGAGCTTTTGAGATTAGAATCGCCTCCGCCTTCGCCAGGGCCGTCTTTAGAGAAACTTTTTTCCCTTTTTTCCCGTTGCGTCCTTTTGCTTTTGCCCTGGCCGTTCAGCGGGCCAAAACTGTCCCCCATCGATCGTTTTTCCTCTCTTGTTGGTGAGTGTGACCCAAACAAAGACCTGTTTCGGCCTTTTTTTTCTCTCTTCTTTTACTTTCGCATTTTTTTTCTTCCCCAACTCGGTTTTTCTCGCGCCAGCAGCCTTGTGCGCGGCAACAGAACTGGAAATTGGTACTTTCAACGTGTTTTTGGTGCTCTTTCTTCCCCATTCGATTTTTCCCCTCTTCTCCTTTTCCTGACAGCTCCCACCCCATTTTTTGTGTGATATCTCCGGACTGTTGTTTGTACATCCCTGACACCTTTGGGCGGTCCCGAGCCCTTTGCTGGCCTCCCCCCCCCCTTTTCCCTCCCCAAGTTTCTGAGTGATGGCAATTTTTGTGGGAATAAGCAGACAAGGGCATTTACCGTTTTGACTGCTTAGTTTTCTTCCCCCTCCTTCCGGCTTCATTTTCCCTGTGCACTCCCCAGGTCCCCTTTTCTTTTCCATAGGTAAGACCGAAATGTCGTAACTTCAAGGTTGGATAGTTCCATTTCTCTTTTGACTTGGCTTCTTTCCGTGCCCTTTCGTCTTGAGTGCCTGCCCTCGATCTTTTCTCTTCTTTTTTTTTTCTCCCGTTTTTTCTTTTATCACTGATCCTTCCTCCCCATGGAGACCTCCCCCTACTTCGAATTTTTCTATGAAGGACCCCACGACAACCATCGATCGCATTTTTTGGTTTAGGCTTTTTTTTTTTTGATTTCCCCTTTTTTTTAATTGTTCTTTTTTGTTCTCCCCCCCCCCATTTTCTGCCTCGGATGCGCGTAGGCATGGAGCGATTCAAGTTCTGATTTTTTCTCTTTTTTAGCTACTTTTTATTCCTTTTTTATGAATAATGCCACGGAAAATATCCGCGAATAACCCCCACATTTGGTGAATCCTCCTTCTTCTTTTTCGCCCCGTACATCTTTGTTCTTCCTCCCCCCGCAGAATTCTCCGTACTTGTGGGGCGGAAACACGTATGATAAGATCTTTTTTTGGCTCCTTATGGTATGCATCACTCGTGTTTGCCCCATTTCTTTTTTCCTCCTTTTTTTTGTTGTCCCCCTTTTTTGTACGCTGCATCCAAACGCAATTACCCCTTTGATCGATACCCCTTTTCCGCAACACTCCGGACCAATCCGGGTGGAAGCGACTTCTTTTCTTGCCCCGCTTTTCGTCTTCCCTTGTTTTTTTTCTTTTGATATTTCTTACAAACCCCTGGTGGCGAATGTTATTGGAAGGCAAACTGCATTATTCAGCCCGGAAACGCAAGCATGCGTATGTCTTTTCTCCTTTTCGGTTGCTTTTTTCTTTCCTGGACGTGCGTAGCGAAACCCAATTTCTTTGAACTCTCGTGGGATGACGAATGACGACCCCTCCTAAGTTCCACAGGCTGGCTCCCGCAAATTTTCTTTTCGTTTCTCATCGAATTTTTTTTCCCGTTACATGTTCTTCCTTATAAATTTGCGTAAATTGTCACTGCAATAGCTACGAGCGGACTCTCGGGGGCCAGCCACCCCTGAAGTAGTGAACGGGATCTGCCCCTTTCCCTTTTCCCTTTCTTTTTCTCCTCCCTTTTTTGCATGCTCCTTTCCCAATTTCGGTTTCTCGCACATGTCCCCTTTTGAACACGCTTTTCACATTTTGCCTTGACCTTACAAGACTCTTTCGACTGTCAACCCCTTCAAGTTACAACGGACCCCGGCTCACCTTTTGTTTCTCCCACCCCCCCCATTGCCCCCTTCTTGCAAAGTTTTCCCGGCGGTGTCAATCCTTGACAGACTCACGCGGAGTCCTGTCATTGTGACGGTCACAAGTTTGCCCGAACAACACCTTTTTTCTTTCCACCCGTACATCCCCCAAACCTTTTTCCTGTTAACTATCGAGGAACCCATGAATGCATCCCCCCCCCGAGCAGACACCCATTAATAGGTCTGTTACTATTTCATTCCTTTTTTTTTCCTTTTCTTCCAGTGCGACTCCTTTTTTTTATCTGCCTTGAAACAGTTCCATCGACACTCTTTGAAAAGTTTATGGATCTTGGCCACCAGGAAACGACAATTCGTTTACCCCGTTGCTGTTTTTTTCCCTTCTCTCTTTTCCTCTTCCGTTTCTTGCGGCACTCCCCTCTTCCTTTTTTTTGACTTTTTCCCTCTGTCAGTATTTAGGGCGAATCGCAGTTACTGTCCTAATCTCGCGCGCGTTGCCGTAGTCCATCGATGACCACTCCCCCTTCCTTACTTTTTTTCACCCTCTCGTTTTTCCTTCCCCCCCCATGGACTCTCCATCTGGCGTTGGTACCCCCAACGCATTTCCCCTACTTTACATGTAAGCTCTTCCCCCCCCCTCCCCCTCTTTTCCGTTTCTCTCCCCGGAGGACGTCTTTTTTTTTTCAACCGCCGGGGGCCATCATTCCAACGGTTTCCGGCAATTCCCCCGACTTCCTAGCGAGCGCGGGCAGGCGCTGCAGAAGGATTTTTCTTCTCTCGGATCATCCTATCCGCTTAGCAAATCGCTACCTGCTGCGGTCTGCCGTCCTTTTTATACATAACCCACTGGTTTCTAAGTAACCCCAGGTTTTTTTCCTCCAAATTTTTTCTGGTCCCACTTTCCCTCTAGGTGGACATGGTTTTGACCGGCCTGCGGCCTGCCCTACCATTGAGCTATGCACTCATCGACATCTTCCTCCTTTAGTTTTTTTATTCTTTTCTGTCTTATGAGTTTTTTCGCCTTTGCTCGTTGATCGTTAGCGATCTGAAAAATGGGCCTGTCTCTTTTGCTGCGTAAATCGCAACTTTTTCCCCCTCAGGGTTCCCGTTTTGTGTTCTCTTTCCCGCGTTTCCCATGTTTGACCCTCCTCACGGGAGGTAAGGAGACGTAAGATTTACCCCCCATATTTCCCGTTACGGGCTATTCCTTTTTTTCCTTCAGCCTCCCCCCCCTTTCTTTCGGCTCCAGATAGGTACCAGCGGGCCCTCTGGGTCCCCCCCCACAATCGACAGCATCGCGTCCGGGCAATTTTGAACGCCTTCCCCCCCTTTTTCCATCCTGCTTCTCTCTCTTTTTTCTCTCCTCTTGTTGTTTTTTTCTTCGAGTAAAGCGCAAAGGCTGCGCCAAAGTGGTCCGGTGGTTTTGGCGACGGTGGAACGATCTCTCTTTTCTCCGGTGCCTTGGGTCTTCGGTTCTTTGACGAGCCCAGGCGGCATTGTAGTTGGCGTTTCTTTTCCCCCATGCTCCTTCCGCCTTTCTGTTTTTCCGAGCCTCAGTTGTAGCACAGAGAGCCTGGGGCTTACTTTCAATCGCACCCCCGGCACAGTAACATACCAGCCCGTCTTTCCCATCCATTCGTTTTTTCCCCCCCTATTGTTTGCGCTTGCACTCAAGTTTCACCCGTCCTCCGCCTACCGTTTTCCATCCCGACTAGCGAAACCACTTTCTCCCTGCCACATGACGCCTTGATAAGTTGGATGGCCCCTAATTCCTTTAAGCCGTCTGTCGCAACCTCTTTTCCGGTGCCCACCCCTTTCCCCCCTCTTCGCAAGCCAGTGGGAACGACATTTTTCCTTTCCCTTTTTTTTCTCTGCCGTCCCCCGTGATATTTTTCGCCCTCCCAGGACTTGCAGACCTTTTGGTTAGCGACTTTTTCTACTTCTTGCTTTCTTTTTTACCGTCTTTCGCATTCCTCTCTTCACGGCTTCCTTTTACGCGAGAGTGTCCTCTCCGGTTTCCGGCCCTTCCTTTGACCTTGTTCCCTTCCCGCCCGGTTTCCCCCCCCTTTTTCCCGGTTCTTAACCTTTTTGTAAGGCTTTTGTCGTGGCTTTCAGAAAAGCCTCGTGTTGAGGACAATGCAGCAGCGAATGTTTTTTTTTTATTTTTCCTGCGCTTTATTCTCCCCATCCTTCTTTGTTTGCTCGCGCATTCCGCGCGGCAACAGAGGCGTGTCGTATTATGAATTTTTCCACTGCCCCCCCTTATCTCTTTTTCCTACTTCCTTTCTCTTTGCCCCCCCTTGCAATTTTCTTTCGCGAGAATGCCCATGTCCAGACTGGAAAGGGGTCGAAAACACGGTCGACCACTTCTCCCATTTTTCTCTTTTTTGTTCTTGTGTTTTCCGTTTCCCCCCCCCATAAGACTGTTTCCTGGAAGCGAGAGAGGCACGTTTCCACTTCGCTTTTTTATTTCTCTACCATAGTTTGTCTTCCTTGAACCTTTTACCCTTGATGCCCTCCTTTTTGATAGCGGACACTTCCTGTAATGGTGGCCTTTGTTTTTTTTCCCCCCCCCCATCGTCCTCCTGCTTTTTTCCAGAGCCTTGCACCCCACCCTTTTTGAGTAAGTCAGCGCTGACTGGTTGGTGTTTTGTTTCCTTCACCCGGTTTCCCCTTTTTTGAAAGGGACCCGTTTTAGCTGGCAAGTCTACAACAGCAAGGAAATCACGTGCCTCGAGTTTTGCATTTTTTATTATCCGTCCCCTCCCTTTTTTTCTGAGTTCACTCCTTCTTTTTTCCGGCACCTTCGGTTAACCCCTCTTTTGGCACACTGTCACGAGTTGTACCACTTTCCAGTTACGTCCGCATTAGCTCATTCCCTTTTCCTTTTCTTTTTTCCATCCTCTTTCCTTCCTGTTGAATGCTTCCCCGTTACCTTTCAGTTTGGGTGGTGGCCCTTCGTTGAAGCAGTAGATGTACGATTACGCTGGAGATCCATAAGCAATTTACCTTCCCCTTCCCTTTTCTTACCGTATAATTCTCCTTGGCCCTACACTGACCCCACCTTCCCTTTCGTCTACTTTGCTATGGGTACCCAGCTTGTGTCGATCTGAGTTTGTTTTTACCATATAGATTTCCCACGCACCCCCTCGCACCTTGTTTTTCTCCTCTTTGCGCGCGTTTCCTCCTCCGTGAGCGCTGTCCCTCTTTATAGTCGATTAGTCGTATCACAGCCTGCCCTTGCTTGGGTATGAATAAAGGTAACTTATGTTCTTTGTTGCTCCCCTCCTCCTCTCCCATTCCTCGGAGTTGGTTTAAGTCCCTTCGCAGCTCCCAGGTTCCGTCCCGCCCCGCGGTATCAGGGACTGATTCATGTCCCCGGTCGTCCTCCCTTTCCACCCCGCTTTCTTCTTTTTTTCTTTTCCCGAGGAAACCGTTGAGTGGTTCCCTTTTTGAAGATATGGTAGGCCCCTACTTGAAAAAGGA
>Ga0179593_1452483_pt1 | contig 10426 bp, 7 predicted proteins | sample CZODoug2_1_08_16_FD_185931 | JGI IMG/M metagenome (GOLD analysis project Ga0179593, IMG submission 185931) | Vadose zone soil fungal communities from Angelo Coast Range Reserve, California, USA - CZODoug2_1_08_16fungal (PacBio error correction) | ecosystem: Environmental > Terrestrial > Soil >... | reverse complement strand
TTTTATACCCCGGGGTTTTAGTTTACTGGGCGACCTCCCTCATCCTTACCCACTCATGCTCCAAGAGGGAGCACGCACTTTCTTCTTTTACTGGGGATTTTAGTCATCTCTTGGGTTGCTTCCTACTAGCCGATCCACAAGATACCCTGAGGGGCTCTTCCGTGGGAGGTGGTTTTTCCGGTATTTGGTAGGGGACCATCTTGTTGGGTCATTTCCGCCGATGCCGTACCCTCCTTACTGTGAATCGTTGCCTTCGAGGCATTTCCATATCTTTTATCTCCGTTTTTTTAATCGTTGTTTGAGTCGTTCGCTTCCTTGGGCCGAGGCTCGAGTACGTTCTGTGAGTGTGTTAGATTGCCCCCATATTCTATCTACAAGCCCCAGAAATGCTATTCTATTGTCGTTGGAGCACCGGTCGGGTGATGGTTTCTTTCCACCCTTGTTGAGTGACACTAGGATCCAAAAAAATGTCTCCTGCAGGCCTGACCCGTTTGTCGTAGTCTGACCATTCTCAGCAGCCTGTCTTTGGTGCAGTGCATTCGTTCATTGAATAGAAGTAATCCCTCTGGCACGCCGCCTTGTGGTTTCGGTGTCCTTTTACCTCTCGGCTGAATTTACTATTTGAATCCCCTGCCACTTTAACTTTGAATTGTAGGTGGTGTTAGTTTTTGCCCCAACCTCCTGTAATTTGAACTCCCAGTCCACTTTTTTCGGTTGTTAGGCTTTTAGTATCTTTGAAGTGTCTAGACCCCCTTTCCTTTTTTTTGGAGTGTTCTTGTCAAACGATTCTGCCCCGTATTTCTCCACCGTTAGAGTGTTAGCCCCCAGACTCTTCTCGAACCCCCCCATCAGAATTTTCTTTTTATTTTTTTGATTTGCCGCCTATTGGGAGATTTGTAAATCTATATTTCTAATCCCCCTTTGTTTTTGTTTAGAGACGTATTACACCCCTGGCTGCACCAAATGATTTAGAAACTAAATTAACAACCCCCCCCCACCCCCCCCCCCCCCCACCCCATCCCAGTCCTCGGATGGGTTTTCGATCGGTCTTATTGTAGATTGCTCCCCCGAGAATCTGTTTTCTTTTGGTGAGAGCTCCCAAACCTTTTTTTACTTCCCAAGTCTCCCACCCACCACCTCTTCCTGCTGGAATCCCTCATTTCCCTCGATAACACCTTTGCTCACCAACTGCAGGATAAAGCCTCATGTTTAGGTTTTTGCCAACCTCCCCCGTTGTAACGAAATTGTTGTCCCGCGTTCGTTCCCCAACCTGGTATCCTGTATCTCCTAGTAGACCCAATTTGAAACCCCTCCCAGAGATGCGTGCAACGAGGTCTATGTGCCCCCTTATGCTTGATTGCATGCCCCGTGCAGAAGCAAGCCCTCGTTTTGCCATTTTCATCCCGGAAGTAGACGCTGAAATTTTTGTTCCTCGGACGAAAGTTTAATTACCATAAACCAGCCCCGTAATGCCGATTGCGGAATTTTATCCCCCCTCTAAGAGGCATTGTTCTACCCCATCCTTGATCTCCCTCCGGTCGTTCCTCCTAAGGGCCGTAGTACCTCCAGTACCCGACGGACTCATCACTGTCTCAAGACCGGCGTCGATCTTTTTTATTCACGCAAAATTCGTTCTCATTATTGCTCGGTTCTCGGACATTAGTAGCAAGTGGCTCAGAAACTTTACTGTTCACCCTGACATTACTCCCACCTCTTTTCGTGACTAGTCATCGCCCCCTTTTTATGATCCTGGTTTCCGATTTTCGCTTCGTATTAGAGAGGTGCCAACCTCCGATGAATATCACCCGCTTGCCCCCCTGCATAACCCATCCTCTTGGACTTTCTTTTCAGTGATACCTTGGATCTCGGGGATTCGCATTGCACCGAAACGTACCACCTCACTTTCACCCATTTTCTCAAGTTAAATCGTTCCTGAATGTAGCGCAGGTCTCCGGGACCATGTGCTCACTGTGAACCCTCGGACCTTCATTGATACTTTACTATTAAAGCCGTTTTCCCGTTTGGAACTCTGGTTCTTGTTTCCGAAGTGATTAAGGCCGGTTGGAAATGCCAATCCACCCTTGCTTCGGATTTGTGATTATACCTTCCCCCCCCAATTTCCACGCCGTTCTTCCCACCCCCTGGATGTGTTTTTTCCCATTGTTCTTGCTAACTCTTTTTGCTCTGGGTTTCGCCCCTGACGGAACTTTTCTTTTTTATGAGTTTTACTCCTCGCAAGTTGCTTGTTTGGTCCCGATTCCTTCGTCCCTTTGCGAACGACCTCGCTCGATGACCGATTCTTCGATTTTTTTCTGTCTTGGCTTGTTGAAACCTGCGTACAAAATTCAGTCCCCCCGCTTATGGACTTTCCAGTTTAAGGAGATTTAGGATTCAAAGAACCCTATTCCCTCTTTCCGGAGGAGCATTAAACCTCTGTGGAAATTCGACTTCACCCGTTTTTGCCTTCCCAAGGCCCACTTCTTGTGGGTCCTTTCACTGTTCCCTTGTAGAAAAGATCCGTTGATTTCAAATCCCTTGGGACAGGGCTTAAATTCCTTGCCTTTCTCTCAGAATGTTTTTTCCCAACCCCCGAAGCCGAAGGCTCCCCGGTTCCGGGTGATTTTCCCGGTTATTGTTTTTGACCCCAAGTCGGTTCTGGTGGCTTACCTCCCGATGACAATCGAGGGTTATTGTCAACGCCCATACAACTCGATCTTGACTGTCACGTTAACGAACCCTAAGGCGAGAAGCTTTTGACCTCCTCGGCCCGCCGTCCCCGAGATTCGGCGGTAGAAGATCGTTCTTTGGTCGTTGGTTTTTGAGAGTGCATCGCCAGGTTGCTTCCTTTTTCGACTTTTTAGTAAGCTTCGAATAAAGTGGAAATTTCTGCCCCCGAAAGTAATTCTCCTCCGTCCCGATGTCGTTTATTTTATATTGTAGTTCCCCCCGTGTCTCGCGCTTTTTAAAGATCTTCCCCCCCCCGCCCTTCACCGGCTATTGAATGTTCGGGCCACCAGGTGTTTGCCACGTTTCTATGGTATTTTCGGCCCCGAACTCTCGACGCGACCTTCTAGTCCCTGGTCCTCGGGCTTTCCCCTCATGTACCCGCAGGCTCTGAATTGCCCAGTCCCGGTGTATTTCTACCGTCACAGACCTAGCCCTATTTCATTTTTGCACAAGTCCCTTCGAGTAGCCGAGCTCGCCCCCGGCCATTTTATTATTCCCCCTTTGCCCAGATGCAGCCTTCTGTTTTAATGGGTGTGTCGGAACGCACCCCCTTGTCCCTCCTACCATCTCACGCCCCCCCTACCTATTCCTGGTCTACAGCCGGACCGCGCTCGATCCCTTGGTGTTTAGAGTCCTTTGTGTTCTCGAATTGGGGAGCGTTGCTTCTTTCCCTTGTCCTTCTGTAAAATTTTTTTTTCGCCCCCTTTTTTTTGTTTTCTGACTTCCTAAGGTGTCACAGATGCGAACATTCATCCAGAGCTCTTCCGACCCAAGATTTCTGTTTCATGCAGTCCTCCTTCCGTTCGGGTAAAAGAGCCCCTCCCGGGCACTCAGGGTCAGAATTTCGTAGTTTTCGTTTAATGATTCTCCCTAAACGCTTCTATTGTCGTTGCATCTTCATCTCAGATATTCACGGCAACCACCCTTCCTCGCCTATTTGTGCTCCTCTGGTTGTTGAACGGGTGGCTCCGTTGTTCCTGCTTTGGCTCCCTCACCCGACCGTATGGAGCCCCAGGCTTGTGACGTCTCCCTATTTCTCTTTGGTTCCAAAAGTACGCAACAAACAACCCAGAGAAGATTTCTTCCTACCTCCAAATAGGGCAATACGCTAGTCGCTGCGTTTCTCCCGTCATCTTGCAGAAGCACTCCCCCGGACCGTCATGTAATACTCGCCCTCCTCCGTTCCGGACACTTGACTATATACGCTATAATACTCCTATAAACTAGCCCGGTGAGTTATGTCATCCAGGATTGAGGACTCTTAGTCTTCACCCCCGTGGCATCCCACCGAGAGGCGCAACCCAAAACGTCTCCCCCTGACCCCCCTAAGAAGATATTAACCGCCGGTCCCTTTTCTGCGCCGCATCTGCCACAGATCCCGAGATGGGCCTGTTGAGTAACTTTTAAAAACCTACCGACCAAGCGTCCCCCCCCTTCCCCCCGTACCTCAGCATTTTTAGACATTCATGTTGGAAGTATTCTTCTTCTCCATTTTCCATGAGCCTTGCGATAGGTCCACCCGGCTGGTCACCGACCCAGGAGCGTCACCAGGGAAAAAATGCCCTCCGGGCTTGACTTTGATAGAACGGAACCCCCTTACCCCTTTCTTTTCCTTCTTTGTTTCCTCGACCGTGAGGCCCAGACCTCCCGGGCAGTTCCCTATTTTACTTTTTTTTCCCCTTCCCATCGTTTCTGCTCCCTGATAGTGTAAGTTTCCAGAGACTGAGCCTCTCCTCGGTTTATTTGACCATAGTGAGAGACACGGACACTCCGCCTTCCCTTTTCGAGACCTATTTGCACTTTTTTCTTTTAAGTCGCTAGCTTGCGTCGGGCACCCTTTTTTAGGCAAGAGGGGTTTTCCATAGTGTCAACTCCCTCCCCATGGGCCCACAATCTGTATCGTGCAGTTATCCGAGCGTTTATTCCTTCTGGTATCCTGCGCCGCTGGGTCGCCCGTTTGGATCCTCACTCTATGCCTTGTCATCCGTGAATCTTTTTTGACATCTTGATCGTAAGTTCCTGGCGATGCCTAGTCCCCGAAATACTCGGATGATTATTATATAGATCGCCTTTAGGCGGTTGGTATCTCCAAACCATTGAGGTGTACAGTTTCTTTAGAACTTTTTTTCCGATTGATTTGAGTGCCAAATCTTAGACACTTTTGGACTGCCCCCTTCGTCCAGAGGATCTGTCACAACCCCTTTCCTGGCGGGCCTGAGTCCCTAGAGGAACTCAGGTTCCTCGTGTGAAATTTCACCGTTCTCCCCTGTTTTTGGAAAACTTGCTGACCACGTAGCGTGAAGGGGAAGTAAAATGAGGAAAATAATAGGTATCTCTGTGTCCTGAACCACTCCGATCAGGATACCTGGCAAGTACCCGATATAAACTCCGTCACAATTAGAAAGATGGAGTCCGATTCAACGAGATTGATTTGTCCCCAAGATATAATACAGTCTGTCTGATCCGCTTAACACGCAGAGAATATGTGACTAGTATGCAGGCCCCTTCACAACATTTGTTACTCTAATTTGATCCCTTTTGCCTTGAATGTGTTTCCAGAGGAGTTTCTGATCTTTCTGTTCCGGCACAGTTTGTATGATGGTGTTGGAATTTGCACTTTATGAGGTGTAGCCTTTTTTTTCCACGCCCCTTCTCGGTCAAAGTTAAGACTGTTTGTTCTACACTATGAGGGTATCGAAGTCGATTCACACCCCCCTATGCCGAGAAGTCTTAACCGATTATGTTCTTTTACAAATGATCTAAACCTTATAAATGTCATCGTTTCGGTCATTGGGTCTCGCAAAACCACCCGATACGAGAGGAAACGCTTACTTTCACAATGTTCGGTACGGATGAGGCGGGCCGTCAGCAGACTTCTCCCGCATCCAAGACGCGATTTCGGCTACCCTGCCTATCATCTTGTTAGGCCCTGAAGTCTATATTTGATCACAGCCCTCCGGCGCTTAAGTTCGCCGGTAAACATAGCATCTCTCCTTTCACCAGCCTCCCCCCTTTTTGGGATGCTCGCTTTTTCTGACATGCCGTTCTGCCTCTAATCCAGCGCTGGGCTGATGGGCTCAACCTTTGCTCCTGGGGACACTCTGCACTTTTCCTTGTTCACAGCATGATTTCCCCCCGAGTTCGCCGTTATTCTTCGGACCCCTTATACCCCCTAACGCCAGAACTGGTGCGACAGGCTACTGATCCATTCGCGGAGTCTCGCTTTCCCTGGACTTGGTCGGAGGGGGTCTCTTTGTAATTATCTTGGATCCGCACGCGAATTTCCTCCCGTACCTCCACCATGATGAATTGCTCTCAACCCCCTGACCAACTGTGAGCCCACCCCCCCATGTTGGTTGAATGGCTACTTATGGAGTCCATTCGCTGAGACTCTTCCAATTGTTTTCTCGTTCCAACTAAAAGAACGATCCATAGTTTTCTTTTTAGTTCATAGAGACAAGAAGGCTAGATGGTACAAGGAGGTAGCACCAAAACTTACATTAGCACAGTTAACCACTCAAGGACCCCAACTTTAGTCGCAACCCCAAATGTTCAAAAGGACCAGCCTTCTCCCTTTGACTGCGGTACACTTCTGAATCCCCCCTAGCTTAAAATGGACTGTTAAGTGGATCCCCCCCCTTCCCGTTTTCCCCCCTTGTGCTCAACATTCGCGTACATGCTGAGGAACCCCCTCCGTCTTACTAGTTTGATAATGGGGCCTGTTTTCCAACTTACCCATTTTTTTTTGCGATCCATTGCAAAAGTTTTCCTCTTTTTTCCAACTGGCAATCTGACCGCTGCCGTTTTAGTTAGGTGTGTTATTCCCTAATTTTGATAATCATGCCCCGTAATAGTTTTTCCTTGTCCGCCCAATTTTGTGCCGGAAGCAGCCCCTTACGACATCCAAGTCTTCCTTGTTGCTTAGACTTCCCGGGTTAAACAGTTTGACCCCAACCCGGATGACCCGTAAGCATTAGTAGAGCCCGTATTAATTTTTCTACAGCCGGGCTCCACTTTCCCCCCCACATGCTTCGTGTCAACTTGCCTCCAGATGTCTAGTTGTTTCTATAATGCCAACACATTTTTATTGGAAGATCCAAACGGCTCTTCCCAAAAAGGAACCAGTCGACTTGGCATAGGTAGCCATGCGTACTTTTTTCGCCCTGCAAATCCAGCGGCGTTTCGTGCCTGTGCCTTCTGCCGGTTCCCCAGAAACCCCCCTAGGTAGATGCGATAAGTCGCCATACATTTGGCCCAACATTTCGTCATAATTAAGCCGGCGTTTTCCCACGTGAGTCCCCCATGGTTACAGGCTGATGTAGTTTCCCCCCTTTTTCCCCAAGTTCCCCGTATCAAACGCTATCCCCGCTCTTCCCACATCCAGAATCCCTGTCGGAATGGGCCCATTTTTCAGTCGGGTTTTGTCGGTGTGCGATCGACTCAGCTATCTCTCCAACCTGCTTAATCGACATTTGTGTTTTTTTTTGTTTTTGCGTCGACCTGGGATATTTGCAACTCCCTTTTTTTATGTTAGAGAAGAGTTTAGGGACCTGAGCTCGCAATTGCCGAAACCTCGAATGAAGAGCCCGGATTGTGGTGACCCTGGGGTTCTACCCCTCATCGCCCTCAGGTGCTGCTAAACCAGTTTTTTCCTTCTTTCTTTTTCCTCTTTTGAGTCAGATCTTTTCTAGAAACGTCCCTGCTTATCTCACGGCGTTATTCTCAATCAGTTTCTTTTCCGCGTGCTCGATTCCTTTTCTATGGCGTGCCGCATGTTCCCGAGGTGTAAGGAGTTTCCCAAAACGAATCCCCTCTCATCCCTGTCTTGACCCCAAACACGGATATTGTCCGGTCACCCCCTCCAAATATAATCCCCCATCAGTTTGAATAGTTATATTTTTTTTTTTTGCTTCGCACTAAACATTCATCTCCCCTCACCCCAATTAGTCCACCCCCCGAACCCCAGCGGAATAGTAAAACCATCTTTCCGTCGGCTTCTGACTTCCCGTGGTTTCTGCACCTTGAGATTCCAACTGGTCTCACAATCTTTAATTCCCCTTTTTTAAGAAGGCAACACCCATTCGAATCGACCCGGCCCAGCAGATTGACCCGGTCTGACCGTTTCCCCGCCGCCCCCAGACCCTGCTTTCCAACATTTTTATATACACACTTCCATCTGCAAATTGAGAACACTTTATAATCCGTCGATACTTCTTTTTTGGTAACTGGTCTATTTAACTTTAGGCCCCATCCAATCCTCCCTAATACCTATTTGCCAACGTCTACATCTCCCATTACTTTTTTTTTCACTCGGGATCGGTGACACCGTTCTTCGCTTATGTTTTCCCTTAAACAAGTCTAGCCCTTTCTTCTGACATTTTGCTGTCCCCACACCACTGTGTTGACATTCCGACTTCGCTGTGTATAAGTCACTCTCTCTTTTTTTTATATTTTTCCTTTCTGATTATTGTTTTTTTCTGGTCTCTGATGTTGACTTTTGATAATCATGTTTGTTTGTGTTGGCTTTTTTCACTCACACCCAACGTTTATTCTCGATCCTTCCTTCGACTACGCAGCCGTTCGCTGTTGCAGCTCGTCAGAGCCACTTTCGAATCAGATCCTTGCTTTTTTCCTTTTCTTTTTTTGCAGAGGCACCTTTTGTCCGTCACGCGCCTCTACGAGAGCGTGTGAGGTGGGATACATACTCTCTTGTTTCACAAACTTCCCTGTACGTATGAATAATGTTGGTGTTGTCAGTCCTTTGGTCCCCCTGATTGCAACACCTTTCACCCCCCCCTGCCCTCCAGCAACAATCCCCCTTTGCTTTGCGAAAATCTGATCCCTTTCCTTTGAGTCTTTCCGACTGCCCGCGCTCCACCAATTATGAGGCGCGTCAGATTGTCGTTATTCCCACATCATCTAGCCATGTGTCATCCCGGATCGAGCTCCCGTTCCCACCTGCAGCCCACCACACGATGACCTTCTTCCTCCCCACAAAGCTAATTCTTTACTCTTGTTAGACTACTTCCTCCAACCTACTGCTTTTTGATTTCATACCCCCGATGAACCCTAACCATCCTAAGTGTGACTATTCTACACCGAAAGGACCGGATTTTTAGGGTTTGACAACCCAAACGGTAGGAAATTTCTTCCAGTGTTCAATGCCTCCCTGCTGGAAGTTACAGATTCCGGTCCCATCAAGATTGCTTCCTTTGTCTCAGATTGTACATGGATTTCTACGGTCCCCCCCCGTCACTTATAAAAATATTGCCTACGTCCTCTTTTGGTCTAGATTGTTCATGATTCTGCTCTCATGTGCATCCCTCTGGCCGGTCGTTCTTCTCCATGTTTGTATGCTACCTTTCTTCTTGTTCCCCCGTTCATGGCTCAGATGCGGCATCGTAGTTTCGAGAACTCTTCTTACTCAAGTGTCTGCGCAACCTTCCTGTCGCCCGCGTATGCATTTTTCCCTCGTGATTTTGATCTCTACCGCTGCTACCCATGGAATGTCAATCCGAGTGTCTGCGATTTTGCTAGTTTTCCTCTTCATTCTTCCGGGCACTCTACCCTTTTATTGACCCATTAGATACAGTTATCTTCAGTTTGCGGTGACAGTATGCGTCCCACGACACGTTACAAGAAGTGTATTTATACTCACACCGGAGCATATAGCCCTCAGCTGAGTGCCTGTGGATGTTCATCTGCCCCCACTGCGGTAGGCATGCTAGGTGTGTTGCAGAGCTTCGTTTTAACCCCCGGGTGATTTGCACTTTTCCCCCCTCCGTCCCCTTGGTTCTTTCCCCGAATCATGTTTTCACCCCCCTTCCCCCATGCCTCCAACTCCCCCGATCGACTCGCCGATGCTCCCAACTTCCGGATTTCGGCTGCTAGTGTTGACGACATTCCAGTCTTGAGGGCTTGAAAACCCCAGCGTCTGTCCACCACTCCCTCTCCTTAGTCTCCGGGGCGTTTTATTCAGCTTGCCGGGGGTAAGTACCGGCGGAGTTCACTTGTGTCGGTCCCTTAATTCCCATTGGGTTATACCCATTTATATAGCCGCCTTTTCGTTGGTCCCCCGAACGTCCCCCCCCAATCAATATTACGTGAGGAAACCCCCCTGGGTGCTATCTCCGACCTTCCGTTACTTTTTTTTATTCCAAACTTAACAGGCGCGACAATGTTCTCCTCCGTCCCCCCCCATTTTCTTACTAGTTGCCCAATCCGAGAACCGTTGACGCTCGTGTCGGAGCACAATACTCTTACATACTAAAGTCCGTTGTATTCCAGCCGCTCTTACGACCGGTGAAGGCCACAGTGCCATGTTGGCCCCTTCTTTTTTTTCAGTACCATTAATTGCTCCTTTGCTCGAGTTGAAGCTAACTTTTGATTGAGTTTTTCCCATTCAATGTTCCTATTTTTCCAAGTCCCGACCCAGGCCTTTTCCGACCTTGTTGCGGCCATTTTAGTTTGACCCCCAATTGTGGCTCCATGTATGTCCTTCCCTCTTATGAACACGGTTTAGTGGAGTGTTTTTCCCCCCCTTTCGTCGCAGATAACCAAGTCATTGTCTCGCCCCTATTCTGGTTTGTTCGTCTTCAAAACTCGAGAGCATTCCAATAAAAAGTTATCTTTGGTTACGCTCCTCTTCGCTGTTAGTATGTTCGGTACCTTATACATCACCTTCGTTGTACATGTTTGG
>Ga0179593_1426567_pt1 | contig 10426 bp, 10 predicted proteins | sample CZODoug2_1_08_16_FD_185931 | JGI IMG/M metagenome (GOLD analysis project Ga0179593, IMG submission 185931) | Vadose zone soil fungal communities from Angelo Coast Range Reserve, California, USA - CZODoug2_1_08_16fungal (PacBio error correction) | ecosystem: Environmental > Terrestrial > Soil >... | reverse complement strand
TTTTCTTCTTCTCTCTTCTTTCAATGCCTCCCACTCCCTCCTCTTCAACTAAGAGTCGAGATTCTTCTTTTCCTTATGAGGTAGGTTCGTTCTCCTTTCCTATTTCTCGTATTCGAAGCCGGTCGTCCAAAGCACTTCTAAAAGACGAATTTCCTTACCCTCCCTTTCCGGTACTGCCTCTCCCTAAGAGATCTTCAGGTTTCTTTCTTTTCTGCATCCATCTCTCTCGACGGCGGTTTTATTCGGCCGGCAACCAAGGGAACAGCCCTTTTTTCTTGCCCGAAAGAAAGGTGGCTGACGCCAATCACCCCTCTCCACCTTTCCCGCCCCCCCTCTCTCTCGCGAGGGGAGCAACGCCTAAGTCGGTGCGATGAGCTCATGTGCCTGCGCCCCACCCACCGCAATTCCTCTCCCCTTCTATTTCTTTAAGGCTCTCGCGATTACTTTTTTGCCTAGTTAATCTTTCGACGAAGGTCAGTCAAGACCCTCCGCACTCGAGACGCGTGCGATTTTAGCACTCTTCTGCTAATTTTGGGGCGACTCGACCTCTTCTTCTCTCATTACTGTTCGAGGATTCTCACTCTTCTCATTCGGTGAGCGGAGACCCGACTGCGCGGGAGTTCCCGTTTCTCCCTTTCTCAGAAGTCCCTGACAGAGCTCATATCCGTAGTCTAAGGAGCCAAATCCTTTTGCCCTTTTTCATCCCTTTCCTTCCCTGGTCAAGGTGGAACCCCCTTTCTCTTCTGAACTTTCATCATGGGCCTTCTCATCCCTCCCGGTTTTGCACTGGGATAGGCGCCTACCAACCCTTCTCTTCGGTCCATTTAGATCGAGCGCGTAGATTCACGCAACCCGCGATTTTGTGTCCGTCCTTTTCATCCTCTCCCTTACCTTCCCTCCTTCTCTTCTTCAACGTCTACTACTCTCTTCGCTTGCTCTAGCTCTGGCTTACCACTTTTCTCCTTCTTTTTATCGTGGCCTAGCGAATTTTTTGTGAAGTCGTGATCCCGTCTTTTGTTTTTCCTTTTTTTTTCCGGAGGCCTTTTTTACGATGTCTGGATTTTTTCTCGTACCCGTTGCTCCAACTCTCCCCATGAGGCTCGGAACGTCTTTCTTCTTTTTAGATGGGGAGCTTTTCCGAGACTTTTTTTCACTCAACGCGAACGTTATCGCTTTTTTACCTATTTTCTATTTTTTCCTTTTTCCCTCTGAAGACTTCTGTTTTTGTATTTACTTCTTTCTCGAGGGCTTGTTTCTATTCCTCAGCAGTTGACTGAGAGAGGTCTCTGCTCGCACTTGCGCGCGTCCGGGGTTTTACCGTCCCTAGCTTCTTTTACCTCTTCTTCTCTCCCCACCTTCAGCTGCCCCCCCTGCCCAGGAAATCTCCTCACCCCGTGAAGCCAGCCCTCCGGCATCGTTGCACAATGACCTAAGGTCTACGTTCACCCCCGCCTTTTTGATCCCTATGCTCTTCTCCATCCCCGTAGTTTGGCCCCCCTGCCTCTCTTAGCCCCCCTAGCAAACCTAAAGTCGATCCCAGATCCTCTTCCGATGTCCCCCAGTCTCGCAAGCGAGCAGCCCGTCGGGGCCCATACGTCCTGTAAAGACCCCTCCTTCTTTGACAGAATACGAGAGACTGAACCCGGACGAGCTCTTGCCCCGCGCCGTCTCCACAGACCTCCTCATACCTCCTGTCGAATCTTCCTGTAGTTGACGGCTTTCTTTGCTTGGCACCTGAGGCCGCGACGAGAAACCACGTCGTTCCGCTAAAGGTTACCCCCAGTCTCCTCTGAGAATGATGTTTGATTCGACGAAGCTCTCCGGACCTCACTCCTCAGAGGATCTTAAGTCTCTGTTTTTTCCTCATTCCCGATGGCGTAGAATAGACTCTCCCTTTTTTTTTTTGAAAGAGCGCACGCATTCGAGCCCCTGACGTCGATGCTACGTTTGTTATTCAATCCATCATCTCGCCCCTTTTTCTTTTTTTTTTAGTTGAGGATTTTGTAGATTGATCACCCCTTTCCCATCTCTCTGGGGGTTCATCCTTTCTATACGAAGGATGTGGCTTCCGGCTCCCCTCCCCCACCAGTAGAGCGGGTATGCGCCATCTTCACGAAGCCCGCGACGCCAGATTTCTATGCTCCGCTCTTTTTCCTTCTTGCGCCTCGCTTCTGTTTATATCCTCTACTTGTTTCTGAGAAGAGGGCGTTAGATGTTTTATCTCCTTTTTTTTCCTTCGGCAACCCCCAGGCTGCAAATTTTCGCGGCTCATCGCCACTTTGTACCTACTCTCCCCTTTCCGTTTCCCCTAACCTCGATTTTTCTTCCTTCCTGATGGGTCTTTCCCTGTTCTATCTCCGTCCCAAAAGGACGCGTCGTCGATTTTTTTCTCTTCTTTCTGATAGGATCTTCCCGGATTCGATCTAGGAGGTCCTTCCCAGAATTTACCCTTTTTCCGAAGCTTTTTACAAGTTTTTCCGCTAGTTGGTCTATGCGTTCTTTCTTTCGCCGGTCACTTTTTCCAATGGTGAGGGTGAGACCCCCTCCCTCCCTCCGCGATGTGGATCCCTCAACGACCATCTTCTTTCCGTCGATACCCCTTCTGGCGATAGCTTACCTTTTTCTAAGGACCCTAAGTTCTTTGCTTTTTTATTTTTAACCCCGGGACTGGTTTTTTTTTTCTTTCTTTTTAACGGCTCCTCTCCATTGAACTCCCGCCTACTCGGCCGACCTTCAGTTCGCCCAAGCGCTTCTCCTTCCGGCGCGCTTCCCTTTAGGCCTTCCTCTTTTTTCATTTTGACGTCTACGACTCTTCCTCCGCGCCCTAGCCCCTGTCGTCTTTTTTTTTTTCTCCGATCACCGCCTCGCGCTCCTTTATCCTGGTGTGCTTTTCCGACCTTCACTCCCTCTCCCGATTTTTTTCTTCTTCTTCTTCCTGGGTGAGAACTCATGGTGAGCTTTACTTCTGTCCGCGTATAATGCTCCGTGTTCCATCACAGATCTCCCGGCTTCCTTTTCCCTATACCTTGAGCCGGCTTGCCTCGCGGCTTCCTCTGGGCGCCTCCCCTTTTTCCCTCTTCCCTCCTTGTTCCGGTTGAGGCCTTGCAGAGCTTTGCTCGTTCCCCTTTCTTTTGTTCGCTATTTCGTTTCCGTGGCGGTAGAGCGACAGGTTTCCTGCGCCTCCCCATCGCGTTGGAATCTTCTACTCATTTCGTCTTTTCCTGACCTTTTGTGTAGGATCGAGCCTTGTGTGATGAGCATTTTCCTTCTTTTATACTTATCCTGCTTTTTTCGCGCTGTCTTCCCTCTTACTCTGTATTTCTTTTCTTACACTTGGTCGCCTGGAAGGACATTTTACGCCTCTGAGATGAAGTTTTTTGTTCTTTTTTGACTAGCTACTGGCTTCTCCCTGACGGTTTGGCCCTCGCCTTGTGACATCTTTTTCCCCTCATTGTTTCTCGAGGTGCTCTGAGCACGTTTTTATTTATGGTCTTGGCCCTAGATTCAGCTGACGCTCAATTTGCGCTTGAGCATCTGTTTCTTCATTTGATACTTCTCTTATTTTCTTCAATTCTATTGTACTCTCGCTTCGAACTTTTTAGATTTCCTTACTTCTTTTTCGACCAGTACCTCTTTTATGCTTGCCTTCTCGATGCTGATTGAGGATTTGTCGTGCGTGCGTTTGCTTGCCTTACCTGTAGATTCTTGCACTTCGCCTTCCCCCTTTCTATATTCAGATGGTCTTAAGAGATTTCCTTTGCCCTTGAGATCGCCTTATTTCCTTTCCTTATCCTTTCTTCCTGTCTGGGCGTCATTCCTCACCTTGGTCTGCGGACTGTTTTTTTGACTCTCCCTCAAGCGATTTTTCCTTTTAGATGAACTTCCCCTCTGGAATCTGCGCGATAGTCTCCTTTCCTTGCCAAGAGAGGAAGGCCGCCCGTCTGCCTTCCTTTGTTTTCTTCATTTCTGTTCTTTTTTTTGTATGAGTCCTGATTGTCCACGGTTTTGTCTCGTCAGTCCCCTATACGTTTCTTGATGGTTCAGACCCGTTGTCTTCTTTTTGAATTCTTTCTAGTTGTTCTCCTTCTAGGATTCTTGCTTATTAATTGTTCTTTTCCCCTTTTGCTGATGAGATCCCTCCGTCGGCGTCCCTCTCTACCCCCATCCATACTATGTTTGTGAGAGAGCGGAGTCGTAATCACGCCGATCTGCTTTTTCCTATGAATATCGCTCAAAGGACGAACACGGAAAGCGGCTCCAAGATCCGTGGCTCTTCTTCCGTCCGGTATTTCCTTTGTTGATTGTCGTCCGTTTTCCTTCTTTCTCTTTCCTCAGACGTCGCTTTTCCCCGCGCATCCCGCGCGAAATTTGTCTCTCCTACCCAGCTACCCATCACGTCCCCCTCTTCTGCTGCTGTTTTTTAGTCTTTTTAGTGCAAGCCGAAGGGTCAGTGTTACACGACGAGATCTTTTTTCTCTTTCTCTTCTGGACACTACACAAGGGTCTCGCGCAAGCCTTTTTTGCCTTCCTGACCGTTGGGCAGACGCCCTTCTTCGGACCCTTTTCCTCCAAGTGTTGCTCTTCTTCCTTTTCCTTTTGACCGAGGTCGACCCACCGCGCGGGCGTTCTTTCTTCTTCCCTCTTTAACTGAAACTCATCCCCTCACGGTCCTTCGGCGAGAAGGCGGCTTTTTCTTCCCTTCGCACGTAGGTCAGTGAGGTCACACCCTTCATTTGCTTAATCGTATTCTACGTATCATACATACGAGACGATCGTGTCGACTGTCTTCGCCGCATTCTTTGTTCTTTGGGCTTGTTCCCGAAATCCTTTACTTTCAGCACTTAGTTTAGTATCTCTTCTTTTTGGATTCCCCCTCTCTTGAGTCTTTATAGGGCTCGTTGCAAGTTCGAAGTCCTGTTTTTTTCTCTCTCTTCAACTTGTTTCCACGATCCTCTCCCCTCTTTTCTTTCTCTCTTTTTTTTTGTTCCCCTTCTCTTGGCCACGAACTCGGTGACCTCTTCCTCTTAAAGGCGCACTGGTGGCCTACCTGTCTCCTTTTTCTAAGGATGAATTCCTCCCCCTTCCTCTTATTTAATCACGCCGTCACGCGTCCCCCTTGTTCAGTCTTTTTTTATCACTCTCCTAGGGGCCTAGACCCCGCCGATTTAGTGTCGCGCAAGTCCGCACTACGTCTTCTACTCAGACGAATAGAGATTGGAGTTTCTCTTAATAGAACTTGAGGCCCCGATTTTGGCAAGAGGAAGGCTTTCTCCTTCCGAGGCTTTTTTCTTTAAGCCCTCTTTCGCGGAGGTCTTTTTTTTTTTTTCCTTATGTCCTTCAGTCCGACTGTAACGCTAAATGTCCCTTCTTTCTCAGTTCCCCCAGTCTTAGAAGACCCTTTTCTGTCTAGAGTTTATCCTTAATCGCTCCTTTCTATCGAGAGTTTCTGTTTTTCACGTCCATCTCATGCTCTTTCTTTGTCGATGACGGGTCCTTATTCTACTGTTTATGAAGGAGAGCCCCTTCTTTTTCTTGTGCTTCACGGACTGGCTTGTCTCGTCTTTGTTCCCTCCCCGTTTTGCCTCCCTCGTAGCTTTTTTTTTCTCCCCCGGTCCATTCTTCCCTCTTTTTGCTTTGTCGCCACCGTTCGAGTTTTGTATTATCCCCCTTCGATTTGAATCCCGTGTTCGCCCTCCGCAACTCTTTGTCCCTGAGATGTTAGTCCATTCCTCCTGTCGTCATTGAAGGGGTGGGCAGGTTTATTAACTCTCTTTTCTTCTTCTTCCCCTCTCTTTTTTATTTCTCCGTGCTTTTTCCCTTTCCCTTCTCTTCTTCTCGTTTTTCTTAGAATGGACTTCTCCCTTCTCTGTCTAGCTCCATCCTTTGTCCCGCTTTCCCTCGGCTCTAGAATCTTCTCCTATTCGCTTCCTACTTTTCTACGTCTAACCGACCTCTGCATTTGATTTTGTCCTTTTTGAGTGCGAATTGGATCTGACTCATCCTCAGACCTTTCTTTCCTTTTTTGGCTTCTCTCTTTTTCTGCTCGTAGTTGAGGGATTATTTCCGGTTTCTCCTTTTCAGTTTCCCTTTTGTTTCTTGCCGCGGAGGGCTGGCATTTTTTTTTCTTTTTTTTTTGACCTACCGGCCCACTCTCTCCAATCCTTCGATGCTCGATCTGCGTAGCCGACTCTTTTTCTTACTTGGAATCGCAAGATTTCAGAGGTCTCTTCCTTTTTTTGCTTTTTTCTATGGATTCGCTTTCTAGTGACCCTCCCTTTGTTTTCGTCCTCTCGTCTCGTCCGCCTCGTTTCTTCTTTCACCCCGACCCTTCTCCTATGAAGCTCTAAGAATGTGTTAATCTAAATCCTCCCTCTCTTTTCATTTTTCCTTCCTTTTTGTTTTTTTGATTGATTCCTTTTGTAGACCTTCCCCTCCCGGCGTATCCTGGCAATCGATCGTCGGGGTGATTAGCCTTTTTTTTTTTTTAGGAACTGGTCTCCTGTACATGACACGGCTATTTTTTTTTGAGAGATCGACTAGAGCATTCGCCCCACTTTCCCGCCATCGGATGAGTGGACGGGCAGTTCTTTCCTCCTCTAGAATGATTCGTCTCTCTTTCTCAGGGCCTCACCTCCCTCTTCTTCTTTTAGGAAACGCGGTTTTTTTTTATGACGAAATGGCCGCTGGGCAACGTAACCTCCGTTGACTGAAGGCGGCCCGACATCCTTTGGTCTTCCCTTTTCTTTTTCTGTTCTTCCTTCCCTTTCATAGCCCACGAAGAGTCCTCTTCTTTGCCTTCTGACCTTCGGTAGACTCTCATTTTTCTCTTACTCTAGCCGTTTTTTCTTTTTTTGACATCCTGTTTTCTTTTCCTCTAGAGAGCTTTGTCATTTTTTCTGGAATGCTAAGCTTTTCCTTTTGAGTACGTGCATTTTAGGGTGAGTCCTTCCAGCAGCCTCAAGCATTTGTATCTAGTATCCCAAACTCCAGATTTTCAGATCTCTTCTCTTATCCTTATATGAGGCACCCCCTTGTCCCCCTCTCTTCCGTTTTTCTTCGGGACGGGGCTCTGCCGTTTTTCGTTTCCTTCCTTTGGCGCCTGCTTGGCTCTCACTTTTTTTCTACAGTCCATTTCTCCTAAGCGGACTTCAGCGCGCCCTTTGCTCCTTTCTTACCGAGGACAGCCTAGTTTTTCGCTTCCTTATAGTTTCTTTTTTTCCCTTTCTATTTCCCTGTCGTGTCTTTTTTTTCTTATCTCTCCCCCCGTGAGTACAGAAACCCTTTTTTAAGTTCTCTTTCACGGGCTCCTTTTCCCACTGGCTGTCTTTAAAAGTTTCTGCGCCAAGCCCCCTACCTCTTTTCTCCTGTCTCCGCGCGCCCACGGCCTAGATTTGCCTTCTTTAGTTTTATCCCGTCCTTTTTTCAGTTTTCTTCCCCCCTTGTCCTCTCTTCCTTAATAAAGGTAAGGTCATTAGCGTTTTCTTTTTCTGATCTTCTCAGGCCGGTCTCTTTTCCTGCGCGGCGACGGTCTTTCACAAGCATCGTAGGCGGGGGTCTTTCTCGTCCGATCTCTCGTCGACTCTTGTACCATTACGACCGCCCTTTTGCGAGACGCGTAACGTTTGAAGGAGGGGTATGAGACGTTCCCTTCTCCCCATTCTACGTTTCCTTGAGCGCGCTTTCTTCCCTTCCTTTCCGTTGAGCACCTCGGTATTAAGGAAGAACGTAAGAGATTGCCCCGAGCTGTATTACATTCGTTGATCTTTTCCTTCTGTTTTTTTTCTTCCTGTCGCCGCCGGAGCCTGTTACGTCTCCGATGCCCCTTTATCTCCTCTGAAATGTATCCTCCCTAGAATGGGATTTCGTTCGTCGAGGTTTCGAGTCTCCAAAGTCGATGTTTTTGCGAAGGCTTTTTTCCTCTTTTCTTCGGCCGATGTGCTTTGTCGTTGACCTATTGACGCCTGAATTCTTTATTCCCTCCTTCTTTCTCCACTATTTCTTTTGAGATCTCTTAGGAGTGAGACCCTTTACTCTCGGTTGAGTCGAAGTCCAGAGCTTTCCCCCTCTTTTTTCTGTATCTTCGCCCCTTCTTTTTCTTATGCGATGGTTGTTTTCCTTTGGATGATTGGTTTCTTGGAGTATCTTTTTTTGATTTACCTCGTTTTTCCGGGCTTACCACGCTGGAAAATTGCGACCCTTTGTTCCTTCTTTGTCTTTTTTTTTTTACGAAGCTCACCGTTTTCTTTCTCGGCGCCCCTTTGCTTTCCTCGTGGCTCTTTCTTTCTTTTTCCCCCCCTTGCCCTCTATCCGAAGAGTTGGCCAGAGATTTCGCAGGGCCGTTTGTTCTTTCTCCTTTTTCTCTCTCCTTCGGGAATCGTGCGATGAGGTCGCCGAAGGCGATTTTTTTTCCCCCCTTTTTTCCCTGCCCCGGCACGGCGATCTCGACCCGACCTTCAGGAAGTAAAGGGATCCTATCTCTTTCCCTGCTGGCTCCTGAGCGTTTCTTGAAGTGGTCCATCTGAGCTCGAGGCTCTTTCTTCCTCTCTTCGGCGTCCTTCTCTCTCTATTTATCTTTTCCTCCTCCTCCTTTTTTTTTCTTTTTCTTTTGATGCTTGCCACGCTAGCTCGGCGAGCATTCGTCTCAACCTCCCAGGAACAGAAGCTCTCTTTCATCTTTCGCTTTTTTTTACGTTTCCCATGAGTAACTTACTGCGCGTCGGGTTCGTCCCCTTTTTTCCCTTTTCCTCTTTTTCCTCATCGACGCCAGGCACACTTCCTTCACCGCGCGAAACGACTAAGACCAAGTCTCTTTCACTGTTGTCCTGAGCTTTGGCCTTTTTCAGTCGCCCATCCGCCGGAAGAAAGACGGTATTTCGCCTTAGATCGCTCGACGGTGAGCCGGCAAAGACACTTTCCGGGCAAGCGCCCTTTTCTTCTCCTACAGGCGGCGACTCCTCTCTAATCTTTTTGCCCCCACCCTCGCGGTCCGCGGAGGGCCCCGATTTTTCTTTTTAGAGTCCGAGACCGCTATGGATTTCGCCGCCCCCACCTTTCACTGTTCTTTATCCTCATGTGATCGGCGAGATATGTCTTCTCGCCCCCGTAACTTGGTCGAAGAACCTTTTTCTCCCTGCTTGAATTTTGTTACCTCTTTTTTTCCCGGGCGTAAAGCGTACTTCCCCTCATCATCGAGACTGTTAGTGCGGCTAGATCTACGCCGCAGTTCTCGTCATCTAGTGTGCTACTCTACCTTTTCCCTCCCTTTTCCTTCACGGTCGAGAAGTACGTTTTTTTTGATACTCTGCGGGTCATCTTTTCCGTTCCACCCCTCCGTTTTGCTTTCCTGTCGAGCCGTCTTTTTTTGATTTCCGGCTTCTTGACCGAGAGTCCTTCGGCGTCGTTCTCCATGGTGATTTTGTGCTCACGAATCCTCTTCCAGGGAAGGTTCTCTATCCCCCCTTCTTCCTCCTCAAGATGAATGTCATCATGGTTTTTATTCCCGCTCGCCCTTGCCTCGGCGCCCAATTCTGCGTGCCCAAGTCTAACTTCTCTAGGCTTTAGATCCCGGCAAATTCTTACGATCTTTTCTCCTCCCGTAGTTCTTTCTCTCCGCTTTTTTGTCCTGACTACTTTACTCTTTTTTTTCCTTACTCTTGTTTTGCCTCCCGGTCAACGTCGCGGTTATAGTGACTCCCTTTTCCCGCTGCGCAGCGGACTCCGCCCCCCCCCTCGTCTCTTTGGGCTCTGTTCAGAGATTTGTATTATTCTTCCCTCGAATTTTTGTGTCACGCTCAATGGATGCGCGGAATCCGTAGCGACGTTTTTTTAGGGCTTGTTCTGCTGACTCCTCCCACCGAGTTAACGATTTCGCGTTTTTTTTCTTTCGTGAGGTCCCTTTTCGACGACGGCGGGATTGGATCCTTCTGGAGGCCCCGACTCGGATTAGTCTGCTTGAGTAGCGCCCCTTATGTCGCCGGCTGTCGGCGGGGTGCAGACTTTTCTTTGGGAGTTCCTATTTGGTCTTCCGTTCCCCTTTCCCTCTTAGCTTTTTTGTTTCTGAGAATGTTTTGTTTTCCCTTGCCCTTGATTTCACTGTCTCCTCCCTGAATCCAGGGTGGCCGCAGTTCTCTTTTAAGGAGTTTGATCGCCTTGTTTTCTATTAAGGGGAGGGTCGTGCCCCATTCCCTTCCTTCAGTTGCTTTCCCGTTCGCCCCCCCGAGTGATAGTGTCCCCCGTCCTTTCGAGATGCCTCCGTCCGACGCCTGTTCACTCTAACTTTTGACGTCGGGGAGATGGACTACCTGGCAGATAGGACCCTTAGCCGAGCCGTCGACGCATCTGAGTGTTACGAATTTTTTAAGTTTTGTCGTCTTCTCCCTTGTCTCCCAGCGCCGTTCCAGCTAGATTTTTTTCTCTTGAGAGGAGG
>Ga0179593_1424935_pt1 | contig 10426 bp, 10 predicted proteins | sample CZODoug2_1_08_16_FD_185931 | JGI IMG/M metagenome (GOLD analysis project Ga0179593, IMG submission 185931) | Vadose zone soil fungal communities from Angelo Coast Range Reserve, California, USA - CZODoug2_1_08_16fungal (PacBio error correction) | ecosystem: Environmental > Terrestrial > Soil >... | reverse complement strand
TCGAATCCCTGCTTTATGTCTCACGTAAACCTCGTCCCATTATGCAACATTTTTCACTGAAGGAAGATCACTTCGTTCCTCCTCCTCCTTTTGTTTTTTGCTCGCTCCTTTTCTGTTTTCTGGGTTGCTTATGTAATGGATGTGTTTTTCTAAGATTTCTTCCGCCGTCCTTTCTGAACACAGATACATGTATCTCTCCTTTTCTCTCCTGTCGTGCAATTTGTGACTGTTGTCTTTTCAATGTCTTAAGTGTCCCTTTTTTTCTGATTTTTGCCCCTCCGACGCGGAGACAGATAGAGAAAAATATCTAGCTCCTTCGAACTTGGGTTGTAGGTTTCCTTGACGGCGTACAGAACGCCGGGGAGTTTGTTTGCGATACGAGGAGTGCGGATTCTGAACGAATAGTCGCGTCGTTCTGGCTCGCCGATGTGATTTACGTTTTTTTTCTATTTCAGGACTCCAGAAGGAGAGTTTTTTAATCGGAGTGGACGTTTTCTCACCGTTGTACCTCATGGGTTATTTACCTCCCCTCTCCTTCCCATCCAAAGGTCGGCCTCGTCAACTCGTTGTGTGGGAAATTGAAGCGCAAAGATTTTCCTCTAGCGCTCCTGGAGACCTAGTCCTTAGTTTCCAGACGAGAGACAGCCCCTATTTTTGCCCCCGAGAAAGGATAATAAGCCGATCTCCTCTTCCTTTCCTATTACCCCGAGTCCTGTGATAGCTTTCCCTACGGTTCCCAAAAGCCAGACAAGTGGGCGGCCGCTAAATCTTAGCTAGAATTTTTTCTGTTCTTTTTTGTTTGGTTTTTCTTAGGCTTCTCGCATTTGCCTGAGTACTCAGGCGTGTTCGTCCCGCGCGTATATTTCCCCTGGCGTTTCTGGCATCACCCGTCCTTGATGACGTTGAATAAAACTTTAGCGTAGCCAGTTGTCTGCTCTTCGTCCTGTTGATAAACGATTGAGATAGAGCCCCGCGGATTTCGAGATTCTCGAACTGCGAGATGAAGGCTCCTCTCCTTGGTTATTTTTTTTTTTTTTTTTTTATGTCCAATCCCTTTGTCTTGCGGTATTCCCTGTTTTTTTCCTTTTGGTGACTTTTTTTGCAAGGTTCTCCTTTTGTTGGGAAAACCCCTGTAAAATTTTTCAAAGCGACCGCGAGTTGAGAAACGTTGTTTTTTCGGTGATGCGGTTTTTGGTTCTAATTGAGCCGGTCTTTCCCTCTTACTCCACACCCCTTGAAAAGCCCCACTTCCCCTTCAATTGGCTATCGGCCACGGCCTCAACTTTTTGTCCATCTCTGAATTTGAACTTGACATTAAGTTACCCCGCGCTTAACAAATAGGGGAGCCCGGTTGGCCCTTCCCCCCCACTAATACCTTTGCCCACCAACTTTTTCACACTTCCACCTTTTCTTACCTTATTTAGAATTTGTTTGGATCTATGTTGATGATTTCGTCAGATTTACATACCCCTAGTCAAAATCTCTTATTTCCCATCATATTGTTGTGAGAGCTTGTTGACCTGTGGTCACTTTCCGCGTGCCTTATCCAGCCTCAAGCTTCTCCGCTCAAGCCTAGGATTTCGGTTCGCGCCTATCTTTTCACGCTTTGTCTTCGTAGGCCACACCTTTCGGTGCCCCCGTTTAGCAGGGACCGTAACTTTTTAAAATCAGACGCTTTCCCTGGTTTGCGTCTCTGTAAGCCCCCCCGATTCAGTCGGTGAATGTAGCGGTGTATTCATGTCCCCCCCTCACCTTTCCCTAATGCTGTCTTTGCATTCTCCCCCTTTTTTTCTCCCCCCTGAATCGGAAACCACCCGTTGCGCAAGCGCTTTCTCCGTTGGCCCCCACCCCCTTTTGTTTACCAACACCAAGAGCATGGACCCCATGGCACTCTTTCCAAACGGCCCCCAAGCGCAGTGCCGGGCGAAAGAGGCCCCTTTCCCAACTTTCCCTTTCCCCCGCCATTCCAAATTTTTTGTTCTGAGCGAAGACAAATAGCGCCGCTCGACTCAAGCCTCGTCCCTCGCGTCCAAATCTCTTACTTCTCCAAGCTCTGTTCCAGCTGTTTTTTGCCGCCGACACCCCCCTTCCATCCCTGGCCAGTTGTCACGGTTCGTTCTGCTTCCTCCGGAAAATCCCTTTGGATATCGCTTCCGACCGCCTTTCCCCCCCCTCCCTTCTTGCAACTGTAGAGGTCCGCGCGAAACCCCCATTTAAAAGCGAAAACCAGGTTTACTAGATTTTTCATCGACGCAATACTTTCCTTGCGCTTTTCTCCTTGGTGCCACTTATTCGTGAACATAGTTTTTTCCCTTCCCATTCGTATCATGACCTTAATGATATTCCTGTATAGGAAACGACTCTGCTCATCTGGTGATCCCTTTTCCTGTCTTCCCTCTCGAAGATTCTTGAATTAAGAGCCAGTACCAAACCTACACTCTTGCTGGCAAAGGATTCAATATTAAGGGAGTTGTTTTTTGCCGCCCCCGCGTCCCCCCCCCCCCCCCCCCCCTTCCCACCTTTTCTGACTCCTGAATTTGACACCTGCGCCTCCGGCGTCAAGTCATAATTTTTAGCACGTCAATCCACCCTCGAAAGTTGCCTTTGAGCCGTCCCCCTGGTGCCTCCTCCTCCGCACTCCCCTGAGTCTGAATTATCTCTTCCCCGAGTTCCAGAGGCATCAAAACTTCTCCAGCCATTCTACCCGGAGCGACATACTCTTTCCTTCTTTCTTCTCCCTTGTTAGACTCCCGAAGAGCACCCCTCCCATTACTCCCAAACTTTCGTCCCCCAACCTCACCATATGAAATTAATTTCCCGTTCTTCCGACGATTTTCTTCCTTTTATTCTTATTTTTCCACACTTCTCGAAGCCAGCCTTCTTCTTCCGCAACCCCTACGCCCATGCAGATTCGCACCCGGTTAAAATCACTAGCTGCATCTCCTTCGTTTCTCCGGTTGTTTTGAGATATCTTCTTCCTGTCCCCCTCCTATTGCTTCTAGGGTGAGTGATGAGACCCTTTCATCCTTCTTAGCGCCTTCGTTCATCACGATAACTGTCCACACTATTCTTTTCCTCCTGTCCCTTTATCCTCGGGAATGTTAGGGCCCCCCCGACTTTGTAGTAGGCTTTTTTTTTCTTTTTCGGTGCCCCCTTAGAAATCGATCGAGAAAAAAATCGCTAATGGATATTGGATCCTTTTCTTTCTTCCTCTTGTCCTTTTGGTTTATCGTGTCGATTTCGCTGCGGTTCTTAGTGCTGACACGCACCGACTGATGGCACGCGCGTCGCTTCGATTTTTCCCTTTACTGCGCTCAATGTTCCCTTGCCGCCTCCCCCCCCTCCCCCCCTGCTTCCTTCAATTCGTTTGTCATTTCGACTTTTTCGTGATTGTTAAGCCGGATGTGACACGGCCCAGCCCACGTCCCGAATCATTCCGATCCCCCCTTTTCCGTTTTTTGGTACTTTCGGTAAATGCCCCGTCCTACTCCGCTCATCTGATGAGGACCTGCGCTTTAGTTACGCCGCCGCGCAGCGTGCGAGTGACTATCCCCTCCTTCCTTGCATCCTTCCTAAGCTGCTACCTGAAAAAAGGGCACGTCTCGCGTGTCGATGGGTGAAGCCCTTTACCCCCCCCCTTTATTTGCGGCGCTACAATCTTACTGTATGGACTTTTTTCGCGATGGAGTGGCTGTCTTAGAAGTTGCCACGAGCTTTAGGAGCGGCGTCTTTAAGAGATATTAGGATTTGGCTGCTCCCTTACCTCCCTTCCCCCCTCTCGCCGTCAACCCACTTGCACCTAGGTTCAGTATGTTTAGTGATTAGGACCCTTGGACCCTCTGCTGGATCCAGCATATGCGATACTCGAGCTTTTTTTGACGGAGGTATGTTTAGCCGTTACGGCTCCTTCTTTTCCTTTTAGATTTTAGATACTTTCTGGAGTTAAACGAAATTTGTTCCTATTCTTCCCTTTACATTGGAGAAGCCTGCTTGGCCCTCTTTTTTCTTTTCCAGGGTTCCTTTTTTTGGCCACAATACTGTTGTTGTAAAGCAGCAGAAAGAGTTTTTCAACGGGTTTGTTTCAGGTGCTTTGATTCGCTTGAGGCGAGTTAATATCAATAAGATGTCCCCGTCCTTTCCTCCCCCCCTCCCCCTCCCTGCCTTTTTTCTAGAGGAAAAAGTTTTCCTTTGAGATCGCCAAGATTTGACGTGTTCCTGAGAGATTAAACTAGGTTTGCCTTTCCCTTCCCCTTTTCCTTCTCCCTCCGCCACAACTGAGCGTGCCACAAAATCCCTGCGCGCACAGAACCTCCCCGATAGCCGGATCAACATTCTTTTTTTCCTTGATGTGGCTAAGTTTCCTTTTCCCCCAGCACATCTCTCCTTTTCACACCCGTTTTTTTTTTTGGTCATGTGACGATGGTATAACGGACGTAGCCAGCCACCCCTCTTCTTCCCTACTTTCCCCAAGGATTTTGCGCCAAGATTTTTGCACCGTTTTTCTTGTCCAGGCGTGACGACACAAGGCGTGAGAATAGGTTTGATGAGTTGACTTCCTTCCCCCCTTTTCCCCCCCTCTTCTGTTCTTCCCCGGTTGGCCGTGCCGGTACGTAACCTAATTCGTCGGGGTAATTTTTACCGTGGCTTCTGCCGCTTTTCCCCAGTTGACCTAAAGATCTAGCGCAACCGCTGACACGTTCCCCCCTTCCCAACTTTAAACTCTTTCTTTCTGCGTTGACTTGACCTTTTTTCACACCCAAAACCACTTTCCTTTGAAACCCCATGGCACGTACCCAAAAGCGGCCACCAAGCGCTCTCGACAATTTTTCCAGTAACTTTTCCCGAGGACCCGTGTGTTTTTTATCCCCCCCCCACTAGATCTACCCAATAGACGCCTACGCCATAGCGACGATAGAAAAAATGATGACCTCTCTTTTCCCCCCACTCTCGTTTTCTCGCACTCTTTCTACTCCTTCGCTGATCCGAAGACTAACTAATGACATAGGACTTTTTACACGACTCACGTATGACAGTCCTGTCTGTTAGAATTGCCAAACATCCTATCTTTATCTCCCCCTTGTCACGCTACGGCGGCCTCCAAGCCCCAAAAAAACCCCCCACACCCATCACTAGTAACTTTCTTAAGAATATAAACCGAATAAAAGGAACCCTAGACTATTCTTAGCTTTCTCCTCCTCCCTCTGCTTATTTTATCCAGTAGGGACGCATATAGTGAAGTCCTTATGCCTTAGTAGTCCCTTAAACTTTTTATATCCGAGTACTTCGCCCAGAGCATGGCTTGGTAATCCCCTCTCTCTTTCTCCTCTCCTGTCTATATTCGCCTTTTCATTTAGACTCCAATTTTCCCCCGTACCAGTCGCATAGTCTGGAAATATTCATTTCTTGTTTTTCAAGAACCCTTCCCCTCTTCCCCACACCCCGCTCCCAACCGTCTTGAACATCCCCCCCCGAATGAACGCGCCGTCGGCCGAAACGCATTCCCGGCGCACGTTACTTAATAAACAGTCCATCTCGCCCTCTCCTGTCTTCCTTGTTTCCCCCTCGTGACATTGCCCCCCCTCCGATAGGCCCCCGACCTATCCATCCGATTCCTCACATAGGATCATACATGATCCGCAGTCTCCCAGAAATCTTGCTTCTTTTTTTCCCCCCCCCTACTTCTCCCTTTCCCCCTAAATCCCCGTAAACGCCCCCCCGTACTACCCCTTTTTTCCCCCTGCCATAACAACATTCCTGAATTCAATGACTAGAGCCGATATGGTACTGGATTGCCGATCGCGTTTCAGAGTGGTTCCCTTCCTCCCACGCACACTCTCCCAGTGATTCGCCACACATTTTACCGGCAAATCCGAACTCTCTTTCTCCTCCTCCTTTTTGTTTTTCTCTCGTCCTTTTTTTCCTGGTTGCGGATTTTCTGCTTTTCGGTGTGTCGTGCGGAGACAGATGTTCTTTTTTTCTAATCGTCAAAATCCGAATACCTCTAGTCGGGCTTTCACTTTTCCCGTTGGGTTTTTTTTCTCCCTTGTAAATCTTTTTTTCGCATTTCGGGTCCATTCGTCTCCGGAGAAGCCCCGAAAACAATCTTCATTTACTGGATATTGATGATAAGGTCTGTCGATGGCCTCCTTTACTCCTTTATTTTAGTTCTCTGCTTCTATGTCGTGACGGCAAAGCGTGGCCGAGCGGAGAGTATTTTTTTCCTTTTCTCCCGTTTTTTCTTTTTCTTTACCCATTCCCAATGACCGAGCAGCCGCGTTTTTTCCTTAGGGAGTGGAAGGGTAAGACATTTGTAAGTTTGTTTAGGACAGACCGGTCTCGACAAGAACCCAATTTTTTCCACTTCTTTTCTAACTTTCCGTTTCCTTGGACACTTTCCTTGAATCCCTCCCTATCTTCGAAGGCGCGCATGCGAGGCTTTAGGTCGAAGAGACCAGTCTTTCTTTGTCCCTTACCCCCTTTCCCCTGGAATTATAGAGAATATTCACGAAGGTTATCCTGCAAAAGAAGGCGATCCCCTCCCAAATTCTTCCCGGCGCCCCCCCCCTTGATTATGGACGCTTTTTTTCTATTTGAGAGGTGGCGAGCTTATCTTCTTAAGTTCCAACTATTTCAGTTGAGGAGAGGGTATTTCAACTCAGTCTCTATATATTTTTCTTCCTGGTCTAATGACGACTTCATCTTTGCTTTTTCCATCAAACTGGGCCCTCTGGTTCCGGAAGTTGTTTTCGTGCGGCGTTCCTTAAAAGAGAATGGACACCAGCTCTTTCGACCAGCCTTTCCGATTGGTTCGTCTGAGATACTTTCTATTGTCTGATTGACCCTCTCCGATTGTTATTCTTTTTTTTTCATTCCCACCTTTTTCCCTTTGATCTGATGCACTTCTGCCCTCGTGCACGGCAGCTTGTGTTTTGGAGTCAGTAAGTGCCCTGGTTTCTCCCTTTTTTTTTGGAACAAAGACCGGTTGAGTTAAAATCTTGCCCCTTCCGAGTGGTCGCCCAAAGGGTTGTTTAAGGTCGGAATGCGTTGCAGAGTTTGACGAGCATATTTAGTGCACAATGTTACTATTTTCCCTTCCCTTACCTCCCCCCTCCCGTCCTCTGTGTCTCCTTCTCCTGCACCCTTTGAGAGATCCCGGTAACGATTTTTTGACTTACGTCCCGCCCTACTCATTCCTAGGTGAAACGTGGGGATGCCCCCCTAGAATTTAAAAATTTGAGTTGCAACAACCCTCTTTCTCCCCCTGACCACTCTTACTTCTTTAGCCTTCTTCATCCTCTGCTTCTTCTTTTCCCCTATTTTAACCTACCGTCAACATCTATTCCCCTAATTAAGTTGTTGTTCGAGAGATGTGGACTCCTAAGCGTGACCCCTTCCCTCCTCCCCCCCCTCTCCTCCCCTTTCCCCACGGCCCCTGATTTTTTTTGTTGGTGCCCTATATTGACGCTCACCGTTTTTTTAGTAGGGTTCGACAAGGCTTCATAGGTTTGACTCTCTTTTCCGTCAAGTCCTGCCCCCCCCCACTTTAGTCATCTGTCTTCCCCCCGTGGGGCATGGGCTCCCGCCCCCCTTCTCGTTTCCCTGAGCGGGCTTCTCGCCCTTTAAGTGAACCTAAGATTAGCAGGCGCCCCGCTTGTCAACCTCCTCACCCCCCCCTTTTTTTTCCCCCCCCCAACACTCTGCCCCGCCAACGCGTCCCCTTTCGCGTTTTGGAAACGTCTTGTTACAAAAACAGGAGGAACATTAAGCGTACAGTACCCTTTCCCCCAGTAGCGTCCCCTTTCCGCAGAAGTTCCCCCCCCCTCCTAGGGACAAGTTCCATCACAAAAGCCTACAAATTTTGAGCATGCAAAGCTCCCCGCTGCTACCCTTCTGTCCAGTCCCTCTGCCGACCGTCTGTCAAAAAGACGTATTTCTCTCACTCTCTGGCATTTTTCATTTAGAGAAAAAATTACTACCCTCTGTTCCTTTCTTCTCCCTGCCTCAACTTGCTTCCTTTCGTCCCCAGGTCCCCCCTCCAATCTAGCTCAGAGGTTAAGCTGCCAAAGTACTAGTGGAATCGAGCTCCTACCCCCCTCCATTCCCATCTAACCCCCTACAGGCTAAGATTTAGGCAGATTCCTTTTTCGTTTCGCTTTTCTACCGTCGGGGCATATTCGTGCAGTAGGTGTTCATTACTTCTATTCATTGCCGTATTCTTCTCCACCCGGTAGACAGCTTTTGGATATCAGCTTAACTCAAGACGGTGACTCTCTCTTACCGATTTAGAGTGCTTTCCTCGCAAGTTCCACCCCACACAACGCTTTTACTCGTTACCCTTGCCCACTTCTTACGGGTGTCCGTGGTATGTGGTCCTCCCCTCCTGATTCCTACCAAAACTTCCAGGACCCCCTATGAAACATGAAAACCCTGAAACCCCGAGTACTCTGTTTTTTCCTTCCCCTGACCCGCAGTGCACGTCTTAATCCCAATAGTCGGCTGAGAATCCCTAGTCACCGCTTTCCGGTTCGAGTCATTCTCCCCCTAATCTGGAGCCGAAATCCGCCAATCCATAATTGCGGCCGCTTTCCAACGTCTCCCCCCCTCCCCTTCTTTTCCCCTTTTTTCCCATGTAAACGACGCTCTTTTTTGCATCTTCCCCTTAGTCGGCGGACCGAAACCCTCTTACAAATTTAGAAGCAACAAATAAAGAATTAACTCCCTTCCGCGTGACACCTTTCTCCCTTTCTCTTTCATTGTCCTACAATGCGCCCTGCCTCACCGAGAGGTCTCCTCAAGCACACCCTAGCCCCCCCCCCATGAATCATTCGCACCATGTTAAAATGCAGAACTCATATCTATGTTCCATAACCGTTGTGTTGGGTAGCGAGTGCGCGTATGCTTCATGTGCGATCTGCCGTGTCTGAGTTTTTCTTCTTAGTAGAATCTTCCTTTTCCTCCTCCCTTCGGGAAAACCAGACAAAGGTCTTTTGAAGAACCCTGGAGCAATTTGGGAATTTTTGATTTCTTCTCCATTTTAAGGAGTTACGATTTCGGTTGCCTGCTCCCTCCGGTTTCTTCCTACGATACTCAAACCCACCCCCCCCAAACAACCCCCTTCCTCTTTAGTCCCTTCTGTTGACCTTTTTTTTGAGAAGATTTGAGTTAGAAGGTGGAGGGACTCTCCCCTGATTATGTATTATTCTTCCGGGCACCCGTCCTTCCCTCTTTGTCCCTGAGAGTCGCCTGTTAGATTGTGCGAAAGTTTTCGCGCATCCTCCGTTCATGTCCGCACTCCGGCGCGTTTCAATTTTTCTAAGTGCATTTCCTGCACTTTCCCCTTTCTTGTCTTACGCCCTGGATTTTCTTGGCCAAAAGCCACACCCTTTCCCGGCCTCTTTTCCCGTTCGTTAAGGTTTTTTCATTCTGAATGAAACCTTCGCGGGCGAAGTCGCAAGCGGATACCCTCCTCCGGCTTGCTTTCTCCGATATCCTCCCCTAGCTTTAGAGACGCGATTCCTCAAGCGGCCATTCTTAGAATCTCTTTTCCACCCGTAAGGTGACCCCCTGATAGTCGTTCCCTCCTTTTTTCGTACTTTTCAAGATGAAGCCGCACCGCTTTACAAGTCAGTCGGCGCACAATCATCTAAAGCCCTTTCGATTTGGACTGGTTTTGTGCGGAGGATTTTCCGAATTAGCCACTATTTTTTCTTCTCTTTTATCCCCCCTTCTCCCCTCCTCTAGGATTTTTGTCCTTTCTATCCTGTCCGCTTTCCTATAGAGGCCCTGGAATCCCCCCTGGGCCATAGCTCCTTGTTTCGTTTGACCTTTGGCGCCGACGCGGGCTCCCAGCGCTCCTTTTTCCGCTTTTTTTTTTCCCTTCCATGTCTCCTCTTGCTTTTTCGCTCTCCCGTGTATTTTCTTCTTCCTTGATTCATGACAGCTGTTTAGTCAGTCGTGTGGTGTTGCAAAAGCCATTTGATAATGAGTCTGCGGTGAATTCGCGTTTGGTTTCCTCTTTACGCTTCCCCCATTTGGTTTTATTTTTGTGGGAAACCCCCCACGAAAGTTGCTAAGCGAACCCTTGCCGGTGTTGCGCCAAGTGTTTTTTTTTTTTCTTCTTTTGCCCTGTTCTTCTCTTGTTCACGATGCAATTCTTTCCCCCCTTAAGCTAGAAGCCCAACCCCTACCCCGGATGATTGGGCTTACTTCGTCCCCCTTGTCCCCGTAAGTCGTTGCCACCTTAAGCTTTCCGGGACCCTCCGTCCCCCTCCATCAAACCTAGGTACTACCCAGTGCGGAAACACCAGAAGTTTCCAAAGTGAGCGTGCAAAAATGGCAGTAACAGAAAATCCCTTCTTTTAGTTCAGTCTTTTCATTCCTAGATTGTTCTGGTCTCACTTACTCCTTTATTCCCCCCCAGTCAACC
>Ga0179593_1330586_pt1 | contig 10426 bp, 11 predicted proteins | sample CZODoug2_1_08_16_FD_185931 | JGI IMG/M metagenome (GOLD analysis project Ga0179593, IMG submission 185931) | Vadose zone soil fungal communities from Angelo Coast Range Reserve, California, USA - CZODoug2_1_08_16fungal (PacBio error correction) | ecosystem: Environmental > Terrestrial > Soil >... | reverse complement strand
TTTTTCGTGTCTACCCTTAGTCTCCTATTTTCTTTCTTTCGTCCCCTCCCTTGCTGCGTATCTTCTCCCTTTTCCACTTTCAGTATAGTGTTACCGCCCTTTTCTTTTCCCTCCGCCTTTTTTCCTCGCTTCCGATTAAACTTGATCCTGTATTTAAGCGCTCCTTTTGTCTTCCACCTCTTTCTCGACCATCCCTTCCCCTTTCCTGTAAATTCAGCAGCTATTCCTCTTTTTCCCCATGCTGTTTTCTTTTCACGCTTCTTATACAGAAGCTAGCCCTTTCCCTACGAAAGGACTTTTTTGAACGTTTCTCGCACGTCACCCACATGTGTCTTCCTTCGCGACGGATCGGCGTCCTATTTTGACAGAAGGTCGCCCCCATACGCACCTCCTTCCTCTCTTCTCCCCTACCGCCCCCTTCTCTCGATCCGTCCAGAAGGTGACCCCGTTAGAGCCACATGTCGATATGATGCGGCCTCCCTCAGTGCGGCCTTTCTCAGTTTTCTGAGGTGTCCGAATCTTCCCCTTTTTTGTCCATCTCCTTTTTTTGGAGAGCTGTTTGGACGCCCAGTTTCTTCCCCCCTGATTATGCCTTCTTCCCTCTGCGCTTACGATAGGTTTTTGACACGGTGTTACCTCTCGTCAAAACGGCTTCCAGCGCACATCCCCTTTTAAGGATTGGGCGTTTTTCCCCAAACTTTTGTTTAACTTCCCCCTTTCTCCCTTCCCTGGTTTCTTTTCCACCCCAACTAGAGAGAAGACCTTCCCCAGAGAGAGAATCTTCCTGAATGGAAGTTCACTTTTGCCCCCTGCCTCGAGATGGGCTTCCTCCTTCGGGCTATCAATCTTTCATTACTGCTATGTGCTGAGATGGAGTTTCTAATACATTTCTCTTTCCCCACCCTATTCCAAAGGAACTGAATGCAAGCACTGGACTTTCACTTATTTTTGAAATTTCCCCTCACCCTCTCGCTGTTTTTTCAGGCCGGTCTCTCACCTCCGCCGAGACTTTTCCCCCTTTTTTCTCAAATGGACTGTTTTAGCGTGACTACCCAACCAATTTTCCCTACCGGTCTTCGAATGCAGCATCCCTCTCAAGTTTTTTTTGTCGTCTTACTGCCCTTCTCCCTGTTACAGGCGTAGGTATACCTTCCCAGATAACCTGTTGATTTATTGTATTTTCCTTTTGTATTTCTTCCCCCCTTTTTCGCAGTTTCTCTTCCCTCCTTGTGCACCTTTTCTTTCCCTGCGTCTTTGACTGACGATGACGGGTGCGATTTCCTTCCTCTTTATCCTCGATGCCTCTCCCCTCAACTGACCTCATCCCCCCTTCCCCGGACGCCAAGATTCCCCCTCTCTTGCTGTCCGAGACCCCTACTCTTGGCGGCGCGGCTCTCTCCTTTACGCTGAATTCTTCTCCCTCCCTCCTTTTTTTGTTTAAGAGCTCTTACTCTTTCCTGTCCTTGATCTCCGGCCTCTCTCCTCGTGTTAGGGTGAGATGAACTCCCGAGTTTCCTTTCTGATGGAGGCTGGGCGTGGTGGAGTCGATCGTTTTTTCCAAAAGCTTCATAGAGCATCCCCCTCTGACCGCCCCGTTCACCTCCAGTTTCACTTGTTTCATCGGTGACGACGCCATCCCCTCTCTTTCCCTTTGGAAGCAGGGAGATGGAAGACCTTCCCCTGAATCTTTTCTAGACAAATCCCCTTTTCCGGATCATCGGGACTGAGTTTCCTGAGTTTTTTTTTTCGAACACTCATTCCTGTCCGTTCCCTTGTCAGATTTGTTGTCTGATTTTCTCTTCCCAATTTTTCAAGAATGAAACCCTCCTTTTGTACGCCAAATTGTTTTTCTCGACCTGATGTCTCTTGCTCGTGTTAGATTTTGCATTTCGATACAGATTTTTTTTTTTAAATCCCCCCCCCTCTTGCCCGTCTTTTTTCTGAAGGTCAGATTTGAGGGCGGCCCTTGGGTAGTTCTGCCTCACTATCCTGCCTCCATCTGCCATCTACTTCTATTGAGGATATGCCGGAGCCATCCATTCTCGTAGCTTTAGGTTAGAACCTCATTCTTAACTCGTTTAGAGTCGATATTCGACGCGAATGTTGTTGCCATTTCCCTCCCATCTTTTTGCTCAATTTTCTGTCCATGGCAATTTTGTCCAACCTGCCTTCCCATCTCCGCGAGTGTTAGATCTTCCCAGCCTGGATGGGCGATATGTAGCCTTGTCCAAGACACTAGTCCCCCCTTCCCACCTATCGCCCATTTCTCGTGCGCGGTATGCGCCTTTTTTCCCTCAATTTTCATCTCGTACCTCCCCTAATGCGCCCTCCCCCTCCCCCTTTAGATGACCCAAGATGACAGCTAGTACGTTTCCCCGCCGTTCCCCGACTTTTCCCAACTTTCCATCAATCGATGTCCAACTTCTTGTATCGCCCCTCCTTCGTCGCCTCTCGGGATTCTGTATTTTGTCTCTTCGACGCTTTTTTTTCCTTGTAGACTTTGACAAAACTTTCCCATTTGATGCTGGTTCTCACGCGCGTTCTCTCCTTCCGCCAGATCACCTTTTCTTGCGTTTCCCCCTTTCTCCAGCTGGAGAGATGTACTCTCTATCCGTGCTGAAATACCCCCTCGTAAGGTGATGAGAGACCAAAGTATCAGGGGTTAATTGATTCAGGTTAAAAGCTGTTTTCTCCTCTTCCTTCTTTTCTCCCCTCCAGGGGCTTTTCTCTTTGGGCGTCTTTTGTGCAATACTATGGCCATCGTCCAACGTCGTGCTTCTTCTCATCCTGCTTCAGTTGATGTTCCGGAAGTCTTTTACCTTTTCTTTTTACATGATTGACAGCAGAAATTTAGTCTCCCCTGCCCTTCCTCAACGGTTTTTTTTTAAGCACACTCGTTGCCGGCCCCCCACCTTTCAAAGTCGCTATAATGCGTTTCTTTGGTTGGTGGCTCGCACTCTCCAATGAGCATGCTCTTAAGTTGTCTTGTTCCGCCAGCGGTGATGATCCCTTTGACCCTTGATACATCCCGCTTTTTGACCTTACTCGGCACCTCTTCTCTTCGCTTTAAGTCATTCCTCGCCTGAAGGCACTCTCTTTTTCCCCCTAATTTTGCGTGAAGGAACCCCATGTTCTTCTGGGCTCAAGTTGTTTACGTCTATAGACGTTACATTCTTCCACTACATGCGCGGACCAATTTTTCTCCAGTCCTTTCTACTTTTACAGCCCCACGTCCAAGGGTACCGGCAAACCCCTACCACTATGTTGGTGATTTTTTTTTCTTAAGCTCTTTCTTTGGTGAATTCGGCTTCAAGATTCCCCCCAACGCCTTTCCACGGTTCTTCGCCCACTTTCGATTCAAGCTCTTTGTCTCCCTGTCGTCGGAATGATGATTGAATAGCGTAGGTCAGGTTCGGGGCGCAGCGGTGTCTCCCCCCTTTCCCTCCAGGCCAACGGTTTTGACTGATTTCCCCAAGTTCCCTGTTGCTCCGTTTTTTACCTTCCATTGATTTTGCATCTTCCTGAATGGTGTTTAGGTTTCCGATAGACCTCCCCTTTCTGCGTCGATCTGTGTTGCCCCTCGCCCCTTGATGGGCTTCTTTTTTTTGACAGTTTTTTTTTGATAGACTTCTCCCTGCACTGGGTTGCGCTCGTAGTATGGCAGGCTCTCCCTTTCTCTAGGAAGAAGAATTATAGTTTTTGACATCCTTGGTTCGGCTGACTTCTTCCCTCGGTTCCTTTGATCACTGCCCTCTCCGAGTCTCTTTCTTGATCGGCGATACTGCGTCAGCTTTTCAATTGTCCTTGCAAGAGCACTCTCCTTCAGCCGTCTCAACCCCTTCCCTTCCTCTTTACCCGGCACGGAACCACCCAAGATTTCATAAGGGTCCTGATGCTTGTCCCCTCAGGTTCCCGGCTCCCCTTGAGATCCTCTTTTTCTGTTTCTTCGAGGGATACTCCTCTTCTTTGATTTTCCTCTTGAGCGCTTTCATCAATTCTTTCCCTCTCCTCCTTATATACTCTTGACCTTCCTCTTCATGAGATTTTTCTTTTTCATCCCTGTCCGTCCGATTCCCCCTCCGATCTCGGTTTTACCCCCCCCCCCGAGATGCTTTTTCCTTGTACCATGTCTTTTTTTTTCAAGTGGTGTTGTTTCGGCACCTTCTCTCCAGGGAGGTTTACCCTTTTGTTTCCTTTAGTGCTTTAACCTGTGATATACCTGCCCAGAACCCCCTCTGCTTGACCTTTCTTTTACGCCGTTCGAGTCGCGTCAGTTTTCTTTCAAAATGAGGAATTTTCGTTTCGGCCGCGCGCCCCCCTCTTCCCCTGGTCCCCCACCCAGGAGATTTCTTCTTCTTTAGCGCGTGCCGTTCTCCCAGCGGAAAGTTTTGCACCCTTTTTTCGGCCCTTCTCAGCATGCCTTGTCTCCTTTTTGAGCACGCCTAAAAGCGGTTTCCTCCACTATAAGTTCTTGCCCAGTTTGTTAGCCCCGATTTTCTTTCGGCTCCCAATTCTCTCTACGATTCTTTCGTTCTACTACTTGTCTTCTTGGTCCTATTCTTCTTCAATCATTCCGTCTCGCCCCCTTCCTCCGACCTGATAATACGTCGTTTTTGGAATTTCCCCGAGTCCATTGACCACTCTCCCCACCGTTCTCATCCCTGTCTTTTTCTTCCTTGGATTGCTCTCGATACGCCGTTTCCCCTTACTCCACAGAGGACTATATATGTTTCAAACCTTCAGACTTCTTTTTTTCCTCTTTTCGACGCCCACGGATAGATTCCTTCCCTCTGTCGCCCAATCTGGACTACTTTTTTTTTTACGGGAGCCCTGAATTGATCTCGGGCGGCCTACATGTTGCTGTTGCGCTCCTTCTCCCTTCCCCTGCCCCATATTTAGGTCGACCACTGTCCCAATTTTTGTTTGCCACTCGCATCCGGCTTTGCTTTCCGTCGAAGAAGTGATGCTTTCCATGTCGAATACTTTTTTTCACCTCGATGTCGACCTTTGAAGTGTTGGGAAACGCGTTCCCTCTGTTTTTCCCTAGTCCATTTCTGATCCGTCGTGGATTTTTCGCGAGCCTTTGGTAATTTTGTTCGTATATTGAACCCTCTTCTTTAGTTCATCCGCGTTCTCCCTGTCTAGTGTTATCTCCTTGTGTGGGCCGATCGTACATATGCCCCTTCCCCCCCCCTCTCAACCAGGTCTTCACTGGAGGAAGGTTTGAAAATACTTCCAGATTTCCCAAGTACACTTCCCTTGTGCAATTTCCTGTGTTCTGCCCACACCACCAGAGCGACGGACCGACTTACTTCTCCTCGGTCCGAAGGTCCTGTCACTTTGGTAGAAATTTTTGATGGGCATTTCCGGTTTCTTTTCTCGCACTTGCTCTCGCAGAGGTGCTCGCGTCCTTGGAGGTTAGAACATTTAGACCCCCCTTTCACCGCCGCCGAATCCTGATGGGTTCATACTGTGATTAAAATCTCACTTTACTTTTCTCTCCGAACTTCCCTGTTATATAACGATTACTTTTCTTATAAATGGACAGTGTGTTTCCAAACCCCAAGTTACTTTGACGGATTCGACCGGCTCACCTCTCCTTCCCCCTCTTCTCGACATAACTTTGAAAGATTCTAATTCTTGTTCTAGGTTCAGCCCTATAAGCCCGGGTTCCTTTGTAGCTTCTTCCTGGCCCGCTTCTCGGATATCCGTCGATTCCCTTATGTTACTGATTTCCTTTCTCTTTTCGACCCTTTCGGAGGGATGCTCGATCGACCTTCACCTCTTAAAACAACCCCATTTTTTTCCTTCCTTCCCTCGCGGCTGTTCGCTCCCCACCTCTGTTCGAGAGCCGGAGATCGTCCGTAAGGACTATGTCTCTCTCTTTCCTCACTAGTTGTTTTTTCTCTCTCTTCCAAGTCTTAGGTACTTCTATAAGGCTTGCTCCCCCAAGAGTTTGGTGGTCTTCTATGATTCTTCTTCCTTTTCCAGTTGTGGAGATCTCTTCCTTTCCTGCAAATGTTTTCTTTAAAACGGGAAAGGCTCAGAATCCATGTTTCATGCGTTTTTCAGTCCATCTGTTTCCTCCTGACTTCCCCAATGCATCGTTTGAGGAGACACTCTCCGTCCTTGATCTTCCGTCCCTCCCCCCCTCCCTCAAATTGGACCCTTCCTTAACCGAGTATGTGACCCTCCCTTTCTCCTTTGCCGGTAGGTTATTTTAGCTGTGTATGCTCTCAATTCGAAGGCCGTCCCTTGGTTTAGGTCGTCCCACCTTGATTCTGCAAGACTCTTATTTCATACCGAATTTTCCCAGGCTATGATCTTTATTTAATGTACCTTTCCCCAACCCCCCTCTTTCAGGCCAAAGTCCTATTGTTGCAGTTCCTCTTGGGAGGTCCTTATCGACCTTTCTTAGCCTCCCATTTTTTTCGAACTCGGCCCGCAAGTCGATTAGGCAGCAGACTTCGTTTTCCCCCTGATCGGAAGTGTTTTACCCCCCTTTCATTCCTTAGACCTTTTTCGAGTCGCTCTGTCGTTCCCCGCTTTTGTTTTTGACAACTTTGCGAGCCGCGGGACTGTTTTCCATTGCCCTTTTTCTTGTTTCCCAGCGGCCCGTTTGCACCAGTCCATCCCAGTAAGGTCGTGGGCTGTTGTTCCCTCCCTTTGGCAGATATTGTCCCGCGGCCCCTTTTTTTTCCCTCGCCAAGATAACCTATCGTACCTGATCGCCGCGATTGCAGCCTTCTACACTCCTGTTCAGATCGAGTCCGTGGACCAATCAGGCTCGCGCAATCCCTAACCAAGGCGCATGCTCTGAACGATGTCGCTCACACGGTCCACGCGCGTATCCGCCTTCACCTTTCGTCCAGCCTCATGGTTTTTCTCCTCTCATGGATCCTCATGATCTTCTCCACGCGGTTCGTCCTCTTTTTTTGCGTTTTGGCATCGTCAGATTCTTCGGTCTAGTTCGGACCTTATTCCCCCTCTGCCAGTGTTCCGATCCCCGGTCGCTAACCGAACTTTGAAGCCTTCGCCGCGATCACCCGTTTCTGCCCGTCAAAACCTTCGTCGTTCCCTCTTTCGACGCGTTTTTCTATTTCCCTTTGCGTTCCCTCTTGAAGTTTTATTAGCACCCTCTTCTTCTGCCTTCTGCTTTCCGTAATTGAAAAAAGGGGGTTCCCTCCGTATTCAAATTTTTTCCTTTAGAGGCTGGCGGCTTTTTCATTTTCTTTGGCTGCTGATTTTCCACACCGTTTCTTCTCCTCCTGCTCAGTTGATTTTTTTTCTGCCTCTGAGGATCCATCCGCGACTGCTTGACCTACCAAGAGATTCCTCCGCCTTTTTCATTTCCTTTCGGTTCGAGCCTTTCCCGCCCCGATTATCTTTGATCCCCCCCCCAATGGGCAAGAGATGTCCAGGAGTTTAGGTATTGTTCTTTTGCGGACTAGCAATCACCCTTCCTGCTAGGAAGTGTCCTGCTTTTTGCAGCCTTTCCGCGTGTTTCTCGACCTGGCACGTCGATCAGCACGATCTGCTGTTGGACCATTTTTTTACTTCGGCCAGTTTGTCTAGGCATTTCCCTTTCATTGAATGGTTACCTCGTTTACTCGGGCACCGCAAAGGCGTGCCATCCCGGGCGCGCATCGGGAAGTCTCTCCCTACCGTTCCCTTCTTTCAATTCCCTTTTGATCTTTCCTTTGATCTTTAGACCCCCTGTACGCCAGGGACCCGGCTCCCCACGATTCAATCTTTTTCCCCCCCCCTATAGGATGCTTTTGATATGATGGTAATCTTCGCTCCCTCTCCTTCCCCTCGACCCTTTTTGCCTCCCTAGTTTGACAGTACCCTATACTCGATCTTTCAGAACTTATTCCTTTAAGAGATACGCGTCCATTGTGTTTCGCTTTTTCTCATCGCGCCAGGCACCGTGTGAAAAGCTTCCCGGTTTCCCTCTTCTAAATCTGATTTCCCCTTGACCCAGGAAGTCAGCGGATGTTTTGATTGTTTTTGATCGTTTTTTTTGGATCGAGATCTTGTTTTTCCGTCGCTTTTTCCGGCTTCGGTTTTAAGGATACATATTTATCGAGCCGATAGCTTGATTCCAGGACTGGCGCGTTTCTCTCATTCCTTTCTTCTTCCCTACCGCTTCTGAAGACATCCTATTTTTTTAATAATATTTTTGATGTATTTTTCTGAAGAGGAGAAGAGATGTCCCCCCCCCACCCCCCCCCCCCCAGACCCACCCCCCCCCCCCCCCCCCCCCCCCTCCCCCCCCCCCCCCCCCCCACCCTGCATAGTGCATGTGCTCTGCTTAACGTTTTTTTTTTCTCTTTCGGCCCCCTCCTCCGCCTCTCCGCTTGCGTGGATCCCCCCACTATCTCCGAAGTTTGCATTGTCTTCGAGAATCCTGGAAAAACCTTCAGAACCATCAGTCTTCTTTCCTTTATCCCGACCCCATGAGGTCCGATAGGATCGGTGAGTCTTGTCACTCTTTCTTTCGCTTGGACGATGCTCTTCCTGAGGAAGCGCTTCCCCCGATCCTTTAGGACCTCCTCGCTCTTCTTTGTGACCGTCTACATTTTATGTAGACGCGGGGCGAGGTGTCCTCCTCGGTGCGCGCGTTCAAAAAGATGACCTCGAGATCTGAACCCATTTATCTGCTTTGTTGAGCAGTTGTACCCACCCCCCACCAATTCCCCCCCCCCCCCCCCCCACGAATACCCCCCCCCCATTGGTTTTCAATTTTTTGTTGTCTTTCCTTTTTAGAAGACTGGAGAACTGTCGCTTCATTTCTTTTCCCTCCGTGAAAGTAGTGCTATCCGCAAGCTGCCTTTCCAAGGAGGGACTTTTTTCGCTTTTCCTTTTTCTTGCATTCGTCCCCTTGAGCTGCGGTTTTGAGCATCTTGCCGTTTTACTCTCCCTTTTCCCAATCCGATCTTTATCGAGAGAGTGCCCCGTAGAAGTGCACCACCCCGATTTCCATTCATTCATCCCTTTTTTCATGCGAGAAGCCCGCCCTCAGGTGTTTTTCCCTTCTCCTTCTTCCCCACGGTTGTGGTGATCCTCGGTGCGAATCCAATTCTCCTTTTTAATCCCGGCGGTATCTCTGGTTTTCAAGCTTTTGGCGCGTTTATCAAGCCTCGTCTCCCTTCAAATCAACTATGTCTTCGTAACTTCGTTGGTCAGTCTTGAAAGAGAACTGATAATGCCGCCTTCCCCCATCTTTCTTCCTAGCCCTCCCCTAAACAGCCTTTTCCATGCCGGAACACTCTTCTATTCCAGATTTTTTTCCGTAAAGATGGGGACTTTCGACGTATTTCCCTCGCGTCGCCAATCTTTTGGACTCTCAGTTTACGTTGCTCCCCCTCCCGAGTTTGGGCGGCGATTTCGGGTTTTAGGACTTTCCGCAGATTTTGAGAATGTCGCCCCCGCACCTTTTTTATCTTTCCCCCCTACCGCCTCCCCGATCGGACGCCGCGGGTCGAGCAGGTGCCCTGTCGGAATGTCCCTAGTTCGTAATTGCTTGCGCCATTGTGTTGACGCGCGTTTTCCTCTGTGTGAAATCGCTCCCTCGGTGCCTTTTCCCATGCTGTGGGAGCGACCTTTTCTTTTCCTGGGAATCTATAGGAAACTGCTTTTATTAGTAGATCGCTCCAGGGATCCCCCCTATTTCTCGTTCTAGGGCTGTCCGTCTCCCTCCTCCCAAACCTGCTTACTACATAGCCCGGCTTATTTGGGCCGGTTGTGACCACCGAATAGGAAAGACCGCACTTTTTCTTACATTTCCTGGTGCGTGTGCAAACCCAATTAGCTCCGACACTCGACTCTACTCGGGTCGCGGCATTCAATGTGTACCTTCCCTTGGTAGTGAGCCGTCCCTACTTCAAGTTATTGCTCTTTTCTTCCTCTTGGAGCGCTTCTAATTTTCAGACCCCCCCTCCCACCTTTGAAAAAAGGACCGTACGACCATTATCCGCTATTTTTTTTATTTCACCTTACGCTCATTTTTTCGTACCTGGCGGTTATATAACCCTCCTTGAGACGTCGTCGGCGGCATTTGACCTCTTTTTTTCTTCAAAAACCTTGACCTTGACGGAGTTCGAATTTTATTTCCAGCGAAAGGCCGTTTTTCGCGCCTCAACTTGCTTTTGTCCTTTTCCTGTACGGTAGTCCAGTCCCGATTCGACATGGTTACCTTTTTCGCGATTCAGTTCTGCATATCAATTTTTGTTATAAGGTTATAATGATGCATGGCCGTCGATTCCCTTTCTTGGACTGACGCCCTTTTGATGCGGTGAACCGAGCCCTTTCCTGCGGGATGAGATTCCTCCTTGAACCAAGCACATATCCACTTCCTGCTTAAGAATGGCCCGGCGGCTGTCCCCGCGCCCAGATCTCGCGCGGAATAGCAGTCCCAGGAGGA
>Ga0179593_1294365_pt1 | contig 10426 bp, 14 predicted proteins | sample CZODoug2_1_08_16_FD_185931 | JGI IMG/M metagenome (GOLD analysis project Ga0179593, IMG submission 185931) | Vadose zone soil fungal communities from Angelo Coast Range Reserve, California, USA - CZODoug2_1_08_16fungal (PacBio error correction) | ecosystem: Environmental > Terrestrial > Soil >... | reverse complement strand
GTTAACGCGGGCACAGTCCTTCGATGTCCTCCTTTGGACCCACCTAACAATCCGCCCCCCCAACCCTTTCCTCCAACGGCTCCCGGTCCAGCTCCACTGGCAATGTCCCTTTCTGATCTTTTGATTCCCCTTTGACCTATAACCTATCGGATGGATTCGCCGCCTCCCCTTACTCGTGATTTCACTTCCGTAGGGTCCCCTTTGGATGTTTTCCTGGAAACTGCTTTAGGTCCGTTGATGTTTTCGGCAACCTGATTTCAAGAGCGCTAATGTAGTGAAGCCTCCACCTGGTATCTTTTGTTCCAGACCCTCTCCCGCTAGTATGAGCACCCCCTTCCTTAAATCAAGGAGGTCCAGGTCTCCCCACATGGGCCGATTCATTTCACTTTACTCCACTTCTTTGCCTTCGACCCTTTCCTTTCCTTGCTGGCACGGTGAACGTGGAGCACTGTCAACCCTCTTGGCCCCCTCCCTCAACTATCCTTCCTGTTTTTTGATATTGCATATGTTTGGAGGAGGATGCTATTCTCGTTTGATCTTACTGAAGAGTTTATCAGTCTTTTTATGGTTTTCACCTCCGCGACTTATTTTCTCCCCCCGCAGCCTGCTTGCTTGGACCCCTATGGCACCTTTCCTGGAGAATGGTTTCTTAGAATAGTCCTCAGCCCTCGGAGCCACCAATCTCCACCCGTAATTCTGCCGGGTTAAGTCTTTTCTTTAGTACTGATCCGGAACCATCTTCCTAGTATGAGCAATCCTCCGATTTTTCCTCTGCAACTGGATTGTTTATATTCATGTTGAGCCCACATCTGTCCGTCCTCATGATTTTTACCCATTGGGTTCTCCGTCAAAAAAGTGCGCCATGTCATTCAGGCGATCTTTCACAGACAAAACCACCCCTGCACGACGTTGTGCTACCCCGATCTCCCATTCCCACTTTGTTTCTGGTGGTTCCCCACTTCATTCCGCTGGCTTGCGACCCCTGCCGTAGTTCTCTAGCGGGGTTCCCTTCAAACCGTTTTACATTTGAAGTTGGTTCTGGTCCCCCACCAACAGCCCTTTCTTTTTCTTTTTTTTTTTCCTTGTTGTTACTTTTAAACCTAGGCTGTGAGTTGTCGACTCTTCCCTCCCACAGTCCCCTCTACGATGTATAAAACGTATGTCTTTATCGGCGCAACCGCGCCTCGATTATATCTCTGTCCCCCAGTGAAACTTATTCGTCGTCTCATTCCTTTCCTTGTATTGATTTTGCCGATCCTCGTTTTCTCTACTTTGTTTCCGGGACAACCGTAAATTCTAATCGTGGCATTTCCGTGAGTTGATGGCTTATCGAGGAAACGCGACCTTTTTTCTTTCATCCTCTTCCACGTATGTAATTAGCGTTCAGTCCAAGCTGCCTTGGTCTGCTCGAGTACATCGTCTTCCCCCTTGCGACATAACGGCCCCACCTTCAACTGTCTGGGTTCTCTTTCCTCTTTTTTTTTGTAGAGATACTTACATCAGTTGAGGGTGGACTTTCTTGTCTCAAGATCCGTTGACTCGGCTGACAGGTCCGTTTATTGCTGGGCCTTTTAAACGTAGATTAAGTCGTTTCTGACGTGGATCGGTTTCCCCGCTTTCTCTTTCCTCTGATCTCCCAGCTAACTTTAGGCCCCTGCGCCCCATTTTCCCTTGTTCCCGTATTTCCGCGGATGTCGAGCCTAAGCCCCAAGTCTGGCCTTCGACACTTTTGAAGAAGAGATTTCCCCTGTTATTGACGCTATAGGCTATATCTCTGTGCTTGAGACGCTCAGATTGTCCCCTCTTTTGTCCCCCCTTGCCTTGCCACGCTAAGAGATGAATTGTTTTTTTTTTCCCCCTCATCCGTTTCTCGATTGTCCTTCAACCTTCCCCGGGCCCCGGGGATGTGTTGGGTTGTCCTACACCACCTCCCTAGTAATCCGCTTTAAACAACTGGTCCGCCCTAGCTACTTCCGGCTTTTTCCTTCTGAATGCCTCTTCAACCCACAAGTCCTCGTTGACTAGGTCTCTTCCTTGCCGCACCAGTTTGCCGTGGTGGGTTGTCTTTCTCTTTTGGTTCTGTATCATGTAGATCCTTGTCCGTAGTCTCTTCCCCGTATTTCGGCTTCTACGATAAACCATTCTTATGGCCTCTGATCCCTAATGAGATGTTCTCCCCGCTCCTGAAACGATATCGGCTTTCCTCCCAGGGCTTTGGTTGCTTCTCCTGTTCTGCGCTGCTTTGCCGCTGATGACCTTCTTCCTTTTCGTCCACTGCGTTGGCCTAATTCGATGCCCTTACTCTTTTCTTCCCAGTCAAGAGCCCGACGAGCAAGAACATCTCAAAAATATTCCCCCCCCCCCCTTCCTGATTCTTTTCGTCTCAACCCCCGTTTGGTGACCGCGCTTCACGTTCACCTGCCGTCCATTATTGTCTCCCTTAGAAACGGACATAAGGTCTGTTTCTACTTTTTTGAATTCCCTTGATTTTTACTTATTCTTGATGGTAGTTGCGGTTTGATTTGATGTCGTTCCCCTCGCTGCGGAGCTGTACGTGTTGCGGCTGAACTCTCCTTTTATCAGGTTTTTTCCCCACCTCTGCTTCCCAGGTCTTTAGGTCTCATGAAACATACCACCCTGTCCTTGTTCCCCCCTGTAGCTAGGCCGGCTCTCCAGCCGAGGTCTATGAAAGGTTTCAACTTCGTCTACGGCCTTCCTCCTTTCGGATGGTCTTCCGTTTCCCTTTTTTTTGGCATTGCTGATGTTCGCCCTTAAACGTCTGGACATTGCAGACTCGACCAGTGCCTTTCGGACACTATTTCGGCATCCTCCTTTGTTGCTTCTAGACTTTTCTTCTACCGCCGGGAACCGTCTTGTATGCGTTGGACTTGGTGAACCCTCCCTAACCCCTCCCCTGGCCCACACCCCCTCAAGGATAAAAAGGAGCACTTCCCCTGCTGCAGCATTAGCTCATCCACCCCCCCTTTTGACGGCCCTTTCTACCGAGATCGATCGACTCCAGTTGAGTCTTCACGGATCTTAATAGGTATTTTTTTAAAAGTATTATATTTTCGGTCTTCTGTGTGTCAGTTCAACCGATTTCTACTCTCAGGTGAGAAGGCCGCAAACAGGAAGCTTCCCTTAATATCACGCATCTGCCTTGTTTGTTCAATCACTGTCCAACTAAATTTTCTTTCCCATGCCCCCCCCAGGCTTCCCGTTCCTTTTGAACGAAAACCCATTCCCCCCTCTTTTGGTTTACCGAATGCTGGGCAAACTTTCCCGTGACTCATTCTTTTTGTCACAACGAGTTTGCATCGTTATACTCCCCCTTTTCGGAGGTTTTTTTTATGTTGTATTTTCTTTTTATCTCTCTCTTCTCCATGAGAGGTATAGGGGACCAGGGAAAATATTCATGCGGCGTCCGCTTTTCATCATCTTTTTTTCGGTTTCCATCGATCTTTTTAGACTTCACCACGCTCCCAAAGTTCTCTCTGTCCTGTCCGCTTCCTCTTTTTCTCTGTACGAGAAACGTTTACGAAAAATTATTGCCTTTGGTATACAATATCCTGATCGCCGCCGTTGCATTTATTTTCCCGCAACCGTCCCATGAGTTTACAAGTTGTTGCTTTCCATGATTCTCCATGACATTTCTTAACTTCTTCCCCCACAGAAAAAACCCCCCCCTCCTTGACACGTTGTGTCCTGTCAAACAAGTCGTCTTTCCACTTTCACTAGTCACTCGGGTCTTGTTTTTCCCTGCACCTGCCCGATGATCGTTAAACTGTCACTTTAGCCCGCGAGCCCGTGTGAGGTCGGAAACGTTCTTTTTTACCCATTCGAAGTTTTTGGAACCCAAACACGTACTTCTGGTTATGTTCGTTCTTCCTTTCGACGGCTTGTTGCGCTTTTTTTCCTGACTCTTCAATATCACTTAAAAAGGTTTCCCAACCCCCGATGTCCATCTGATCTTCCGCCCCAACGGACAGGTCGTATAGACTATAGCCCCCTCCCCTAGGTTTTTTTGAAATCTCCTCTTTAGACCGTCATATGTTCTTTCGGCTCGACCGATCCGTATGACTTTTTGCGTCTTGGTAACCCCCCCTTCCATCTATAATGTATGCAGGGGTAAGGATACGATCTCCCAGTGCAGCGGCCCCTCTTATAGCGGAAAGACCTCTCGATTCTTAAGCATCTGACCGTTACTGTTTAAGGTTTTTTTCTTATTCCCTTTTCTGCCCACTTACATGTCCGAGCATCGATGTGATCTAGACATAAAGGTCCAACATTTCCCAACTGCGGTAGCGCTATCCTTTCTCCGTTGTGTTGTGACCCTCATACCTTAGTTGAAGTTGTGGACTTTATTGTTCCATCACGGACTCGGAGCCTTTTCGTCTCGCTTGGCCTGGACCCCCTAGTACCTGCTCTGTACATCCTAAGATTCTTTCACGTGGATCGTTGCCGTATCCCTCCCTTGCTATTCTTGCCACCTGCCGCCCTAGAGCTGTCTTTTTCCGGAAGCTCTTATCGAGCCGCCATGGTCCAAGTTTCGTCCAAATGTTAGACTCTCTTTCTGAGGCCAGTGTCTTTCCTAGGATATTAAGCAATCGTCTGCGTTGCAGCCGATCATGTATTGCACTTTGTTGCTACATCCGCTTTCTTTGCACCAAGTCATTGTACAACTCGCACAGCGTTCGAGTTTTGTCATTTAACCTCACAAGTGTCCACCCCCCCCCCCTTAAGCTGGTGGGGTGTTTTCCCACCAAGACGACCGCTAAGGTTTTCCGTCCCTACCCCCTGTACTTTCCGGTTGATTCATGCATTTTGTTTTTCGCAACCCCTTTCTGTTGCTATTTCATTGATCTTGACTTTTTGCAGCACAACTTTTATTTGGGTTGTCTGTTCAAGTTTACGGACTGAATTTTCGCCAGCATTGTGAGAACCCCCCCCCATGTCATTCATGTTCTTCGGCATTCCACCCTCTTTTGCTTCGCGATATTCCCGATTCGCGTCCTTTTTTTCAGACCACGTTCCCTCTTGCCTTCTTTTGCTTCCTCCACCGTGGGACGTTGTACATCTACGGTCTGCGATCTGACCTCCCCAGCGCATCGCTGCTCCTTTTCCTCGCGCAGTTTATGACGGGTGTCGAATAGTCGCGGAGTCACCTGTTATCCTTCCGTAAAGAGCCCTGCAGATGACTCCCCTCCCACAACGTTTCTTCCTTATCCACTTAAGTTTTTTCTTTTTGCTCGGTGGTTGCCGCCTGCGTCCACGTCACTTTGTTCCATTCGGGGGCCTTCAGACAAGAACTAAAGCAAGGATCCTTTTTTTCTCCTTTCCTTTTGTCTTTTCTGTTTGATTTGAGTTGACATGGTTTTTCTCATTTTTGTTTTTTTTTCTCCTCCAGCCGAGTCTTCCGAGTACTTGAACGCTTTTGACTCATGAGAACATTAGCTTTCTTAGCATCAGGTTGCCTGACCAAATCTCTTCAAGTCCACCATTCCCCTCTTCCGAAAGCACTCGTAGAAGTTAGGCGTTGGAGACAGCCTGAGTTTCTTCAGGTCCCTTCCCTTCCCCCTTTCTGATAACATGTTTTTTGTCAACTTGGATCCGTTTTTTTGCTCCTCTTTTAGGTCGCGGTGGGATGGGAAATACTGACGGCCCGCTTTACCTCCTTTTTTTTTGTTGTCTTCGTCTGCCTCTTTTCTTCGCGTCTCCCCCTCCATTTTAACCACTGCTGCACACTCCCCCCAATTCCAAACAACCTGCTCAAACGTCCTCACTCATCCCTTCCTGTCGGCCTTCAAAGCGTTACGCCTCTCGGTCTTGATTCTTTTTGCGTCCCCCTCGATTCCCCCTTACGTCGTTGTCAAATAGTGCCTTGAATTTTTTCGTCCTGTTTTTTTCCATGCAACTGATTCCCGTCGAGCAATTCTCATCCCCTCCCCCTTTCCTCTTTCCCCTCATCTTTCCCTCGGATTGTAACACATCAACCCCTTCACAATCCTTTGACTGGCTTTCAACTTTTCAGATTCAGGTTTTCTGAACCCTCACCCATCTAACACGGCTTCTAGTCTTTTTTTGGCCCCCCCCTACATGCCTGTGCCACTGTGAGGCTTTTTCTTTTGTAAACCCCTAGTGTCTTTCGGCAAACTACACGAATCCCCCCTGGGTTATGGATAGAGTCCTTCTTCTTGTCATTTTTTTGGTAGTCTTACTGTTCTGTAGTGGATAGCGGCTCCCCTATAGTTTATATTTTCCCTCCTTCCCCGCAGTTCTTCGGCGATTCTTTTCATCTGGCATCCTCGTCGGCGCGGGTGCTGCATCGCGCATCGTCCTCGAGCCCACCAAGTTCCACGGTCGTCCCCCTGCCCGTCCCCGAGCTTCCTGCTGTCAGTCTGGCCACTCGGACATGGCTGACTCGGAGCAATATCTTGTACGCGCCGCTTCTTCAAGACTTATTTTTATTTCTCCCCCTTTGAATCCATGATGGTCAATTGGTCGACACCCCTTAGGTCTGGACCTTCCATCAGGCAGTTTTACGATAACCCCCCGGGTCAAATTGTGCTGCCAAAAGTCAATCCTGCTTAACGTCAAAACTTGGTGGTGGACCCGGCAACTTTTCCCTCCCTTTCGAACCTATAGTAGCTTTGCGTAGAGGAACCGTTTTATCTTCCACTTTTTGATTTTTTTGTTATCAACCCTCTCTCCGTGCAACTAGGCCGGTTGGAATTTCCCTTCCCCGTATGTGCGATTGTCCCTGACTTACTACTCAAGGTACCTTCCATCCTTTTTCCTCAAACGCATCTTGGCGACTCTTCCCCTGTGACGGACAGCAATCTTAAACTCTCTTCGCTCATGTCTTTAGTCTCTTTTTGCTGCTCGTAGAAACAGACTTTTTTCCTTTCGGGACCCAACCTGACTCTTCTCTGTTCTTCATTTTCGTCAGGAAATTCGCAAGGATTTCAGTGTAACGCCTCCATCTTCCCCTACGTCGAATCTTACCGTACTGTAAGCTAGTCTACGTACTTCCCGCTCGAATCGATGTTCTGAGACAAACATCCACGGAGTCGTCTTTACTCTCTCTTCTCCCTTTTTTTTTTTTTCTCAGAAAGCCCACCTCATTTGCCCCCCTGTGTTGGACCTTTAGTTACCATATCACTCTTTCTGCTATTTTCGCTATGCGGGTCGCCCTTAGACTCCTCACCCTTGGTTCAGACCATTTGCGATGGCTACTCTGATAGCTTATCCGCTCCCTCTCCTTGTAGGCCCCTTCCTACTTAGGTACTCCGGTGTTCTTTTTTGCTCCAAAGTCTCACGGATTAGTTTCCGAGCCGCCTTCCCAACTTTTTTATGACATTCGTCTGATCCAGTCCGATCCGAGGCGGTACGCTCTCTTACGTGATGTCTTTCTCCGTCTCAATCATTTTTGTTGGTAGCGCTATCTTTACTTGATTGAAGAGTCCTTTATCACAACTCCTCAATCTGCGTCAATATTTCCCACCCCACGGTCAGGTTTGGGTTTCTACACACCCCTTCAGAAATGGGATCTAACGGTTTACGCCGCAGCTCCTGTTTCGCCCGATCTGTATTGAGGAAAACCCCATCCCCTGTTACTAGTTCATGCTCTCTTCCTTTGGAATTTACACCCGGAGGGTTTTTGCGTGAAGTTTGGACTTATGTATGTCGGCCCATTTTTTAATTTCTAGCCCACCATCATTTCCTTCGATTGTTTCTCCTAGATACCCAATAATATTACTGCTTTAGCTTCTCCTCATTTTCCCATATCTCCATATGGTTTATTTATAAGGTAGACAAGAGGAAGTTCGGCCGGCATGATAGTCCCCGTGGAATATTGGTGGATATTTCCTGCGACTCTTTCCACCATTCTCCCTTTCTGCCATCTCTCATCGCGAACTTTTGGTTTTTCTAATTCGTTTCTTTTTTTCACTCTACCTCGGCATCCGTATAAGAAACCTCCTGATTCCAGTAGCAGTTGGCCCGCCAAAAAAAAGTTAGACCAGTTATCTCTTTCTCCCCCCCCCCCACCCCTCCCCCTCCCTGTGGTGAACTCTGTCAATTCCCACTTTTTCTGCATTAGTTTGTCCTCAGAAACGGTCAAAAGTGCAAGGTTAGGGTTTTCTCGCTTGTATCCCTGTGGTACTGAGAGCCTTCCATTTTATTTACTGTGCAGTGACTGTTTATGTGATCTATTTATAGGGGCGATTCCTGGTGAACGCTCTCCACATGCTTTGAGTAAGGACTTCCCACCTAGTTCTTTTCAGACGAATGGTATGACCTCCTTTTATTCTCCATCCACCACCCCGCTCCCGATCAAACCATCCCCCCCCCCTCCACCTATCCAACATCCTCCCGTCGTCTACTCCCCCTCCCATCGTTATTCCTCCTCACCACCCCTCCCCCTCCCCTCCCCTCTCCCCTCCCCCGCCCCCGCTCTAAATCTCCCCCCCCCTACCAACCTTCCACCCCCTTGTTCTCTTTCACATCCTCCGTCTTTTTTTTATATTGCTTTCCTCCCCCCTCCCCCCACCCCCCCGGCGCAATTCTCCTTCTCCTCACACCCCCCCCATCCCCCCCCTTAACCCATCTAGCCCTCCCTTCCCACCCATCCCTTCTCTATCCTTCTCCCCCTCCCCCCGCCCCCCCCCCCTCTCTCCCTCCTCCATATTCTGAATTCCCTCGGCCTTCTTGTTCCCATTTTTTTCAAAATCCCTTACCACCTCTGATAGTTTTCCAATTTTCACCCTTCTGGACCTCCGCCGTTGAAAGACTTCTCCTTCTGCGCCTTCGCCCCTCCGATAAGTCAAATCCCCTTCACCGCCTTCGCTCCCGGAATCTATTTTACCTCCCTTTTTCCCTTTTTTTTTCTGAATTTTGGCGTTAACCTTTCTGTCCCCTCCCTCCTAGTCCCCCCTCATTTTCCCGGCCGTAAAATTTATTTTTTGTTTTGAGAGTTTACCCTCCGGGTCCGTTCGTGTTGTCGTTGGCCCAACGCGACCTCCCGCACATTTTTCCAACCCGGGCTCCAACGCTTCACTCCACTCAATGATTCATGGATTTAGAGCCTACGCATTTTGCCTTATCACCTCTGCTGGGCCGACCTTTCTCCCCTTCACCTTACTTTTCAGGATGGTTTTTCCATTCTTGATGTTGACAGTCTTTTGAGGTTTTGTGATTGCCTTTTAACGGTTATAGGTCTCAGCGCAACACCCCGAACGCTGTTCAAGTCCCCCTCACCTTCCTTTGGGGCCATCAACTCCTTACCTAAATTCACTTGGAATCAATTCCACCTTTCCTTTTCAGGTTTTCCCCTTTTCCCACCGCCATCGAAATTCTTTAGTGTCCTTTTCTTGAGTTCCCCCCGAAACTTTTTGGACGGGGCACCTTTTGACAGTTTCTCAGTACCCCGAGTGGCAATTCTAATGTTGGGAGTCCATAACCGTTTTTTTTTTTTTTGCTTCGGTTCTCTTTTATTTTCTCTTTCCTGATTTCGGATAGCTCTTTCTTAGATGGGTAGAGGACCATCACCTTCGACGCATTAGCACTGCCCGGTCCTGGCGGTTAGCGGATTCATCAGCGATTTGACTGACTGTGCAGCGATAGGAAAGTCCGCTCTCGCTTCCCACGCCCTCCCCCGGGTTGAGGCAATTGGTAGAGCTGCTTTTCGAGGAATTTTCTCACGCGAAACCCTGCGATCTTAGTCCTCGCTCTCCTCCTTAGCCCAGAGGATATTATTCTGTAATAGGCCGGACGACCTCGGACGAAGTGTGTTTTTCCTCCGACCCCCTTTGCCCCTCTCCCACCCCCCTCTCCTCCATTCCCACCCCCTGCCCCGTACAACTTTCCCCCTCCGTCGTTGCGTCCTTTTTTTCATTCCATTCAGGACTACCTCACAGTTTCCAAACAAACACTGTCACTTTTTTTGACCCCGGTTTCTGCCCCCCCTCCACCATTATGTTTTTAACGGAAAAGCTAGGCAAAGGATCTTCTTGGTCGTTTCGTAACCCCTTTTTTCTCCTCCTTTCTTGTTTGGTGTAGGACCCACTGTTCGACCTTTTTTTGTCCATATTTGGTTGAATTCCAACTTCCTCACGCTGTATCCTCACTCCCTCTGTGCCGCGGGGGGGGTGTTTGGCACAACTCTTCCATTTTCTCGGTTTCCCCTTCCCTGACGTATATTAGCCCTACGTTGGAAATCCCTCGTCTCATGTAGAGTCCTCCTTCTTGCGGCTCTTCTGAACTCCCAGTATCGACTGCGATTTCTCTGAAATTCTTTTCATGGGCTGCAGGTGGACAGCCTTTCGCGGCCGTCTCTCGATGCACCCTCTCCCTAACGCCTTTCCGCCTGAACGATTCCTCGAGCTTCAGGGCCCGCATAGTTGGCTCCGTACCTAGGTGATCGACA
>Ga0179593_1236736_pt1 | contig 10426 bp, 11 predicted proteins | sample CZODoug2_1_08_16_FD_185931 | JGI IMG/M metagenome (GOLD analysis project Ga0179593, IMG submission 185931) | Vadose zone soil fungal communities from Angelo Coast Range Reserve, California, USA - CZODoug2_1_08_16fungal (PacBio error correction) | ecosystem: Environmental > Terrestrial > Soil >... | reverse complement strand
GGCTTCTAAACGGCCGAAGTTACTGCCCTGTCTTAAACGTTACTTTTTTTTTTTTTACTTTCGTTGAATTTTCGTTTACCCACCGCCGGATTGGTCTCCGCGTACGTCTTTTCCTCTTTCACCTAGTTTTCGCTCTCAGTGCACTTTTTCCATTCACCAATGTTTTCGATTTCATGTCGCGCAATCACACCTAACCCTTGATTTGCTCCAGTAACATTTTTTTCCAATTCATCCGCGGTTTTTCAAGGTTTCCGCAATTCCCGCTGTTTTGGCTGGGTCCCTTCCACTTTGTCTTTTTGGAAGTTTTCTTTTTTCACGGTTCACCAGTCTCTCATCTCTTGTTGGCGAATTCATTTCTCTGCAGTTCCCCCTTTTCTCACTTTTTTGTCGTCGATCGATGGGGCTTCCCTTTCAGCGTGCGAGTGACAGAGATACAGCGTTCCAATACTTTAACGGATATCTCCCCATGCTTCTGTTGCTTTTGCGGTTTAAACCGAGTGACCCCACCAAGCCTTTCCACTGCTGTAAAAGGCCCGATGTTTTTTTTTTTTTTGAAACGCGCCCGGCACCCTGACTTGGCAAACCCCCTTTTTGCGGCCGATGTGCCCAATTATCCTCGGATAACTTCGCCCTTCTCAGCACCTTTTTTTTTTTTCATCGTTTAGGTCCCGCGTTTGCCTCCCTGGGTGCACCAGAAACTGTTCCACGATTGGGCAACGTCATGTTTCCACCCGTAGAGGAAATTTCCTCCCTGATTTTCTTTCTAAAGTTATCTGAGGTGAGCTGCTATTTTTCCCGTTGCTCAAGCCCCTACCCGCACCGCTACCAGCTCCCCTACTCTTGACTCCCTTTTGGAAAGCCTCCTCTTTACTCCCGCCTCCTGTTTTTTTCCCCCCCTGACGGTACCCCATTGTTGCGATCCTCCCATGCTTTCTTTCTTGGCCCCTCCTATCCTTTAAAATTTCAAGCCCTTTCCCTGTCGACCCCTTCATTTTGCTTCGACCCCCTCGTGTCCACACGTTTCTGTTGCGGTGAAATCTTTGATTTCGAAAAATGTTTTTATCTTTGTAAGCTTCCTTTAGTAAAGCTCGAGCCTTGGTTTCTCGAAGACACGTTAGAGCTCTTTTTCGACGGCATTTCTTCGAATCAGCCGGCTTATGTTTTTCAGCAACTCTAGTTCTTTGCTCGTTTCGTCGTCAATAATTCTTTTTTCACAGTTTTCCGCACGGTCTCACCGGCGAAATAAGCTGTCTTCCAGCCGAGACAAGGTCGGGGATACAAGCAAGCCCCTCTTTCGTTCTTTCATCTAACTTTTCTCGTCGATTTTTGTTTTGATTCCATGTCACCCTTTCTGCTTGCCTCCTTCGCCTGCTGGCTCTTCCCCACTTCTCCTGTGCAGGTCTTCGGTCTGTAGCCAATTTGCATGGTGTTTCTTTTTTATACTTCGTGTTTTAGCCCCCCCCGTGCGAAGCCGTGTACCCCCTTTGTTCCTCCCATAGTAGCGGGTTTTTCGATTGTTAGTGTTTGTTGAATCTCGAATTCTTTCCTGGATCCCCTTCAACTTTTTACTAGAGTCCACCCCCTCTCTTCCCCCTCCCCTCGTTTCTCCTGCTCTCTCGCTTTGATGACAACGTCTCGTTTGGATTTGTCATGTGCATGTTTACCTAAAGGACTATCCTTTAGCCCGTCGACCGCCTTTTTCCTTTTTTTCTACCCGAGCTTGACCTGTTGCTTTTTTCTTTGTGGTCCGTCCCGACCGTCATTCCCCCCTACCCCCTTGAGTTTTTTGACGAGGCCTCGCCCTCTTTTCGCCCCCCCCCCCCTCCAGTTTGATTTTAGCAGACATCTGCAAGTTTCAGTGCCCCGTTCTGCGCCCTTTCAACGGGTCATCCGGGTTCGTTTCTGCTTCACCATGTCCTCAAGTAACAATTTTTCCCAGGTCCCTGAGTTGCCTCCAAGTTTTTTCGCTTACGCAGTTTCCGCGCTTTGAATTATTTTCGCGAAGCTTAGCTGGCTTTCAGAAAACAATTCCGATTCCCGTTGTGTTGTTGCGAAGCTTCGTCAATTGTTTGTTTTTTTTTTTACACGAGTCTCGACTCTCATTTTCTCCTCCTGGCTTGAAGCTTTGGTCCCTTTTCGCGTGTTCCCTCTGGTCATCCCCTTTGAGCCCTTCCTGCAGTGTTCGGCGACATTTGAAGCCTCTTAGACGCACGGTGTTTTTTTTGGATCTCTCGACCCTGATCTGGGAGCGTTTCCCCTGGGATTCCTTTTTGCTGGAGTATCTGATGTGCTTCTTTTTTGCCGGTCCCTTACGAGCTTCTCGTCTTCGGTGAGTTTGGGTCGATGTCACTTGAGAGCACGTGCGACTTCAGCTCACGGGAATTGTCGCGACGCCTTACTCTCCTTGCGTCTTATCCCCCTCACGATTGCTAGTTCTTTTTGCTCGTACGTACAATCTTTGAGAATGCCCGAATTGCAGATAACCGGCCGTTTCAAGGAGATTTTGTTTTCAGACTAGGTTTCGGATCAGCCTCCGGTCACAAACATCGGGTCTTTCCCCCTTTTCGTCTTGGCCTGATTTACCTACGTGATCGGCCGCCTGGACGCCAAACCCCATGCCCCCCTCTTACCCCCCCCCCCCTGACCCCTTTACTTGATGCACCAATTAACATTGGGAGGTCCCGTGTGGCGCCCAATTTTTCTGCGTTCCTTGACATCGTACCCCCACCCGCCGTAAGGATTCTACCTCCGTTTTCAACCCCTCTTCTTCCGACCGTTTTCAGTTTTTTTGAGACCCAATCCCCGCCTTCCATAACTCAAGCCACCCTAAGTTTTTGATCACACTCAAAAGATCTCTCTTCCGGCCTTGCTCGTTTCTCCGCTGCTCGTCTTTATCCAGTATTTCCCAGGTTTAACGGTGACCACTGCGTGGCCATTGAGGCAAGACGATTGGCCTGATTTTACTAACGGCGTGGATTTGAAGACCGTAGAGAATTTGCTACCTCTCTCAACCGCGATCTTTTTTTTCCTTTATTTTTTCTCCTCGCTCGCCCCAGTTTCTCCCCTCTCTATTTTCGACAACTTGTGTGGATAGATATTTTGTCCATCTGCGGTGTGACAGAAATTTCTGGTGGGACCGTATTAATTCTATTCTTTTTAAGCTATTTTTTCGACCCCATTTGTCCTGTTTACGCCCATTTAAATTACTCTGCCCACCACTTTTCCTGATTTGTTATAGCTATTCCCGGTGTGACGTTTTATTTTTTTTCTTCTTTTGTTTTTTGGTAGTTTCCCAATGTCTTCTTCTCACTTCCCTAAGCCCCCTGTTCCGTCACGAATCGGTTTCCTCTTTGCTGACTCTTTTTTTTTTCTGTTGGTCCCCCAATAGTGGAGTCAAGTTTGTTATGTGTTTCTCACTCTGACCGACTTTTTTCTCCGTTTTCCTCCTCAAGCAAATGTTTTACCGGCGATGGCGGATTTCTGGAGCTTAGATGGTTTTTGGAGCACATATCCGAAATTTGTTATCGGGTTTTTCTTTTTTCCTTTTTCGGTATTTAATTTTCTTCTGTATTCCCCTCATTTGTTCGTTTTAAGACTTTCTTTGAATCCGTTTGTTCCCCCCGATTATCCGTTTCTTTCTTTGTACGCTTCAGAGTAAATATGTGGCTTGAAACCAAGCTGATCTCGACTGTTCCTCTGTCCCCGATATTCAATTCAATTCGAAACATGGAGTTTGAATTTTTGTTTAGTAATCACTCGGTCTAACCCCCGATAGTTTCCCTACGTGTAACGGTCTGGCTTCCCCTTTTACACTACCCTTCTGTTTCCTGGCTATTTGTGATTTCCTTACTTTTCCCCTTTCGACTCTAAGTTAGCTTTTCCAATGTGTCATGTCCTTTGGTCGTGTTTTTTTTTTTTTTTTCATCTCTTTCTTTACCGCGGAAGACGGCCACGTTCGTCAGGCGATTTTCCCCGCCCCGCGTTTTTCCCCCATCTATTTCCTTTTTTATTCGATGCAAGTTCCCCCGTTGCCTTACCCAATTAGAACTGCCTAAACTACTTTCCCCCCAATACCTTTTTTTTCGATCTCGTTCGTACCATTCGCCGTTTTTAATGCCCTGACTGAACCCCGGTTCTCTTTCATATTCTAGGATCTTCCCTTCCGCGGGCGTCTGGCCTTCACGGTTAATTTTCGGTCTTTCCAGCGGTTTTTATCTTTAACTCTCTAACTTGGTTCATTAAACCTGGCCCCGCTTTTGAGTCTCTCTCGCCCTCCCTCCCTCCAACCCCCGATGGCCCCTTACCAACACTCCCCTTTTTCTCCATTTCCCTCCTGTCTTTTTTTCCGTGCTTAGCCAACTTGAAAGGTTTTTGTCCAATGCTTTAGTGTTACGGATTTAATTTTTCATTCATTTTTCCCCATACTCCCTTTTACTGCCTTTTAAGTGACGCGGTCTGGACGCCCTCTCTGCCCCAAAGGTCGAGCCTTTTTTGTAAGGGCTCAGTCGTGCCCTCGATGGTTAAGACCTTATTCGCCCGCACGACTTTCTTCAAGTTTCCCTTTCCCCCAATCCGCCACCCATGTTATAAGCCACCTTTTCCAAGCACGCCCTCGTTTGTATCTCCTCTTTTCGGAAACCCGATCCCCTGACACCTTTGGCGGCCACAACTTTGTTGAGTGTGTTTTTTCCAACTACACGTCCTAACCCCGCCTCGCTCCTTTTTTTGGATTCTCGATGCTCCCCGTTTTTTTCGATTTGTTATTACGTCCTAACTTGCCAACGGCCTGCCGCACGTGAGGTGCCCTTCTTTCTCTTCGTTCCTGATCCTTTTTCAAGTTATCGGAGGATTTCGGAACTCACAGTTGTTTTTTGGACCGTCCCCGAACCCCTCCCTCCCTCCATCCCAACAAGGCCTCCACTTTTCAAGAAGTTCAGCGATCCTTGACTCGTGCTTCGTTGTTCACTCTTAATTGTACTTTTGATCTGCCTTAGCTCTGAGAGGTTTCTAGATACCGACAAAGTCCCCCCCTCCTCTGTCTTCTCTGCCCCTTAGATTCGCCCAATAAGCCTGACCACTTTTATGGCTTTGGCAATATTATCTTTTGATTTGATCTCAATTGTTAGACGCTGGCCGAGCCTAACTCCCAGTCAAGTTTTTCCGAATCGAGCGCGCGTTCTTTTTTTCAGTAATTGGTCTCCTCCCAGTTTATGCATTCCCTGCATCCCCCCAGCGTTTCGCTAGTTAATTTAATTCATCACTTTTCCAACAGGTCCCGGCCCCTCTGGCTTCTGCGTCGTTTGGCAAGGTCTTTGGGACCCTTCCCCTGCCAAGTGATGTTTTTTTCTCCCATGTTCTCCCTGTCAGACACTGCTAGATGATTGATTTGCGTACAGGTCTTTACTTCTTCGTCTGCATTTTGCCCTGAGTTTCTGACGCATCTTGAGTGAACCACCCCAATTTTCTCTTTATAACAGTATTATCCTTTTTGTTAAGTTTCGCCTTTTCCCACGATCCTGGCATATTAAACTTTCTAATTTGATTTTTGAATCCACATCTTCTCTTGTCCTTCTTTCAACTGTTACGATGTAGTTGGGTGGTTCCGCTCAATGTTGTTTAATTTATCCCCGTCTTAATACTCTGTAACATCCTTTCACTTTAGATTTGGACTTGAACTGGCCTGGCTTCCTTCTCTTGCTCCCCCAACCGCTTTTTAAATGTTCCCCCTTGGGGATTTTGGGTCTTCTCCCTTTTGGTAAGCTGGAAGGTAGGCCGCCTTTACTTCCTCCGTCGACCCGTCCGGAAGGTAGATCAACCCTACCGAGTCTTTGGTGAGCTTTTCCCCGAACGACCGAATTTTTTTTCCCCCCCAGCCTTCTCACCGTAATCTCCCGAATAAGACAGTCTTGCCTTACGCGGTTTCTGACAACTTGTGATAAGCCCTCCCTTTTTGCGTCAAGCTTGAGCCTTCTTTGGTGTTATTCTGCCACTAACGGGGGATCGGGTCCGTTTTGCTCCCCCTTCGCCTCCCCGCAGTTTCTGTTCCTCCTACTCAGCGAGAGAAGACGATTTTGCCCGTTGCATTTTTTTTTTCCCTATTCGCGTTTACCTTTCCTAAACAAAAACACTTTCTTTCTTCTTTCCTCCTCCTCTGTTTGTTGAGATCCCCTCAATTGTTTACGCGCTAAGCTCCCAAACGTTCTCTGCAAGCGGAGGGCAAGCACCTTGGAGAACTGCCTTTCCGCCAATCGCGCGACCCCCTTCGACCCTGTTTTTTTTTTTTTTTAGTTTTCAGTTTGCTGACATGTGAATCTTCCCCGGATAGTATGAGAGTGTGATCCTCCCTTGTTCATTTGACAGTTCGCGCCAGCTTTTTTTCGATTGGGTAAGTTCTTTGGCCGCGACCGGCGAGCCGTTTTTCGATGTGACTCTTTTTTTGTATTTCAAACGGTCTTTTCCCCTCTCTCACACTTGCCGTCCCCTTTCTTTCTTTGTAGCCGACCTTCCGTTTTGTGATCCCGACTTTTCGCCTTTGAATTTTTGAGCCCCCTTCTCCTGCTCGTGCCGTTTTACCGACACAGGATCTCGTTTTTAATCATCGGAGTCTTTTTTTCGCCTTTCCTGTCACCCCATCTTGGTTTGAAGTAGCCCCGTGCGTTTGCTCTCTTCTTCCAAGTATCTTTGTACGCTCGCACCCCGTCCCAACCCCGCATCGACAGGTCTCTTAGTGATATGTGTTCCAGGCTTCGCCACCGGGTGGTCGTCTTTCTCCCCACACTCTCTTCCGGCCCCGCACCTTGCCGCTGTACCACTCCGACTGTCTCTTGTCAGCTGAGTCGCTTTTCGTTGCTCCGACTTTTTTAAAATCACAGCATTTAACAAATCAACTTGTTGGGCTTGACTGTGGGGCTACCCCTAATTTTTCTCTTTCCCGAATTGCCCCTGTTCATTCCCGCTTGGCCCTTTTTCTCCTTTTCTTCCTTTCTTTCCGTTTTACCGTTGATTTTTTTTTATTGCGTTTTGCGCGGCGATTCAAAGCCTTTGTATGGATCGCCCCCTTTTTATCTTCAAGTGCTTCCTGCTTATTGGCTCGCTTTACCCCTTTTTGTCTTCTTCTTCCTTTTTTCGTGGTGATTCTCCTCGGCTTCGACCTTGCCTTTTTTCTCGAGAGATCTATTCTAACCCTGTGTTTTTCTATTTGTTTTTTCCTTCCTTCCCTTTGCAGTCCTCCTCTTGGGCGGTTAGTTCTATTAAGTATTATTACCCTGTTCCGTTCTTTACCCTCCCTCCTGGTTCCGCCAGGTCCACTGCCGCCCCAAATTCCGGCCGATATTACCGGTGATTTGATGTTTGTTCTTGAGTTATTCCATCTATTAATTTATTCGCCCGCCCCATGGGCGTCCCCCTCCATTCTTTTGTTTTCCTTGCGTGCCTATGGTTGCCACCCTCCCGTTGACCTTTTTTTGTTGCATTTTCGTTTTTTCCCTTCTGACCAAGAACGCGTTAATCCCCTCTTCCCTTTTCAGCATTTTTCTGACGCTTGTCGCAGGGTTTATCTTTCAGTCTCGTTGTTTTCCTCCCCCTTCTCCGTCACTCGTGTTGCCCCGCTTTTTCTTTCTTGGTTTTTTCCGGGTTTATGGGTTTTCAGGCATTGTTTGCTGATATCCCCTTTTTATTGGTCCTGGTCCCTTCTCTTCCTTGTGCTTTCCTCCTCTTTTATTTTTCAGTTTTTTTTGGTTGTACGCTGTAGTAGAGTTTTCCTGCTGCTGTGTGTGCCCTTTGCACACGACCTTTCCCCTGACCTTGTTCTTGTTCGTCTCCGCGTTTCTTTTCACCAGGTTCCCGTTGATTGATAGGCGAGCGCTCCTTCGCCCAGTGTCCTTTACCCTCTGTTTGGATCACTTCTCCGTTTTTTTTTGGTTCTTTTTTTTTTTTTTTTTATGCCCCATTTTTCCTTCCGGCTTTTACTGTCTCCTTTGTTTTCGTGACCTCTCCGCTATTCCAGTTATGTCCTGTGGTATCTCCACGTCTGTGTCTTGCCCGCTCCCTCCTTTGCATCTTTCTTTAAAGCTGGTCAAGAGTCAGCGGAGACCCATTCTTCGGCTATTTTATTTCAGATTTTATACCCCATAGCTCTTTCTTTTTACCTTTGGCCCTTTGTCCTGAATATTTTTTGTTTTTACCTTTCATCTCCCTCTCTTCTCCTTCCAAGAGGTTTTTTTTTTGATGCGATGGCGGACTAACTGGCCACCCCCACCATTTGTGATGCCTTCTAACGGTAAGACCGAATTTTTATGATTTCAGCTTTCCCCTCGGCGCTAACGTTGTCTCACCTCTTCCTTCTTTTCCCAGCGTGACACCCTCTGCGAGACCCCGCCTTCGTTTTAGGCACCTGACTTCTTTTTTCTTAACCCAGTGGCCTTGTGGGTTTGATGATTTAGTGCGTCACTCCACGAAACGGACTTCTTGCTGCTTCTCCCCGTCCTTTTTTTTAAATTTTTGCACATTCCTCTTTACCCCTTTGGTGTTCCCAAGCGACTCGATGAGTGGAGTCGTCTTGAGTGCGTTGGTTGTTCAGTGGACCGTTTCACCCCTTTTCCAGTTTCGAATTGAATTCTCCTTCTTCTACCCCAGAGTTAGCAAAGGTCGATATTCCCGTTTTTTGGCCCTGCCCTCCTTTTTTTTCTTCTGCCAAGAGAATGATATGTACTCACGAGGCTTTTCTTCAGCAGGTTTTCTCTTTCTCTATTGCCCCAACTCGTTATCAAGCAAACTGCTGTGTCCGAAAGCCACTGATTAACGCGCCGGACCCACCCCCGTTCACGCGTTGGCTTTCTCGTGGCCCAACGACCTCTCTAGATAACCCCTCGGCCCTCAGCCGTCCTTCCCCATTCTTGGGTTCCTTTCCCCCTCGTCTTGGGGATTTCTTTTTATACCGCTGACCCCCTGCCCACCCGGACTTCCTATTATGTTGGAATTGCTTTTTTTTTCTCAATTATTTTCTGGCCCCTCTTTTTCCCCCTCGGATTTGAGTAGTTGAGTTCGTGTGTTTCTCTTTGCGTAGCCGGCTGTTGCCCCACATGTTGCTCTATCCTTTCACCTCAGCTAACCCTCACCCTCCGCCCCACACTCCCTGAGCACGACCGGCTGATCGTCTCGCCAAGCAGCACCGTGTTTGCAATCTTAGTGGTTCCTTTTTTTATTACCATCCCTTCTCCTTTCTCCTGTACAGTCCCCCTTTTTCCCTGGTCCTCTAGTTTATATGTGTAAGTATCAGAACGACCCTGCTCTTTTCTCGACACCGGTCTCTGTTCCCCTTCCCCCCTATTTCTGGAAATTCTTCTGCCCCCCCTTAACGTGTTCGTAGAGATCAGAACGTACCGCTCTGATCTTCCTTTTTCTCTCCGCTTTAGATGTCGCGACTTTCTCTTGCTTGAGCATCCGGTTTTTTCGGTATTTGCAACTTGTCTTTTTTTTCCACTTCATGGCACGGTTTGGTCAAACACTTCACGTTAGAACTTTTTAACCAGAGGAGGAAGCCCGAGCCCTTTTCGGGCATCCTAAGCCCGCTTCGTTTGAGGATTGTAGTTCCAACCTTCTTGCTCCGAGTTTCGTTTTTTCTTTTTTGAGTGTATTACTTTGGATTTTATCTTCTTCCCTCCTTGAAGATTTAGAAGGTTTTCCACAATGTTTAGATGTTTCCTTCTTCTGCTTTTCTACAGCGGCACACACAGGTAGACTGATACGTCGATAGTAGCGTGTTGCCGATCCCCCCTTTTTCCTTTTGCTCTTTTGCTTTGTTGGTTACAATGCTTGATCCTCGTTTTTTAGGTCCCATTTTTTGATGCAGGGTGGTTGAATCTGATGTTGGGGACTTCTCCCTCTTTATCTCTCCCTCCTTGACCCCAAAGCCCACTCTGTTGTCTTCTCCTGTCTGCTGACCTCCCGATTTTTTTCTGCCCAAAACTTCTTCTTTCGTGTTGGATATCCGGTGGCCTGTTCGCTTTTACGTGCCTTCCTACTGAGTTTCAGCCGCTTGGACTTTCGTTTCTTGAAGTTTTTCTCCCTCCATCTTCCTTCTGCAAGTTTGGCTGGACTGTTTTTCACGACCGGTTCCATCGACCCCCCTCCCCTGGATCATTCTGATATTTTTCGACTTCTTCTCCGCAATGATCTGTTACGCAAATCCAACCCTTATTATACGTGACCTCCTCGGGCTGGAGCTTTTCAGTTTTTTCCCCTTCGCTATCCCTTTCGGATGTACGTGTGTTCCGGGTTCACATGTTCGCGTGAACACCTTTCAGGTCGAGTTGCGCGCGCACTTTTTCTTGGTCTAGCCCTTTCGCCCCCTCTTTTTCCTCTGAGATAAGTTCGCAGAATACTTGTCGATGTCGCGGTACTGGCCGTCCCCCCCCCCCTTCCCGCC
>Ga0179593_1531048_pt1 | contig 10427 bp, 10 predicted proteins | sample CZODoug2_1_08_16_FD_185931 | JGI IMG/M metagenome (GOLD analysis project Ga0179593, IMG submission 185931) | Vadose zone soil fungal communities from Angelo Coast Range Reserve, California, USA - CZODoug2_1_08_16fungal (PacBio error correction) | ecosystem: Environmental > Terrestrial > Soil >... | reverse complement strand
ATCGGTGGGGGGAAGCGCACGCGCTGAGTTTGTTTTGCAGTATTTTCCAAGGTTCCACGACATGACAGGTCGGCGGCTTGTTCTTTTCCAGTGGCCCCCTTCGTTCTTTGATGCCGTTGGCCAACGGGGGAGTGCTGTCGTATCGATGAATCTAGTGGGCGTTCTTGTTCGGGGTTTCACCCTTCCATTTTTTTTCGCGTAAGGTGTGGTGAAAGTTCCTTGCACTGATTTAAGGGTCCAGGTTCAAAGTGGACGGAATTCAGGTCCTTCTGCTCTTCTCTCCCCCTACTACATCCGAGGGTATTTCGTTGGTCGGTTGGAGATCGTGAAGAAGCTTTTATTCTTTAACATGTCTTTTGGCTTTTGAGAAGTGTATCTAGGGACATAAAGCTATTAATCACCTTGGGTTCTTCGGAAAATTGCTACCCCCGAGATTGATTTTTATGACGGGACAGGTTTAGGGAATGACTCGACTTCATCTTTAAACGGTCCCATTTGGTACCAAAGCACGGACCAGGATCGGACAACTTACTGACTGACCCCCCTACTCGCAAGAGATGGAAGGGAAGAATAGATCAACCCAAAACGCACTTTTTTTTTCCTGTGGTGGCGAGGCGGGGATGTGAGTCACACAGGCATGTAACCAGGCCCCACCCCCAATGAAGAAGGAGATCGCGCCGCCCCGAGATCATATTCACCGAGGTTGACAAAGAGCAGGTAGCTGCCTCACAGGCGTGCTGGTACCCCGCACGGTTTGGAGCGTGAACTCGCCAAAGCGGAAGGCTTTCAGGCTAAGCACAGTTGCATTACCCTGGCTTGACCTCAGAAGGTATGTCCTGAATAAAGAGTCAGTGTCGGGAGGTCCACAAGCCCAGGGTTCGGTGTGGCCCGGTTGCGATGCCTTATTTTTATTGAGTGAGACGACCCCCCCCCCCCCAGGCCCCCCCGCCCCTCCTGTGAAGAACAGCAGGCAGACTCTCCGCTAACTCCGGTCCGATCAGTCCTCGTCTCTCTTTCTCCAGTGGCAGGACATAATGGTCTAGTCTCGAAGCTCGATCAGCCCCCCCCCATTAGTATTGAGGCAGGCAATCGGCCTTTACGAGAAGAGGACCCATCCTATGTTCAGAGAGGAAGGCGGGGCCGCCGCGAAGAGCCCCATGAATTTCCGAGCGACAGACGACAGTCCGCTCCAAGCCGGACCGGAACTTGGGGTATTCCATTGGGGTGTCGTCCAGTGGTTTTTTAACCAATCGTCCTGAAACCGACCCGTGCCCAGGGTCCCCGCTATCGCCTGATTCCTGGCGCCCCCTTCTTGTGAGAAGTCGATTTACAAGCCCGGGGTCGCCAATGATTGCTCGACCCCCGACTTTTCTTCCCCTCGCACTGATTCGGTAGGTCAGCTTCGTGTGCGAGGCAGAAAGACCCCCAGTCCCCGTCCGCCCAGGACCCCAGTCGACAAGATGCTCGGCACGCGTCGGGAGGGGACTGCCCGACTGAGTCGCGGGCGATCATTTTTCTTTGCCTCCCCCGTCCCATGATTGGCGGCCAGCCCCCCTTGTGAACGTTGTCCTCGTCTGGGTTTTACAACCGCCCTGCCAGATCGTGTTAACACAGTGATAGGTACACCCACCCTTCTTTCCCATGAAGATTGCCAGGCCGGGCCGGGATACCTCTCGAGTTGTCGCCAGAGAAAGCCACGGGGCCTCCTGAAATTTGGAAAAGCCAAGATGTTTACTGAAGAAAGGACAGGGCAGAGGCTCGGTGTTGGGGTGGAGGTGGACTCGGGTCGTTTGCGGGAAGGTCATTCCCGCATCCACCCGGGAAACAAGTCTCATCTTCACGTTGTCAATCCCCGGACGCAGTAAAGATGAGTCCAGAGCGCGAATCAATCCACGATTCGGTTTTTGGCAATTAGCGTGAATATTCGCGGGTCCGAAACAGGGCCCTTACAAAAACAAGAAAAACAAACCTGACACACCCCAGCCCCATATATATTTCAGCCCAGAACTTGGTGGTGGAGCCTCTTTATTGGCCCGGTGAAGAGGTGGTGGCGTGGGAAGGAAGTACGGTTTTCCGTCTGGCTTGGTGCTAGTTTTCCCGCAGAGTATCAGACCACCCCGTTAAAGAAACGAGAAATGAGCACGTGGGGACCCACAAAGGATGGGACTAACCAGAGTGACAGGTCGACACCAGTTCAAAGCATAACAGTTACCAACCGTGATATAATTTGTCGAGACTGAGAGGAGGAATGACAGTGAACGCAGATCAAGACAGAGGAAATGTCACCCCCCCATAAAAAGCAGAAACGCATGAATTAGATATTATTGAAATGTTCAAGGACCCCTCCAGTGATAGGATAACCGCAGCTTTCCATAGTGGTCCTACAAGCCGCGTCAGTGGCTAAACGGAGCAAAAGGCACCCCTTGGAACTTACAGAGGTCCTTGGGGTAACACGCTCATAATTGGGAATCTTCTCCCTTTTCGTCTTTTCCTAGCTTTCACCCAGAGCTACCAACCTGACAAAGGTTGCCCTACCCCCTACTTTGCCAGTAATACGGCGCCTCGGCGTCGCCTCGCTGTAGCGGGACCCTAGCTCTTTGAAGTTATTTTCTGCAAATAGTATAACAGGAGGGAATTGGGCGTGGCGTGTTTTAGGGCTGCCGACCCTCTCCCACACCAACCTACACCCTCCCCTTTGTGGCAAGGAAGAATGGAGACTGGAAGACCAGGGGGCGAACCCATGACTGCCTTTTCAGAGAAGGTAAAACACGATCGGGAGCAACTCTCGAGGTTTTGGACCTTTTAAGGCTGGTAGTCTACTCTTGATGCCGGGAGAAACCGCACTCCGCCGCCCTCCTCCCCCTCCGCCCTTTGAGGGGAATCCCAGACCACACTTTTAGGAACCCAAGAACCATCAAGGGATCTGCGCAAAGCACTCTCCCAGGGTTCCTGAGGACCCCGGGCCAGAGGACCCAGGCGAGGGACCGGGAGGTTGCGCCGAGGCCTCGCGCCTGACAAGAGAGAGCAAACGGGGACCTTTTTCGAGACAGAGGAGCAGGCTGGCGACCTCCCAAAAGCTTCCCGTGGCGCGCGTCGTCAGTCGAGGCCCATGACGTGTCCGGCCACTGGCGTCCGATTCATTGACCCCCAAAGCCGCTACCCTTCCTCCTCGGTCAGGAACAGACCCCCATTCTGGAAAGCAACGAAACCCCCCCGAACGGCGCACCCTGGAATGTTGTCAGGGGGACGGCCACAGAAACGAGCGCCCCCCGCCGGACTCTTCCGACCCAGTTATCCACGCATTAGGAGAATGAACCACTAACAGGACCAATTCTAAGAAAGAAGAAGCACAAGACCGACAAACAGACACCTGAGCACCCCTTCCCCCCGGGAATGCGCCCCTTATTACCAGCCGAACCAGGAAGGTCCCGCAGGGCAGATCACGGTCCCCCACCGCCCAGTGGCAGACCTCTTGACTCCGCGATTCCACTGACCGGTAACAAACCCCCCCTAGAGGGGGATGAACACCCCCTCACGAACAGATGGGCCCACGCCTACCAGTCATGGCAAGAAGAGCACGGGCCCCCGCAGCCCCCCGTCTTTCTTATAGGTGTAGACAGCAAAACCCAACGGAGGCCAAGAATACCACACTCCCTTGTTAATGATCGCTGATCTGGAAGATAGACTTACAGAAGGGAGGGCTAGTCAAAAGGAAGTTTTTTTGGAAAAACAGCCCAGAAGAGTACTCCCCCCCCCCAGGACGTATCCCTGTGGGGCCCCGATTCGCACCGGCACGCCTCCGCCTGGCCTTGTCATATTACCGGAAGCGTGTCTGGGGACAAGGGAATACAGGGAAAGGGGCGCAGGTCGCGGTTCCTTACCCGCTGAGCCCGGACATCCATCCTATTGTCAAGGCCTTTTGCGCCTTTTACCCCCAGGAATGGAGTCAGCTCTAGGAGCTGCTCTCTTTTTTACTTTTCCCAAGTAAGAAAGTTGCGACCGCCAAACGATAACCGTCCCAGCCGCCCTCTTCTCCCGCTAAAACAGACAGCCCGGCGCCCGCGCCGAGGGATGAGCTAAATATCCGGCACCCGTCCGCCAGCCTTCCCAGTCCTAAAACTAGAAAGATCAAGGACGAACTTGCCCCAGCAAACCATGACCCGCCACACCACCCTGTAAAGAAAGAAACATCACGCAAATAGCCAGACCGAGAGACGGGTAGAGACTCCCCACGTTGGCAACCGCAAAGAAATTAAAGGATTTCCCCCCCATTCCCCTTTTCCGAAATGTCTCAGGGCTCGAAGGCCCCCCCCCCGGCAAGCCGCCGCCCCAAACTACTCGCACTGGGCGCCTTCCCCAGCCGACCTCTTTTCTCTCATGTTGCGGTTTGAGAGCTCGGTCGGCTGGGGCAAGAGGTTCCGTTTTGGTTCCTCGGTGGTTTCCCGGGTTCTTGCGACCATGAAGACCGGTTATGACTTGGCCAGGGCCTGGAGTCATATAAGGTTGCCATTGAATGGATTTCTTCACCTCGAGCGTCGAGTTGGGGCGTTCCTTGTCGGGTCTTGTCCACAGGGCCGTGTGGTGGGGTCTTTTTGCCGGCGTTTGCCCTTTCTTCTTTGTACGCCGTGCCCCGGGTGAGGACGGGGTACAGTGGCTTTCCGGACTTGCCGGAGATATAGCAGAGCATCTTTCGTTGTCGCGGGGTCGCTTGTCCCCCGAAGGAGACATGCGGAAAGGAGCGTCGGGCGCGAATCGCAATTGTACTCTGCCCAGCATTTCCCTTGCCTCCGATTCTGTAGGGAGCTCCTCATTGACCTTTCTCAGTATGTGAAGGTGGATAAGGTCTTTAGGGTTATGAAAAGAGGAGAAATGTACATGCTGACCATTTTTTTAAACAAAGCCCGATCCGGGAAGACCAAGAAGGAACTTTGCGGTAAAAGATGGTGAGAATCTCGAGACACCAACCCGCCAGGCACCTGGGCGGAGAGGGGTGGGTTATTTTCTCGGTGACAGATGACTAATTACGTGAATTTCTGCCCTCGAAGCGACGAGACGCAGGATGACAACCCTAGTTTTTAGTGGTTCGAATTCGGGATTTGAGCGAAACGAACCGCGCCACGCCTTCCCCTGTCACTTTCCCTTCAGAACGGGGGCCCTTCAGCCCGGTCCGATCACTCGAACGGCCCAGATACGGCTATTGCCTTTAACCCAATCCAGTCCTACAGGGTGCGATAGGGAGTTGTCGCGTTTTATGTGGGGGAGTGGTGCGTATTTTTGAAACAAAGACCCGGCCTCCGGATAGCAGAAGAGGATGCCCGCTGATAGAGAAGCTGTTCCTAACGTTCGTCACCCGGATTATTGCGAGGCCGGCAGCTCCTGGGAATCTGCTCAGTACGCTTGCCAGCGCCCCATTTCTCCGAGATCCCCTGTCCTGCGTGAACGGGGGCCCCCCGAAGGCCTCTCAGGACACCAAATCATCTACTCTGGAGAAACTGAGGGGGCACCCAGCCGAGAGACCCAGACTGACTTGAATGGAGCATTACTGCAAGAAATCCCAGTCATCTTCCACCTCTTCCCCCCTCTTACCAGAAAAGACCCAGCTTTCTAATTCCCCAGTCTGGGGGAGCGCCGCCCGTGGGCGATGGACAACCTCCCGTGAAACACGAGCCACCACCCGGAACCCCCGGGTCCCCATACTCCCCATCTCTCCTGGCCCCCCCGGCTCGGGGATTAAGCGGGACCAGCGCCGTGGTCCCCAGGCTCGTGCCACGATGCGCCCCAGCCAGGACATGATCAGTAGTCAGCTTGTGTGTGCGAGGAAGACCCCGTGAACCACCCCACAGATGCCAGGCCATTCGTACCGGTTACTATGTTCTCCCCGGCCAATCGGCGGCAGTTTGGCTTTACGATATCTCGTGTGCCGAGGAAGGGCTCCAACCAGATCGTCCGGAAACACGTAGGAGGTAGGAAATAAGCCACATCGTGAATGGTACCGAGTTAAAAGCCCGGAAGCTTAGCTGAAGTTCTCTTGTCCAACCACTCTTGCCCAGTCCTATGAGTTCCGCCGGGGATAGCCAGGTAGAGTGTTTTCTCCCAGACAGGCTATGCGGTTGCCAGCTACCGACTCGGTCTGGGCGTCAAAGGAATCTATGCGAGACCAACGGACAATCCATCATTGCTTTTTTGTGTGTTTGGGGGATGGAGTTTTGGTCGCTGTTTTCCGGGAACTGTAACTTTCCCCCCCCATCATTACATAGAGCAACCGTACTCTATCTTTGACCGGCAGTAAATAGGATGAATAAAGACATCATCGTCGCGCAGTTTTTTTTTTTTTTTGACACATCAGTTGTGCGGAACCCCCGAATTTGGTAAAATTTTCCCCCTCCCCCCCCCTGTACCCCCCCTAAGAAAAAGAACAAAAACGAGAACTCCCAAACCCCCTCCCCCCTTGGACATCGGTTTTGCTTTTTAGATTGGTGGCCGTTGGGCTGTTTGTGTTGGGATTGGGGGGGGATGGGGGGTGTTGCTTTGCCCGGGCCCGTACGCAAGAGTTTCGGTCCGACGTATACAGAAGCATCTTTTCGGTGCCCGCGCATTTTTTTAGGGATGACCTTGAAGGAAGTGACCCGCACCAACTTAAGTAAGACAGGTTCCAGATGGATACTTTTGAATAGTGAGTGTCGCCCGAAAGGGAAAGGCCTACATAACGAACCCAAATAACCACAGACCCCGCCTGACATGTCTACCCCGTACGTTCCGACATGGAAATGATCGGAGCCACGCTACCGGGAGACCCTGAAGGGTTCAGAACAACTAGAGTACCCGGGGCCCCCTGCGGTACCCGCCCGAAACGGAAACGGAATCTCTTGAAACTACGCCCGAATGGTATCCCCGGGGGCCTCGTATCGTCCGCACGATAACCCTGTGTCTACAGAAGATGATACCCCGGCCCCACCTTGGGCCCTAGACCCACCCGGGCCTGTACAAAAAGAGAGATGACCCACAGTGGCCAGAGGGGAAGCCCCGCCACCACTGCTTTACTGCGCCCTCCGGGACCCTTAGTAGACGCCCTCCCCGCTCGTATCTGAATAACTGCGGTTCCGTGCCTCGTCGTAGGAATGCAACAGTCGCTTGAGTGTTGTGTTCTTTCCCGGGCCGTGCTAACTCGACACCAAGCCAAGATACGTCTTTTTCCCTGCTCGTATGAGTCACGATCCGTGTCGGGAAGGCGATATTCAGAGCCTTTCCTTTAACACGAAGCTGGGTTTCTAGTAATTCGGGATCCTTTCGTTTCCGGCAAAGGGGTTTCTTCTTAGTGAGGGGGGAGGTGTCCACCACACTTTCACTCACAACCGACCCCTGGCCCCGTAACCCTGGAAGGGTCTTCCCTTCTTTTGTCGTGAAGGGCAGTCTTAGGACTAATCCCCGCCTGCTGTTTTTAGGGCCCCCCTTCTTTCATCCGGCAAAAAGATTTTCAGCCTGGCCAGGCTCGCGCGTAGAGCTTCTCTAACTTCGGACATGATTCCTTCACCGTTCCCCCACTGGAGGGATCATGTCCGGGACTCTACGTTACGGACAGTTTTCGAGATCTTTCTTACTCTAAGGGGACCCACTCGCGAGCTTCCTTTTTCGTTTTAGGTAGAAGACCCCCCCCTTACCCCCAGCAAAGAATCGCCCCTCAGAATTTCAACAATTCCTTTTTGGATTCCCTGCCTAGAAGATCGCTCCGGTTTATTTGATATGGGCCACTTTTACGGTGATACAATATTCCTTTATTTACGGAGCACGTACCGCTGTCATTCCTGCTGAGCGTGTTAGACGGTTAGGCGACACTGCAAGAAGCCTTGACCAACTAATATACCCCTTTAGTGTGGCATCTGGGCTGATTTATCGACTCGATACCCCTTAGACGACTGGATTTTCCACCCGTCAATAGAACGTGGAGACGTCAGCCTACCTAGCCCAACAGGAATGGCCCTTGTTTTGGATCCCTCTTCTGACACCTCTTTACGATGGAAGATATAAGGCGCCATCTCGCAATCCCTGGCTCCCGGGACCACCAGGGCCTGCAGGAAAGTTCGGGGTTTCTTGGTTCCCAGAAAAGAAAAACTGCTCTTCCATGAACGCGTCTGTTCGGCCTTGGCCCACCCCTGCCCCGGATTTCCCCCCGGACGTCATTATCTGTTCGGAAGGAAAGTCCTGACTCGACCCTTCCCCATAATCAATCTGATTCAACCTCCCAAAAACGTACAACTTCGACCCCCTTCGAGCCTCGAGATATAGCTCAGTCTCTGCTCCCCCGGTTCACCCCCTCTCCCTGAAAGTAAAAGGACGAGACTGGCCACCCCCATCATCCACAATACTACTCCGCCAAATTTTAAAATGGTTTGGTATCTGGTTACCTCCCTGTCCCAACACCCCCTCACGCCCACCCGCCGCCGTCCGGCGAGGTTCCCCTTTCCAAGCCCCTTCCCCTTTCCCTTTTTGGTCCCGGCTCACAGCGACCCTGCCTGTTCCCCGGTACCCCGACATGATCTATTTGTTTTTTCTTTCCTTCCCCCGGTCCCCATCCATCCTCCGTCAAAATCATAGCTGGGCGCCGTTCCCCGTCCTCCCCCCTTATCTCCCTTCTTTTCCCCCCCCCCCCCTTGCGAGTATTCGGCTTTGGGGATTCTCACAGGTCTTTTGAGGGTGCGGCGGCTGGCCCCGGGGTCCTCAGCCAGGACCTGACCCCTTCGGCGTCGGTCTTTCAGTTCTTTTTTAGGTGCGTTTAGGCACGGCGGACAGGCCCGGCTTCAGGGAGGTCGTCCCATCGCTTCAGGATTTTCATAGTCGGGACGTCCGGTTTGGACACCGTGGATTCATACTGGTCCAGCCCTTGTTTCCGCGTCGAGGTGGAGGCGAATTGAGGAATTTCTAATTTGCTTCCGGGGTAGTCAGTGGGTCCCAGTGGAACCGAATTCCTTGAAGGAGATTCCCTTTTTTCACATCTACGTGCCGATGTTGGTTCCTGCGGGGCTTTTCTGTGTTTTTAGATTCCGTTCCGCCCTCTTTTACTGCAATGAAGCTTTGGAGGTATCTCCTACTCGGAATACCCCCGTCCCCTCTCCGTCTACGTGATCCTAGACTTTGCTAGGAAACTACATTGACCAGCCTCCTTGGGGCGCACCTACAGGAGGAGTTTCTCATGAACGCACCCCTGAAGTCTGGCCTTGAGCCACTTCAGGAAACACTTGAACGCCGGAAGGGATTTTTCCCACCCATAGACGACCTCCAATTCCCCTGGAAGCTACTCTTTAATCCTCACAAAAACCTGACCGGTCCCTGTGGGACCCAGGTCTTTTTTGGCACGGGTGTTCTTTTTTATACAGTTCCCGTTCACGTCTGGCACCCCCATCTTAGGAGGACCTCTATACTCAGTCCCCTCAGTATCTTGATTGAAGTCTGATTTTTTCCACCCGAATTTGCTGGCGGGAGTGGCTCAAAGAGGAGGGGACTCTCTGAGATCTTTCCCCTGACCGAAAAGAGACCCACCCTTTGTGCACTGAGACTGGAGAAAGCTCCTTAGGCGAAGAAATCTACAATCCAGGAACTGTTTTAGGGCGCCAGGATTCACGCTTAAGGAGAACTCCACGCCGAGCTTAGGGTCTTTGTACTCCACCACAGTTGCTCATGGCGTTTGAAGGGCGAAGGCCTTGACTTTTTCCATGGTGAGGACAGCAACACACCACGAAACGTCCCGGAAACGAGGATGGCACCAGAACCTACTTGTAAGCAATCCCGATAGCGCATTTTTTTTTGTTTTTTTTTTCTTCTTCCTATACAAGCCGCCCAATGGTCTAGGACCCGCCCATTTTTCCCCGTTTACGCCCAGTCGCCAGAACTCAGAAGTGCCATCGCGGAGGGAATGGATTTTTCCTTTTTCAAAAGCTTTTTCGCTCAGCATTGGTTGAAAGTGAGACTTGCCTTCCTGTTTTCACTCCGACGACCATTGAACGATCCCCGACACGCCGAACCTGACCAGCGCCTCTCCGGAAAGCCCCCTCCTGGATAACGGCCAGAGTTACGGCCGGGTGGTAATAGACGGGTGTCTAGTGACCCCACATAGGGAAAAACCCCTTTGAACACAGACCGACCCCAACTTGGCCCCCTCCCAAGACACTCAAAGTACATGGAGTCCCCACGCGTTGTACACCAGTAGAGGGACCGCTAACCTCCCTGTTTAGATCTTGAGCTTCTTCTTCCAATAGCAGAGGGACCAGCAGTCAAAGAACACGGTTCCATGATTGGGGTGAAGAGTGCACTTTTTTCCCAACCCCCCACACTTAAAGCAGCTCAAGGCACTAACCTGATCCGACGATTTTCCCCTTTCCAGTCCCCCGCGGGTGGTTCCTACCCGCCGTCTTCAAGCTAATTCAGTCCACGCC
>Ga0179593_1396248_pt1 | contig 10427 bp, 11 predicted proteins | sample CZODoug2_1_08_16_FD_185931 | JGI IMG/M metagenome (GOLD analysis project Ga0179593, IMG submission 185931) | Vadose zone soil fungal communities from Angelo Coast Range Reserve, California, USA - CZODoug2_1_08_16fungal (PacBio error correction) | ecosystem: Environmental > Terrestrial > Soil >... | reverse complement strand
TCGTCTGGCCTTCCGCTCTTCCTGGGCCCACTCGATAGTTTTTGAACGAGTCCCCCTTTCTCGGCCACACAGTCATATCGGCTTGCATAATCTGTCCGGCGTCGGCGAGATTAGCTTCTCAAAAGTTTTCGTAGTGTATAGGTTCTTGGAAACTCCCCTCTTGGGGTGCTGTAGAACGATAGGCATCAGCTCTTTTTTAGACGTTCTCCTGTTGAGAACGGTCCTCCGGTTCCTGTCCTAAAACTTGCCTTATTCACGTCACAGCCATCTTTTTGCCCTACGAGACCCCTTTTTCCGCCTAGATTTGAGCTACTCCTGATCTCTCATCACTCATACCTCCTTTGGTTGTTTTTTGTTTCTCACACTTTCCTTGTCTCACATGTTGGCCATTAAGCTGTTTTCCTTGTCCGGCTCAAATAAATGTCCCCCTGGTTTGCCCTGGTCTTCTTCCCTCGTTCTCGTCCCTGAGACCTTTTCTCCAGCTCGACCGAGTTGCAAGCTTTTTCTGACTTGTTTTTTTCACCCCCTCACTACCGCACCAGTCGCGTTCAAACGGATAAGGCCCCCACTGCTTTTTTGCCGCTGTTGGAAGGGCGAGGCCCTCTGCGTCATTGAGCCCTGGTTTTCCCTTTATTGAAATGTGTTTACCCCTCCGGCTTATCCTTTGTCTCTCTTCGTGAGGTACCTCAGAGAAGCGTCTTTGAGCCCCCCTCCGGACACGTCCCCTCGGTCTTTTCCATCCCCCTTTCTCTCCTGCAAAATGTGCCCCCGAATTTTTAGCCTGCACCCCCCAGCCATTCGAGTGGACAATACCCCTTTCGCTGAAAGGGCCAACAGTTTTCCGACATCTCTTTCCCCCCCTACATCCTTTTTTAACAACTCCAGCTACTAGGACTTTTTCGCCCTGTCTTCCCTTCGCGGCTTCTTACAACGCTTTCTCGAGTACAGTCTGGTTCTCCTACACCTGACAGCTAGGGCACCAGCCGAAGATCCGCGTGATCCTCCAATCTACGATGCGGAGCGTGTTCTGGTTTTCTCCATTTTTTTCCTTGTGATGTCCCAGTTCTGGTCGTTTTTTAAATCCCCCCGGCCGTCTGAGATTGTTGAGACCCTTTTACTACCCCCCGGTGTACGTCACTTCCTGAACCCCTCGTAATGCCCAATTTCAACCACAAAGAACGGTCTTCACTCCCCCTCTCGCCATTCAACCCAGATCTTAATGTTTCTCTGCGGGTGCTCCCCTGTATTACGCGCCTTCTACGAGATTAACTTTAAGATCCCGTTTACCCTTCTGTCCTTCACGACCATTCCACGCGTTCTTGTCGCGCCGGGACTATAGGGCAGCCTTTTACAATTTAGGTAGGAGAGCCGATCTCCTAACCCGCTTGGAATTATGAACAAAGTTCTCCCCCGGCTTCGTCTTGATTGAGAGGAATCCGAGTGGCCCCTTCGCTTTGCAGGCAGCCTTTGAGGTGGTTTACATCGTAGCGATGGAGATCAAGGTCGTCCCACTTGCTTTTCACCTTTCGGTGCGAAAGAGTTCTGCAGTCAGGCCGGAATGACCTCGTGACCACGACCCGTGTTGCAAGGAATGGGATGAGGGGGCACCTGATGGCAGTGTTCACCCTGCCCTGAGGATCTCTTATTATACTAGCCCCTAGTATTTTTCCGTAAGCTCATCTGCGGAGCTTTTTGAATAGATTTAGTTTCTGAGAGGATGCGCACGCCAATTCGAGATCTTCCCTTCCGCCTCGATCGAGTTGCGACCCTACTTCCTTTGCGCCAGCGGGCCGCGTTTTGATCTTCGCTTTTCGCAACCCTTTTTTCCCAGAGGAAGCTCTGTTTTTTAGACGTCTCTTGAACGGAGTAGAGATTTCCCCTTCCCTCAGTATCAGCAACGCGCGCCCTAAAGTTTGGACGATTCCGATCCCCCGAGATGGTGGAGCTCTTCTATTCTGCGCATTCATAGGTCCCGTTCATCCTGCAGGGTCCCGCCGAGCGTTACCGAGTGCTTTTCTAAGACTCCCCTTTGTCTAGAGTGGAGCGCTCGTGTGCCGTCTAACTACTTCTAGAGCGTGGTTTTTACTGCTTATTTCTCTCGTCCCCCAGTTAGGAAACGATTGCGGTCGATCCTCTCTCTTTTAAATGTTGATGCGTGAGATTCCACCCCCCCCCCCCTTCTCTTACTCCACAAGATTGAGCTTTGACATCTTCCCGAGCTCCGGTGATATTGTCACCCATTCCCTCCCCCCTGGTTACTCTTTTTTTCGTGCATTGCCATGGAATCCCCCTTCCTTCTATCCCGGCACGCGCTTTCTCTTTTTCCGCGTTGCTTTCGAAATCCCATTTGCATTCTACCTGCATCTTTGAGGTAAGTCGCGTTTTGATTTTTCGCTCTCCTGTCGGTCTGTTCGTCGAGGCATGTTTTTGAGACCCTTGTTTACCAGGCCACCCCTTATTGATTTACAGGCTCTACGATCGCTCCTCCTCATGATCGGGACATGTTTTTCTGCGACTAGATGTCCAGTTCCAGAGCTTTAGCCGTTATTTGCGGTATTTCCTTCACATCCCCGTCTTTTAACCCTTTTCTTTTAAGTAGCTGTGTGTAGAGACTTATTGCCGTCTCCAGAACCTACGTATGTTTAGACGTGGTACCTGGCGTTTCCTTCCCGGAAGGCTTATTCCTTGCTCCTGACGTCCAATATAAGTTCCGTCTTTTCGAGGAACCCCCCCCCCCCCCACCCTTTGATTATATTAGGAATTTTTCTCCTTTACATTCCGCTCCCCTTCCTAGCGGTTTCTACCTCCTTTTAACCCCGAGCGTATTGATCCTCTCTTCTCTTTTAAGTTTTTTTTTTTCGGAGTAGCTGAAATTTCCCCTTTGCCGCGGACCCACTTCTGGTTACAGTTCGTCGAAGATCCAGCGAACAGTAAGAACGCTAGGCATGCAGGGTCTGGCCCTCCCTGCCATACGCTCATTTTTTCGTTCTATCTGTCCAGCAGAAGTCCCACCGCGTCCTCCATGCCCAGTCCACGGCTAGGCGTAGGTTTTCTGATTCTCTTCCCCCACCCCTCGGACCCGACGCGACTTTGACTACTTTTCCCCCTCAAAACCCGTTTCTTTACCTCCCTCTAGAACCTCCCATGCAACGGGCCTAATGAATATTCCTTCACATCTTCTCGGTCTATACCTAAACCGCAGACCGGATCTTCCTTTTTTTCCGGTCACTTCTCTGAGACGACACCCCAGCTCGTAGTCAGCCTCAACTTCGGTGCAAGGGTACAAACACCGGGCAGAACGACTGCGCCCCTTACTAGCACCAGACCGACCTAGAGCGCACAAACCAGAGTGCTGGACAGTACCCCTTGACGATCGAGATTTGGCAAATCCCTGGTGGTGGGCGCCCAGTTCACCCCCCAGGAGGAAAGGCGCAATTTTCGCGTTTAGCGCTTTTTTTTTCGTTTCGACACCGCCTGCCTGCTCCGGGCGCATGTGTGCTATCCAGAAGAGCTCCGGATTGGTCCTACGCCCCTTATTGCGCGAACTCGTAAGCTTCTTGGCCGGCCTGAGAGTCGTTTCTTGTCTCTCATCCTGATTGCTATTTAACCGGCAGCGACCGCCCTTCATCCAGAGCCAGAAACCCGTCATCAAGCCAATCTCCCAAACACTCGCCACTTGCAACGGGTCCTGCCCCACCATTTTTCTACACAGCGCGAGCAGGAGAGGGAGTCCGAGCCAAGCACTAGCCTCTCTGGTCTCGGCTCCCCTTTAATGCCGTCCGACCTGGCCCTCTTCATCTCACTTTCCTCTTTCCACAGACCCCGGATTATCTTCGAGTCCTTGGTATCTTTATATCCAAGTGCTTTCTCCCTATCGAGAACTCCTCCGTACTTTATTGGATACATTCAATCATTTTCTACATACTCGAGAGAGAAGTATTGTACCGGATGGTTTCTTGTTAACAGATGAAAACGACGAAAAAGAGGTTCTGAGGCACAAAGAAGTCTGCGAGGTCACGGGAAGTTTCCCGCGCAGTCGGGATCGTTCTACTTGTGGGAATAGACTTTAGCATTAGTTAGTTAAAGGAACAAGTCCCCAATTCTTGCCAGGAAGCCCCGTATTTTTTCCGTCCAGTCTTCCGGATTATCCCTCCCTTCGGCAGTCATCAATCCCCCATACCTCAAGGCCGGGTACACACCATTTTTTACTGGCCCCAACTTTTTTCAAATCCGGCCCCACGCTTTCGGGCACTTGTCTAGAGTGCGTTTACGTCGAGCATGATGAGCCCATGAGTTTCCTGCTAACAGCAAGCACCAAACCCCTCAACGCTCCCGCAGCGCGCGACGCATGGTAATTTTCACGTCACCTGTCTACACTAAGGCTTGGCTCCCAGTGAATAGAGCCCAGATCCTTGAGATCGACCCGCGCCGACCACCTTGGCCTTTCTCTTGAGGCTTCGTCGCTCCCGACCCTGTTTGATGGCAGTGTCGAGAACACTGCCTACTTTCATGCTTTTTTTTAGCTTGACAATGGTCTCTGCTTCATCTTTTCAGTCCCCCTGCTAGTAAGAGGACGCGTTTTTCCACTTTTCGCTCGTATTTTTCGAAGCGCATTTTCCGTGTCGGTTTGGCGGGAATAACCCCGCATCTCCAACGTTTGTAGGCCGATTGCCATTCCTTTTTCCCCTTGTGCTTCCGACCACGACATTTTTTCTCCCCTGTTCTTTGAAACGGGCACCAAAAATCTTTATCTTCTGTCGCTCCCGCGCTCACGAACACCCTCTTTAGGCCCACGTGCCGTCTTCTGGCGCCCCCCTCCCGGCCGCCCTTGAGAGGACACCATCTTCTTCTCCATGGTGCAAGAATGGCCTGCAGAAGGAAGTGTCCGCCCACCCGGCGCGGCGTTTTGGGCTGGATGACTGGGTTCGCCAATAGCTTTCGAACGCTGCCACCTGTCATCGTATTGTCTTTTTTTCCGCATGCGCTTTTTGCCTTTTTTCTCCCAGCAGTGGCCAATTCGCGCATTAAGTCCAATCCCGCTGTCGGAAAGCCCGGACCTATTTTCTCGGGTTTTGCCATCTCTCTTCCGGTTACCCCGAGATAGCTGCCAACTTTTTTATCCTCCGCTTCTCCCTGTTTTTTCTTCTTCTTGCCGACTTTCCAGCGTTTTCCTCTCTGGTTTTTCTCTGCAACAGTCGCCCTGCCGCCTTTTTGGAACTTTTCTTGGGAAGGCTACTGCTTCCTGCTGGCAGCCTAGTTTGTATTTCCCTCCAGCTGTTGAGAATTTTCACCTTTCCCTCCTACGACCCCCCCCCCCCCCCCCTCAAGCCGTTCTTAAGTCATTTTTGCGCTTCCTTTTCCTGCTTCGACGTCGAATTTGAGCGCAATTATCTCTTTTCTTTTCTCCTCCCACCCCGTTTTTTTGAGTCTTTTTCTTCCCAGTACTTGCTCAAAGGGACTTTTGCCCGAACTCCTTTTTCCCCCTTGCGAAGCAGTGGGAACGAACTTTCTTCTGAGTGCTTTTCCTCTTTCGTATTCAGCTCCCGTAGGAAAGTTTCTACAACCCCTCCCCCCGAGCTCCCTGTGTTTGCGCCTGATTTTCCCAGCCCTTTCACTTGAGAGTTTCCCACCTTATTTCCCCGTCGTTGTTTGTTCCCTGCGCTGGTTTCCTGGAGCTCCGGACCTTTTTACAGGCGTCGGAAAGCCGTTAAACGGTGAGGTTTCCCGCGCGGTTCACCCGGCGGCGAGCTCTTATTTACGCATGGCTCAAGCTCTCATCACCCGCCGATCTTCATAGGTTCTTTCCCCTCAAAGTCATTTTTCCTGAGGCTCAATGTTGCCTGTCAATGTAAGCCTGGAACCCCCAAGCTTCATTTTTGAGTGTTCCCCTCCCCCCCCCCTTTCCCGATTGACCTCAAAGATAGTCTTGTTAAGCGCTTTCCCCTTTTATAACCATCACTCTATCCTAGTCTTTTTCGATTTTCTTCCCCCTCGTTCGCGCTAACAGCTGGTTCCGGCTCCCCGTCTTTCGGTGTCGGGTCAAAGCATCCGCGATGGCCACCTTGTTTCGGTTCGCCTCAAGATCTTCTTATTTTTTTCCCCTTGTGAAGACTCGACCCCTTAGTTTCCGTCCCCCGGCTGCGGGATGTTGCTAAAGGACACCCCAAGAGTGGGTACCCGGCATTCGTTTGTTATGAATAACTCACCCCGCCCTATTGGCTGCATTTTGCTCTGCCCCCTCACCGAGATTGAAAGGTATCGCAGGTCTACCCGGCGGCTTTTTCTACTCGCCGTCCCCCGATGACCCCTTCGAGAAGTTCATCTCTCTGCTCTACTGACCATTTTCCCCCCCCACGAGTTAGAGCTCTAATCGAGTGAGTCTCCTACCCTGCCGGCGCTTGAGATATGCGACCTCTGGTGCTACTTCGAAAGACACCCCTCCCCCTTCGTCTAGGATGCGTAGCCTTCTGTTTCTCGAAAATTTGTCGGCGCGTTTTCGTTTTGCTTTTTCTCCCGTGAGAAGAGGAGATGAATTCTCACCAATGCGGCTAAAGTTTTACGTTTGCATGCCCGCCCTGTCCCGCCCGAGTTTTTCCTTTCGTAGTAAGATGGAGGGTACCCCCGGCCCTGTATGCTTGTCGCCGTGATAGTTTTTTGAAGAGTAGGGGTGTGCTAGGTCATTGATCAGTAGGATTCTTTCCCCCCTATGCCTTTTTTATCTCCCGTCCGGCGTTTCGACTCCCTTCGCGCATTCATCTCCGCTCTTCGATCTCCTCCGAAGCGCGGCATTTTTTTCGCGTTTCGTATTTTCCTCTTTTTTTCGGCCTGTGGAAAAACCAGTCCGGCGCGCTCCTCCCTGCGGCGCTTGTAATTCGCAGCAGATTTCCCCTGAATCGTTTCTCCTGACAAAAAATGCGAGGACTCAGTTTTTTTGCCCCGTGCTTTTTTTTAGATGAGGATCTTTATTTGCGCTGATAGCGGACATTGTCCCCTCCCGTGCCTTGCGCCTGGCCCTTTGATTCGAGAGGCTCAGATAATCTACCCCTCGATCTGGGTGCTGAGAGCGGCTGGTTCTCTTTTCCGTATAAATTCAGTCCTAATGTTCCTGCTTCCTGGGCTTTCTCCGACCTTGCCCTAGGGATTTAATGAGCCTTAAACTTCGCAGAGGAGCGCTCTTCTACTCCCTCCACAACTAGGCGCTCTTCTGGCATCAGCCGCAAGTCTTCCCGTCGGCTGTAGATTTTGTTCCCAATAGACCGTACCATCGATTTCTTGGATGACTGAATCCCACCGAACCCCACGTAGGCCTTGCCTTTTACCTCCGCGTATGTCTAGCAACATTTTTCGCATTCACCTATTCTATCCTGTAAGTCGCCGATGTTCCGATATCTTGGCGGTATTCCTTAAGGCTTGTTCTCCGCAGGTTTTCCGGGTGCACCCCGTCCGATCCGCGAGCCGATCACGGTCTCTACGCCGAGCTATCTTTTCGTTTACTTGTATTCCCGAGATTGGATGACTTTTCAGCGGAAGATAACAGATCTCACGTCCCCACTTTCCCTGTATGCTTTTTCCCGCGACCCGACCGGTTTTTCAAGTAAGGCGTTCGCTTGGGTCCCCGGTCCACGACCGGGGATGGACTTCTTCTACCTATCTGGATCCCTGTTTTTGTTGTTAACTCGGGGGATTCTCCCTGGCCTCCTCTACCTTCCGTTTCTGCAAAGGTGGCTGCCTTCCCATGTGCCAGCGTTCGGCTTTACTTTTTTTTCCTCGAACCTTCAATAGAGTTTCCCCTCCGAACCTATTCCGCTAATTCTATCTCTTTCAATCAACAATAAGTTTTTTTTTTTTTTTTTTTTTTTCTGGTTTAGAGAGATGCTCCCAATCCTTACCTGAGAGGGTTTTTTTTTCACAACGAAGCTTTGCAGTCTATCAGCCTTACAGAAGAACCCCAGACCTCGCCGAGCACTTCGCGTTTAGAAGCCCGCCCTTCGGTCATCATACTTTTTCGTGCGCAAGGACCTTCCCCCCTCCCCAACATGCTATTTACCCCCCCACTCCTCCCTTGTATTTCCGATAGAGTACCCCTCCCCTAGCGCCCGCCCTTTCACGGACTACCACACTTCGAAAACAGGGTCTGTCTCGTTTCTTTTTTTTGAGTCCAAATACTGGAAAAATGAAACGTTCTTCTCTCTTTTCCCGACCTCCTCGTGCCGAGCGCCCCGTCCAGTCAGGCAGCTCAATACTGCTCTCGATGATTAACCGGTGTTCCTCGAGCATGCCCTTACAGGTGCGCTTTTTGGTGGAAAAAAAAGTGTTAGTGTCCGCATCCCCGAATCCCTTCCCCCTCCAGGCCGTCGAAAACCCCCCTCGCTGCGTCACCTTTTCCGTATCTAGAAGAAAATCCCCCCCCCCCCCCCCCCGTCTGGCCTTTTCCCTGCTTGACCCCCGAGAACCGGCGCGTTCCCCTTAAGCGACGAATAAGATTTTTTTAAGGTCCTTCCCCGACCTTCTTCGCTCCTGGCGTTCTTTTCCCCATTCCATAATAGCACGAGTCCTCTCTTTTTCAGCGCTTTTCAATTTTTTCCCTCGAGTCGAAGTTTGAGGACTATACTCTGCTTTCGCCCCCGCGCGGCGATTTCCCGTCATTAAGACACGTTCAGAGGACGTAGCGCCATCAGTCCCATGGACCACGCTGCCTAAATTTTTCTCGGAATTTCCCCACCAAAGCCCCCCCTTCGCCCCGCAGGTTTAGGAGATGAGATCAGGCTTTTTTTCACTCCGCGTCGCGTGCGGAGCCCCCGAGCCTGCCTATTTTCCTCGCCAGAATATGAAAGAAACAGCCCCCCGGTGTTTCTGAGGCTCCCGAAGCTCAGTTTCCGTGCTTTCCTAGGAGACATCTCTCGACTCTTCCCCCCCTTCTCCTGAGACTTTACCATAGACTCTCCGGATCGTCCTTTCTATGGACTGGGGGGCCCGCCTCGACAAGAGCGAACGCGGTTAGCTAGGTTCCCCATCCCTCATCGCGGCCGGTTTCCTCGCGGCTAGAGGTTCGCCTTTTGTAGATCGTCGTTCGTTCCGATTTTTTGCATTGCATCTCAAGTCGAGCACAAGATAGGGCCGGGCGCTTCCGTAGAGTCCCCCACTCTTGTCCTGAAGACCCCACGCATTAAATAAGGGCCGGTCAATCCCTCTTCCCCCCAAGACAATGCCCACCACGTGTTAGGGACAACGATGCGTCCGCCTCGTCTTTCGTCCCACCATGGATGTGTCTGAGCCGCCTGGTCCGGCCCCGCTCTTTTCCCCCCCGTTTAACCTCGCCCCTCAAGCGACGAAGTCAACTGCAGGTTCCTTTTCACCGGGTCCCTCGAAGAGGTGTTATTTTTCCCGTGCCTGATACATTTTTTTTCGAGTACTTCCCCAGCGCCCGCGCGAACACGCTGTGTAGATGCACGTCGAGCCGGATTAGTCTTTACACACCCATTTGATTTTTGTAAGTAGCGCCCCCCGGTTCATCGAGTAGGTCCTGCCGACGACTTTTCCTTCGGGGCGCTGGCGTAGAGCCGAAGACTTGTAGCCGCTCTGTAACCTTTCGTGATCCCTTGAGGAATCAACTCGCTTATAGTTTGTTTCTTGAATGTCGGTTCCCATAAAGCCCCCCGGTTTTTTGTTTCCCCTGAGCACATCTCCCCGGGCGTTTTCTAAACTCCCAGGTAGCGGTATGCCAGGGTCCCCCCTTTTTCTTAGTCGCGCACCCCGCGCTCTCGACCTCCTTTCTCTTTTCCAGAGGCACTTTCTTTGTGCCCCCCTGCTTTGTTGCCCGCCTTGTTTCTTGCACCCAAGCTTTTGTAGCGCTAAGGACCGCGGGCAGAAGTACAGAAGGTAGTCTGTCCTGCCCACGACTTCCCCTGGCGTTGGGTCTAGAATTTCTTCCAGCCGCTTTTCGAAAACCTCCCCTCGCCCATTGTGGTGAAGCTACCTATCTTTTTGCCTTATTTCCCTTCCAGACCGGGTCTCCAAGGACCGTAGTCGCCTTCCCCCGACATTCTACGGGCGACGGTGGTTACTTTTTTTCGGCCGCTTACAGTGGTACCTCACGCATCCCGTTCTCGCCTTTATCCAGCGCGTCCTTCACAGAGTCACCGCTCCCTCCCTGCTCTGGCCTAGTCGCGGAGGCTTCTCACCGAAACAGCGCCCTCCCTTCTCCCCCGTATCCGGGTGTTCAAACCCCGCTGGCGATTTGACTTGACCGAGCTTGCATCCTCTTGAGTCGTTGCGCCTGAAGCTTGTGTGTGTTGATGATCAACGCCATTTTTTCCTTTTCCTTTCGATACGACTCTATGCCCGGATCCCCCCCTTCACGCCTCAAGTTAGTGTTTATCGGTCCTAAGAGGACAAGCTGCTTTCCACTTTGGTCGCTGACTACCTCA
>Ga0179593_1348577_pt1 | contig 10427 bp, 9 predicted proteins | sample CZODoug2_1_08_16_FD_185931 | JGI IMG/M metagenome (GOLD analysis project Ga0179593, IMG submission 185931) | Vadose zone soil fungal communities from Angelo Coast Range Reserve, California, USA - CZODoug2_1_08_16fungal (PacBio error correction) | ecosystem: Environmental > Terrestrial > Soil >... | reverse complement strand
TGGCGGAAGGTTCCCCGGTAGCGCTGTCCTCTCTCCCCCCCTGGTTTTTATCCCCCCTCCCTTGAGTAAGCATCTGAGCTTTTTTGCTTGATGTCACTCTCCCAACTTTTTGAGTGAGTTCTCTGACAATCTCTTGCTTCTTCCCCTTTGTGAACGGACGAATCTAGGTTTCCGGGGGTCCCGTGTAGCACCCTTCGTCTTTGCCCTTTAGCCCTATTTCCGCGCATCCGTTCATCCCAAACTTTTTCGGTCTTCTTCTTCGCCTGAGTCACGGAAGCTGTGTCTCCAATGGTATGGGATTTTGGATGAAAGACTCCATTTCGCGTCCAGTCCCCCCTTTCCCAACCTCCCTCGAAGTTGAAGTAGTTTTCGGCTGCGCGTACCTATATTAACCAGGGTACGGCCCCTTCCCCTCCTTGATTCTCCAGAGCTTTGCGAAACCCGCAGGATCCGGCGATCGAGGCCGTGTTCTGTCTGCTTCCCCTTCCATAAAGTCTTGATGCCAACTTGGCCGCTCTGTGGAGTACAAGTTCTCTCTTCTTGTTACAGTGGTTTAGTTCTAATAGATGGGAACGTTTTTGGACGCCGATGTGTTTTCTCCTCTTTTTTCCTTCTTTTATCGGTTAACATCTTCGAGATTTCTCACACTGGAGCTTCCGGCTTTATGTGAGTCTTTCGGTACATGTTTTTCTAATGCTGACCGCAGTAGTCGCCTAACTGGAGGTGAGGCGTCCTCGTCCTTTCCTTCTAGCCGGCAACGAAGTCACACCTCTGAGGTGTCCTGCCTTCCTAATTCCCCTCTGACGGTGGCCCTTTTCTTGAACGTTTAGTTGTCCTCGCGATGATGCCAGCTGTTCTTCTTTTTTTCCTCCTCTTTCTTCTTAGCCTTAATCGCCCAGAGCCGCCTTTCCCCTTTTTTCTCGCAGGCCCTCTGAGATTCACCGTGCTGCTGTTACGAGGTGGAGCTTTACCCTTCCCCTCACTGCGTCATAATCAGGGAGAGTGGGTTTGTACACGTCTCGTGTTCCTCGGTCCTCTCCAGTTTGGTCAGCAAGATGGTGGCTGAGATTCGTATTCTTCTCCAACCTTAGATGGCCGCCTGACCCCCGTGCTCTAACCCCCTTGAAGATATGCCTAGGTTTTGTCCACTTCCACTTTCGTGTTGACCTCTTTTTTAGAGGGCGCGAGGGCGGTGCTGATGACACAGCACCGGGTGCTGAAGCCTTGCGATAGAGCCCAGTTCTAACCTATCGGCTCTCGTCCCTTTTCTCGAGTTCCGATCCCTCGCCCCCGAAACCTCATCGATCCCTTGGTCTTGCCCTGAAACGTTTTCTTTCTTTGCCAGAAGATACACAGTTCTATTTGCATAAGGAGCAGCGCCACCTCGAGTCTCTGTTTATCACCCTCACACTCACCTCCTCCCCATTTGCTCCTTCTCTTGGCCCCCATTGCGCGGTACATGAGGGTCTGATCGCGCTGGCCACACCCCCCCTCTTCCCGAGTGATTACAGGCCCACTCATCAAAAACCTTTGACCTTGTCCTCTATAGCCCTCCTTTGCTCTCCCCTGCCGCTCCCTGGCACCAAGAAAAGAGAACTGATGTTCCCTGGAACCCCACCCTCCCTCTTCCTTTCCCGAACACCATATACACGACTTAAGGGAGCTTTTGCCCGGCTTCCTTTGCCGGCAGAGCTTTTTGTCTCTTATCCTGGCCATGACACATCCGCACACTTCCCAGTTTTCCACTTGGCGGCAACTCATGACGATTTTTTCTCCGGCCCTTCTAGGTTCTCACTCCGTGAGAGCGGTGCGCTGGACCTAAGCCTTATCCTTTTCACCCATGGAAGATATGGTTCGGTGCCTTTTTAGCGCAAGCCCTAACGATTTTACGCTCTTCCCCCCGGGTCCACCTACCGCCTTTGTTCGCAGGCTTCAGGTGATGCCAATACGCAGTCGTTTATTGTATGTTCTCACCTTTTCTGGGTTGGACCCCTTTGGAGAACGTAGCCTCCCAAAATTCTTATTTCATCCCTGTTGTTTTTTTTGCTGGATAAGAGCCTTGAATTTTCCCCCTTTTTCTTTCCGGGGGGATTGTCTCTTTTCGATACCATTTTCCACTAAAATAGGCGTCCTCTTCACCCCCGCAATCTGGTGCAAGGGTTTGATTCCCCCCGGCTTCCCACATCTTCCGACGGTCTCTTTTAGTTTTTCGCGTCCTTCGTGGCGGTCAATTCCGCAGCGAGGCTGCCCTCTGCTTTCTCATGTGGACATGCCGTGTGGAACCTTTCTTTTCGGATTTGGGCCCCTGGGATGCATCCATCGCACCGGCCGCTTCCTTTCATCCCGCGTCTCCGCGTCCCCTCTTCCCTAGCTTTTAGCCTGAGGTTGTGCGAATTCCCTGTGCGTTTTATTTTTTTCCAGTTACCAGCGTGCCCTCTTTGGATGGCCGTCATTGCGACGCCTCTGTTTTCAGGCCGGGCTTCCTGCACTTCTTAGATATGCCAAGGTTGGGAGGATTCAGGTTTCACTTTTTTACTAGAAAGCAAGCTATCGGATAAGATCTTCGCTCAAGCCGGGAACTTTCTCCGCCAGTATCCAATGAGTAAAGAGACACCCGTTGTTTATGGCTGTTGCTTTTTTGTATAGGTTTTTTGATAGCGAGGTTTGATCCGCGGCTCGAAAATGTCCGCCCTGTAGCTGCATTTCCTCGGAAAGGCTATGGAGCCCAGCACCCTTCTCGTTTTCGCCCTGTGCTTCGTATTATCGCCCTTCGACCCCAATTAGGATGGAAACTGAGCTTTAAAGGCCTTTCGCGTCTCTCATACGGCTCCTGGTACCTGGAGAAGATTTTGCGTCATCCTACTGACCCTCGCCCTCCTTCCCTCCTTCCCCGGCTAAACCGTACAGTAAGTTGCCGTGCATCCACCTCGCTTCGAGAGAAGTTTTTTCTTGTCGAGATTGAGGTTGTTCTCCCCGTCCTGCCGGTGGACGACAGCATTCCTTTACGCACACAAATGAGGAACCAGACGCCCTTTTCTGCGGCTCCCTCGCACGAGCCTTTTAAAGAATCCCCCTTTTAGCCATTTGCTAGGGCGAGTTTTTTCGTCCGTTCTCTCCCACCTCGTTTTACCGTCCCTATTTGAGATGAGAAACCGCCGTGAGCGCGCTGATCCTTGGATTTCTTTCTGGGTTTTCCCTATTGAAGGCAATGACTGATGAGATACGACCTCTAGGGCCCTTTCAGCTCGCACGCCTCCTCCTCGAACCCCATCTTTCCCGGTAACGACACGGAGCGGGTAGTCGTTCCTTTACACCCCCAGAGTTTGGGTCTTGGTTCGTTTTGGCAGACTGGTCCTATCATCCATTCTTTAACATCAAAAGACATTATTCCTGCCCTCCTGAAGCAGGTCAGGGGTTTATTAGACTTGACAGGCTCTCGCCTCCCTAGTCGGAATCTCCAGTATTCCCCATATCATCAGTCTGACTGGTCTACCTTCACTTGGTTTCGACCACGGACCTTTGTCCGACAAACATCTGCTCCGAGTCCAAAGTTTTCTGGCGCCCGGTTGCCTGATACCCTCCCTCTCCTCACTTCCCTCGTCTCTCAACGTTTTCCTCATTTTGAGAACCCGTGATTTTTGTACCCGCCGCATCAGACCCTCCCGGCCTCTGCTCTGATGGATGGTTCTTCTCGATTTCGGGGAGCGTCATCTCCCCTTCAGATGGTCTTGGCCCCCTTTCGAACTTTGGAGCGTCCCCTCACCCACGCATGACCTGGTCCCTTGGCCGCGGTCGTATTTTCCTTGGGCCTTCCTTGTCCCTCCACTTTAAGTCCCCCTTTCCCCCTGGCGCCCCCCTCTCCCTTTCCCTATGTCTTCCTCCCCTCCCCATTTTAGGAGAAGTGTTGGCATCTTCGGATGCCCGCCCCTGTGACTCTTGCCGCTTCCCCTGCCTCCTTCGTCGACCCGCCTCTTTAGGAGAGCGTTTAATCGTTCCTCCGCGCAGCGCCTGTTGCGTCTCCTCACCTTTTCCTTTTTGCAGCGGGTCGTTCTACTCTGCTAGTCATTCTGATTCTCTTCTGATGCCCTGTATTTCCTCTCCTCCCTTTTCACCTTCAGCCAGCTCACTCTAAGAAGCTAATTCTCTCGATGTAATAAATCTTTTTTTGTTTCTGATCCTGTTCGCCTGCTATCGGGTTTCTGTCTGTAATTTATCTCCGGAATTCCGCACAGTGAGCCGTCCGCATGTTAGGCTTGTTCCCCCTAGCCCACAAGCCCAACCACTTTTCTTTCTCCGGACTTTGGCCCGATTAACGGCTGTTGCCCGGTCTTGACGGGTCGACGCTTTTTTGAGCCTTTCGCCTCTCCGAGTGAGGATTTTCATCCCACACTTACTTCTTTTCGTTCGAGTTACCCGTGATGCGGAAGATGGTTGAGCCCCCCCCGACGGTCTCCTTTCCCTTTGCTTTTCCTTTCTTCTTGAATCTCCACCTTCCCAATCCCTCTTACTAGTACCCCTCCCGTATTTTTTTTTTTTTTCTCCTCCTACGATCATTGAAACTCTTATGGCGGAGAAATGGCCAGCCTTCGCCTGGCGTATCCTTCTACTGAAGTCTCCTGAGATGCGTGATCGAGTCTGGCTTTGTTTTGGGCTTTGCCCCAGAGCACTGTTCAGTGCTTACCAAAGTTCAAGCCAGGCTCCTTGCTGCGCTGCTTGTTTAGCATTTCCGGACCGCATTGTGATTTTTTTTGTTCACGCGCTTTTGTCGTCTTTTTTGGAGCGTTCACCCTGATTTTCTCCCATGCGCCCGAAGTCACGAGATTCAGACCACCCGATCTCCTGACGCTTCCCCCTTTTTTTTGCCTGCCCCTTTTCTGAAGGGTTCCCCTGTCTTTGCTTCCCGCGTTTTCCTGTTTCTTCTTGGCTTTTTGTCTGACGTGACAAAGAGTTTCTTGGACTCCCCTTTCGCCCCGTCGTTTTTCCTTAAGTTTGATCTTTGTTTTTTGTTTTTGATCTAGCTGGATAGAGTTCTCTCCCTCTTCGGTTAGATAAGAAGTCCCTTTTTCTGTCGCAATTAATCCCCCGAAGAAAAAGAAGCCGCCTCCCTTGGGTGGCGGCGCATCTGCCTCCTTTCTGTTTTTTGCCCACAGTTCTCCTACAGTTTCCTCTTTTCCCGATCCCTCCTCCCTGTATAAGTCTCGCCGGATGCGATTTTCTTATTCCCTTCTTAGTTTCATTGCATAAGTAGGCCCTCAAAGGGTGTTTGATCTGGATCTGGTTCCTTTTCCCATGGAGATTCCTTCCCCGAACCCTGAGATTCACGACCCTCTTCCTCTTTTCTAGTCGATTGTTTTTCTCCACCTTACTAGGGGGACTAGATGGGGAAAGGTGAGGTCTTCAGCGGCGCTTTTTCCTTTGCCCCCCCTCTCCCTCAGAATTTGCTTCGGACCTTCCCCTCTCTGAAGCACTTCTTCCACGTATGTTGCTATCTTGTCCTCTCCTTATCGTGATCTCAACGAGTAACTTCATCTCCTGCCGGGCTGCTCCTCTACAGTGGGAGCTGGTCAAAACGCTGGTTCGCCTCTCTTTCTTCCACGTAGGGAGTCTGATCCACAGTGAACCCTCCCATCCCTCCCCAACCTTGATTCCCTTTCGCCGGGGACCAGTTTTCCCTTGACGAGCCTCAATTTGATTTTTCTGGAACTCCTTTTCTCCTGTTGGTTCGAACAGGCCCCGGGTCCTGATCCGAACAACACTTTCCCTAGTCCTTGACGACCTTGCTGATGCCCCTTAATTGACCTCCTCCTCAGTTTTGCGTCAAGGTTCCATCCTCACTCCTGCCTACCCTACAAAAAAGATTGACTACTCCTCCCACTTTTCAATGTTTCCTCCTTCCGGGAGGCATCTTTCCGATGGCCCGCGCAGTGACTGTTCGGTGGCTCTTCTGAGTTGATCCTTTGAAAGACAAGGCCAAGTACAGCAGATGCTTTCCCATGCTCCAGGCCCTCTTTCAAATCATCGTCCACCACCCACCCCCCCCCCCACACAAAAAACAACCCCCCCCCCGCGGATTTTTCCACATCGCAGCCTGCTTTTTTCCCTTCTTCTCTCTTACTTCAGAAGTAATAGTCAGTCTGCCAGCTCTCTTTTTCGGTAACTTTCTCGTAATCATTTTTTTTGATGCCTGCTTCCTCCCCCGTTTTCCGGGGGCAGACCTCTTTCTCTCGATACGGTGATTGCAAGCCTCCCGGGGTATTATTCCTTTTTCGCCCCCACCTAGATTTATTTCCCGTTTGTTTTTTTTTCTCAGTTTGTCTAAAGGCCCTCTCCCTGCTGGGATAAAAGGATGGTTCTCTCCCGGGTCTTCCCCAGGTTCTACCTGGGGATGATGCCTGCATGTCCCCTGCCCAGTAGCTCGGCGCAAGATCTAAGTTTTCCTTTCATTTTACCTCTCTCCCGCTTTCCGCTGCTTCGGTTTTTTGACAATCGAAGAAAGGCTGGCCTCGGCATGGAGCAGTTTTTCCCCTAGTGGCACTGGCCCCCGTGCTGGGTTTTCGGTTAAAAGAAAATACTCAAACCTTACACGCCCCCTGAAGCGGACTTCTTCAAGCTCGTCGCATCTTATCCTTTTCCCAGTTCGGACCGGTTGTGCGTGTCAGGAAATTTTGCCCCATCTTACGATTTTGCTCTCCGAAGGGATCGTTGGGCTTCCCCCAGTCCTCTGTCAATTCCTACCCTCGGAAACGTTTCGATTTGTCTAGTTTCCCTTTTTTCTTCTTCCCCTCCTCACAGCTCTAATCGTCGCTTCCATCCCATGTACCTGGCGCGATGGTACCGCCTTGCTTAGTTTTCTCCGGCGGGGGATGGTCGTCTGCGTTCTCAGCGCCTTTATGCTGCACGAGAGTCTCGGAACCCCAGAGACCGCTATGGAGATCTGGCCTCTCAAAATAGGGAACCCCGGTCGAGGTTTTTGGTTTTCTGGGTCTTCCGTGACACACGATAAGGTTATTTCACCAGTCCGAGCTCGTCGTCCCCCTCGGCTCTTTATGTTACAGCATCATCGCATTTTTTCTTCTAAGCCTCTGTTTCATAAGGACGACTACATACCCCCTCCACTTTATCAAACCTCTTCCACTACTTGGCTTCTGCCACCAGTCCTCTCTCCGCGGGAAGGTTTAGATATTTTAGTTCCTTATATGAAGTCTTTTCATACTCCTCGCTCACCACCCGCTTAGCAATGATAGGAGAGCTACCAGCCTGAAGTATCTTTTTTGTCCCCCCCCTCCAAAGCTAAGTTTATTTCCTGATTGTCTCCTTTCTTTCCTTCCCGCCTTTTCTTCACCTACAGATCCTCCTATGAGCAGACAACTCCATTATCTCTTGTTAGTTATTCTCTTCGAGGAATTCTCCTAGGCTTATTCAAGACGCTCTGGCATCTCTGACGCAACGATACTTTCTCATCGATTCGGTTTACCTGGAATGATGGTAGTAGTACTTCTTTTACCCCCTCCCCTCATTGCCGTTCCTCAGCCCGGGCCATACCGGCCTTGTGGTCCGGCAGCTCAACCTCATTTATGCGCCGCTCCCCCTGGAATGGAGGATCAGGCCCCTTTTCTCCCTTTTTTCAAATCTTCGTCGTCCTTTTTTTCTTCCGGACTCTGCCCTTGACTCTACGCGACCTCCTTTGTCAGCCGCTCCCCTCCGGCCCTCTGCTGCTTTGACATTCCCCAGTCCGTTTCCGTCAGTAATTGGCAGCCATGGCTCATTGTTTCCTTCCTCACGGTTGTCCTACCTCGCCTCCCCCCCTTCTTGTGGAGCAGCACCCCCTCTCTTCTTATCCCTGTTTCCTCTCGAGCCGCAGCTCCCTTCCGAGGATTTTGCGTAGCAGAAGAATGGTTGAGACGACCGAACCCCTCCCGTTTGTAAATTCCCTTCTTTCTTTTTGAGTTTATGGACTTCGAGAGCGTCCTGTCAGACTCCCGCCCTCCCTTTCCCCTTCGCGCTTGGAAACCCAGACGGTTTCGGATCTCGCTCGCGGCTGACCCTCCAGATGGGGTATTTTTCTTTTTAGGCCTCCCCTGACTCGGTTCTTCCTTCTCCAACCTCCGAAAGAGGGCAGAGGAGAGAGCAGCCCTTCCGTTCTCGGGCCGCTCCCTCATCGCTTTCCGTCTCGCATAAATTTGTTGAGGCTTTTTTCCCCCCCCTCCGCTAAGCACTGACTCTTCCTTTTGCGTCTCCTTTTTCCCCGATTCTCCCCTACCTTAGCGCTTAGAGAACGTGAATCAGAATCTCTCTCTTTTCCTCCTCCCCCCTTTTTTTTTTTTTTCTATCTCTCGATCTGGGCTCTTTTTTCCCTTCCCCCAGGAGACGCTTGCATCTCCGCACTTCTCCTACTCTTTTTCCGATTCTGTCTCTCTTTGTATTTGCTCTCCTCCCCTCCCAGATGGAGTATGCCAAGGATTCTTCTCCGTAGTTGAAACGGTCCGTTCTTCTTCTCCCGCTGCCCGGCTTTGTCACCTCGTCTTTCCGCCGACTTCGGTTTTTTTCATTCCGCCCGATCCCTCCCCTCGTACGGGAACTGCGAGGCTGAGGCTCCTTCTCTTTTGGGTCCCAAACTATGTTTTTTTTCTGAATGGTTTTGCGTACAACACGAAGAAGGTTTCGCCGTGCAGGGGCATTTTACCTTTATTTTTTCAAGACTCCAGCTAGTCCAGCCAAGCCTGGCTTTTTCCACTTTCCAGGAGTTTTTTAGGGTTGCGCCGCGAGGTATACCTCCTGTCTTGCACGCCTTGGTCTGACTTCTCAACGTTGGAGCGATCCACCCTCCGAGGATTTTTGGTTTCGATCCCCAATGCATTTGAGATTTGCTCCCCCGTTGGTATGGGGCTGCGTTGCGGCTTTCTCTAATCTTTGATTTATGATTGTGATTTTGATTACTTTCCTTATGTTGGTTTTAGCACTGCTGCCGTCCGGATGACCCATTTTTCGACTCCTCTTTTCCTTACCTCTAGTCAGAAAAGGCGTTTAGCTCTCCGTGCCGAGGCCTTGTTCTCTCCTTCCCATTTCCCTGGGCGCTGAGGATTGATTTGAGCCTTTTTGCTGACCCCCCTTGGCCGGCGCCCGGAGCTTCTCCCCGTGCGATGAGGGCGGGGAAGGACGCACTCCCCCTTTCCGTTTGCCGGTAACCCTTCTTCTCGTTTGCGTTAGGCCCGCTGCTTCCTTTTTTTTGCCGTATTTTCGCCCTTTCCTCGCCCAATGAAGACATCCCTACCTGCTCCCCTCCTTTGTCTGTCAACGAGATTTCCGACGGATTTTTTATGCGGGACCGGCGACTGCTCCCCCCTTAGCCCGTCCAAACGAGCTTTTTTTTTTTTCCGATTTGTCTAGTTTTCCCCCCCCCTGGATTTGATGTCGGTTCTACCGAGCTGGTGACCCGACCCGTTTTGTTGCTACCCCCTTTTGAGGAGCGTCCTTCGTGTTCCCTTTGATATGACGTTTACGGCCCCGAAGATCTAACAGATTTTCAACCGATTAGTCCGGTTTGCCTCCCCCTTTCCATTCTTTAGCTTGTGGAAGTTAGGATTAGTGGCGGGCGACTTTGCTGTTTCTCACAAGGCATCCCTGCAGACGTTTTTGACTTCGTACTTTGCTTTGGTCACCTAACTCGCGCCTCGCTTTGTCCAACTTCCGGATTGTAATGGCTATCCCCCGTCCCTCCTCCACACCCGTCCATAATTTCTTCTCATAGGGGGTCTTTTGCGGCATTCCGCTCAGTTGATGTTCTCTGTTCGCCGATCTGAAAGAATGGGGCTATCATCGACCCCTCAAACCCTCCAATGCTTCATGATCCCAAGTTTTTTTTTATGAAGAGTAGGTCCCCTTTGCTCTGTCCATAATCCGTATCTACTTGGGATAGTGCCCCCTTTAACCCTACTTCCTCTCCCATAAACCAATTGCCCTGTCATGATCAGTCTTTCCCAGTTCGTCTGATGCCTCCCTTAGTTAATGGTAGCGCCATGTTCCCCATCCGTCGTGTAGAAGATTGTGCGGAACCCCAACTAAACCGCTAATTCCTTCAGCCCCATGCTCACCTTCTCACTTTCTTTCGAGTATAGTCTCAGGTGAATTCTCTTTCACATTTTTCGAGTCTTCTGGGTCCAAAGTCATCCAGCAACGGCCCTTTTTTCCATCCCCCCAGTTTTAAAGGCAGCTCTTGCTTTCTTTGACCTCCCCTCCCTGCAGCTTTTCTCTAGCTATTTTTCTTTGGGAAGTAATCACCCGTCCTAGATCTCTTTGCTACTCTCGGCGGTGCTTGATCTGAATTCCTCGTATGACTCTTACACATGGTCTCCCTTTTGGCAGGGAATCCGTGCGCGTCTAGTCAACTCACATCCTGTTCTTACCCAGGAGGCTCTCTTAGTTCCCCT
>Ga0179593_1651730_pt1 | contig 10428 bp, 7 predicted proteins | sample CZODoug2_1_08_16_FD_185931 | JGI IMG/M metagenome (GOLD analysis project Ga0179593, IMG submission 185931) | Vadose zone soil fungal communities from Angelo Coast Range Reserve, California, USA - CZODoug2_1_08_16fungal (PacBio error correction) | ecosystem: Environmental > Terrestrial > Soil >... | reverse complement strand
AAAGAAGACTAGATGGTCCATTCTCTCCCTCCTACTGGAGGCATTGCGCAGGGTTTTGAACTTCCCCAAAATGTCTCTTTCCGTCGCCCTTCAAAAATCTTTGATTTATCTCTTCCTCTTTCTTCGGATCTCCCTCGGGGTGGTGAGTGACTTTTGGATTAGGAACCTTTCTTTCCCCCATCTCCCTACGATGGCTCTGGGACTTCCCTTGGCTTTTTTAGAGGGCTCTTCCCATTAACTCCTGGTGGGATACCCTCGGTGAACGGAAAGTCCCCCTTTTCCTAGTTGCGCTGCGTCTTTTCCTGACGGCACTTTCTCCTTTGACCTTCAAGTCTCAACTTCAATCCAGCAGAATTTTCAAGTACGTCTTGTGCTGCGGAGGTGGGCCATCACCGAATCTGTCCCCCGAATCTTCTCCCCCCGACTGGACGTTTTTCCCTCCCAAGAACTTCCGACCCTCCCCCCCCTCCTTAAAGACAACCCCATCCCCCCTCCTTCGGAGTTTCAACCTGGCGCGTTTGGCTGAGTTTTTGCTTTTTTCTTTTTGATTTTGAGTGGTCTTGTTCTTTCCCTTCGTCTGCAAAACCGGGTTTTCTCGCTATTAAATAGCCGCGGACATTTTCATCCCCACTCTCTCTCTTTCCTTGTTGGTTTTCTCTCGCTTTTCGCGGCTAGCGTGGCCCCCCCCCTCTCCCTAGGCATTAATTGCCCCCCGAAAATATCCCCCGTTCCCCCCCTCCACCCCTCGCCGTGTATCGTGAGAACAGCCCCCTCCCGGGCTTTTTCTTATTTTTGGTGAGGGTGGGGCCTATTTTTCTTGCGATTTCCTCTTGCTCTTGTAGAACACAGCCGAGTCATTTGCCCAGTGCAAGCTTTCATTACTGCCCCCTTGTCCGGTCTCCCCGTGTGATTTTCCTTTATTGGGAAATCCGAGCGTTGTCTTTTTTCGTAAACGGACGAGCTCGCCGTCTCCACCTAGCTTTTTTTTGAAAGTTCATTCCCCTCCTGTTCCTTCTTTACCGATCCCTCTTGTAATGGGCCCGGCTTTGCTCCTTCTTGAAAAAGATGGATCGCCCTTTGTGCGGAATATGGTATCCCTTCCCATGAAATGTCTCCTCGGCCATTCCCTTCGAAGTCTCTTTCGCGCACCTTACACCCCCCCTTCTTTGGTTACGTCGAGATCCACTTTCGTCCCTTGCCCTTTTCTTGTGATTCAGCCTTTCTTCTTCTCGGGTCAGATTCCTATCTGGCTATTCTTTTGGAGAGCTTTTGGAGGCTTCCCCACCAGTATTTCTTCGCTTATTTACTAGGATAATTCTGTGAGTTCTCCGGTGCTAGTGATTGCGTCGCGTCTCCTTGCAAGCCCCCTTTCCTCTTTTTACCCCTCGATTTTCGTCCTTTCCGGGACGGAAGATCCCTGCACTTTGGATCGGGCTGTTTTTTACCCACTTTCTGAAATTCCCCCCCGCTTTTCTTTCCCTCCTACCTTGCCCCCTTCCCTCGTGAGAGGAGACTTTTTTCCCTCCGCGGAGACCTCGCGCCGTTTTTCTTCGGTTGGCTTATGTTCAGCCCGCTTCCTTTCTGGTATTACTCTTTCAAAGCCGGAAGTCAAGCGTTATGTGTCCCTCCTGAAGTGCGCCCCCCGGCTATCCCCTCGTCTAGCTCTGGCCTGAGAGTCTGAGCTGCCGCCTTCGACCAGGCCTCAGCCCCCATCTCGAAGTTTCAGCCAAGCTTTCCCTTCTCGACACGAGGTTACTCTTTTCCTTGAGAGAAACTGACATTTTTACTTTCGAGAGGAGATAGCTTCACCCAACCAGATTATTAACCTGTGTGACCTTAGAAAGTGACTTCTTTTTAGACGACGGCACTGGATCTCCCGAGGTTCCTTTCCGGAGAAAACATCTTACCCCTTTGGTGGGTTTTTTTCCCCCGTGAAGTAGACCGGAGTGAATCTTTATTTTGTAAATGATTGTCATTCCCCACCCCCACCTAGACTTTTACGGGAGCACTTTTCTCCCCACCCTTTTGTTGTCGGCGTCGGTTTTTTTCCTCTTTTTTTGCTAGTAAGGAGGATTGTCCGTCCCCTTCTCGCCGACCTTTCGACTTCTATGTCCGTCTTTGGTGAGAGAGGTCACAACTTCCCTCTCTTTCTTCTACAACCCCCCATCCGCCGGGGATCTTTTCCCTTATAATAAGATTTTGTTGTGATCTCCGTTTTTTTTTTTGGGACAGAGATCGCCCCCTTTTTCATCCCCCTTGTGCGAAACTCATTGAAAACTCCCTTTTCCATTCTCGTCCGTCGTGACCCCTATCTTCCTTCCTCTCCCTCCCCCCCCAATAGGAACCTCCCAAGGCGCCTCCGTCAACCTTTTTCTCTGCGAGCCTCTCTCTTGCAGTGGTTTTTACAAGAAGGGCAACCTTTCCTGCTTAAAGCACAGGACTCCTTTTTCTTTCTCATTTCGAGCAATTCCCTTCGTCCTTTTCACGTTTTTTGGTTTTCTGGTGGGCTACCACTAGCCCTTGAGTAGGAAGCGTTCCCTTCAAGTGGATGGAGTGGTTTTCCCCTTTTCCCCCCCAGGTGTGGGCACCCGACTTAAATTTGCATATTCCATTTTTCCTATCTACCGGCCCGCCGGAGCTCCTGCTGTCTGACTTTCTACCCTTCTTCCAGGAATTGATCTTCTTTTCCCTTTCGAACTGTTTTTTCTGAGTGATGCTCCTGGTCTTCTTCCCCCTTCAAGATCGTTCTCTCCCTTCGGGCGTTATACTTTGCTCTCCCAGAGCTTTTCTAGAACAGGGGCGCGATCTTCGGACAAGGCTAGGATTTCCCCTTTCGAATTATCCCTCTTGTTTCAGTGTAGATTCGAGTTCGCACTGGCCCAGGAAGATCGCGAGGTTTTTCGGTTTCATCCCCTTTTCTCAGCCGGCCTGGAAGCCCCCTTTTTATGCGGCTCTTCCGGTTTTGTTTTGCTTTCTCTATTACCCCCCCAACCCCAAAACCAACCGTTTCCTTCCCTTCCGAGGTGCCGCTTTTCGTGAGCTCCTTACCCCCCTCCCCCCTTTGTGGTACCCAACCTATCCATGAATTGCTTTTTCCCCCCCGTGAAAGACTCCCTTGCTACCTTAGCCTACATCTTCCTCCTTTCTTGGCCTCCCCGCAAGTGTGGCCGCCGCCTGCGGCGGTCCTTCCCTCCTCTAGACAAAGACTGCCTAATTAGCGTAACCCCCCGCTCCACTGTTGGATCCCCCCCCACCTGGTTCAATTTCCCCAAGGTGTTCTTTCGTCATACCACCGGGTTTTCCCAGGTGCGTCCTCTGGATTCCCTCCCCTGCCGTCCGAATCTACCCCATGCACTATGGTTTTTTTCAAGAGAGAGACGCTTTTTTCCCTCTCTTTCCGATTACAGATTCCGTGGCTTCCTTCCTCCTTCTGATCTTACCTTCCACTTAAAATAGGCTGGGAAGCACTAAGGGGAAATACTCCCCCAGAAATTATGCCTTTCGGCCCGGGACGGGCACCCTTTCCCGGTTGTTTTTCTCCCCACCCTCGCCACTTCCCAGGAGGGCACCTTCATCTCATTCTCTTCTTGCCTGTCCCGTGTTCCCCCCAGAGCGGAATTGCACAGACGGACGTTTCAAAGAAATGTATTCCCCCGCCCAGACCCTTCCCCCCCCACAACATTCCCCCCCCCCTTTTTTTTGAAACGTCTGTTCTTCCCCCTTTTTCTACCGGAGAGGTCTGGAGTCCCTCTTTTTTTTTGAGGGTCTGACCGGGGCGCTCGGTCTTCCTTTCCTCGTGGAAAAAAGGCCCCCAGTCGCCTCCTTCCCTCTTCCCTGGTTCCTCTTCGTGTGTTTGATCTTCTTTATCCGTCCGCTTCCCTGTGACCCCACTTCCCCCCTTTTCCCTTGCCTCCGAGCGCCCACGTACAATCTCCTCCCTTCCCCCTCTTCTCCCGACCCCTTTCAGAGGTTTTCTCCGCTTTTTTCCCCCCTTCTTTTTTTGATGGGTCGTTCTTGGGTGAGGTTCTTGGTTTCGTTTTTCTCTTGGGCGGCACAACGTCCGTCTTGGGCGTCTTCTTTCTCTTTCCCTGCTTTTTTGTGTCGAACCTTGCCCAGCGGCCGCAGTCCTTTCTCCGTATTTTCCCGCTTTGCTTCTGTTTTGAGGCGTGATGTCACCGGCGCCGGGCGCCTTTGAAGAGATCCGCAGCGCATCCCCCTCTTTCCTTTCTGTATTCAGGGGTGTCACCCCCCTCTTTTCGTCGAACGAGGAGCCTTATCTTCCCCTCCTCTTTCTCTTCCATCAATCCTGCCGAGAGAGACACTCCCCGGCCGGCCCAGGCCATACGGAGAGAGACAGTAGCTCCGCGGGTCTCGGTAGCGAGTTTTCAATTTCGAAGGACCATGGCTCCCCTGCATGGAGATTCCCCGACAGGTTTCGCGTCATTCGTTTTCAACCGTTAGTTCCCGGAGCTCCAACCTTTTACCTTCAAGGTGGGTTGTCCTCTAGTAGTAGGAGATGTCCTCGTCGCATCGGGCGTCTTCTCTTTGAGGCTCCCTCACTTTTCCCTTGCTCCCCCCCTGCATGGAGGACCTTTCTGAATGTTTGGAGTTTCCCGGTGAGGACAGTGATTCTCCGTTGCCCTCGAAATTTCCAAGTCCATGGCTCTATGTCCCCTTTGGCGTTTTTCCGCAAGGGCCCCGCGGCATGTAGAGGATAGAAGGTTTTTTTTGACATTTATCGGCAGGAGATCTCTTGAGGCATCAGCATGACCCCTTTCCACCCTTTTTCTCTCAGGTCTCTGACCGTTTTTCCCTGCGATCGGAAGGGTAATTTCTCCTATGTTCCGCTTTTCAGGAGGAAAGGGGATTCGTCCTCCCCCCTTTCGTTGTTCGACCCCTTTTAAGCTGCGCCGATCCTTCCCTCGATTCGGGCTCCGATGTTCCCCCTCTCTGGCGATACGAGCTTTCCAGGCCGTCAGCCCCTCCTTTCCCGTCGAACCCCCTTCCCCTGCCATGAGGTTCGAGAGGTTCCTTTCATGGCTTTCTTTCGAGGATTGATTTTCCGAGGATAAGAACCCCCAACAGGTAGTCCTTGGATGAAATTAATCCAGGATCGTCCTTCCTTTCTTGGCTCTTCGGCGAGGGATGGCCTAGAAAAACCTAATCGATGGCCCCACTCCCTTGAGAGGAAGGTCGTCTCACTTTCCCCTGGTTGCCCTGATTGCTACGTTGTACCCCCCTGACTTCCCCCCTTTTCGGAGTTTTGTCTGATTTTTTTCTGTTTGTTTTGGACTAGGGGTTACAGCGGTTTTTCTTTTCCTTTTTAGGAAGAGCAGACGGACCTCTTTCCTCTTTTTCTCCCCTCTCCAGCTTTCCCCCCTTCTGTCACACCACCCCTCGCGGATATAGCCCCTACTCCGTTGTTTTTTTTTTTGAGAGATCCCTTTTTTTTTTTGGGACCCTTGAGCTCGTTTTTCCTTCATAATGAGTTCTCCGTTTCCTTGCGGCGAGTCTTTCTGGAAATTCTTCTCCCGCCTCCTTACCCCTCCCCCTTCTCGCCTGCCAACCAAGCCTTGTCAATATCAGACGTCCGGGTTTTCCCGGTTTGTGTTTCTTTTCACCGGGTTCCTGTTCTTCCCCCCTTGTACACGTGACGGCCAAGGGTTGTGTCGGGGTTTTTTGCACTAGACGCGTAGGCAGCTTCTGACAGTCATCCCTTTGGGCCTCTCTCATTTCATATTTCCCCCCCTTCTTATATATGCAGACGTGCTGCCTTTTCTCCCCCTGCTTATCCGGATAGGAAAGGTCCTCCCTCATTTTTTCTCTCTTTGCTGTGCGACCTCAAAGTCGAGTTCTTCCTTTTCCCCCCTTTTTGCCAGCCTGATCTCGATCGCTGAACAGGTCAAGTCTCTCCTACTCCGAAAGCTGATCAGCTTCCTGAAAGGGGCGTTAGGTTAACCTTCTCGGCTTTTTCACTCCCCCTCTTACGCACGCGTTGTCCCCATCTAGGAGACTTTTTCTCCTCGTGAAAAGTCCCCCTCCTCGCCTTCTGAAGGAAGAAACCCCTGGAGCTTTTCTTAGACCCGGACGTAGGCTTTCTTCCCTTTGGTTGGAAGTCCGTGGTCCCCCCACCCCCCCCCCCCCTCCCTCGATTACTCGGTTTCCTAGCTCATTAAGTCTTTTAGAATTGGTACACCCCCTACCCCCTGGAGTGCCAGGAGTCTCTGTCCTGAAAGCCCCCTTCGACGTACTTTGTCCTCCCCCCACTAGCAGCCGGACTCCCCAATGGGTCAAGCCGACGGTTGGTAATAAAATCTCTCCCAAAAGATTCTCCAAGCTTCTTCTGGCAACTCCCTCCCATTGGATGGTCCCCTGGAAATCCTCAAGAGCAAAAAGGTTTCTTCACCCCATCCGGTTTTTCCATAACTCTACTTCCACCTGGCTAAGGAAGAGTTAGAGTTTCTTCCCGGAAAACTCTCCATATTCCTATAAGATTTCCCATATGTTTTCTCCAGTGTTATGACACCCTTCACTGGATGATTCTTTCCCCATTACAATTGACTGCCCCCCCTCTGGGAAGGTGAAAGGTCGTTACACCCAGAAGACTTTTTTTCTTTCAGAATTTGACGCCTCTGCCAATGTCGCCTCTCAAACGGCAATCCCCTTCCTCGGGAAAAGAAGTAAATATTATACGCTCAGGATGCGTTCCACATACTCTTGCCGTTTTTCTAACTTCAAATGCCATCCTTTGCCAACCCGCCCAAGACCACTTGCCAATAGCCCGTACCCCCCCCTCCCCCCCTCACCGGTAGGGTCCCCCTTCCCGCGTTCTTTTTTTGGGTGTAGGGTTCTTTTCTGAACTTGGCCGAGTGGGTGATTTTTTTGCTAGGAGGCAAAGTAAGGGCCTCCCCACTCTTTGGGGCCAAAGTCCTTCTCCCAGGGTATTCCCTTTTTTTTTTGTTGATCCTAGTTTCTAAAATCCCTCTTATAGCTCTTTTCCAGAATTGTTAAATAGGGGCCTTCCCTTTCTCCTCGCGACCCTTCTTTTTTTTATCCCTCCCCCCCCCCCTCCCCCCCTATACAGAATAACTTCGGGTTCCCTCTCACGGGGAGGGGGGTTTTTTTAGGGGCAGGGGTGAGGGTTCATTTCTTGGGAGGCACAACGGTCTTCTTCGTCTTCTTGCGACTCTGTTTTTTTTCCTTTGATGGCCAGGCGCCGCCTCCTATTCCTTTCCTTTTGCCGCCTGTGCTGGATTCGTGGTGGACTTTCCCTTTCCGGTTTCTCGCCGCCAGAGATAGAAGCTCAAACTGTCTCTTTTTCACTTCCCTTCCCCTTGATAACCCTCTTTTCCCCTTTTTTCTCTTCAGGACCTCAAACCGATTTCCCCTCTGATATCGTCAATGGGCGCGTTTCTCCCCTGGGAGATATCCCTAATTTATGATATCGGCATTGAGCTCCCTTTCTCTAGATTCATCGTCACATTCTTATTCGAGTCTCAACCTTCCTGAGTTAGTTAAATTGACCCAGTATTTCTTGTCTTACATACCCCAAGAGATATTGTTGTTTGTTTTTTGTTTGATGTGGGTTTTCGGTTTGGTTTTGGTATTTTTGGTGGGTTTTGTGGGCTTTCGCGCCTTTTCCGAAAGGCAAAACTTCTTCTCCCCCCCCCCCATTGACCTATCCTCTTTCTTTTAGATCAGTTCTGGGTCGGAGTAGTTCCCTTCCTGGCACGTCCATGGTTCTCCTTCCCCCAAGGAGATTGGACGGTTTTTCCCCCCTTTCCTTCCTCCTACCATTCTTTTTCTGGCGGTGCGGTCGAGTCCGGTTGGGTGTTGTTGAAAACGTCTCCACCCACCGGAGAGAAGCAGCCGGATTGGCGGAGAGAGAAGCCGCGCTTACCTCCCTCCCTTATGGACCTCAGCGCTTTTTCCAATAGAGTCCTCCCTTTCGACGGAGTCCGGGCTAATCCGCGCAGTTGTCTTCCGAAGTCTCCTCCTCCTTTCCGGGAGAGACAATGAGACTGTCTTCCTCTTTCCCTTATCGATTTTCTAAGTGAATTCGCCCCTTCCCGTTTTTTCGTCCTTCTCCCTCTATAGCCAGCGGTTACGTCCGATGGTCATTGTAGCCCCCTTTCCAGTAGTAAGGTCTCCTCGACCCTCAGTTATCTCTGGACCCTCCTGGGTCTGCTTTTGCTCGGTCATTGACGACTCGGCGCTTTGATGGCAGAGACCCCCCTCTTTTCCTTACTAGATGGGCACACCCCTTTTCAGTCGTACGGCGTGAATCCGCCGTTCAGTCCCACCATTCCTCTTTTACCACCCGGACGTCGTTTCCCGATCTGCGGCTTTGGCCGCGGCTTTTCTTTTTTTGGACTATTTTCAGCGTAGAAGCTCCATTCCGGACGCGGACGGAAACTTTCTTTTTTTTTCTCTTCTTTTTTCCCTCCAACTTGGGATTTCCGGGTTCTCTTTCCCCCCCCCCCTCACCCTTTGTTTTTTTTGATCGAGATCCCTTTGAGCCGGTTTTTTCCGTTGGAGACAAATACGTCTCTCCCCTTCCCCACAGCGCTTCCCTGGGCCCGCTTATTGACGAGTCATTGTCCGACGTTTCGGCTCATCGAGAAGCTTTTGCCGCCCATCCTTCTTTAGCCGCCTACTACAGCACACCCCTCCAGGTTGCTTTTTTTCAGAAACAGGCGAACGAAGTACGGAACTTTTTTCTTCGAGCAGGATACTCCCCCCGACTCGAGGGATTTTAGCGGGAAAGTGTGCGCCGGAGGCTACACACTTGGCTGGAACAAAAGCATGAGGTGAGAAAACGGCAAAAACGGTCTCATTCTTTACAGTGACGATTGCCAAATAAATATTGCCTTTCCTTAGAGATGAAATTTGGCTAGAAGGCCCGATATGAGGACCCAGGTAGCAGGATGTCTGTTTCCCGAAACCAGGGGGAGAGGCAACATGTCTTGCCTTTGTCCATAAACAGACAGAGGTCTCCCCTCCTCAATCGACTGGGTAAAAGTAATTTGTTTTACAAGATGTAATCCCCTCACTGTTTCATATGATGACCCTCCTTTGGCTTGTCCGGTTGTCTTCTTTTTTTGAACGAAAATACGCGAGAGTCATACCTCTGCTTACGTAAAAGGACCTGAATTTCCCCCCTCCCTTTTCTTGACTCTGCCAAATTCCCTGATTCATGAAGTTTTGCAGCTTCGGATCTTCTCCTAAGGAACCATCGGCGGGTTTTTCAGGGTTCCTCTCCCTCCCCCCCTGGCTGGCTGCGGATACACTTTCGTCCCCCCAAAGTTGAGCGTCGGAGGCTAGTTTGTCTCCCCTCGAATCCGCGGCCCTCCCTATTACACAAGGTCAGGGAAGCCCCTTCTCTGTAGACATCGAGATTTTGGAACACCGGCATTTGATCAATCACGGGTCCAGCCACCTGCGCTTGCCGCAATGTTCCCTTTACCGGTGGGGTGGCCGTTCTCTTTCCTCGTTGGGTCAACCCCCCGCCTCGACCTACTGGTGCGAGTCACCCCGCTCGGCCTGTGTTTTGAGAAGAAGAGCCGAGTCACCCCTTTTTTCCACCATGTCCTCCCATGTATAAAACGTAGCCCTTTCCTTCCTGACTAAAATGAACTATCCCCCTTGAATATCCGAGCTTTTTCCCCCCTCTGCTTCACGTCCGGCCCCTCAAAGTAGCTGCTTAGTCTCCACTGCATTGAGCGGGAAAGAGCTAATGTCCCCTCCGCCTTCGACCCTCTTTCGAACGAAGGATTCTTTCCCCTTTGCCATGTTCACTTTTTTCCCACCGTACATGATGCCCTGCTAACCCAATCGCGGGTTCCGTCCTTCCCGAGGAATCTCGACCAGTGCGGCTTCCGTCCGGCTATATTCCACTAGATCTTATCCCTCGCCATGAGCCTCCTCTTTCGCGAGTAACTTTCCCTGACGCCGGTTCCTGCTGCCCATTTCCCTTCGTTTTTGAACGGCCATCGCCTTCTTCCACCGCCGTCTTAGCCTTCATGCTGTGGTTTGCGGACGGGAGCCTTGACTGGCCCCGTGATTCCCTCCCAAGGCGTGAAACAGACGTCAAGAAGTGACGGATACTCACCTTTTTTCCCTTTTCGCTATGCCTCGGTGTAGTCTCCCCCGCCCCGTAGCGCTGTTTTTCTCACTCTGGGACGTGTTGCCCCCTTCCCAATCTGCAGTCCCCCCCCCATGCCCCCTCTCCCTTTTCCCAATCAAGGGAGAGGGGCCCCTTCTCCCTCTTTTTTTTTAGCTGGACAGCTCTTCTCTTTGTTTTCAGTTGTTTTTTTTTAGAGCATAGCTATTCCTTTTTTTTTATTCTTTGTACTTCTGGCTTTTCTTCAAGCGGGCCAGACTAATCTCCAAAAGGGGCGCACACACGGGTGAGAGCCAATTGGCTCG
>Ga0179593_1398505_pt1 | contig 10428 bp, 7 predicted proteins | sample CZODoug2_1_08_16_FD_185931 | JGI IMG/M metagenome (GOLD analysis project Ga0179593, IMG submission 185931) | Vadose zone soil fungal communities from Angelo Coast Range Reserve, California, USA - CZODoug2_1_08_16fungal (PacBio error correction) | ecosystem: Environmental > Terrestrial > Soil >... | reverse complement strand
TGTCCAGGTTCTTCACCAGAGAGGCGCACGCTCCGTTTCCCTCCGTTGGGTCCCCCCCTCCCCGGTGTGCTCTTTCTCGCAGTTACGCCGCCCGCCCATCGTTGCCACTGTTAAACCAGGAGGGGCTTTTAGAATGGCTTCACCCAGTTTCACCTTTATCTTCCGAGGTGGATGAGCGATTACCGATGTCCGGCCGCGCTCCGTCAGTCTCCGTATCTTCCTTTCCCCATTTGCCATTCCCCTTTGGTCCTCTTAAGGGACGCCGCGGCGCTCCATGTTTTTGAAAACAATCCCGCCTAGGGTATTCTCCCTCTGGCGCCCCGCATGTTCCCCTTCGGGCTTCCGGTAAAACCTTGAACGCAAAGTGCCGTAGCGCCGTCGGACCATCCGAGCCTTTCGATCCGTCACCCTTTTACACCCCTTTAATCCGATCCCTCCGCCCACGTGCCTTTTGTCGTCTGTGCCCTATCCCCTGATTGAACGTGAACGGCGTCTTTTACCAGACACATCGACGATCTCTGTTTTCACGTAAGCTCCGTCTGGCAATGCACCCTTCAAGTTATATCTGGCTTGGTCCCTCTAGTCCAGGTCGTCTACTCTTTTCCTCTTTCGTGATGGCTAGTTAAGTGGGCGTTTTTTTTTCTTGTGCATTAAAAGTGCCTTGCGCCCCTTTTTTTCAGAGCAGGCGCTCCGTTTTCCGGTCACTTTGCCCCTCCTTAGTCCGGTGATCTTTTCCCTGGCGGTCTGTCTACCTTTTTCTGTCTAGTAAGTGGCTTCAACAGGAGTCTAGCGGAGCACTTCTTCATTTTTTTATTGGCGAGCTTTCAAGTGAAGGGAGTGAAAACGCCTTCGTTAGTAACTGATAAACGGTCCCCTGAGTCCACGCTCTTTGTGACCTGACCCACAATCTGTCCAAGACTGACAAGAGCTAGTTCCTTCGTAGCGTTCCCCATTCATGCGAGATACCTGAGATTTTTCTTCACTCTACTTCGCATGCTTTATACACCTTTTTCCCTCATGAAGATTTCTGTTTCCCTCCTTTTCGCTTTCCAGTCATTCGATTTTTTTCCCTGATAGCTTGAACCCCATTCCCGCCCCCTCTCCCCCCTTTGTTATTTCACCCCGCGTCGTATTTCACAGTTCTAGCGCCCACCCTGTATCCCTTGTCAACGCGTTTCACTGGTCTTCCTTCCCCCTTTTTTTCTTAGCTAACCCTGCCGCCATGCGATTTAACATCCTTTCCATTTTTTTTCGCACCTTGTTTCTAGACTTTTCTTTCCCTCGCGCTTTGGTATGCCCCCTTACCCTTTCTTGTTATTCCCCCTTTGCAGCCCCGTGCCTGCCAGTATCTCACACCTATCATTAAGCACAGTCCTTTACCCTGGTTTCGGTGGGCCCCATCTGTCTATCCTCACTTTTGTACAAACATCTTCACTTTTGTTCTTTCTTTTCTCACTCCTTACCATCTCTGTCTTACCAGTGGACGAGATCCTCCTCTCTTTGTCGTGCCCCTTTGGTACTGTACGAACTGTAACCATCTCCCTCCCCGCCTAATTTGTCGTTCTACTTGTGATCGCCATCCTACACCTCTTTTCTTCGCTCGTCGACCAGGTACTTATCACCTCACGTTCTCGAATGTCAGCCTATGATGGGTCTTCCTCCGGTCTTCCCACATCTTACCTTCCCTTCTCCTGCCGTGAAACGCTTGACAAAGCCTATCCTTATCCTATTCTCCTTTATGGAGTCACATATTCCACCCCCCCATCATCAGTTTTTTTCCAACTGTCCATGAAGTGTTAGGCACCATTTGACTGATCGGGGTGTTTGCCTTATTTTACTTTTCGTCGTCTAAATCTCTTTCCTCCCCTGAGATCATACTTACATTTTTGTTCACCCTTTTTACGCGCATCACTCGACAACTCGGCAACCTTTCTCCCTTTCCACGGTACTGTTTCTCGGACTTGCGCCATACTGGAGGTTTTATGCCTTTCGCATCTTTTCTAACTTCTTTTCACCTTTTATTGGCCCCCCCCCCCCTGGCTTTTCTATTTGGGTTGTCTCTTCTGTCCCCACGCCACCGTGGTCCCCCGTACCGTTCCTCACGTTCCCATTTTTTCCCTTCCATTGGGCGCAGTCTTCTTACATTCCCATCCCCTCCTTTTTCCGTGTTTTTTTTTCCCCCTTTTGTCCCCTCCCTTTCTCATTAACGTCAGGAGAAGCAATCTGATCCATCGTCTACCACGAAGGACTATCGTTTTGTCCTTTTCCGCCTTCTTTTCCCTCGTTACTCTTCTTACGGACTTATTCGTCGACCCCTCCCCTCTCTGTTTCCGTCTTGAGGAAGTGGCGATTTTTAGACCTTACGGGCGTTGCCTGGTGGTCAAGCCTTCCTGTCGCTCTTCCCCTTAATTTTTTTGGGCCCTCTCATTCCCTGACCCGATGTTCACCTTCCCCCTCTTTTTATAGTCCCGTTTTTCTTCCGGGTCCAGAGCCCCCCGTGAACGGGCTCGCGTCCCTCTCTCCCCAATTGTTTCTGTACTTATCTTCTCTCTCCCTTTTAATAGACTCCCCCTTCACTTCTCTATTTTTTTTTTCCTTGAGTTTTGCCCACCAGATCTACCCACCTTTCTGCCTTCTTTTCCGTTCCTTGGTACTTCTTTGACCTGCCACCAGTTCCTCCTTCGCCCCTTCCTCCCCCGGTTTTCTTTTATCCTTGAGACTCCTTTCCCACGTCCCCCTTTTCTGACGCGACTTGTCTACTGCAGGTTCTTGAAGTACGGCTTCCGTCTCAGTGCCATATACTATGCTTCCTTTTTCCCCCCAAGTTCGTCCCTACATTGACTTGCCCCTGCTCGCTGATCTTGATAGTTTTTCCTCTTATCTTGTGCTGGACTACTTTCTTCCGTCCACATTGTGGCTGCCTTTGTCGTTCCTTTTTTTTGCACCTTTTCCTCCGCTTCTGTGCCGATCAACTTCAGCCTCGCTATTCGTTTTCCCCTCCACTTCCACGCTCTTCCCGCCCCCCCGCTGTTCCCCTCACTGCAGCTTGACCCCTCAAGACGGTTGTTTTTTTCCTTTATTCTCTTCCCGATTTTTAAGATTTTTTTTTTTATTCGACCTTTTCCCCAACTGATGACACACTGCCTTCCTTCCTGTCTCCCACTGCCTCGCCTTTTAACTATTTAGTCCTCTTGGCTTTAGCTCTTTAAGCAGACCATGCGAGTCGTACTGTTGTTCGCGGTTTTCACATTCATATTTTCCCTTCTGGAATTCCTTTTTACCCACTGTAATATGGACCGGTTCTTTTCAGCGTGCTCCCCTTAACTTAACGGAAGAGACTCTCAGGACCAAAGCGGATGTCTCCCGTGGTAGACTCCTTTTGATGTGAACCCCCCTCCTTTAGTCCTGAATTCTTCTAGTTATCTCTCTTCTCCCCTTCCTGTATTTGTGACATCCTTTATTTCTTCCCCCTCTTTTGCGTCAAGTCATCAGCGGGATACTATCGAGAGCGTGGATCCCAAAGCCATCTCTTTCTCTCGTTGTGGTTGTTGAGACTGAGCGGTCAGTGTTCTCCCCTTCTTTTTCTTTATCGTGATCGGCTCGATCTTTTTTTTCAGCTTCCTTAATCTCTCCCCCATAAGGATTGCGCAGCAGTCTCCCTCTTCTTCTTTTTCCCCCAATACAATTGTCACCATCACCTGTATTCGAAGACCTTGTCCCTCTTTCTCTCGTCCGCGAGTTTTAGCGCGTGCGCCCGGGCCAGCAAGAGTACTTTCCCCCTTCCTGCCGTTCCTTCAACGATTACTTCCCCTATTCCCCGCGTTCCGTGGACCCCGCCCCCCGCCACCCCACCACTCCCCCCCCCATGGTTTTCTCGCACTGGCTGTGGGAACCGCTATTCTACGGCCATGGCCACCCCGGCCTTTGACCCTTTTGTGTCCCTTTAGGTTTCTCTCGTTTTTCTGTTTTTCTTCTCCGTTACCCCCTTTATCTGTTGGCCATTTTTCCTCAGACTATTCATGCTCTAATCCCCCCTGTACTCTTCATAAGTTGATGATCTCCTTTTCCCTGTCCTGTTCTCCTTTTTGCTTCTTTTCCCCGGCCGCTTTTTTTTGGGTCTCCTTGACTCTGACGGAGTTTGTCCCGCTTTCCGGGAGTTCCGGTTGTCCTCACGCTTTCTTCGTTACGTGTTTTTTCCTATCCCAGCTCTGGTGTAGAGACCCTTATTCCTTCTACTGCATATTCCCACATCTTAACCCGTCCTTCCCCATTTTCCCCCCCTATCATTTTCTTCTGTTTCATCCGGTGACCTTTCTTACTGGGTTCCTTCAAAGCTTCCTGGTCTTGATACGGTTTTCTTTACCTGTGATTGCGACCCCACCGTCTCCAGTTGTTATGCCTAGAGCAGGCCACGACCGTGACCGCCTGAGACTTTTTTCCGCACGTTTTATTTTCCCCTATTTTACCGGCCCGAAGAGCATTCTGTGTTCACGGGTGTAGATCTTGTTGGGTTTTTAATTGGCCGTGGTGGAGTCCCCTGTCGGATCTTCCTTCGCTCGGCTTTAACGCCTCGCGTCGCATGACGCCCTTCTCCCGCCCGAATTTTTGCTCGTTTGCTTCCTCGAGCCCGGTCCGCGGTACCTTTCGTAGGAGTAGTCAGAGGGTTCCTCCATCCCCCTTCATTTCCAGGCTTGATGTCCGACTGGTCTATAGTAATATCGACTGTTTTACCACATTGTTCCTCCCGAAGCTGCGATTTTCCCTTTCCTTCCTCCTTCAACTGATGTTCCTTTTTTTCCCTCTCCGTCCTCCCTTGACCCCCTTACCAGGACGGGCTGCCCCTATCCCCCTTCAGCATCGGGGCGTACGATGTCGTATTGCGTCTTTCTCCGCGGGGCCGCACTCCTTCGTCTTGGTTAACATGACCTTTCCTCTTATTCGAATTTTTTCCCATCTCTCGGCCTTGCCCGTGTGTGTTCTGATGGCCGATGTGTTTGTGTGTTTTTGCCCCCCCCCCGGTTGTCATCTCCGGGTGGCGTTGTGGGGCAATGTGTTTTGGACTTACGCCGAAGGCGAGGAGCGTTATTTTCTGTTGCAGAGGTTTGTCTCCCCCGACCCTTCTCCCTCTTCCCCATTGGTCTTTTTTGACCATACAGTGCTCTGATTCCCGTTATCAGGCCAGGCCTTTGTCCTTTTATTGTTATTAGTGACTGGTCTACCCTTATTTGGACATGTGGCAGATGATTGCTCTATGCCATCAGCTTTAGTTTTTGGATCTCCTCAGCTGTGTATCGTTCCCCCGTATCCATGTCTTCTTTTTCTGTCCCTTTCGCTCTTACGCGAGGCCCCCTGACTGCGTTCTACCTTAGGTCTCCGTATATTGTACTCCTTTGCCTGCTTTTTGCCAGTAACGGGCATGCGCCTGGCCTTCTCTTTGGTTTTTCCCTTAAATGTTGACCCATGCTTTTACTCTGCTAGGGATATATTCCTTCTTGTTGTGCTTGGCGTATTCCGCTTCTTTGTTTCACATATGTTCCCGGCGGTATCTCATAGTTGTTAGTCCCATTTCTGTGAAATCTTGTCTCTTGTTCTTTGACCCGTACATTCGGAAATGTTATGCAATATTTCCCGTCCGCGTCGGTTTTCCCTTTCTGTCTTTTCTCCCATTTTGCTTCGGGGCTAATGTTATTTGATGTCTGCCCAGCCCCCACCAGAATTTGGCATCAGTGCCCCAGGTTCTGGCATTATTTCGCACCAGCCTTATGATGTCTTCTTTTGTGCAGTAGTTCCTTCCTGTGTTTTTAATTTTTATTTCGCCTGGTGATCTCTAGTCGATATTGTCCTTTCTACTCTTCTCCTTACTCGCCTCCCCCCAGGTCGTTGCATTTTCCTGTTATCCTTCTGTCAGGTTTCGGCCCTCCTCCCCTTCTGTTGGGCTTGCGTGTGGTGGCCGTACTGCGATCGTCAGCCTTCCTTGTGTACATTGACAGACGCTGCCTGTACTTTCGTGTCTCTTTTTAAAGGTCATAGGCAGTTCTGGTCCCCCCTCATCTCGTGAGGGAGAGACGAACTCCCTTTCCATGACGGGCCTCTCTCGTCATGCTTTTGCACAGGTTCTCGACCTCCTTTCTTTGAATTTGCAGGTCTTTTGTTATGGGGCGATAGACGACACGAACCTCAGGCATGGTTTCACTCTCTCTGCACTCTCTTGTCCTCGTTTCTCTCTTTTGGTCCCATGCCGGTCGTTCGAAGTTCTTGCAAGGTACTACACGTGTCAGGTTTCAGCCCCTACCACGCGGATAGCCGCCACGCTCACCACGCTAGACTTTTTGATAGGTGTCTCACAATCTTCAGACATTTTTCCTTTCCGGTGCCCGGAATGATTAGCCTTACCGCCAGGCCATTCTAACGGCATCTTTCATTTTTTTTTTCCTCGCTAGATTGCGGGACCCTTCTTCCGGGTCCTTCCCAGCACTCCACGCCCTTTCCTCTCTCCTAACTAACGTTCAGTCTATGACCAGATAAGTCCTCCTCCTCCTATGTTTTGTAACTTTCTCCCCCCCCCACCCTCTGAACTTTCCCGTCGTTTCTCCTCACGCGTTAATGTTTCTGTCGCTCTGTCCATTCTCGCTATCGTTATCTGGTCCTTCCCCTTAATTACACGGAGTCTTATGCCGCGCTATAAGCCCCATTTAACGTCTCTTCCTTCTTTTTTCTTTTCCTTCTCCTAGTTGTCCGTAGTACGGTGCGTTTCCCCTTAATTTACTCGCGCCCGGAGCCGGTAAACTCAAGAAAGGCCCCACTGACTGTCTCCGCTATATTGCAGATGTTCTTACTGCTCGTCCGTTCCGGATGTCGTCCTATTGTCCACACATTTTCCTTTCTCCTCAAAGATCGATCGTAGATCCTCCTCTTGAAGTCTGGCTTCTCATTAGATCTTTCATCGGACCCCCCCTGTCACAGTGTAACATTTATACCACCTCCGCCGCGTGAGGGTCCTCCCACCCGGCGCCCTGCAGTCGAATCCCAGCGTTACGGTGCCCGAACGGGTGATTGGACTGAACGTGAAAAGCTCTTTTCCATCTCTACCCAACTAATCTTTCTTTCTTTTTTTCTACTCTTATAACCGGCTCCTCACCAGAGGAGATTGTGCTAATCTGGCCCGCTCTCTTTTTTTCGGTGACTCGCACTTGCTCCGGTACTTGGTTTCCCATCAGTTATCGCCTCACCATTTTACCCGCATCCTCGATTTGCCGCCGTTTGTACACCATTTTTTATTGGGGGTTCTCATTTCCGCCCGCATGTTGACGGGATGTCCTACTTTCTTAACCTATGAGCGTGCCCCCTTTTTTTACTCCTAAGTCTTATTCCGATTGTCTCGTAGTGGCATAGCCCTAGTTTTCGACGACTACCTGTCCTGTCGGCGTTTCCCCACTACCCACCGACATTCTTTCAGCCTTCTTTTCGTCGTCGGGTCCTTGCGGTATTTTCCGCTCGCTTCTCCGCTGTAGTCCAGCGGCGGCCTGCGCAGTAGCAATCCGAATAAGGGAGAGGCGTCACCTTGCACTTATTTACACTTCTTTTGTCCCCCCTACTTTGAGGGTTGTGTCTTCCACTTCAACCCCAGAATTCATATTTAACGTTCACCGGCGACGTTAACATCCACACTCTATATTTCACTCCTTACGAGGGCTCTTTGTTTTACCCCTGTAGACCCCTTTTGTTTCCTTCATTTTACCCCCCTCGCAAGTCTGAGCCTATGTGTCCATCGCCGATTTTTTTTTTCATGTCTTTCTGTTCCCTTTTCTTCTTCCATTTCCCCCGTCTCCGTCCCCTTTCTTTAGCCCTTCTATATTCCTCCGCGTTCTTTGGTCATGGGTGCTCCGCTGCTTCTTATTTTCACCTGCTGACCTGCCAGACTTCCAAGACGCCCGTGACTTTTCCTTTCAGTATTCATGATTCTGACCAATGCACGGCACTCCCCGACCGTTTTTTTTATTCGGTTTTTGCCCCTTTTACCGAGCTGGACTTGTAAGGTCTCCCCTTCTGGAATGCACCATTCCAACTTCCTATTTCCCCTTGACGCAGAACGGAGACTCCCCCGCCCCATTTCTGTTCGAATTTCAGCAGTCGTGACCATTACCGGACAAGAGTATTTTTACGGCGTCCAGTCATTTCAAATGCATTTTCCCCAACTACCCCGAGCTGGCTTTTTCACCTGCTAGACCACCTCGTCCCTGAGACTGGGCCGACTGGCGGCGCGTTATGATGGTCGTCCTGCGCTTCATCTACCCTTACTTTCGGCGGAACGGCTCATATAAAAATAACGCCCTTTTGTTTTTTTGCCCCCATGTGATTCTGTCCCCAGAAGCTTTTTTCCGCTGTGCTTCCAACATTGCACTTTTGGACCCGACCCGAAGCAGTCACCTTCCATGCACCCACCTTTGTTGCGGCCTCGTCCTTTCAAGCCCTTTAAATTCCTCCCGGTGAGTCCCGCCACTTAAGTTTTCACGATCGGCCGTTTCAACTATGAGACCTTCGGCTGCCCTCTTCCACCAACGGTGAACAATTCCCTTTTCTGCTTCTTTTCCCCAATCTGACCCTTTGTGCGCCCCTGCGCTATCTTTGTGTTCCATCGATTTCGTTGCCAGACCAGCGCCAGCTTCCCCTCCCCATGGTACCCAAAGATTATATACTCTGCACTCCTTACCAGCTGGTCTTCCCCTTTTTTTTTCGTAATAATCCGCGCCCCGCTTGGCACTCGTATCCGCCCTCCTTTTTTGTCCTCTCAACAGATACGGGCGGACACCAACTTCCCTTCCCCTGTTCTTCCGTGTACGAGTGAACCTCTGAGTACAGTCTGGTATGGCTTTTCACTTGCCTAACCACCCTGACGTATCAGCGGTCTCTTTTACCTGCGAGATGCGGAAGGAACGTTTTGCTCGGTCCCATGATGCAGTTTTTTGGCTTTTGTGATGCTTGGGACTTTTTAATATCCTTCTTTCCCTCCGCCACTTATACACCGAGCTCCCCCTTTCGTTCGGTGGACTACTTCACTTTTTTTTGTCTCTCTAATAACGGGGATTTTCTACCCATTGAACCCCCTTTACTTTCTTCTTCCGCGGTGGTCGTTTTTCCCACACGTCAACGGATCCCTCGCTGTCCCTAACCACGGTCAATTGTACCTTTCACCTGCATTCGCAGTTTTCTGTTCTCAAATGACTTGATCACTGCCATTCGGTTCTCTTTCGGCCAAAGCCAGTTTTTTCCCGCGGGAGAAGCGCAAAAGCGTCTTCTACCATCCTGCCGGGTTTTTATCTTGAATGCACTGACTCCGTTGCCCTTCTTCGTTTCTGAAGGAAGGCTCCCACCTGTCCTCCTTACGTTTTTAGGCCGGAGTCCCTTTGCCCGATCGCGCCTTTTTTTTTTTTTTTTCGTACAGGTAGGTCGATACTCACGACCTTTGCAATCCTCTGGCAGGCAGATTGGCACGTCCCCGATTCTTTCCCGTTTGATGCCTGGCATTCGGACCGTTCTTGTGCGAATAATCTTTTCTTCTTCCTCTCTCCAAGCTTCTAATGCGCGGTCCGCTACGTGGTGTGAGTTTTACCACCCAGATCTTTAAAACTTTCCTCCCATGCCTTTGCTCCGCTTTGGACTATTGTGTGCCCACCGGGCCGACCCCATATCGACGAGTGCCCTTTCCTCCTTGTTTTTCTCGGATCCTTTCGCGTGTTTAGACGTCTAGTCGCAGTACAACAGTCCCCCCTTCACTTCCATTTCGACGTCTCACGCCTGTCGTTTGTGCAATTTTGCAGTAAAGACCTTTCTTCCCGAGTCCTCCGAGTCTTTTCTTCTTTCGGAACAATCCTGGATCATGCAAACACTGTTGCCTTAAGTTTCTCTAACTTGACCTTTGAAGCGTTTTCCGAGGCCTTACTTGTTTTTCCTTCACGGACCCCATCGGTGACCCTCAGGTTGTTCCAATGACATCTTAGTGACCGCGTTTTCTATTTTTTTCATCTGAGAGGAACTTGACAAGTTACCTTTTTTACTCAGCATCACATTTCAGGGCTAGCTCGCTAGGCCAGGCCCGCCCTAAATCCGAAGGCGATCGCAGTCCCTCTCCTCAGTCCCTTTCTTTCAGCTTCTTTTTTACGGTGATATGGTATCTTCCTTATCGCGGACTGGGGTCCTCCTTTGGCTGGTTTGCAGCACGTGCTACCATACGACGTAAGAGAGAGAAGGACCACCGATTCCCTTTTTCTGAGTTGTTTTTTCACCAATTATCTTTTTTTTCCTACTGAATAGATCTCTTTTGGAGTCTCGAAGTTTTGGTTGCCCCTTTCCCATCCTGTTGTCGGTCCACCGAACCCTCTATAGAAGAAAGTACAGCGGTACGTCCGAAGGCTTTGCTTTTTCCCCCCT
>Ga0179593_1379902_pt1 | contig 10428 bp, 17 predicted proteins | sample CZODoug2_1_08_16_FD_185931 | JGI IMG/M metagenome (GOLD analysis project Ga0179593, IMG submission 185931) | Vadose zone soil fungal communities from Angelo Coast Range Reserve, California, USA - CZODoug2_1_08_16fungal (PacBio error correction) | ecosystem: Environmental > Terrestrial > Soil >... | reverse complement strand
ACTGGCCAGGCTTTCGGTGCCTGACCCTTTTTTCTCCCCCTTCCCCTCAATTAAAGGAGTTTATCTGACCACGAGAATCCGGAAGTGCCGCCACCTTGCGATTTGTAGCATGAGGAACGAAACCTTGTCTTCGACGGCCGACGATTGCGAGGTGGGGCCGTCGCGCCTGTTCCCCCCTTCTTTCCTCATTGGCGTCTCGCGGTCTCTTTTCCTTTTTTTACGGTGCAGAATCGAATGGCTTCTTCAAGTATCACCGCGAACAATCCTGCCTCGATGACAGTTCTCCATAGATAGTTTTACCATTTTCTGTTAGCGACCTTTTCCTATTAGTGTTCTTCTCCCAAATTAGTCATCTGCATACTCTTCCCTCCCTACATCATTTTTATTTTAATAGGAACTCGGGAGAAAATAATGAAGATGCCTCGAGGGTGCAAACCTGTGGCCCCACCTCCACTGCTGTTTCAATTCTTTCCCTTCCCCTCCCCTTCCTTTGATCCGAAGTTCCCTAGCTGCTTATGGATTCTGGGCCCCCCCCCTACCACTTGCACGGCGGGCCCCATTGAAGGGAGCACTGCCTTCCTTTTTAGGGATGGGTCTCTTCGTTGTGTTTTAGTCGCTCTTATCTTGTTTAAGGGAGTGAGGCTCCCTCACCAGTTCTGTACTCAGCCAGGAACGGCTTCGCTCCGTTCTTCTTAGTCCGGGGACATGTCCCCCCTCAAAACCTTAGTCCAAGTCTCTACTACCACCTCCAGGGCGAGGGCCCGACACTCTCTTGTACTTGCCTCCCTGAGCCTATAGAAGGCCGGTTTCGTCCTTCCCGACCGGTCTCTGAGGCTGTCTGCAAGACTAGGTCTTTCTATTCGCCGCGCGTGCGCTCTATCTTTGAGCGCAAAAGGCCGGAGTGTTTCTTTTTTCCAGGGTAGGTTATCCCTTCTTTTTCTTCGGAAAGATTGCGGATTCTTGCCCTCTTTTTCACTGCTTCTGCCGATCTCTCTTTGTCTTTCCCCTCACTTTCCGGCCCGATTCCTCCCCTCGTCCCCATTCCCCCTCTTTCAATTTAGAGGAGACCGCGTCCCCCACGGGTATCGGCTTCTCCCCCAAAAGCTTTTTTCCCCCCTTAGTATCCTCCTCCCTCCAATAGAGCCCCTTCGATTCCTCCCCTTTCAGGCCGGAATGGAGATCCCATTTTTGCATTGGAATGTCTTAGGACGGATCTCATCGGTCGGGTACGGAACGAGCGTAACTCAACTGGATTAAATGCTTTGCAAAAGTTTTTCCCCTTCCCTCCCCCTTCTCGGTGATCCGTAGCCTTTTCTGCCCGGGGGAAGAGTTTCGGTGTGTTTTCCATCCCCTATCTTCCCGAACTTTTTTCAGCACTCTACTTAAGTGATAGATCCCCCGAGGCTCAGGCGGATTTTGGTACCACCCGGCGCTCTGACCGGATTGGTTCGCCCTGAGATTCTTTGGGATTGGGGTCTTGAGAGACGTGTGCCAACCCCAACACGGTTGCTGTGGGAAGTCGCGACGAAAATGAGACGTCCAATGATATTTGGCCCCCTCCCTCGTTCCCCAACCCCGGCTCATAACTTCCTTGGAATCCCCGTTTATTCTTTCTTAGGAGTACAATGAGTGAGGTTGATTATTTCCCCAACTTTCCAACCCTCCCTATGCCTACCCTTCCCCTCCCTCAACCCGGCCAACCTTGCCCTGGTACCCGTTTGAGAGCAAGAAACCACCCCGTCCCACCGACTCCAGTAAGCCAAGCAACCCCCTTTTAGGCGCGTGGTGTTAAACAACCCTTTTCAACCAAAACACGAACCCTCAAATTGGGTTGGGCCCTTTGACGGCCGGGGCGCCTTTTCTACAAGGAGGAAGAAGAAAGTCCGCCGACGCTCCCAGGGTCGGAGCGGTCTCTTTCCGATGCCTTCCGATAAACCCCTCCGGGTCCCATCCTCTTTTTCGTTTGATGAGATGGGTAGAGATGGCGTAAGGCATCTGGACCCCGATCCGACCCTCCGAGTCGGAGGGTGTTACCCCTATCCTCCCTCGAAAAAATTGGAGTGCCACGAAGGAACCCCCTTCGCAACCCAAAAAAAAGTAGCGCGCCTACCCTCCTTCCCTACCAAACCTCCGGTCCCACCTACCGTCTTTCCCTCCTAGAGTTTCTTCCCTTCCTGGCCTCGGAGGGGGATCTGGTCAGTGACTAAGGCCCCATGCCCTATGAGACCATTCCCCCCCCCTTTGAGGTTTCCGCGCCCCGCGGAGTTGCAATCTAGGAAGGAGGCCTTCCCCACCTTCCTCCGTATCTGCGGGCCCGTTGCTCGATAACGAACCTTTCTTGGAAAAGAATTTAGGCAACCCCCTACCTGACGGATTTACAGGCGTTCGACCGCCGATAGAGTTCCCATTATGTACCGTTTCAAGAGGTGACACATTTTTTTTGTTTTTTTTTTCTTTGGAGCAAGCCTGCCCCTACAGGACATTCCCATAGACACAGTGCTTGCCATAAAACGGCTCTGACACTTTTTTGAAGTGTACCCAAATCTTCCTTTCCGGACTCCAAATTTTCTGTTGAACTTATCCAATCCCCCCCAAAGTGTTTTTGGAGACCTTTACTGCTCAGACAACCCTCTTCAACAACTCCTTAGACAAAGCACCTGAGTTTACGTTCTTCCCCAGTCTTTGTAAAAGCTCTTTCCGTGACACTGGGAGATAGATTCCCATCCCCTGATTGACTCAAATACACGTCAGGGAGGCGCCCCGAAGGTGGGCTGCCCAGACCCCCCCCTCGGTCATTAAACAAAAGAACCAATCCCTATCCAGCTATGAAATTTTTTTTCGGCGTATCCACCCCCCAAGAATTCTTATCGCGAAGCCGTGCTGCCATAAAGTCAGGTAAGACGGCTGGAACTACTGTTCTTGAACGCCATTCATTCCATCGAAGAAGCCAGTCTCCGCAAGACAGAAGAACAGGTTCCACCGAAAAGGATCAACTTCCTTTACCCCCAAAAGACCAGCCCTTCCAACCGGACGCAGACCCCAGTTGTACGCCGTCTCCCTCCATCAGGCAGACCCCCCTCGCTCCACCCCCGCCGCGAACTCGTGGCTGATAGAGGGTATCGGGAACCGACTTACAAGCTCCTAATATTTTCCCCCCATTTTGGACGCGCCAGCTTCTGCTCTAGCCCTGAGAGTTCTCGGCCTCGCCCACACGACACGGTTATGGGTCTTGCCCGAGCCTAAGAGCGTTTTAAGTTCCCCGTTTGGTATCTGATATAGCGGGAAGAAAACACTAACCTAGCTGCACCCCATAACCACCACTATCCCCCCCCTACCCACCCGGCCCACACCCCCTCAACGAGCCCCAATGAACCATCCCACCTCCTTTCACTCGCCCACAAAAATAACTCCCCCCCCGACCGCCCCCCACTACTGACCAAATCCACCACTACCGCCCCGGCTCCCCAACCCCGCACAAACTCCCGTTGTCCGCCAAGGGCCAAAAACGCCCCCCCCTCCCTGTCCAACAGGGGGTTCACCTCCCCACCTCCCCGAGAAAACCAGGAGAACAGTCTACACTCTCTTTTTGCTCCCATTACGCAGGAAGAGGCAAGGGTAATCCCGGAGACGCACCGAAACCACCAGAGAACCAACTAAGTATGCATTCACGGCTCTTCCAAAGACGGCGGATGGTCTTTGTACTGACCCGCCCAGGACCCTTCTTACGAGAACTCACTCGCCCAATCTCGGGATTCCCTCCGGAAAACTCAAGTCCGTCTTCTAGAAAACGAGACAGGACTTCCGCTGCTCGGCTTCACTCCCCATCAGGACGTTTTAACGCCTCACATAAGCGGTTGGGGGACGTATCACGGCCCCTTTCATTTCTGCAATTCACCCCAAAATGTCTCAGTAAGAACAAAAAAGGATCGACAAAAGGACAGCACAGCGGTTAGGCCTCAGAGCCCCTCTCCTTTTCCCCGTGATTGTCCGGAAAGGAGAAAGCCACCAGCCCAATAGACCCAGGTACTCCCCCCCCCGAAAATTCAGACGAACGACGGAATCCTTACAGGCTGAGTTGAAGACCCTTTCCCGTTTGGCCCTCCCCACATTACGCGGCCTCTAATACTTCCCCCCCCCTCCCCACCAGTCCCACCGTGGTCGTTTTTCCCAGACTCTCCGTAGAGAACCGGTGTCAGGATCCACCCAGACCCAGGAGCTTGGAGCGGGTAAACAGAAGCGCGGGTTACCAAGGACCATCTCTCGGGCCGGGCGGTTAAGAGGTGACCCTCTCCTTGACGTTCTCTGCCATTTAAGCTTTGCACAAACCCATAGATGAGGAGGCCGTCTCTGCATGGTCCCCACAGAGTTCCCCAGCGAGCCTCCGCCAAAAAATGATTATCGTTGGTTTAGTGATCGAGCCCAGTGTCCGCCTCTCGTAACCTTTCATGGCGTCTCCACCGAATATTCCCAAGGTGATCCCAACCTCGAGTGCAAAAGATCTCAGGGCTCGGCCCCCAGCCCATGGTATGGTCGAGGACCCTGTGAGTATTTTTTGTCAACGGGACCGACATTCAACCCACTCCCTTCACCACCTTCGAGCCCAGGCGATGGTTATGGAGCCCCGGGGCCTCCGGACTCTCCGAAAAGATGCGCTATCCATCCCCAGGTTTGACCATACAGGAGGTGTTGCCCGGCTTTTAACGATTCTTTTCCCCAACCATTTGAAACTTCGACCTTTGCTGCCCCCTAACGCTGTTTTGCCCGGTAGGAGTCGAGAGGAAACATGGGCGGACTGGAATGTTCAGCGAATCAGAGGTTGTCGTTCCGGCGCACCGTTTCTTTTTCTTTTCTGAGTATTCCGTGACTTGCATGGCTCCCAACCTATTCCTTCGGCGTACTACTAGAGCCAGGACTTGCCTCTCGCCCCCTCCTCCTCCCTCCTCTGTCTCTCTCTTCATTCCCCCCCCCCCCCCCCCCCCCCCCCCGAGAAATAGCTGATAGGTGGGTGTGTCATGCTCACCTCCCTCCTCCTGTTTTTTTGTTTTTATGAGATCTCCCTTGGGCCTCTTTTAGGACGTCCGCTTCTTGTTTGCACTTTGCGCCGTTTCCTCATGACGAACCCAGGAGCTTTCCTTCCACTCCCCCTCCCTCGCTATTTCGGAAAGTTATGACTTTTGCAGATTAACAGAATCCGTTCCCCGCCAACCCCACAGCCGCACGCGCCATTTTCCGTCCAGTCCCTCTCTATTGGTTGTCCTTTCGAGAGCCATTTGGCCAATCACTGGCTTCAAGCTGATCCCCTATAACATCTTTATTGTAGTCTTTACGGACCGCTCGGATGCTCCTAGCGACCCGCGCCCCCTCTTTTGCGACCAGATCTGCGCCACGAATTCAACTCATCTTTGTTTATGCCCCTTGTTCCTATGAGGGGGCTCCCAGACCCGCGTACTTTTTAGCGGCGCATCGTGGAGATTTTACACCGCCCCCCATTCTTTGTCGTTTTTGATGTATGCCTTTTAGTGTAAAATGCATAGGCGTCGAGCGTTTCACCCGTTTCGGGCATGTCAACAGCCTCCGGTTCATTATGACCCTTGAGGTTTCAACCGAAAAATCAGTCCCCTTTCCGGCAAGCCGGCGCCAGTAGTTGCGTCGGTCAACCCCCCCCCTCCCACGCTGTGCTTGGGACTCCAATGATTGAGCCTGTGCTTCAAAGAAGCAGTGAGCCTTAGTAGGTCTCTTGTCCTTCGTGTTTATTTATTCAGGGCGTTGCTATGGACCGGTCCGCACCGGGCGTCGGACGGAACCTTTTTTCTCCTCTCTTCCAAGGTCGTTACGTATTGCGCCGGTACAGCTAACCCTTGACCTACAACCCCCCCCACTTATTTGAACTCCCCTCCATCGACGTCTTTCCCCAAAGAGGTGGATTTTCTGACAAGCATGTACTTTCAAGCCGTCCTTTCTTAGCCGGCCCGGCTCCTTCCGTCCCGACGGTTTAGGGAGAGGTCCCGTTTTAGTTGAAAGCCTCCCCTTGCCGCGGTCGACAGTCATTGGCTATTGTCTCAGCAAAGGTCCCAGTTTGGCTTACCACTTGTTTTTTTCAGTTTTCTCCATAAGTGATTTGAGGCGGCGTCGGTGTTCCCTTTGACCTACGGGTCCCTGGCTTCCCCATTTCGAGCTTTGTCCGTTTTCTTACTCTCACCTGACATAGATGACCCATACAGGTGGCGACACATATAATATGACTATTTCGCGCAATTTCTCTGAAAGCGGTCTTACTGGTTTGGCAGGATATCCACTTTTTACTGAGACCCTTTCATAATAGTTACCCTACCAACCCAACTCGAGATACAGGTAGCGCTTCAAGGTCCCCACCGTCCCACAACTAGCTAACCCTCTTTTGAAGTCCTGGTTTGGTCTTTGCCCCTTTACGACATTAGCGAGCATCGGTGCGGGACAGGACCCTATGCGTAACATAACCCTGTCCCTTACCAGACGTGGACTTAGGTATTAATGCCTCGAGTACTGGCAATAATTCTTGTTGAGGCGCTCATGGAACTGAAACTCGGGGGATAGAGAGGCTCCCTTCCCCTCCTCCCCGCCACCTTCTACACCCTTAGTTCGGGGGTCATCCCCCCCGATTTTTTCTTTGACCAATTTTTCAGCGCACATGCCGTTACTTGACTTCGAGCAATCTCCATGCCAGATTACGGCAGTTCCCGGCTGATCGTACAAACCCCGATCTCTCTTGATTTCTTGGTTTTTTTTGGAGATTGATTGAGTTCTACGGACCTGTATCCAAAACCCAAAACGTTTTCTTTTGGTGTGGGGTTTTGAATCTTAGCCTTTCCACGTTTTTTGACGCATTCCCCTTATATTCCGCCCCTGGTGAAAAGTTTCCAGGAGGGACCACACCCCCCTTTAGTCTTCTCTTCACCCCCGGGCACTTCAAACACCCCCCTCCTCCCCACCCACCTCGATGATGCGACTCCCCCCTCCCCACCCCACGCCCCTTTCCTGTATCCTCTCCCTGCCCCCCGCCTCCCCACACCCCAACCCCTTACCTAACTACCTTCCTGGGATCCCAGAGGCTCTCTTCACTTCCCTGCAGGCGCCCGGTCTTGTTCCCTCCAAGACCACCCTTACCCCAGACCCCCTCCTCCCCTTCGGCTACTGGCCCTCGTTGTAGTACATCTTCACCCTCGAGCCCTACCGCTACGATCCCCACAATCACAACAGGCCTCGGGACTCCCCCCAACCCCCCCACCAACCCCCCCCCCCCGCACGTCCAAATTGAGCCTATCCCTCCTTACTCCCGTGACCCCAGTGCACACCCCCCCCCCCACCGCACCTACTCCCCCTCATCGCATCCCACCCCCCCTTCCCCCGATACCCCCCGCCCCACATCTGCCCCCCCCATTAAGCGCTCACTCTACCGTCCCCCCCCTCACCCCTAACCCAACCCTCCCAACCCCTCCCTTCGACCCCGTTGACCGCACGCCACAAATCCACATCCCCTCCACCGAACCACCACCCCGAATCTTAATGCCAACGCCCCCGACCCCATCTAACCCACCTCCTCACACAGTCCCCAACATCGAAGACTCCCCCCATTCTATCAACACACCTTTTTTTTACACCCCTACAACCCAACGCCGGCCCAACCCAGCACCTAACACCACTCCCACGCCCACACCACGCCCACACCCACCCACAACCGCGAGCCCGTGACGACTCATCCCAACTGCCTACCATCCAACACACCCCACACCCCACGGCCCCATTCATCTCAATCGCGCCCCCCCCCCCCACCCATCCCCCTAATCACCACCAAGACCACCACCTCCATACCCGTAAAAACTTTCCTACCGAATATCCGCAGCTAACGCTCACCCACGACCACCCCCCACCCTTCCCTCTCCAGGAGCGCCCCCTCGTGGTTACTTCCACTCTCCAGCCCTTCCCCCCCGACTTCCCCCCCCCCCTCAGCCTCTTTGGGCTGAAACCCCGATGCACAGGGCATCCCCTACCATCCTCGCCCTGCCCCCCCACATTGCAACATTTCGTGAGTGCAACGGCCGTCTGACAAACCCTCCACTGCACGAAGAATGAACAAGCGTAGGCTCAGTTGGTTCCCCTGATTTTTTTTTTTTTTTTTGTTTTTTTTTTTCAGGCAGAAATCGCTGCATCTCTCTATTTTCCTCTCCCACTTGTTGTTTTTTTTTTTCTTCATGGTTCCCCCTTACTACTCCAACCCCTATCCGACCCTTTTAAGAGGAGGTTGATGTTTTGGCTCGCAGGAGTGAACCCTGGCCCTCCCCTCTTTTACCTGTCACCCCTTCCCCCCCAAATACGGTTTGAGTTTCGTGTTTCTTAGGTAAAAATTTTCAGAGAGCCACATGGCAGTCATCCTTCACTGTAAATGGCGGGGAGGGGGGGTTATTTTTGTATTCCTTTTCGTGGCTTGGGGTGGGCTGTCTAACTTACCATCCCTGTCGGCGGTGGGGCTTTTCTTTCTATTCCGGAGAGTACTGGTTTTTCCCCCATTTTGAAGGGCCCTCCTCCCTCCCATCCCCGTAGGTATCCTCCTTCCTCACCATCACGAGTTTTTCCCCTCACAAATTCCCGTTTTTAAGTGTTTTTTTCTCTTGATTGGTACCAAATCTTCCTTGACGGGCGCCAAATTTTCTAGAAGAATCCCCCAACGAAACCCCTTTTGGTTTTTGGCGACCATGTCTGCTCCGACCCCCCCCTCCAACCTTGCACCCAACGCACTTTCCGAGCGCGGTTGACATCTTTTCCTGACTGCCGAGCTCGTTGATTCTTTTGCTTGTCTTCCCTTTACCCTCGGGATTGCTTTTTTACTCAAGGGTGATGTCCTGCCCCTTCTCTTTAAACCCACCTGCAATATCACTCTTGATGCACTGAGCCTCACAAGAATTATTCACGTTACCTTGCGCCCCCCTTTGCCCTTTGACCTGGCCAAGGGATTTGACCCAATTGGTTTTATTTTTACCCTCTATATGCCTTGCCCTCCGATTCGCGCCGATCTAAGAAGACCTCCGTCCCATCCCTTAAACTACGTTTTTGTTTAGACATATTTTTCCCCAACCCGGTGACCGGTCTCTTCGCTGGGGATCGAGGAGTAGCTCTGTCTTCATCGCCTGAAAGTGCTGTTAGAGCCTTCTACACGTTTTCCTTTTTCCCAGATGTCTCTAACTAAGAGTGCATTTTTAGTTTTTTTTGACGGTCCTCTTCCCGTTAGGTGGATCTTGGACGAACCCAGCCTCTCTTGCGAAAGCTTTTCCCCCGTGCGGCAAGGAACCCCGACTGACCTCCTTTCAAATCTTTCCTGATCCAATACCCCTCTTTTTTTTTTCTCCCCGTGGAGAACACCTGGTTAACCTTTTCAGAGAACATAGACCATCGCAGCAGAGACCTAGCCCTCATACTTCCCCTTTTCAGATCCCCCTCCTAGCCCCCTTTCCTTAATGGATTCCGTTCTCCCCCTACCGGAGAGACGGTTTCTCTGGTGGCCTCTTCCTTAGACGGTGTCCCCATCGTTATGCCTTGGTCGTATTCTTCCGGTTCCACCTTCCTTTTTTTGTTTCCGTCTGGTAAGTACTCCCCCAAAAACTTGCGCGAAACTGAGCCGTTACTTCTCTATCCCTTTCCTTTGTGGGGCCGGCCATCTTTCCGCCTTCAACGATAATCCGCTCCTACAAAACGCATCTAACGACCCCTCTGCCTTATATGTTGTTTCCCTACGTATATCCATCCTTGGTAGCCAGTTTTTTTTCCCGTAACCTTTCCTTCGTGGTTCCCAAGATTCCTACCCCGCACGATCACCGTTTCCCCGCTCCAACTGCATTTTCGTCCCCAAGGGGTTCATAAGGCAATCGTGCGAGTTTAAGCTGAAAGAACCAGTTTGCCACCATCCTCCTGCCCTTTTTCCGGGATGGGCGCCGCCTCTTAATTCCCCCATTTTTCCCCCCAAAAGCGGTTTTGATTCGTTTTCTCCTCTTACCAATGGTTTCCACCATAGGAACATGGGGAGATAACCAAGATGTTATTTCAAAACTATCCTCTTGTCTCTCCTCGCGGCAGATTGTTTCTCTTGCCCTCCCGGCCCTTCTCCGCTCTCGGAGATCTGTGTTCTTCCCCGAAGTGGCCCCCTATGCCGCGGATCTCGCAGCGGAAATCCTAGGGGGCCCAGGCGTAGTGAAGGCGTAGTCCCCCACCATCGCCATCGTCCGGCCCTTCCTCTTTTGCTTCTTCTTCGCTCATCGAAATGGCGGCCCCCTTGGCCTATCGTTCCTTCTTTTCTGAGTCTAAGATCGGTTTTTTAGAAGGTAATGGTTGAATTCTCCTTTCTTTACAAAACGTTTTGCGCAAGCCAGGCGGCGTCCGTAACCGAACGTCGGGCTGGAG
>Ga0179593_1324845_pt1 | contig 10428 bp, 10 predicted proteins | sample CZODoug2_1_08_16_FD_185931 | JGI IMG/M metagenome (GOLD analysis project Ga0179593, IMG submission 185931) | Vadose zone soil fungal communities from Angelo Coast Range Reserve, California, USA - CZODoug2_1_08_16fungal (PacBio error correction) | ecosystem: Environmental > Terrestrial > Soil >... | reverse complement strand
CCTCACTTCAAATCCCCAAATATCGTGTCGCTCAGGCCAATTTTCTTCCCCTCAGTTTTTTCTCCCACGTGGTCGCTTTGATGCGTCCTGTACCGACGAGATTTTTGTTCCTCTCCACGCACTTCCTCTCTTTTTTATCCACCTGTCCATACTCCTCCTAGAGGCTTTTTCCTCAGGCCGGTGGCCTCGAGTCTCTCCCGACGTATTTTCATCCTCCTCGCCTTTATCCCGGTGGCATTCTCACGAATGACCCCTTGCGCCCCCAATTCTTTCGCGTTCGCCTTCTCCCCTGCAACAGCGCGTCTTTTTCCTCCTTTCGGTCCCTGGTTAGCCCAACCTTTGCCGATCGATCTCGTTCGTTGGCCACTCTTTCACCTCTTTGCACCAGGCCATCTAGCCCCCCTTTTACCTTAAAGTCCGATATACTTGAACCTTTAACCCCCCCGTCGCCGTCCACCCCCCTGAACCTTTGACTTTGGCCACTTTCCCCCCTCCGGGACACCTCTGTTAGCCGACCCCCCCAAGAAAATCCCACTTCTCCCCCTCCTGTCCGATACGACCTTCTCCATCGTCTGTCATTGACACGTGCTTTTTTTTTTTCCTTTAGGAGCTTTTCCCTTTTCATGCTTTTGATAGCGCGGTTCGCACGATCCGATGACGCTTCTTCACTCCCCCAAGCAGGTGTTCCGGTCGGCCCTCTCTTTGAAAACACGTCCCCTGGATATCTTCTTGTCCCTCCCTCCGTGTTTGTGTTTCTGCGACGCCCCACGGCTGGTTTTGATTTCCTTTCCCCTGCCTTTCCCTTTCTGGCTATGTGTGAGCTCTTTCTTTCGCCGGACGTCTGCGGTCGGCCTCAGATTACGTGCTATTCGGCTTTCGCACTTGTACCGTTCTGACGGCCTCTTGCTCTAATGTCTATTTTTGGTATGACCTCTGGGGTCTGAGCACGGTGTGTTCGGCTTCTTCGTCTCAGGTCCCCCGCGTTTGTGGCCTTATGTTTTGTTTTGTCAAACTCTGCACCCACACAAGATCATGTACCTTTGGCTGCCGCTTTTGCTTGTGTGTTTCCGTTTCGGGCCATGAGTTTTTCGGGTCCACCTTTGATAAGGATGGCCCCTTTCGTTTGCGCCATTATTTTTTTCCCAACCCCCCCCCCCCCCGCGCCGAAATTTATTTTCTTCCCCATTCGGCTCCATCCGTGACCACCCTCACGTCTACACGCACTTTTCTTCTGACCTCCCCGGCTTTCATTAATTTTTGCTGCTTATTGGACGGCAGTAAGCTGGTGGCGACTGCGCCGATGTTGAATCCGCCTATATTCTTTACCTACATCCCCTGGCTGCCCTTTGTGTTACGCCTCTTGAATTTTCAACTTATTTCGCTGTGCCAGAGCTCCCCCCACGCGTCTGGCCTGAAAGCTTTCTGAGAACTTATCCGCCTTCCCCCCCCTACCGTATTTACATCTCCTAGCGTTTCCGTTTTTCCGCGTTTTTTTGGAGCGGCCGTCTTGGTCTTTCCGAGAAGGTGCATTTTTGGGTCTTTTCTGTGCGTTTGCCGATTCTCCTTTTCTCCTCCTTCCCCTCAATTACCTTTCTGAACGGACGCCGGTTCATCTGGTTGATTCCTTTCCCTTCCCCCCTTCGCCCGGGGCAGCCTTGTACTAATTTCTTGAAACCTATTACCTGTTTTTCTTTCTACTAACCTCGAGTCACCTTCCGTGGATGAGTTCCAGATTTTCAAGTCGTGCATTACCCCCGATTTTTTTAGGTTCGTCACCCCATCTGATCCCTACCCAGTTTCTCTTTGTGCCCAAAATTTGTAGACCGTCTATCCCCCCGACCCCTTCTTCCACCTTCGGCCCTTGCTCGGAGGACCTCGGCATAGACACGGATTTTTCCCGACACGCTTCCTGAGCTTTTTGTGACCCCCACCCATTTATCATATCTAGCAGAGCCGATGAAGTGGTTTTTGATGAGCCTATTTTGAAGTCCCCTTTCCCCCCTTCTTCCCAGCCGTGGAAACCAGACCCCCGCGTTCGTTCTTGAGTCTGCGACCATTATCGGGAAGAGCCTTTCCCTTTTCAAGATGTTGAGGGAAGTTGTGGGCCCGGACTGACGCGCACCCTCACTTTTCTCCTCCTGCATGTCGTCGTTAACTCTCCGGCCCACATTTTTTCGCCATTTTACGTGTGGCCCCTTAGCCCGGTCCTCTTTACTACGCTGGCTTGGGGGTGTTGTGGTGTGGGGGGGGGGGTGGTTGCGGTCTTCTTCCCCTTAGCTGTACGTCTGGGGATCGACCTTGCTTCTAGAGACCTTGTCCGATGCCCGATCGGATCACGCTATCTTTTTCTTGATTTTTGGCCCGTTTTTCGCCCCCCCTTGTTGGGTGTTGGTTGTGCTAGGGGGGAGCCACCTCCGGAATCGTTAGCACCCCCCCTACCAACCCTCACATTGTTGTCTGGGACGTATTTCAAATTTAACTAGTAGCGCAGCCTCCCTTCCTCCGTCCGGGTGACGCGCTTATTTCCGGGCGTTCTGTACCATTCTGTAGCCCCAGTACGCTTTTGGCCAATTCGTTGCGTGCCCCCGTTCTCCGCTGGAGGTGGTCCTACTTCCCTCGGAGGTCCTTTACTTGGATCGCCTTCACCTTTGAGCTTTTTTCGAGGCCTTTCCAGATCCGGTTTAGGGGAGCAGGTTTTCACGCTGTGTCGCGTATCTTTCGTGCCAACAGTCGCGGCTCTTCTCGGTTTTTTCCCCGCCCCCAATCCTCGCGCTGAGGCCACCCTCTTGTTCAGTAAGAGAGGTGTTCAGAGTCATGTGACCCGTCCTCTTCTCGGCTTCCCACCCCCTTTCTCCCATAGTCATGACTTCTCAGCCTCCAATCCCTTGTTCTACAGTTCTAGCATTGTGCTTTTTTTCTCATATTACTTCTCCCCCCGAAGTTCGGAGTCTACCCTCTTGAATTCTTAGTCACATTTTTTTCGCGTGGCCTCGGAATGGGCCCCAATCCCGTCCCGTAATCCCCCTTCTCCGCAGGTCCCCCCCCTTAACTTTTTAATTCGTCAAGGCTTCCCGCACTGAATTCTCCGCCTCGCCACCCCTCTCCTTGTTTCGTCCCTGACAACCTAGAATCAACTTTATGTTTTCGATCCTTTATTACAATGACTCGGCTTCTTGCCCGGTGGTCGACCCGCAGTGACTCTTATCTCTCTTTTCTCGTTTGTTCTTCCCTAGGCCCCCCCCAGTTTTTATTGCCTTGCGCCCCCACTCTGTTTTTTCACGGTCAATATCTAACGAATCAGATGGCGGAGCTTCGATCCTTAGTTCCCTCCTGAATTCCTGCCTCCCTGTATTCCTCTAGGCCTCCATGCGATTTCACCAGAAAAAGGGGGTCTTGTCCCCTGTCCACACCGTGCTGCGCTCGCCCAAAAGAACTCCATTTCACTTTTGCTATCACGTTACATTAGTGCGCCCCCCGAGCCCTTAATCTTTAGAATACACTTCCTCGATCGGTCCTATCTTTTCCACTCGCTTCTGTTATACATTTAGGGCCCTGTTTTACCAAGCTCAGTCCTTCTTACTGAATTTTATACTCGCTTCTGCCTTTGTTCCAGCACCGCCGCATTTTCGATCGTCCCTATCTTTGTCCGGATCGCGAGATTTTTTGAGGGGGTTCACCACGTTGGCGTTTTTATTGTATCCGTTCGTTTCCAGTTGTTGCGCACTCCAACTTTTTTATTTTTTCCCTTTTTTCTTTTTGAATGTTTTGCATTTGTTACCCAAAGGACCTTCCCTCCCCGCCTCCCAACATTCTCTCTACACCCGTCTTTTTCCTTCTCTGTTTTACGTTAAATTCCTTAGATAATTTGAAAGTTCCGCGTCTGCGACTCGAACTCCCTCCCCGAATTTGATGCCGAAAGAACGCCTTGAAGCGGCTCAATTGACATAACCTTTTGGATTCTAGTGGCGTCCTGGGGGGTGCTGAACTTTTACCTACCCGTCACATCACCTCGCCCAACCGATTAGTTTTCCCAGTCTCCCGGAAGGGACGAAGAGCCCTACTCTTTAGAGCTTTCTTTTAGGGACACGCCTTGCAACCAGTAAAAGGCTGGCTTGCTTTGGTTTGTGTCTCTTTTTGTTTGGTGCTCCTAGGCCACTCTCTGGGAACAACGAAGAGAACAGCCCCCATCTTAGAGGGTGTCTCCTTAGGTTTTCCCCCCCATAGACACCCCCCCCCCCTAGGATGTTGCACGTGATATGGGCTTTCTGATATTTAAGCCCCCCCTTTTATTAACCTCCCCGATATTTATCATAACCTTGCATTTAGCCGCCGGTGGACCGGTGCGCTGAACCATAAGCTCCCATTATGCCCCTGAGTTTTCCCTATAGACGCCATGTCTACAGTCCCCACGGAAACACCCCGGCTTTCTTTTTCAACGTCCCCTCTGATTGCGACGGGTGGGATTTCCACCCCAGTTTCACTCGACCCAGCCACCAGGCCGTGAGCGTATTTCCTTCGACTTTTTCACCACAACTCACTTGCTGTCGGTATGTGACTTCCTCGGTTTTTGCTCGATTCCGCAACGTATAAGAAGGAAAGTTGTTCTCTGGTGTTCCCTGTGCCTCTTCGCGTGTACCCTGCGACCTTTGCCCCGCATCCTGCCGGTCTTTACCGTTTAGTTTTTTTTTTTTGCGTACAACACTCTGCTTCCAAAATCGAAAGTGTGCATCCTCAACAGGGGAGTTCCACCATGATTCCTTTATGCAATGGACGAAAGCTTTCTTAACGGCGGAGATTAAGAATGTTCATAACAAAACGGGGCTGGAGCAGAGGCTTCTGCAGTAAACAAGTCCTACGCCTTTTGGAGGTTGTAGTTGACGAGATTCCCCCCCCCGGATGAAGCTTTTTGGCTGTTAGATTTTCACTGACCAACTCTCGTTGACGCTTTCCAAAGTTTAGGCTTTACCCAGTGATACCCCTCACCTTCTCCCACAATCGATGCTGCCAATCCGGCTCGTTTCATGACTGTCAACAAGCTCGTTCGCCCCCCTGGATTGTAAATGTCGTTTTTTGCCCTTTCCCTGTTATCTTTGTTCGCCCAGCCGATTGGATCTTTTAGAATCGAGCACCGATCCTCGCGACAAGTTCGAATTCCCTCTGGTCTGGACCTCGCGTGTTAGCATTACGTTCGGGGGTACAGCGCGAGGCCAGCGAGATCGCCATTGCAGTCTTGCTCCGCTGCCTGTTCCTTGCCCTCTCAAAAGATTATCTTGCCCCCGTTTCCCTTTTTCGTGGACTGCCATACGATTCTTGGTTTCATTGGAGAGGGATTTTTCTCGGTTCATGTGGACATTCTTCCCTTCTTCCCTGTGCACCAGGATTTAGCAAATTTCGCTGGGATCCCGCCGACGTACACCCTCCCCTTCACAACGCTCGCCCCCCTTGCGTCTTTTTTTCAAGGAGTCCTGCTTTTTTGGTTGCACTCGTTGTTCCCCCCCCCCATGGTCCCCATATGTTTTTTTCTGGTACTTTACAGCATGCCGAAAGCACCGGGTGGAATACCTTTCCGTCCATGACTTGCCGCTTTTCTAACCTGATTTTACCGTGCTTCCGCATAGGCTTGAGGGACAGATCTGTTGTCTGTCCGATTCGTTCGATTATTTCCCGCCCTTCCATATCACCCTTTTTCGGACTTTCTTAGCTACCACAATTTAGTCTTTTAGAGAGGTCTCCCTCTTTTTGGCGCTTTCCTTATCATGTTTTATCCCGTCGCTCGGCTCCCCTATTACCGTTGTTCTCTGGGTTTTTCATCGTCTCGGTTCTAAGGACCGCACTTTACGGGTTTCAGAGCGGAGACTCTAGAGCCGAGGGGGTTCCTTTTTGACAGCATCTCTGCTCTCTGTGTTTACGAGTCCCCCTTTGGTTGCATTTTTTTTCGGATATGTCCCGCCCTTCCCCCCTTCGCAGGTAGGTTGACCTGGGGCAGTTCTGAAACAACCTCCTTTTTCCGGTCAGTCTGGGGAGCTCCCGCGCGCCTTCTCGTGATCGTTTTTCTGTTGTCTTTTTTCGTTGCTGTGTTCCTCGTTCGCCTTTGCACCCTAGTCATGGGCTGGCCCTTAGCTTTTCAAATCCAAGAGTGTACACACCCGAATGGAAGATGACCATCATAGTTCAGATTGAACTTACCGGTCGGGCGAGTCCATCCCCGTTACAGATATCCTTTTCAGGTGGGTTTATAATTCCAGAACTCGCAGCATCTTGCGCATTTAGTCGGAGAGCATTGTCACGCGCTGCTTCCCCCCTTCCCGGCGGGTCTGGCTGAGGGCCCGAAGGCCTGGCGCCCGTTCCCTGATTTTGAATGAATTTGCTCTCACCCGTTTTGTCCCCCCCCCCGGTTTCTTTTCTCGCCCCCCCAGACCGGGAACCTCTATTGCCACTCCTAGTCCATACTCTGCGCCGGCCGGTTGGGCGGTTTGCTCAAATCCTCGTTTTGTGCATCGTTTTGGTTTTTTGCTTTTCTTCTTATCCCCTCTTTTTTTCATCACCACTTCTGCGAATCAAATTCCGGAGTCTGAATGGCCCCCCCCCAATGCTTCCTCTGTGTCGGATCGCTTTCGGCCCATCCAACCGTGCCTTTTGTTGACTTCCCAAACCATTCGCCTCCTACATTGGATGTGGAGCAGGGTTAACATCGCATTTATGTTCCCGTAAAGACTTTTTCCTTGGGAGTTTACAGGAGGCAGGAAACCTTTTCGATTTTTTGTTTGGGCGTTCGTCCAAATTCGTATGAAAGCCCGGCCTGTTCCCGTTCGCCCCAGAAGAATCGGCCCATTCACCAAACCGGACTGCTTCTGCCTCTAGTGCATCGGTTAATCCCCCGACCTTCACATTTTTTTTCGCGTGCTGTTTCCCGATTCCCAATACGGAACCCGCTCGGAGCTTCCAGTTTTTTCTATGAATGCCCGGTGTTGTCCTCCACCCCCGCACTCTGGTTTTTTTGCACTCTTTTCCCGTGGATAGGATTCACGTGCGTTCGTCTTTTACCTATTCCCTTCTTGTCCTCTTTTTCTCTGCGCTTGGCCGCTTTTTTCTCACGCGTGCTTCTTTTCCTGAACGACCTCGGCGAGTCATTCTAAGTAACCTCCTCCCTTATTCTCGCGAATATTCTTTGAGCCCGATGCAGAATCGTTTTGTTTGATTGAGGTTTTGCGCGGATTCCTCGCCCTTGTGGTCGATAGTGATTTTTTTGGTTAGCAACTCCCTGGATACGCTCACCCCCCTCCACTTTTTACAGGGGTGCTTCAGACCTTGTTCCCCTACCTCTAACTATTCTCTCTCACATTCCGAGACTTTCGTTTTTTCTGGTCCCGACCTTAGATTGCGTTTTTGGAGACTTCTCGTATTCTCACCCTCTCGGAACCAAGGCTCTGTCCTGATTGCCACCGCGTTGTTTTTTCTTTCGTTCCGTCATCGCTTCCGGTTTTCATAAGGCGCTCTCCTCGTTTTTTTCCGATCTTTATCGTCACGAACTTGCTTGAGGCCCTGTTCTCAAGACGGCTGTTCTGCGATCTGTTCCTTGGGGGGTCGCTTTGATTTCCGTGCAGCCTGACCCTCGGTCTAATCACTTCTGTTTCCCCCGATCTTCGTTCGGCGCCAGCTCCTTCTTCTGTCACGTTCCGGTTTGTAGCACTCCGTTGTCGTGAATAAGGTTTGCCTGCAACAGTAAGCCCTAATAGTAGTTTCCCCCTTTAGCCCTTCCCATCTAACAGTTTCTTATTGGTAGTACCGCTGGATAGCCATTCACTTGGCAATCTCTGAGCCGGGAATGGAACATTCATGGCGCTGTCCGTGTCTTTGTTCCTCTTGCTTCCGTGCCAGACACAAAAATGTTATGTCCCTGCTCAGCCCACCACTTTTGTCTTTAAATGAATTTCTCATGGATTTAAAGGATCGACCCGCAGTAATTCGTTTTCTTTCCTCTGAGTCTTGTTTTATTTTCTCTTTCGAGCTTTCCCTCTTCTCGTAGCTTGGTTAGATAGCCTTGTCGACCCCCCTTACTTTCCCCTGTGGAGGCTCTTCTTCTCAGGTCTTACATTTTTGTCTCTTTTCTTTTCCCAATACTACCGTTGTTGTTGTCTCCATCCCTGCTCTTTCCTCAAATTGCCTGTTATGATTCAATTCCCGGGCCAGCTTTTAAGTATCTATACCTCTAACCGCATTTCTAGATCTCTTTCCGCTCTAGTGCGGTAAACGCGACCTTTTTTCGCTTCCCGATGCCCCCTGGGCCCCCCGCCCTGCCCCACAGTCCACCCCAATTCTTCTCCCCCCTCCCCATTCAATCACTTTCAAGCCACGTGGTGCTGAGCATTGACACCGGCCTCTTGTAGCCGTGTTTTCCTTATATCTGGAACTTTCACCCTCTACCTCTGCTGTTCACGAAGCCTCTCCTGCTTCCTTTTCTCTGCCTCTTTTCCTGATGTATCTTCCACCTTCGACATTAACGGGATGCCCCCCCCACTAGCGCTTCTTCGGGTATTGTCGGATGCCTCTTTACGTGCGCCCCTTCAAGTTGTTCCACCGAAGATCTCGATACCCGCTCTGTTTCCTCTTCTTTTTTGCCCTGATCCAGCGTTGATTTGGGGGTTTACACTACTATCCCCAGTCGGTGGCACTACAGATCCGGACCCCCTCCTTTCCAGATCTTCCCCCGCCGCCCTCCCCGATCTTCGGATAGAACCCTCGCCCACGGTTGTTCCCAAGGTTTTCGTCAGCCCGTATTTATGCCCTTATTAAACGCAAGTGCCCCCGCTTTACAACGCCGGTTTGCACCAAGTTCGACATTTTTCGCATTTTTCGTGACTTTGCGACCACGCTCACACAACGCGCAAGCCAGTCGTCACAGGTCCTTGGTCTTGTATATCGTTTTGGCCCCATTATTCCCTCTCCCTTGTTTTTTATGATGGTGAGGTTGGGTGTTCGCGCGGTTTCCTTTATACCCCCCCTTCCCACCCCTCGGTCCCCTTAACTTTCCCCCCCACTAAATCTCTAGCGATGCTGCAGATCGGGCTTATTCCAATCTTTGATAGCAACCGTCACTGAATCCGCTATTTTCGATCTTGCCCGCTCCGCGTCTAAGACCGTTACTCCTGCCAAAGGCGCAGCCTTCTGAGATTCTTTTTAGTCTCCCCCATTCCACGTGACAAATTTCTCTCAACGTCCCTTCCTTTCGATTTGCCTCGCCTTGCAGCCCCATTTTGGTCTCCACCCAGGAGCATTCCGCCCGAAAGCCGTGTCGTTTGTGTTTTTTTTCCCACAATCAGCTTTCTTCCTGGTTTGGCATGCTCCAGTGTCGATGCGCTCTATGGTTCCAGATAATACTGACGTTGGTCCTTGTGGACGCTCGCTTCTTTTGCTTCCCCTGAGGACGCCCGCCGACACCTCTCGTGTCCCATCCGAAGTTTGAAACCCCCGAAAATCTAATGTCCGGCGACTGCCCCCCCTTGTTCGTTAGGAATAGTTGGAGTGCCCTATCACGTTTGCCTGCGTCCACAAGCCAGTTCGTTTCAGATGTGGCCCTTAGGCTTCCGAGAGGGGGTTGCAGACAATCCGATCACCCGCCCAAGGATTCTAGCCTTGTTGCCTCCTGGAGCAAAAATTGCCACGGTCTGCTGTGGTGTGGCTTTCCCGTGTAGGATCTCCAATTTTCTCCCTCACCCCCCTATTCCTCAATTCTTCTTCTATTGTCCTAGTTCAGTCCACCAACTTTGCCTCCTCGATGAGCATGACTGTGACCGGCGTTCAGCTAGAAGTCTTGCTCTCCCCGATTGTGCCGCGCGTCTGTTTGCTCCCTCCCGGTCTTTCCATATTTAATATCTGATTCAGGTTTCAACGGAACTTTGGTTCCTTAGTATTAATCTTCTTTTAATCAAGACGTCCTATCATCCCAGCATCCCTTTTTGATAGCCTTTTACTGAGCCCCGCTGCCCTCTGTCCCTTAGAGAGACTATCTTTGGTCTTTAGCGATTGGTACAGGACTGGACAGGTCTTATTTTAGCCTTCGCTTTGCTTTCGCGGACGGGCGTTGGTGTTGTTGGCGGACCGATTCCTTTGCCCCCACCCGAACGATGTGAAGCCTCTCACCTAATCCAACCTGACCCACCAGCTGTTCCATTCGGACCTGATAGTGTTTTTTGTACTCCATGTGAGGACATAACCATCCGATGACTTTTGAACTTCACATACCTGGACTCCTGAAATACCCCGTTCTCGCCCATCGCTTTCGTCTCCCTCTATCGGTCCGCCCTGGCCCAGGATCTTTAGGCTATAGAGCGCTTGGCCCTTATGCTTGCTGATGCCTTTAGTCCGCCCCGCTAGAACCACCGGTGAGGACGTTCGTGCGAGTTTCTTTTAACACCGCCTCATTTGTGC
>Ga0179593_1309023_pt1 | contig 10428 bp, 8 predicted proteins | sample CZODoug2_1_08_16_FD_185931 | JGI IMG/M metagenome (GOLD analysis project Ga0179593, IMG submission 185931) | Vadose zone soil fungal communities from Angelo Coast Range Reserve, California, USA - CZODoug2_1_08_16fungal (PacBio error correction) | ecosystem: Environmental > Terrestrial > Soil >... | reverse complement strand
CCCCCCCCTTGCCGGCGTCTCTCTGTTCTCTTTTTTTTTGAGGATTATACCTCCCCCCCTCGCGGCATTTCTTCTGATTCAGCTTCCTCTGTGCGCTTTTATGTCGTCCCTAGGCGAAAGGCCTCCCTATGTTTCACTCTTTTCGAAAGGGCTTGGTTGCTGGGTTTTGTTCGGACGTTTCTCCAAGACCCCTTCTAGCTCGGAGTTCTGTGAGGACGATATACTCTCCCCACCCCCACGCGGGTCGTCTGGGACCGTTTTTTCTCCCTCAACTTTTTTGACACCTCCGAACCGGCTCCCCCCACACTCGTCTTTGTTTTTTTGCTCAATTAGGTTTTCAAGTCATTCTAGCCTCTTTTCTCTTTCTTTGGGTAGCCCTTTCCTTGATCCTCGACCGGTATACTTCTGTTTAGACTCCACAACCGAGATCGCCCCCCGTCGCAATATTGGGCCGGAAACCCCTCGGTTCTACTTCCCCCCCTAGACTCCTTTTCTTCTTTTTTTCCCTCTTCTCCCCGAAGACGCTGGGGTCTATTCTCCCCCTCCCCTTTGTTCCTATTCCCCTTTTGAACTCACTCTACGGGGATGAGTCTTTTCTCCCCTCTCTGGGTTGAGCCACTGCGTCACGCCGTGGCCCACTCCCCCTCTCGTCTCTCCCGCGACACCCCTGCTTCCCGCCGCGCGGAGTCAGGTCTTTTGCGCACGACGGCGGCCAGACGTGGTCTTTTGTGCCCCCGGACGTCCTTACATATTAATTTTTCCGCCTTTGTCCATCGGACCCCCCCAAAGACCCGACACTTTTTTTCCCTGGACGACTACGCTCGACGATGGGTTTATTTTTCTTTCCCCCCCCTTCTTTGTTGCTTCATTTCCCGCCCTCCCCCCCTTCCCCTCCTCCCCGTTAATTTTAAATTCTTAAACCACTACCGTACCTGATGGTGGGCTTACATTTCTACCGCCTGTGTTTATGTCGACGTTTCTTTCTCACCGCCGTTCCCTTTTTTTTTCAATTCCCCCCTCCCCGCGGGACCCGTTTCTGCGAAGCTAGGCTCGGGAAGATGGTCGTATCGTCGGCCCTCTGGACACGCCAGGCCACCTTCTTCGCCGGTAAGTTGGTTTGGCTGAAGGAATTAAAGCAGGACATGGTCGTTCCCCTGAAGGCTCCACTTCTCCGGCAGCTATTACTTGATCCCCCAGTGCTTTCTTTCGCCTTCTCATGGTGAAAAAGTTGTCATCCCAATTTTCAACTTGAGCTTTCTTTACTACCCTCTATTCGGTAGCGCCGTGAAATGACTTTTAGCCTTTGCCTGAGACTATGCTCTCCTCCTCGGATAGTACCTTCGGCCTCCCATCGGTAGTATGATGATACTTTCAGTTTTTCCTCCCCGCACCCTGCTGTTCTTTTTTTGATTGGCTTGCAAAGCCAACGAAGTTTTTGACCTCGCTGTGGATATGAGTTGGCCCCGCCGTGTTCCCCACTAAAGTCTTTTCTGACTGGCCTTAAAATTTCCACGCAGCATGGCGACGGTCTTTTTTCATGTTTGTAATCGGACGTCCTGTGCGGCTTGTCATGAGCTCATTGCATCGTTTTGATTCCTCTTGCGCTGCGGTGATTGTTGTACTCCCTATTTACTTTCCTCGTTTTTTTTGCTCCTCTCTTTCTTTTATCGCCTATGTTTCGAGAGATTGCGCCCAACGGATTTCACCGGTTCCCTCTTCGTCGTTCCCCCTCCCCGCCCGCTTTCGGATAACCGCGATCTGTCCCCCTTCTTCTTTTCCTCCCCTGAAAGTCGAGGTAGACATTGAGGCCCCGGCGGTGTTTTCGACAGTTCGACTGCATCGTCGTCGCCCCATGAAGGACGGGTATTTTCTGCTATCAAGGTAAGGTCCTTTTTGTCCTTGAAGATGCTTACTTCCCTAAGGACACTGGGACAATGTACTCGTGGGTTTCCTTTTCATTACCGAGCTCCGGGTTTGCTCGTGTTTAACTTTGCCCCAAGCGCACCGACGACGAGGTCGAGGTTGTTCCTTTATCGCTCGTCATGCTTTTTTTTGGCCTTCCAATAGCCTCGACAGTATTCCTCATTTCTAATGACCTCCTTTAGTATCTTGTCGCTTTTCATTCTGCCTCATTAACCTCCTCTTCAGCCTGCGTGTTATTCCACGAGCCCATTTCGTGCGAGGTCCGTTTTGAGCTCATTTTAGTTCCCCCCATTGTTTGATTCCTGAAAACCTTAAAGGTCTCCCTCAGATTTCTAGGGTCGAATTTTGAAGGCCTTTGAGTTTTTTCCGACGATAGAACTTCTTCACCTGACTCCTCGATTCGTTTTCACCTGTCCGCGGTGTTGAGCTTTCGAAAATGGTCCGTGTCTTTAGTGGGTTTCCATACTCTTTCTTTTCTCACACCCATTAAGGTCGGAGAGTTTCCCGGTCCCTCTGATTGACCTGGGTTCTGACTATATTGTGTAGGATTCCTAGTTTTGCGAATTCCCACTCTCTCCCTCAAGGATTTGTTCTGGATCCGCCTAAAGCCCCCTTCGTCCTTTATAACTCCCGTCAGTTTGAATCTCTTGTCGTGGGCTTTGCCTCGATTTACTGGGGTGTGCTGGTAGGTTTCCCCCGTTCAAAAAACTGGGCTGTTTCCGAGGTGCAGGATCCGTATGGCCCCCGTGCTTCGAATCTTTACTCTTCTTTTCTTTCGTCGTTCTCGCTTTGCGGGTCGTTAGCGACTCTTCATTTTTTTCTGGCCGGCGGGCGTTCTAGAACCTTTTACGCAGTAGACAGGCGGACTCACCCTTCTCGTTTCTTTTCCCTTTGCCGCAATGGGCGTCACGGGTTTTGACTGGAAGTATGTCGTTTCACCCCCAGAGTTCTGTATCAAGGGGCAGATTGATGACGGTCTTTGGGGAGGTCCTCGAGCCTTCTGTTCTCTTGACCGCATTCTCGGTTGGGTCTCCTTGTTGGTAGTCGGAGCCGCGTAGACCTTTGCCTTCCGGACAGCTGGTCTACTTCGCAAGACGAGTAAGACTTATAGTTTGCAGAACATTGAAAATTCATCAGAGGTTGGCCCTACGGTCATTGCCCCGTTTTCTTGGGGTCAGTTTTTCCTTTCTGAGATCTCCCGGTATCCAGATTTGGGTTTACAATCTGTAGAGTTAGTCTCCCTCACTCCGTTTCCAGGGTCTTCGTTATCTCCGTCACCCCCCTTCTTCCATAACCCCCTATTCCCCCCTGGGTTCGAATCTTGATCAACCGTTTTGCAATGTATCTTCGCTAGGTACGCTTATCGCCCCCTTTCAATATTCGAATGATATTTATGGCGCCCCTTTTTTTTAAGTTACCCTTCCTTTTTCGAATTTCCCCGCTTCTCATATGCATCCCCCTTCCCCCCCCCAACTTCTGACCGATCGCCTGCAAGGAAGCCCTCTTTTTCATCTCCTTTTTTGTTTTTTTTGAGAGAGTTAGTGCTCCTTTTGGGGTGAGCCCTTCTTCTCATGCATACGGTAACGCCCTGCTTTCTTCGCCATGTTTCCTTGTTTTTTATTCTTTTTCCAGGGTTTGCGTTACCTATGGCCTAACTCTAAATATGTGTGCCAACGTCCGCCCTTTCCACAGATGTGGTGCTGTGCGGGCTAGGTTTGTCTCATTTTGATCACAGTAACGTATAGTTGGATTTTTTCGGTTTCTCATACGTTCTGTGATCACCCCCGTCTTTTGAGGGCCGTTTGATGCTATACTAACTTCCCCCTCCGTAACCGGAATGAAATTCCCTTCCTCCTCGTTTTGTCCGCGAAAGAGGGTCCCCCAATTCTTCCTCCGCTGTCCGTCCTCCCTCGCTTTCTGGTTCCCGCCTGTCCTTTAATTTTTATACGGCGGAGCCTAGAATCCCCCAAAATTCTGCAATAAGCCTTTTTTTATAGTAATTTCCCAAAAAGATGATGCCGTAACATCTATTTTCATACAACTCGGTTGCCTGTTCTAAAGGCCCTCCAGCTTTCGGCTCACAAGGTGCCCCATAAGGATGTAAAATCTCAGCCAGTTTTCCCCGTGCCCCCCGAACCGCGAAACCGAACCCCGCCCCCCCACTTCTTTCCGACCCCCCCCCCCCCCCCCCACGCGCCCCGCACCCCCCTCCCGCCGAAGCCCCCCCCCTCCCCCCCGCCCCCCCCCCGAGCTTCGCCCCGCCGTCCCCCCCCCCCCCCCCCCCCCCCCCCCCAGCCCGCCCCCCGCCCACCCACGACCCCCCACACCCGCCCCCCACTTTTTTCCACAATAATAGTAGATCCCACGGTTTCCCCGCAGCGGGAGCCCATTTGCTTAATGCGCCTTCCGACCCTGCGGCCATCTTGCTCACCCCTGGACGCCGGTCTAGTTTCATGCCTCCTTTCTTTTGAACCATAAACTCCTGGTCTATTCGATTTTTCACCCAAACTGCTTTATTCCCGCGGAAGCCGCCTCTCTTTTCCTTTGGTGGGATCTCCTCCAAGGACGATGAAGCTCGAAATACTCCCTTGGTTGTGTTCCGAAGTCACAAATTCCTAACCTTCACCCGGATTTTGGGCCTTACCTGTTACTCCCCATCTTGAATGTTGTTTCTTCGACCCCTTTTCTTTCTTTTCGCTGGACTACCGGTATGTTTCGCTACCGCTGGAGGTCTGGTATCCTGCTTTGTAGAATTGGAGAATGTGTTGCCAGTGGGAATTCCTTCCCATCCCCTTCCGAAGGTTTTCCTGTGCCCGCCCTGCCTTTGAAAATGTCTTGATCTTCCACACTTCGCCGAGAAGCTCTACCTCCTTCATACCACCGACTATGATCGAGTCCGATCTTCTTTCCTCCCCCCCCAACGTTGTAACATTCGGAGACCCCGTTTCTCGTGGCCAATGTGCTCTGTCTCTGCCTGGACCGCGCCTACCGGCGTTTTCACTGTATTCTGCATTTTTCCCCCTCGCCTCTTTTTCTGCTTTTGGTACGGACAGTGACCCGATGGCACCCGGCTTCTCTTACTTAGCCCTCCACGATTTCCCCTTTTGCTTGATCCTTCTTTCCTGCTTACCCCGGCTTCACCCCACCCACTGTTGTATGCGGGCTCCCATTCCCCGATTCGGCCCGTTTTTCATGCGATCGACCGCTTTTTTTCTGCTTCCTCGACCCCGGGAGGCTCTTTTCCTTCTTCATCCGATGTTGGATTTTTCTGTCGTTGTGGAGGTAACCCTACCCCCTTTGACTACGTTTTGCGTATTTTTTCCTTTACCCTCCCTTCGTTCGTGAGAGAGATTCTTCCCTTCTTCACCGGGAAATGCGAAGTGTCACCTCTACCGACTAGTTTGGGTGCCTTCTTCACATTATTTTTTTCAAGCTTCCAAGAGCTCCCCCTTGCCGTTTGAGTAGCTTGAGCAAGGCGGATTTTTCCTCAACGCCTCGTTCCTCGCCATCCTCTTTATTTCTTTCCCTCAGGTTTCCTGGTCGTTTTTCCTCTGCGGCCCGAATGGCTTCTTTTCAATATACTTGGCTGCCGACAATCGCCCTAGTACCCATCGGTCCTAATTGGCCTATTCCGAATTTTAGTCGGATTTCCCTCGGGTTAGTGCTCGACTCCTGTTTCCTCCTGTCCTTCATTGTGAGCATTTTCTTTTTGGTTTCATCTCGCCCCTGGTCCAACGTTCCCCTTACTCCGCTATCTTGAGTGGTATACTGTTGGACTCCCCCCCATTCTCCCGATCGACGTCCGCAGAGCGTATGTTATCCCTTCTTGCTTCCCTCCCTTTCGGCGCCGGGGTTATCCCCCCTGCTTTCCTTCATTGTCACTTTGTCGAAACGCCTTCCCTTTTTGCGCCCCGCTACTCTTCCTTCTCGGTTCGTATTGTTGCATTCCTGGAGTTCAGCTGTGCTCGGTCTCTCTTCTTCCTTGACCTCGCTTGCAGACCCCCTGGCGCGCGAACATTTCCTTCTTTTGCTTGGCTTACCTCCCCTAGCGTCTTATAAAAACCCTTAATTCCCTTACGTCCATGCAGACCACGTTTCGTACATTTTCGTAGGTCGCTCCCAAAAGGTGTGTTTTTCGAGCCTTCTTCCCCCCATGCTCGACGACCGGATGGGTTCACCTCCGCACCCCCCCCATCGTCATGAGTTGAGTTCTGCTGCGCATTTTCACGATTTCGGGTTTTTTCTGTGAATCAGATGAACCCCCATTTTTTTATTTTGGGCACATCTTCCTTCCCCCTGGGCGTATCCGGTTTAGCAACGTTATCCCTTCCCGCCGGTCGGTGATATGAAGCCCTTTCTTCCGCGGATTGTTGCGGGCGCGGTTATCCTCCTTCTGGTTTGTGTCCGTGGGGGGAAGTTCCGTTTTGCTGTACGCCCCCCCTACCCGATCTTAGAATTTTTTAAGTATCTTGCTGTCCGGTGAATTCCCTTTCCCCTGGTCCGGCCTGTATGGTCCCCAGCGTCTGTGCGTGTTCGGGGCCCCTCTGTGTGTTATTGTAACCAGCGTTCTTCCTTTTTTCGACTCGTTGTTTCCTGTTCTGTAGATGCAGATTCTTTTTGCATCGCTTTTTTCGTCTTTCGCTCCCTTCGAGGATGCAAGGGAACTCTTGCGTTACCTTGCGCAAGTTTTTTGGATGCCATTACGTTCTCCTGGCCCTCGTTGTGGCCCCCTTACCGGTCCCTTTTTTCTCTGTTTGTCATGTTCGGGTTCTTTTTCGTATCAAAATGGTCCCCCCTTCTACTTTTTGCCCCCTTTTCCGTCGATTCTTTTTCTTTTCCTCACCCTCTTCGATGCCTTCCCTTCCTTTTTCGTCTTCAACCACCCTTCGCCCTCCAAGTCTGTCTTTTTTCTTCTGACTTCGGTCAGCCATAAGTATCCTTTTTTCATAGGGACGCCCTGTTTCACACATTTAGATATGATACTTTCACTCCTCAGGTTTTTTTCATCCGTCTTGCTCGACATCGCATGACCGTCTGAGCGGGACAGGGCCCCCTCTCTCTTGCTCGTTGTTGTGGTTGAGAGATGTTTCCTTGGGCCGTTCTTTTGGTGGCTCTGTCTATTCTTCGGGATCCCTTATTCCGCTTCATCTAGCCTGATATCTCAGTTTTTTTATATAGGTGCGAGTCCGTGTGTTGCACCTTTTTTTACTGCCGTATATCTACTGCTAACTATATCCCTAACTGGATAAATAGAATGATTTTGTGTTTCGTCGGGCTAGGTGTTTTTCGTTACTTATACGTATACGACGGTCTTTTGTTCGATCTAATCTCTTTTCCCCAACCACTTTTTCTTCGACCGTTTGAGACTATTTTTCTCCCACCACATAATCTTGAATGAAAGACTTTCCCTTGTCCGGAGTCATAATTGATATTTCCCCTTCCTGACATGTTCCATCGATTGACGGTGTTTTCCTCCCTCTTGTAGCACCGGGTTGTACCTCCCCAGGTTACGGCTGCCTCCACCACATATTGCCACGCTCCTTTCATTCTTCCATTGGCCTTGCCCCCCTGAGCCTAACTCCCCATCCTCCCCTTTTTCAATCCACCCTGGGGGGCCAATATGACGACGGAAGTTGGTGTCACCTTGCCATATCCACGTACCGTTGTCGCAATTGACTTCAGGATTTGCCTGGTTTTCCCTCCTTCTCACGTAAGACTATGATTTTTTGTTTCTTTTCTACGAGTTCCCGTAGCACAATTCCCCTCGCCTCTCACCGCACTTCCCGCCGCTTGTTTCGTTTTCCCTCTTCCCCTTCCCGTCCTTCTTAACGAGCAAGCCTGCCGCTGAAATATGTTGGCGGTTTCCCAAGAAATTTGCTTGGTTTGCCTATCGTGCCATTCCCCAAACACCCCCCCCGCTATGTCCTTCCTCGTCCCCCTATTACTCTTAGGGTTATTTGATATTCAGGTCCCTTCTGCGCGCTGCTTCTCGCACTCTTCAAGCCCAAACCCGTTGGTTTCGTCCATTAGTCTTTCCGCCATTTTGGCGTATTTTCCCTGTTTTTACTCACTCCTCCCATGGTTGTTTATTCCTCCTTTTTAGCCCCCGCCGCTACCCTCTTTCGCTCTTCCCCTTGTTGTCTTTTTTCTGAGCGGTTCCGGGACGCTTTTATCTCCCCCTAGCCCCAGTGGAACTCGGGCCCTTCCAACGGTGCCCGGCGTCTTAATTCTTTTAGAGCGGTAAACCTGGTGCATCTCCACTGCGGAGCTTCGACCCTTGTTTTCCTTTACTTTTGCTTCCGTAGATATGGTGTCCCGTCGTAAGAACTTAAAACCTGCTCCAATTAACTATCTCGGCGGTAGTCTCCTTTTGACAAGTTGCTATGCTGTCGATGCTCCTGGATTCTTCTCTGTCACGGTTCCAATAGACACTTCGGTTTAAGTGGCCTCTGCCCCGATGGCACTTTCAGTTTTAAAGCAACTTTCCCCTTTGCAACGCGTGTCTCGTGTGGGCTTAGTCCTCTTAAAACAACCCCCATCCACTTCAGTGGGCTCCCCCTTTAACCTGCGACGTGTCTCTTTTTCGTTTTGCAGGCTAATTTTCCCCCCTCAGTTTTTTCTATCTGTTCTGTGCGGCTTCTTTGTCCTGTCTCTCTTTTCTGCCGCCTGCGCTCGGTTGCTTGGCGGTTCCTTCCGAATCCTTCGGTTTGACCTCCTTGCGCAGCTCCCCCCGTTTCTCCTCCTTTGTTGTTGAGTCGCTCTTTTATATCTCACGGATTTTCCCCTTTATTCCTTTCTTTCGTTGTACCTCCCCACTCAAGCGAAGGAGGCCCTTTGGATTTTTCCCACCCAACAATCATTGACAATCGCCTCCCTCTTAGACAGTGCGAACCTTCTGGTCCTCTCCGATGCGAATTTAGTTTGACGGTATGGTTAGGCTCTCATTCAAGAAGGTCCTGTAGTTGGTGAAGCCGGCTCACGTCTTCCCCTCCCCAGCCGAGTTCCCCCGTGTATCTCGTGCGTGCCTCCCCCTCCAAAACTCTTTACCCCTTTGTTCATCGTGGTCGGACTTTCTCCCCCCAGATCCCCGTACTACGCTTCGGGGCAGGGACAGTCCTCTTCTCAGGCGACAGGCGCTTATGAGAATACGACACTTTTTCGCTTTGTCCACGGAGCTAACTCGCTATTTTCAAGTGTCTCCTGTTGACTTCCATGTTGATGACCCCATATTTCGCGCATAATGCGTGTTCTTCCGAGCATGGATTTTCCTCGACGTTTTGTCCTTTGTGAGTTCCTCCCTTCCTTCAGCAAATTGTTACCCCCCTTAAACTCCTTCAGGATCCGCTTCCCTGTTTTTTTTGGTCGAAGTCTATTCATTTGAGTTTCGCTTTGTTCTCCGATTTTCCTTCCTTCCCGGTCGCTTCGAGCCCTTACCCTTTAGGTTTTGGAGCAGACATTTTTTTTTCGCGTGCTAACATTCCAGGTCTGCTCTCAACCACACCCCGTCTTTTTCGGAGAGTGGAGTCAGGGTTCCGCGCCTCTTAAATGTTTTACCCTTGACGTTCTTTTCCCCACACCGTGTGGATAGATTTCGAATGTCTTCAATGCTCCCGGTGGGGTCTCCTCTTCAGAACCTCCTTTTCCTCGGTAAGCTCGTTCCGGCTGTTTTTTATTTTCCGTGTTTCTCTCTTTCCTTGATATTCAAGTTGTTGCTGGTACGTGGTGAAAAACACTTCCCATATTGGTCAGGAGTAAGTCGTTTTTCTCACTTTCTTCCACGTCTTGGCCGCTTTTTTTTCTGTGAGACTGGCCCACTTGGCTCCTCGTGGTTCGCTGTATTCGTTCGAGTTTGTTTCGACAGGGGCCGGCTTTTTTTACTCCCTGTTACTACCCCACCCGCAGACTTCTGAAAGGTACTTCTTCTCTAGTGCTCCGTGACCTTCAAACAGGGTAGTTGACGGAAGTATGGGCACTTACCCTTCTGTCGTGGAGATAAGGGGCACTAGTCTTCGTGGGAAGTAGAGCTCCCTTTTTCCCGGAATGTAGATCTTGCCCGCCCTTTTTGGCGATAGAGGTTTTGTTTCGAGGCCCTCCTTCTCTCTTTCAAGGACAAGTCCGCTGGCTCCCTCGCAAGCGAGTAAGACCTGTCCTTCCCTGGATTCTTGTGAAAACTTTTGACCCCCTTCACTCTCTTTCCCTCATGACCTTCGTTTTCCAAAACCTTTTTTTTTTTTTCCCACGTTTGGTGCGGTGGGCGTCCGGGAGGACGCTCAGTCTCCCTTAGTCCAGTACCGTGTGTTGGAAAGACCTATGTCCTCCCCTCTCCGTCTGCTACGGTCTTTCCGTCTCTCCCGTCCCGAAACACAAATTGTCCTTCCGTTAGCGCACAATCGTATCCCTTCCTCTTTCGCCCTTTCCGCCCCTGTGCCAAACACTCTCTTTCTGATGACCTGCGTCAAGCCGCGGGGGTCTGCTTTCGCCTCTTACCAATATCCCTACCGGCCG
>Ga0179593_1604335_pt1 | contig 10429 bp, 9 predicted proteins | sample CZODoug2_1_08_16_FD_185931 | JGI IMG/M metagenome (GOLD analysis project Ga0179593, IMG submission 185931) | Vadose zone soil fungal communities from Angelo Coast Range Reserve, California, USA - CZODoug2_1_08_16fungal (PacBio error correction) | ecosystem: Environmental > Terrestrial > Soil >... | reverse complement strand
GGATTGCGCGACTTTTTAGCTGGTTTCCTCCGGCAAAGTACGGCTCGCACCCGCTTCGAGGCCCTTCTTGTTGATCCCCATATATATGCGTAAAGGAAACGTTTTCTCCCTTCTGGTTTTTTTCCTTTCCGCGATCCGAACCCCGGTGCCGGACTTTCGTTACTTTTCCTCCCTTTTCCCAAGGTGGACCAGTCGGGCTTGGATCCCCTCGACTTCGATTGAAAATCCCTAGCGCTAATCCCCCCCCCTCCTTAGAGGCCCCAAAGCTCAGCCGTGCCAATGCCCCACTTTTTACTCTTTTTTGAGTCCCACGTCCGCTTCTTCCCTATTCTTTCCTAATGTTCCGATTCCCCCGACATGTTGGCTTAGAATCACATGTTTGGTTGGGGTGTGTGGGTGCTTCGTGGTTGGTTCGGCGTCAGTCTTCCGATGCGGGGCGCGCGATGGTTCGCGGACGCTAGTTCCATTTTTCCCCAGAACCGCGGATGCATTTCGCCTTCTTAGTAAATCATGAGGGCTTTCGACTCCTGATGCAAACTTTTTCTGCTCCCCCACGTCACGCTTCCGTCTTGCTTCAAATTTTGGTTTCCATTTCGACCCGGTTTTCAGATGTCCCCAGGTGATATTCATGAAGTGTCCTCCTTTTTTTTGTCTCCGTCCTTTTCATGCGCTGCCAACAGACTTTTTCTGTGAATTTGTCGTGGCTTTTGCCCCGATAGCGAAATACTCTTAGCCTTCTCCCCTCCCCATCTTGGGGACGTGGGGGACGTAGTTTTTTTCCTTAGAAAAGGGGAGGCAGGGGATCTGGTGGTTGTCGGGTGGTGGTACCCCAGTGTAGCCCCTAGAGCAAGAAGCAGCGTATTAGCCCCAGGACGTATGTAAATCAATGAATGCACCTCCCTTTCTTTTGAAAGAACGGTGTATAACACCTGCCCATTTTATTCTTTTTCCTTTGCCCAGCTGAACCCTTCGGAAGCTACTTTACTTAGAATTGATATCAGAGCAATTAAGATCTACCTTTGTTTTCTGCTCCATAGAGAGATAGAGGAGTCTTAGGTGAAAACCAGTTTCTCGCCTATGTATTTCAGTTCTCTACGTTAAGTGCCCAAGGACGCCGACAGCTAGGCACTGTAGAAGTGTTGTTCCCCCTCGACTTTGACAAGTATGATAGACCCCCCTCCTAGATTCCAGCGCGGTTGGCCTTAGCAGGCGTGTCCGAGATATGGAGATCTGCAGTCCCCGAAACCGCGAAGAAGATCCCCCTTTTTGACGTCCCCCCCCCCAAGGATTCCTCTTTGTCCTTGCTGATAGACACTTTTGTCGCCTTGACCGCTCCTTTTTTTCCATTTTATCCCTAGAGCAGGCAGGAGGCGGACTTTTTTTTTTTGTAGATCCGCCGCGTCAGTAACGGAGTGCGAGACCCCAACAGTGGTGCAGCCTTCCTTTACTCCTTTCACAAACTGCCTCCCCCCATACAAGAGAAACACGCGGACCCCCCCTTTTCCTGTCGGCCGAGCGGTCGTCTTTTTCACTCTGATGCCCTCCAACCCCCCATAAGCCCGGGTAGCAGTCCAGTGCCCGCTCCTGTTGAGGTATCTCCCACATGATTTCCATTTCACTGCCCCAACCATACTATGGGTTCAGCTTCCGAAGTATCGAACCACGTCCTTTTATCCCTCCCCTCCCCCGTAAGGAGAGGCGTGCTTGTTTTGTAATGATAGGCGGCTGAAATACCCTAGATTACGGTTTTTTTTCTTTGTTTCTCGGGACACAACATCTAAAATGGAGTCCGGTCCCCCCCCAGAAAGCTTGCCTCTCTTCCTCCCGGCGAGGGCGCTTAACGCGCTGCGTCTCGGTATCCCGAGATGGCCTTCCCTAAACATCATGGCCAAGTCCCGCTCGAATTAAAACGAGCAAGGAGTCGCGAGTTTCTGTTACCAAGAACAAGATTCTTCTGACTCAGAGAAAGCAGCAGACCGCTTCCGCGGATATCGTTAAGAGGCTCTGACTTCCCGAGATTAACTAGTTTCGGAAGCCAAGCCGAGCGGCGCTAGCCCCGAGCTCCCTTTTCCTTTGAGCTCTGGGGAGACGCTTTTAGTTTTTTTCGTTCCCTCGGAAGTGGCTTCGCTTCCACGCCCTTTTAACGAAAGCCCCCCCCCCCCCCCAGCGGTACTCGGAAATAACCGACCCGATCTTCCCCTTGTGCCCTTGCTCGTTTGGGGCTGTTCCCCCCTCCGCGATGGCGCACTTTTTTTCCTTACCGTTTCTAGTTGCGTGGTCCTTAGGCCCGGATGATGCAACTTCGGTCTCTGAAAGGGTCCTTCCGCGATGAATCTAACGACTTCCGCGTTCTTTCCCACGCTGATAGTTGATGCTCCGCGCCTCTTAACCCCCTCCTCCTTCTCTTTTGCGGTTGAGGACAGTTTGCAGTTGCCTCCCCGCGTCCCCCACACCTCTTGTAGCTCCCTCGCCTTGTCTTTGCGGTTTCTTTTCTTTTCTTTCCTGACGGAGCCTGGTGGCGACTACAGCCTGAGGCCCTTTATTGCCCTCCTTTTTCTGAAAGTAGGGGCTACGTTTTCTTCGCCCCCCTCGATTAGACCCCGGAGAATGAGCTGTCTCCCCCCCCCGTTCTTTTCTCCCCCCTCTAGGCGCAGTGATGGTCCTTTTTTTTCTCTTCTATTGCCGCCCGATACGATCTTATCTATTCCTCCTTCCGAGACTTAGGCACTTTCTTGATGTCCCACTATGTCCCTCAGCCAGCCGATTCCGATTTCCTCCTCTATGCTCCCATCCCCTCACGCTCTCCGATGTTCAGCTCCTTCTTATTTTTCTTCCTCTTTCCTACTTCGGGCGGCTTGTCCCGCTGCAAAAATGCGTCTTGACTTGTCGTGGCATCAGCATGTCCTTTGTGCTCTGTTCTATCTCGGCTGGCTGGCGCAGCTAGTTGAGCGCAATGCCTCCCGTCACCTTCTTCGATCTCTGGGCCAGGTGCCCCTTCCCTTTTAGCTCTTCAGAAGGTGGAGCGCTGCTCCCCCCTAGTTTACTACGACTGCTAGGCTGAACGGTTACGCCGGGCTTTCGACTTCTCCCCCTCTTCTTCTTCTCGGAAATCGAACCTGCCACCTGCCGCGACTCGCTCACAGATTGGGCCGATTTGCAATATACTCGACTCTTTGATCCCCTGCAGAGGCCCGTTTCGAGGATCTATTCCCTTTTGACCAGTGGATAGCATAAGCGTGGCCGGGCCCTTTATGGTCGCGTCGTCTGCCCCTTTAGAACCTCCTCTTAGGCATGAGCCCATATTCCTGCCCCCGCCTCTTGTTACCTTGGACACTTAAAGGTAGTTCCCGCACCCCTCCTCTCAACGAGGCGCCGCGCGATCCTTTTGGTCACAAAAAGATCCCCGATGCCGGCCGCTCTCGGCGGTATTTCCTCTGATCTTTTGATGCGGCCTTATTTTTCCGCTCGGCCCTCACCGCGAATGCCGTTTAGGAGTTTTTAGTGCAGGCAAGCCTGCCGCCGCCTTAACGAACCGAATGGCCCACTGGACCCACTTTTTCCCTACGCCGTCACACCTCCCATGCTTACGCCCCGCTTATACCAGCCTACTGTTATTCGCAGACGATGAACACTCCCACACCCCCCCCAAACGAATGTGTCCAGACTTGACTTTCTACACTCCTTTCACTTCAGCCAATAATTGCGATTCTCGGCCATTCTCCGGGAAAACTTGAAGGTGTGCTTTTTTTCCCCCAAATAAGAACATAAATTAGGTGCGCGCGCGGAAGAAGGTTTTCGCTAGCTTTATACTTCTCCGGCTGCGTCTCGCTCTTCGTCCTCGCAGTAGCAGAAACGTTCTTCAATAAAGCTCCCAACACCTCGGACATCCTCTTTTGCACTCCCATATATCGCGCCCGCCCACGACGTTTTAGTTCACTAGGACAATTGAGGCCCCTGGAAAACTTCCGTTTCGTAGGCGAGGTGGTCACCCATTAGCCCCGAACAAAACCCCTCACGCGTGAGACTGGTCCTAGCCCTTCTTTTTCTGGACCAGTAGTCGGTCCCGAAGGATTCCGTGAGACATTCTTCACGGTGACTCTGACGTACCCTTGCAGGTAGAATGGATGGGAATTTGCCTGTGTACATGCCCCCATTTTTTTCCGGCGACCTCTCCGCCTTTCTTTGACTGACCGCGATCGAAGTCTTGCTCACTTTCTGATAAGAGTGGCCAGGCATATTCTTTAGCATGCCGAGACTCCTTTCACGGTAGGTAAGTGGTAGGTCCGAAAGCACTGGTACCTTTCGGACTTCCGGGCCTTGGTGTTCTGATGTTTAACGTTGCAGGCTGACGGCTAGCTGTTTGAAGCCCACCTTGCCGGATGTAAATAGGACTCAAAGGCTCTAACTACCCTTTTCAATTTTTTGCGTTTTTCCTTCCTGACTTCTTTTCGTGGACGCTGACCCTCCACTGCGGTAAGGAATGACTTTGCCTAACTCTCGGCTGAGCAGGGTTTTCTTGGTCCTGGTTTTGCTGTCTGTTTTTTTTTTTCTCCCTGGTTTTTTTGTTTTATTTCCTCAATTCCCACTAGTCTGCGCATGATCCTTTCGTTTCACCCGCTACTCAAGCGTAGATGAGCGCCGATTCAGCGGCGTTGTCCCCTTCCCCCCCCGGATTAAGGGAAGCTTTTTTCATACCGACAGTCCCAAGCGCCTGCTTTACTTCTGGTGGCCGATCGATCGGTCCTGCGCGATGTGCCCTGGACTTCAAGGATCATGGTGTCAAGTTATTGCCGTAGAATTACGGTAAGCACATGTAGCAGTCAGCCTCTTGTTTCCTCGAATCCGGGTCCTCCTGCGTTCTATCGGCCCAGCCACAGAACGACATCCCCCTCTCCCAACTTGAGGTCTGCGTCAATTTCGCCCTCCCGTCCTAAGATCCTGGGAGTGTCCCGACGATCCCCATGGGGGAGTGCATCTCATCCCGGGCAAGCCGTGTAGATACAGGCGCACTGACTCCTAGAAATCTACGGTCTTATAGGAGGAGTCAGAATTTAACCCCAGTTCATTATCCGACGGGATGGCCACAAGCTCTTTGTACTTCAATGTTGAGACTTAACGCAAAGTATCTTTACCGACCGTTCTGGCTATAGACCCTTCGTTTTCTTGGCCCTTTTTTTTTTCAAAGCCCCGAAAAAGGCCTTCTGTTACCAGACCTCGCAGGAGTCGTGATGAGAACTCTCCTCGCCCTATCTGTCGTCTGTTAAGGGTTGTCACGTTTCGTCTTTCTTTTCGATCCCACAGTCATTCGGGGACTCCTACGTTTTTTCATCCTCATCTTGCTAGAGGGGTATTATAGAACTGGAGAATCGGGCCCGGTTCTTTAGCTTCCCGCAGACGCGTTAATCGTGCGAGGCTTGGCCCACCGCCTCCTTGAGCGTTTCTTTATGTTCGCAGGCTTGGACGCGCCCCTTCTGAGGCTTTTATAGACCCCTCGCAGTCTTCGACGAGAGGTTTCCAAAGCTCGCGTGTTTTTTCTCATCTTGTGCGAAGTCTCTTTCGAGTGTGAACAGATCGGTTTCCCGAGACCGCCCACTCCCTCGAAGACCTGTTACTTTCGAGGCGTTATTTGCCCCCAGCGTTTCCCACACAAGCGTCGCTACTTCTCCTAAGAGGGCTCTCGTAGTTCGCTTCGATATAATCCACCGACGCCTACTCCCGTAAGCGAGGTCGCCAGTTAGGGTCGCTTCCCCGAATTCCGAGGGCCGATGACAGCGCTCATCCCTCGACCTCACCGTTCCGCGGAGCGACGTCTTCTTTATTTTTCCGTCCGCCCTCGCTCCCTTCTTGGTTTCGGCCTCCGGTAAATGTTTGCCCCCCTCCCACTCTATCCGACGTTAAGCCCCCTCGGGGGCGGCGAGCCGCCCCAGCACCTCGACTCCCCCCTATTCTCAGTCCCCCCTCGCACTTCCAGTAGCAGCCCTCTCTCCCCGTGCCCCAGTACGGTAAACAGAAACAATCCACAAGCCCTCCATTCGACCGGTTAGCAGACCGGTCCGAGCCTTTGGTCAGAAAGTGGGGTTGTTGTAGAGCAGTTCTGCGCACATTTTTTTTCGAACGTGAACGGAATCCTAACGCAGCCCCCCGTAGGCGACGTAATTTGTAGGCACCAAGACAAGCTAAGGATGGGGGGAAGGAAAAGAGGAGAAGACTTCGGCAACGCATCGCCGTTCTTCCCCGCAAATTTTAGAGAAGGGGCGAGAACCCCCTCACCGATATCTGAGAGACAACCAAAGCTGCCGAGCACCTGAAGACAGTGCGGAGGGACCTCCATGATTCCGGACGCGAGCAGCCGAGCCCGGCGATAGCGTCAAGTCCAGGACGGAGGTCCTCTTTCCCAACTCGGTAAAGGAAGGCCCCGAGGGATCCCTTCCCCTTCTTCGATGTGGGCTTTCCACGAGGATGATTTTCTACGCGAGTGGGCGACAGCAGGCTTTCCCCCCCCCCGGGCCCCCGCCGAGATGCTCCAAGCTTCCCTTCTTTTCGATTTTTGTTTTCCGCTGCGTAGAAGATCCTTCGATTTTTTTTATTTCCCAACGCCTTCCCCGTGCGCGCTCGATGCGCCGTGCTTCGCGGAGACCCTGTTTATCTCCCCCGCCCTGTTGTTCGCCCCTTCCTCGATTCGCTGTGCCAGTGGGCAACTCTAGCCGCACCCCTCCGTCTTCCCTTATCCGGACCGTCGGCTCTTGTTCCTCCCCTCGTAGAGCTAGAAGTTTAGGCCCCTTATTTTGACGTCGGAGGCCTTTTTCCACGCTTCGCCGGGACTCCGTTTACCTTCCCCCCGTTTCTCCGCCCATGCTACTTCCTCGTGCCGTGCTTTGGCCGCGGTACCCCCCACGTGCCCCCTAGTACCGCTTTTTTACAATTAAAAGGCTTCGCCCTCCTCTTTTTTGTCGCCTCTGGGGAGCGATCCAGGGAGGAAAGACCGCAGCGGTTGATCCTCACCGCCCCCCTCCTTTCCCCCATTACGCCCATTTTCTACTCCGCGGAGGAGCCCTGGTGTACGCAGCTCGGCTCGCCGACTGGTAACGAACCGGGATCTCCGGGTTTGTGCGGTTCTCGGCGGTTCCCGGTCGAGACACCCACCAAAACCCCCCCCCCACAAACCGCATAACCACACCCAAAACCAAACAACTAAAACACCAAAGTTGATTTGGTAGACCCGCCCTCCGCCTTATATGGCACAGAGAAGTGCGCCCCCCTTGAACTCCTCACCAATAGTTTTTTGTTGTGGAGAGTATGCGGATCTTGCGCCTGACAGCGCCTAAGCGTGTGCTGTCCCTTCCCCAGCCCAAAGCCGCACCCTTCCCTGAGATTTCCCTGTCCCTCTCTCCCTAGCAGCCCCCAGCGATAACCGGCTTGTTCCCCACCCTCGGCGATAGCTGCTTTACTATCACGCCCGCCTTTTCGCGATCGATGCCCGAAGCGCTACGGTATGATCTCATCCGTACCGATCCTTTCTGCGAGGCGTTCTCGACCTGAGAGCTTTTTTCCCCCCTCCGAATCGACGTGATCTTCCACGAGTTTTTGCCTCCCTCCTTGCGATGGCCTGATATTCTACTCTGTATGAGTTTTGGTCCCCCTATCCCCAAGCACGGCGAAGTAAAGGGCCACACCTTAGCCCTGTCCAGCGGCCCTTCTCCTGACTACGTCCGAGTTTCTGCCGGACGTCTTCTCCGAATACTTACTTTTATTTCCGATCCTGGGTCTTCGGACTCAGCAGACGTTTTCCCCTTTCTTTCCTCACGCTGTTTTGCGGAGCACGGACCCCCCCCCTCCAGTCACTCGACTTTTCCCGGCCTTTTTCTTAGAGGCGAGTCGATCCAGGGAGAACGCCGAAGTTTAGAAGCGCGACTTTTTCGCTCCCGTCGTTTTTAGTGGACCTTGAATTGAGATCGAAGACCCTTCTCTCCCGTCCTTCCCTAAAACAGCCGTTATCCGGATTGAGAGCCGGAACACCTCTTGGGCTCTGCTTTTCTTTCTCCTCGCGGATTGAATTCAATGTTTTCCCCTAAGCTTGCCGCCCCCACTCGTGTACGAACTAATAGAAGAACTCCCCCCCTCACACTTTGGACCATGTCTGCCCCGATTCGTCCTTGGCCCTCTTCACGTCCTCATTTGGCTACGGCTTTTGCTATTCTAGCCCTGACGGAGACAGAGAACTTTTCCTTTCCCCGCCTCGTTCACGGGCGTGAATTTTCCGTTTCTTTCGGCTGACTTTCGTGGTTTAGGAACTTAGCCCTCAGGAGGCTCTCCGAACTCGGCTGTGCCCTGAATCTTCCCTCGCCTGTGGATCCAACTCCAGAAATTTTTTTCTCCTTATAGGTCCGTCCTACCGGCCCGGGGTCCTGTTATATGTGATGATCCGAGTCCCTTCAGATAGCGAACCCTTTTTTCCATGCTCGACTGTCCAGATAGCAAGCGCTTGCTTGTCGGTTTTTTCGGGCAGCTGACAGGTCGATCGGTCTTATGGCGCTACTGTGCCCAAGGGCTGTGGTCCTCTTTCGGCTCTTCAAGGATTAGAAGCACTATCGGCTGTACGCTCCTAGTTGCGAGATTTTCCCGTACGGTCGCGTAGTGTTCCTAGCGTGGTTGCGTGACCTTTTCCCTTCGGGCGAGCCCTTTTCGTCCTTTTTGCATGGGCAACGTCCCGACAGTAGGATTTTGGAGCGTTTTCGGTGTCAACGGATCACGGATCCGTAATCTTCTTTAGTAGCTTCCTTGCCTTTTAATCGAGCTACTTTTTTTATCTCTTTTTTTCCTTTGACGCCGTGCCTTTTGAAGCGTGCCAAAGTACTTTCCAACTTTGTACTTCCTCCTTTCTTTTCTGATTTTTTCTTAGGTCGATCAAGGTTGCTTTACTCCCCGAAAGCGTCTAGCTGCGCGTGTTCGCCCCCCCCTTCCCGGATTTTCAAAGAGCGTTCAGTCCGGCGTCGTTCTCCCCTGCTCTTGCGTCCCCGCCGTCGTGTTTCTTCATTCTAAGTCCCGTCGGGCTTTTCTTATCTGAACGCTTGCGCGTTAACTTGATCCCCCCGTTTCCGCGCCCCTAATACCGTTTCTTTCCCCCGCCTGCCTTCTGGCGCACCACTCGTTTTTTTTTCGCCCCACCCGCTGTAGATCTGCCCCGCCTTTTTTCCTCCTTTCCCTTTTCTCCGGCGCCTCACATCACGGCACCCCCACCTTTGGGGCTAATCCCCTCAGTGTGTGCGTTGCATTTCATTTCCTGGCCGGGTCCCCCCCTCCCCAGGGATCAGGGACTCATGTTTTTTCTTTGACCCCCCCTTTTAGAGGAAGACGTAGTCATCGAGATCCTCCGCTTCCGAACTGCATCTTTTTAGTTCCCTAACCTTTTCCGAGGTCCGAACGAGGGCACTACTTCTGAAGTCAACACCTCCACTGTCACTTCTGCCTTTCTGTTCTCTTCTCAGCCCTTTTTTCCGGGCTGCATCGCATCGCCTTTGTCGTAAACGGCCGTTGTGACGCAGAACATCAGTCTTTTTAAGAAAACAGTGAGCGGATTGGAAGGGAAAGGAGCGTTCGGTCCCCTCTCGGAGAAAAGTAGAGATCCAGGCGTATGGGGGAGGGCACTCTGTCTTTTCTTTTTTGAGGAAGAGGTTTAGGCGGAGGAAGGGGCTAAAACCGTGCTTGCCCCCCGTGTTGCGGCTTTTCGTTCGTCGACGAAATGGGTGAACCACTTTCACCCGTAAAGGCCACAATTCTGCTTTTTTTTCCAGCGACAGGATACCCCCTCTCTATCGTGATGTGCCCCGTATAGACAGTTATCTTGCCGGTCGGTGATTGCCCCCCTGTTTGCCCGGCCCCATCCGGCGGCTTTTTTAATTTCTCGGTCCCCCCCGAGCAGCGCCCACGCCTCTATCCGGATTCCGGCTTAGTGCTGCACTTCCGGCCGGATTATGGCGTTCCTTTCCTTCCCCCGCGTCCCTCACTTCTTTCGTCATGACCTTCAAAATTTGCCACGCCCCCGGACGAACTTCGGGCCGTTAAGGACCCCCAATCCTTTTCTTGAGTGTAGCTCCTTGTACGTTCTTACATCCTTCATGCATGCCGTTCCATTTCCGCAGATTTAGAAGCCCAGTTCATGCAACCCCCGGAGAGACCACCTGCCCGGGAATTGAACGCCTTTTTGAAAAGTAGTGATTGAACTACATTCCCAGTTCACGCCAGTGTAATCTTTTATTGAAAGGGATGGCAGGCCCCCTTAGGATACTGTGCTTTCCTATGATAGGTGTGCCTTGGCTCTCCCTCTCAGCGCGGTTCTTCCGCTCAGGCTCTGCGACTTTCTTTTTGCCGCGAAGCGGTGAACCAACAGGCGGAAGCGAAAAAGACAGGTAGTCATTTGGCGCTTTATCGT
>Ga0179593_1595517_pt1 | contig 10429 bp, 8 predicted proteins | sample CZODoug2_1_08_16_FD_185931 | JGI IMG/M metagenome (GOLD analysis project Ga0179593, IMG submission 185931) | Vadose zone soil fungal communities from Angelo Coast Range Reserve, California, USA - CZODoug2_1_08_16fungal (PacBio error correction) | ecosystem: Environmental > Terrestrial > Soil >... | reverse complement strand
TCTCCGTCCCCTCCTGACTCCACCCTTCTTGGGGGGTGACCCCCCCGTCGCCGTTATGGAACCTCCCCCCTGTTGCCCAGTACAAACCTGTTCCAACGTGTCTGTTCGTGTCTGTTTTAACAGAGGCAATAAGATTAGCCTTTTTCCTCAATTCGGTTATCGACATTCACGGCAAAGACTTTCCTTTCCGTTCTTTTGCCGGAGTGAAACACGTTTCATTTGCTTGAGAGACTCCACTGCTGTTTTACCATGTCGATCTTCTCCTTTTTTTGTCTTCCCCAGCCACCGTGTTAAAGAAACCTTACTCTTTCCTGCTTTTGGTCCTGAGAACTCAACCCGAATAAGGCAGAACCCCTACAGCCGCCTGTCAAGGGGCAACAACCGGGTCACTACTCTCCTCGAGGTTTTGTTGCCTCGACCATCTTAGAGCGCGTAGATGCCGTTATAATTAGAACTAAGGACCCACTAGAGCTCTTGGACGAGTTCCTTTGGTGCTAAGGATGCCCCTTCTTTCCCCTTTTTTTTAGACTAAGAGAAGTCATCTGATCAAAGAGTCACGGTCGGCTCGGTGCCGTACCGCATTTTCCCCCTCGCGAGAACTTCTCCGTCCCCTTCGCCGCTCAATAATTATTCCATTCTTGAAGATTGATTCTTTATTATCGGTACGTTTTTCATTCCCCCCCATGGACACCCTATCGTTCCGGATTTTTCCTTCGCAACCTTGTGTGAAGTATTCCGTCAATTATGGATAAACTCTTGTTCTTCGTCGTTTTCAAACGCCGATATTTCCACACTTTGTTAAACCGAACCCATCCTCCCCGTGAGCAGGTCACATTTTCGTTTTTTTCTTACTTCTACTTTCCCGAAGACCTCGCGCTGCGTGGAAAATTTATTTTCATTGTCAAGTAGTCATGGTGGAATTTTCGTATAACGCTGTTCTGTCCCCCCCCTCTTTTCCCCCCCTGAGACTTTGCCTTTTTTGTAAACCTGGTGACGAAGAAGCGATAAAGGAAACCCTATACTCCCACAGTGTTCTTTTCGCTCACAGCTTTTTTTTCCCTCTCCCGGGATGAGCCCCCATCCTTGAGTCATCACGTCTACTTTTTTCTTATTTCTTCTTCGAGAAAATGACGTTCTTTATGTGGCTCTATTTCAATTGGACGAATCGAGCTCCCTTTCCCCCCCACTCCCGAATACGGCATCCGTCGCCCCTAACCTTTCCTTTAGGCCTCTCATTCTAACTTGGTAGGAGGGTGTGAAGATTTAGACCTAATAATAAGTCATTCCTGCAAGCTTAGACCCTTTCCCCTGTCCTTTCCCCACCGCTCTATTTTTTTTCTAGATACGTACGTTACGAGTGGAGATCATGCAAATGTTCTCTCATTGTAAAGACGTAATTGGCCTTTCTCCTTTTCCCCCCATCAGGGATTGGATTGTTTTTTTCCCAATTCCTTCCCCTCCTCCCGCTCCACTCTTTTAATCCCTAACCGCCCCGATCGAGAGGCAGAATAGCGAGCCTCTCCTTCCTGGTATCCTCCCATGCCCGCGCCTGAAGAATGAGGGGTCCACTCTCTCTCTTTTTCCTCTCTCCGTTGTTGACTCTCTTCCCCCTTCCTTTCGCGAGGTCAGGTGCTAATTCTTTTTTCCCCTTTTTGATGTTGCCTCTTCTCAGATTTGAATTATTCTTTATTATAGCCTCTGATGATGACCGTGAGCTGAATCCACTGCGATTTACTGAGTCTCTAGCAACGGTCCTTCCATGTCGGATACCCCCCGCGGGGCGGATCTCCCCCCTTGGGGAGAACGGCAGTGCCCTTCCACTGAAGCATCTGGGATGTTATTAATTATTTGCCCAGAAGTTTAATTGAATTCTATTTCTTAACGCGGACGCTTTTCACGCGCTGTTTCCCTGCGATCCCTCGACGGGATTTCCCCGCTCCCGATTCCGGTATCGGGATATCTACAAGTAATTGCCTAAATCGCCAATAATATCACGGTCTCCCAGACCAGCCCTGGGCGCTTCTTACCCCCCCTCTGCCGCCCCTTTAATCTTTTTTCCCCTCCCCCAAGTTGCATGCGAATCTGCCCAAAATTCGGGGACCCTAGAGTTTTTAATTGAGATCATTCTTTCCCCATTCTACCCCCCCCCCCCCCCCCCCCACCCCCCCCCCCCCCCCCCCCCCCCCACCCCCCCCCCCCCACCCCCTTTTATTAATTTTTTTCCAACCCCTCGTTATCTAGGGAGGTCCATCAGGAATTCTTGAAAATATACGTTGGTCCAATTCCCCCGGCGCTTCTGCGCTTCTTTCCCTTTCGACCGAACAGGTCAGCCTTTTTGCCTCTTTGCCGTTCTGGTTTGAAATCAGGGACAGTATCGCCTGTGTGTTGAATTCCCCGACCAGTGCTATCCCTTTCAACCTGCCGAGTCGCCGACTTTTCCCCCTTTTAGGAGCCCCCCTCCCGCTTTTTCCCCCTTTTCTTCCGGTATAAATAAATTTCCCCTTTAACCCGAGCATTGAATGAGTGAGGTTCGAGGCCTCTCGGCGGGTTGCGAATGTCCCCCTTTTTTCCCTTCATCAAGAGAAGTTTTTGTAGTTATCTACCATAGTCCTTCTCTGACATCCTCCCTTGCGGGACAACTCTCCTAGTACTACTGAGCCCAAACGGGTTATGCGTACTTCTTTTATGCCCGTATTGCTCGATTTTCCCTGTCACAAGCCTTCCTATTTCATCCTGACGTCTTTTTTTTTTTTCAAACATTTCCGGGATTTTTTGTATGAAGATTACTTTTCCGTTTCTCCTTTGTTACAGAAAGTCGGTGTGGCTAAGGGACTTGTATGCCGGGGCGCGCTGGTCCCGCTTTTACGTTTGATTTCTAGAGGACTCGACCCCGATTCTTGACTCGTTTTCTTTTTATTTAACTTCATCCTCCTCTTGGGGACTGGAGATTATTCCGCTGACTTGCAGTTTGCTTCTTCCGATGGTCGTCCACCAGCACGACTCTTTTGCCAGGTTTGAACTGTTTTTATTATCGTATCAAACCTCCCCACTCCACACGTCAACAGAGTTTCTCTGACGTGATCATACTTTTCATCCCTCTTTTGATCTCAGATTCTTCACTACACGAAGCTACCCGGTGGTAAGTCCTTTCCTGACTCTTCTTTTTTTTTTTTTTGACTCGAGCCCCGTTCAAAACAGGTACCCATTTCTCGGTTGCTTGAGGTCCCCCCTTCTTTTTTTTTCCCTACGATGCTTCCCCTTTGCGAAAAGTAGCTGTTTTTAATTCTCACATTTCACGCACAAAAAGTCGTTTTAGTTCCCTTTTCAACCCTCAACGATGCGATGAGCGATCCAGTCTAAATCCCCCTTCAGACTTAGTGGCCCTCTTCCCCGTGATACCCCCTCCCCCCCCTTTTACCCCCATCCCAGTACTGTACCGTCTCTCGAACATAAGCAACAGTGCAGAACCCCCTCCTAACATTCAACTTTCAGGACCAAAACTTGGTCAGCCCGTATCCTGTTCTTGCGACGCTACCCTCATCCAAGTCTCCCTACTTCCAGAATTACAAGTTTCCCCGGGGAGGACTGAGTCGAGTTTCTCGATACGTATGCCTATTCCCCTTCCTATTTCCGCCCTCGCCTACAAAGGTCCGTCCTCTCTGGATCACTCAAACCTTTCGCGAAGAACGGACCCCCCCAGTTACTCTATTTCCATTCGCACTGGATGACTTTCGATCTTTGGATTGATCCTGTCACGGCGGACCCCCTCCCTCTTCTGGATGGGCTCCCCCCCTGCTGCCCAGACCTGGTGCGTCGACTTCGGCCGTTACTATTTGCGGTTGGATACCGTTCTCTTTCCTTCGTCTCACGCGTAATGACGATTTTTCTGGAACCGAAAGGCCATTTCCCGATCTTCTTCCTGTCCGATTTTTTTATCTGCCTTTTTACCCGCGACCCGAACGCGCGTTGAACTCTTTCCACTTTGTGCGTCTTCTTTTGCCTCCCCGAGAACTCTTGTTTCTGATCCCTTTCCCCCCTCACCTTGCTACCTTTTTCGATCTATCCGAATCGTTAATCCCACGACGATCCCCTATTCCAGTTCAGGATTGTGACCACATCGAGGGGTCCCCCCGAGTCACTTTATGCGAACTGAGTTATTTGACTGCCCCTTCATCGCTCTACTTATCGAAAAATGCCGCCCCCTCTTTCCCTTCTCTCTAGTTAGTCCCCACCCGGTCCAATGCTGACAGACTCTCTACCCTTCGTGAATAGCCCTTCCCCTTGTAATTCAATCGGATTACGTGTAAAGGATTCTTTTATGGGCTTTGGATTCTTGTCCCCTGCCTAGTGAAAGAATACGTCCAGTCATGCTCCACATTTTACCCCCACTCCTATACTTTCGATTTTTTCCTCCTTTTTCCGTTCGACGAGTGGAAGATCCGACCCCCTCTTTTATCGAATTTAACGGTCCCTTTTTCCTTGAGAGACCAATTGAAAGCTTTTTATTCGAAGTGCGAATTTTTCCATTAACTACATCGTACACCGCAAATTAGGTTTCCCCTCTCCTATCGCAACCTCCCCCCGTTACCCCACATGCCCCCTCTCTTCTGAAGATGCCTCTTTAATCTCTTCCTTCCTCATACTTTTTTTCGATTCAATAGAACTTTACTGGCCGTCCGTTCTTCCGGTCGGATCTAGTCTTCAATTCCTGATTGACGGTTCGATTGCATTGATGTTCCTTTCTTTCCTTTCGCCTTGAACAAATCCCTCTGACTCTCTCTCTTAAACCTCTAATACCAAAGACGGGGAGATCATTCTAACGTCCGGCCCAAAGAATATTTATCTTCCCCCTACTTCTGCAACTGCTTGTGGTTCCTTCCTTTCCCCTTCACGGGCTGGACATTTTCCACTCTCATCCCCCTTTCCCTTACCCTCTGACAGTTCTTCGGAGATGAGTGCATTTCGGGCGTCTTTAATCCTTTCGTCGCCCGGGTGTTTTCTTCAAAGAGATTTTTTCCGACTCCCTTAATGTCGACGTCCTTGACGTAGAATTACCTTTAATTCCCGCTCCAGGCCTCTTCATCCAACACGCTGTCAGGCGCCCACTTTTCCCTTTAATCGTGGGATTCCTCCCCCTTTAATCTCTCTTCTTACCGTAGGAACTCCGATTTAAGAAAACCTTCGGCGGCCCCTCCAGCGTAAATGACCCATTCCCCCCTAATACTTTTTCCACCGCGTCTTTCTTTCTGAGTTCATTCGCATAATCGAACGACATTTTCCTCTTCTTCTTTGCGATTTCCGTTCTTTTTTTTTTGAGAAAGTATAGTCAATTAAGATTCCCGCTTTCCCCTCTCAAGCGTTCTACCTGTGTTACCTTCCTTGACACCTGTTTCCTTCCTCCCCTCTTTCCATACGGCCGATAGTGCTTTTTCCCTTCTCCTTTCCTTTTCTAAATCACGATTCCCCAACATTGAAATTAGTGAGACGGTAGCCTTTTCGTTAGTTCTGCTTCGATGTAAGTTTTAATCCCCTCTCTCATTCCTTTTCTCTTCTTATTTAAGAAGTATTCCCCGTATCTCCTTCCCACCGCGTACTCTCGCTGGTTAAGTATGAAGTAAGTTCTACTTCTTGTCTCATTTATAGCTCAAGTATCGCGCCCCTCCTCTATGATTTGCTTCCGATTTTTTTTTTCCCCTTTTAATATTGACGGTAGGTTTTTCTTCCTTTTTCTAGGTGCTTTTTTCTGCCCCCGCGCACCAGCATACAGTGCTGGGATTTTCGTATCGGTTCGCCTTATTCAGGCTTCTTTAAGGTCTTTCATCTGGATGATCTTCAGCTTCTTTTCTTTCAACTTCACCACTAACTTATGTTTGTCCTGCGATGATAATCTTCCTTTGTCTGCAGTTTATATTCCTAGAGGTCTTTTCCACCACGGGGCATTTTTTTCACGGTTTCATGTTTCCCTAGGATCTACCTTAGAAGTCAACTCTTTCCCCCCTTTCGGAGAGCTTATGTCGACCCCTCTCTCTTTCCTCCTCCTCAGTTTCTTACGATCGGACCACTGATCTTTCAATCCTCTTTGTCAAGACTTTTTTGACTTTTGATTTTTGAAGATCAGCGCCCCCTTTTCCCCCCCTGGTCACATCGGTATCCTAACTCCCTCCCTTCTGATCTCCCCCTCGATTTTATTTTTCCGGAACCTACCACCAATTGTACAGTGACTGTGCACTCCTCAAAGTCAAACTTGAAGCTTCGCTCGATCTCTCACCTATCAGTGGCTTTTTTTCTCATTCACCTCTCCGACTTTTCCCCGCAACCTCTACAATCCTCGTGCATGTACCCAGGAAGGGCGAGCCTCCCTAACTCATCAGTAAGAAACCAATCCTACCCCTTTTCACGGTGTGTCCCCCCCCCTCCCGGTTTTCCCCTATTTCTTTTGTGGACTCAGATACAATCTCGACACCCCTGAAAAGAGTCGACAGGACCTGTCTCCTTTCGACCCCATAAGCCCCCCCCGGCTCTGATATGCTTCCGGACTCTTCTTGTTAAAGCGAATTGATCATCGGCGCCTTCGTTAAGAGTTAGATTCATATCACCTCCTGGAGTGAAAGAGCCACCTTTTTTCGAGATCAGGTCCTCGCGTCGATCCCCTCCTCCTTCATTCGGGCCCGGATTTTTACCTCTTTTAGACCTTTTCTTTGATCCCGTCACTTTTGAACCACAAAGGATATCCCTTCCTTTTTCCCGAGAAATACCTTTTGGCTACCTAGGCTGAGATGTAATTTTTCTTTATCACAACTATAGTCTTCTCAAAAAGAGTAGCCCTCAGTTTTTCCCTTCCATGTTCCAGAACGGACTCCAAACCCCAGTGTAGCAGGTCCGCCTTTCTTTTGATATGAGAATTCAATTCTCGACCCTACACGAGATTTTGTTACATTTCAATTTCTCCCGGATGAGATGGAATTGCCCCCACGAGAGCAAGTTCTGAGACTCTCACTACTGGCCGGGTATCCTCTTTTCGAGTTTTCCCCACAATTTCTTAATCAACCTCACTAATATTCTTGCCATTTTTCGTCAAACTTTATTCTCCCTCTATAGTGAAGGATTCTCAATCTTTTATCTTTAGAAAATGAAGTAGCCTTTTCTTCTATCCTTATCAGAAAAATGAGCCCTAATCTAAATTATGCCTTTTCCCATAAAGAGTCCCCCCCTTATCCATCCCCTCTTAATCTCTCAGTACTTCTGAGAGCTTTCCCTGTCCCTTTCACTCTACAGAATACCCGCGAACACTTGCTTCCTAATCAATCACCAAGCATTCTAATTCTTCTCTCGATTTTTTTTTTTCCCTACCCTCTTTTTATTTTTTTTCTTTCGCATGTCCCTACTTTTTGAGATAAGATGTCAGCGTCTTTTTTTATTAGGGGGTTCCTCCCTCCAGCCGTTGAAATCAATTCCATCTCACGAACCCTCTATTCATAATAGCCTCCCTCGAACCTCCTATCTACCTGAAGCGACTGTCAGTTCTCTTAACTCCTCTTTCTAATTCCCATTTTGTTGAGAGAATTCAGACCCTTCCTTTCAGCGGTCGGCTCTTCCTTTCGGTTCCTCTTTCTCGTCTCGGCTGCCTATCGATTTCTCCTTGTATTCATAAGGAGAGATTGCATCCCTTCCTCCCCCCTCCGCGTTCCTTGAGAATCATTCCCCGTTCCTTTTCCAATGCGGTACACTCTTCCACCGAACGGCGTGAGTTCCCAATCAATTCTCTGATGCACCGTTCGAAACGGCTTGACAGAAGTGTTTATGGCTTTTTTATTTAGCGGATCTTCACTAGCTCAGCCCGCAATCTTGGACCTCGATCAGGATTTCTCTTCTCATGAGTATTTCTTCCATTTCGATTAGTCCCATTATCTTCCTAAAGGCTCCGCATAATAGACCAGTTTCCGACATTCTAGGGAGACTTCTTTCATTATTTTCTCATCACCGTTTTTTCCGACAAAACCGTTTTGCATCTCCCATCTTACTGGTTTTCTTCCCGCTTTTTCCTTGCATCTCTTTTTCCTTTCCCACGTCTCCCCCATTTTCTTTCCTATTTCCCCCGACAAAACCTAGTTATCAGTCTTCCCCCATTCAAGCGAATCCTCTCCTAGTGCATTAAAATAATAGTCCTCCCCTCTCTTTCTTGTTCCGCGTTTCCCATGAATAGAAACTCAAACGTTTTCCCCCCTTGTGGTTTGTTTTTTTATTTTTAGTGGATGAAACTGTCGATTCGCCTACTTTCGCCCCTTCGTATCCAGTCAACAATTTCTCTTTCCCCCTGTATACCCTTTCCTTTCTAGAGGAGGGAACCCCTTACGACGTTCCGTGTTCTTTCCGTTACCTTTTCAATCACGATCTTCCCCCATTTCTCCTCGTGAAAATGTCTTTAGACTTTCTGCTTTTCTTGCTTCGTCTCCACAGTTTCGGTAATAAAAGCTCTCCTGTCTGAGCTACTTTTCATCGCCAGAGGTTTCTTCTCTAAACTAGAATAGTCCTACACTCAGATCTCCCCCCGGGGGTACTTTCTTATTAAGTATTCCGTTCCGGGCGACGCTTTTAGAGGATTATCTTCTTTTTCTCTTAATACATGAATGATTGACCTTTTTTTTTAACCCCATTTCTTTCTTGAAGTAGGATGATGAATTATTTTTCCTTCTATCTCCATCGCTAATCTCGTTACCTTTTCTGACTCAGAGAATGCGAGATTCAGGAGAAGCTTTCCTTTCTTTATATCGCCTTTTGCGGTTTCGTTCACCTTTCACCCCCTTTTGACTTCTTTCGATTCTCAGTCCGCGACGTTCTCGGCAGGATCGTAGTCCGGATGTCTTTCTCAAAGAATCTTTCCCGTTTTTTTGGGTTTGAACTTGTTTGGATTCTTTCTTTCCTAATTCAAATCCCCAGCTTTTGTCTAGTCGTGTAGTCTTTCCTTTTAACATCATCGTTGTTTTTGTGCCGGAATTTTCACCCCACAGCAGCTTGTTGAAGACGTCCTTTCTTCCGATTTTTGCCTCCTTCCGCTTGGCCCCCCCTTCCAAAAACGGCTCCTGACTCTGATTGAGTTGATACCTCTTCTTCCCCGATGAACTTCTGCGTCACATTCACTAACCCTTCTTTTGAAGTGACCTAGATTCTGACTGCTCGCCGTCGAATGACAATCTCCTCTTTAATTAGCTGCCGGCTACCTCCCGACCCTTTTCCCTACCGTAACTCTTGTCTCCTCCCTCATTGGATGGATCCATAGAACGAACTGCATACCCCAAATGCTAGCTCAATATTTCTTTTTTGAAACACGATCTCATCTATTTCTTTTCTTTTTTTGAGCTACCAGCGCTATGCAAGCACTTGTCCTCCCTTTTTAGATTCGTCCCGGTCCCCCCTTTTCGATGCGCTTTCTTGGAAGAGTAGCTTTCCTCCTGATCCGGACTCGGATGAGAGTCAGAGTCGCTCCAGGAAATAGATTGGTTGTTTCAATCTCCCCCTTCCCCCTCAAGACTACCTCCTTCCCCCCCGTGCCACTTCCCTAAAAGATCACCTTCTCGGTTTAATTGTGATTAGTGATGGATTTCAGAGTTTATTCACACAGGCACTTCCTTTTCCCTCTAAATCCCTTTTGGTCTTGACTTTCCCTTCGATAACCTGCGCGCGGAATTTCCTCCCCTCTCCGCAGTATCGATACGTTCCCAATTTAAACCCATTACCGGCCCCCTTCTCCCCCTCGGCGACCCCCTTTTTCGTTTCCTCCTGCCCTCATTCCACTCGGACCCAATGTCCCCAGTTTATTTGAATTTAAATGTCTGATTCTGATGACCTTCCAGACCGACTTGTTGTCTTTTCTCCTCTATCACTAATGGGCTACTTTTAGAAGTTCCTAGACTAAATTACAAATCTCTTACTTCCACGAAGCAGTAACGCTACTTCTTCCTCTGCAAGAGTTTTTTTTTGATAAACCTCCCCCGGGCTCTCCTCTAGGATTTAATAGCCTTTTTCTCTCTTTGATTCGCCTTCCTTCTACTTCTTCCGATCTCTGTTTTAATTCCGAGGAGACGGAATCCCTTTGCCTCCATCCAACACTCTGCACCCATCTCGACCTTTTTATCTCCATTCGAGTCCTTCTTACTTTATGGGCTCTTGTCACTCCGTTTGAAGAATCTGCCCCTTACCTGCTGAAAGATTTTTCCGTGTCGACAATCCATCCTCATTTTTCTAGTCGCTCTCTTGATATCTCAGAAAGATGGTTCCTGAAATTATTTGAACCTATCCCAAGGCCTCTTCCAGGCGAAGAGGCCTCCGCCTCTCTCTGGCAATCTCCCCCTTCACCCTCTCTTCCCCTCTCTCAGAATCGAAAGACAGCCATCCTCCTAATTTCATGTTTTTGCTTCAGATGTAGATTTGA
>Ga0179593_1516971_pt1 | contig 10429 bp, 10 predicted proteins | sample CZODoug2_1_08_16_FD_185931 | JGI IMG/M metagenome (GOLD analysis project Ga0179593, IMG submission 185931) | Vadose zone soil fungal communities from Angelo Coast Range Reserve, California, USA - CZODoug2_1_08_16fungal (PacBio error correction) | ecosystem: Environmental > Terrestrial > Soil >... | reverse complement strand
TTCTCATACCCCGACCTGACTTTTTTTAGGGAGCTCCTTTTCCCCACCCCCTGAACGGCTTTCTTGTGGTCTTCTCCCTTATCCCTCTCAAGAACCCCTCCCCCTCTTTCTCCCTCCAGCGGGATAATGCTCTCCTCCTCCTATTTGGATTGAATTTATTCTTTTTTCCTGACAGAACCCCACCCTTTGTTCTGACTCCCCAGGGAATTTCAGGGAGGCTGGGGACCTTCCCTCCTTCAACGCATTCCTTTTTTTTTAGTTTCCTCTTGAGGAGGTTGAAGAACTCTCGTTAACATAGATCCTTTCCCCTTTCTCCTGTATGGAGGTCTTCTTAAAAAAACCTAATTTCGATATCTCTTCTTGATGCCCCCAAACTTTCAATACTCCTTTTTTTTTTTCCCTAAGGTAAGTCCCGTCTTCTCAGCGCCCCCTCCCCGCAGAAATATACATCCTGAGATCCCATTTCACTGCGATTTTTTTCTAGACCTTTCTCTTTTCCCTGCGAAGTATGTTCTTCCGTATTTTTGTAATCTCTTTTTTCCTATGCTGACCGGGAGTTTTCTCGTTTTCAGCCACCCTCTTTCTCCTAGTTTGGCCTTTCTTGCACTCAAAGACCTTTTCCGTCGAGTCCCTTCCCTTTGTCTTTTACCCCCCCACGCATTCCCTTTTTGGATACTCCCCTTTCGGTAAGGACTCCTTTTTTCTTCAGGAAAGTTCCTTTCCCCCCCCGCGTAGTCAATTACGCCTTTTTCGATCTATCTCTTTCCTTCCTATAGCCCTTTAGTCCTCCTTCTTAGGACATGCTTATTTTTTTCTGAGACCCCTCCTCTAAGGTTTCCTTTCAGCACCCCGGAACGAAAAGTCTTTACTTATTCCGGCCTAGCTCTAAACCCCGGATGGTTTCCCTTCCTCCTCCGATGATCCTTTATCTTCCGAGAAGACCCCTTTCCAGGAATTCTTTTTTCCCTCCTAGAAGGTCTTTTTCAGTGCTACCTCTCCCTCGCAGAGCACTCCCACCTCTCCTCATGACAGTCTCGTCAGATACGTTCCCCTCGCACCACGCAGATCTTGCAATGATCCGATTCCTTTTCCAGACCAACTTTCTTGTAGTCTTCTTTCTAGCTAGTCTCCAAATTTATCCCTACTGCCCTACTCCTACTTATTGACTCTATCTTGACAGTTTCCAAGGCCAAGGGCGAAGTTTATCCCCACCCTCTCCCTCCAATTCTAAGGGTCGTCTTCCTGAACTGTGCTTTCCTGGGTCATTTTTTAAAACCCCCTCATTTTTCTTTTTGCAGAGCCCCACCCTGAAAGCCCCTGGAAACGGATTCCTACATTCCTTCCTTCGAAGGTCTCTTAGAATTCCTCCCCCGGTCTTTCCTAGTCAATGCCAGCCATCTTCCCTCTGTATCTTTCTTCCCCCCTAATCCTCCCTCTTAGAGGAGATCATCACCAAGACCTTCGCGGCCTTCCTCTCTCTCTCCCAAACTCTGATCCTCGGTTAGAGCCCTCCCCCCCCTTCTTCCTTTTATCTCTGGAATCTTTTCCTTTCTCCGGAAGCTTTTCCTTTTTTTTCGCGTTCCCTTTACTATCCTCCCCTATGCCAGTCTGCGAGAACACCACACTTTCGAACCCTTCCCCCCCCTGAAGTCCCTTTGATCGGAATTCTTGGATCCGACTCTTCTTCAGGGCTTCCCTTTTTCCATGAGGAGGCACTTTTCCCCACAACTCTTTTTTTTTAAAAATCCCCCTTTCCCCTGAGAGTTCCCCCTCCGACCACTGGGATTCCTTTGGTTGCGGAAACCGGATCGGATCATTTAACTGATGTTAGCTTCGCTCTCTTTTGCCGTAGTCCCCCGTTGCGTCTTTACTTAGTGTTGTACTCCGTACGCTCCTCCCCTTTCTGAAATAGAGGGCTCCCCACCGTTTTTAAGGTATCCCTGTTTAGGATTTTTCTTCCCCTTTCCCTTTTCTAGTCAGATTGCACCCTCCTCTTGAACTTTGTCTTATTTTTGCTCTGCCCCCGCCGAATATCCCCCCCCGACGACTCTTTCTTTTCCTTTTTCTGGATTCCGTATTAGGCTTGATCTTTCAGCTCCCACCCTGGCTGTTCCGGGTCTTTGTCCTTTTTCTCTTTGACAAAGACTGCCTGTGATTATCTTGATTCCTCTCGGGAATGGGCTCACTTTCTCAGGGTGGAGCCTACCATTCACTTAGCCTAAAGCCCCCCTTTTTTCAAAAAAAAATGAACCATGCGTACGTTATTCCCATCCCCCCCTGTGTTAAGGTATTTCGTCCAAATCTTTCAACCCCTTGGATCGTAAACCCCCTCCCCGAGCCACTTTTTGTTCGTTCATATCTTCCCCCTATCTAAGATCTCCTCTTCCCTCAGACGATTTTATGTCCTATATGACCACAATTTCCTTCTTCCCTATGAGATCTCTGGCGGGCGATCACGACCTTTTTCTTTTTTCTAGGTTTTTTCCCGGAGAGAGCGGTCCTCTTTTGTGGAGCCTTTCACTTTAAGTGATAGTACCACCTTCGAGTTCAGATGAGACCCCTTTCTGGAATATCCTGATGTTCCCCAAGGTCTCTACTCTCTACGCCCAGCCCCCCTCTTCCTCCGCTGTTCGTCTCTTATACCCCCCCTCCTCTCCACGTTCTTCCTCCCCCACCCCCCCGCTTTCTTTAGTACAGTCTTCCTCAGCTTCTGGGGTTGAATTCTTTCTTTCCTTGTAGCTTTTTTTTTTCTGAGGCCATTCTCTCACCCCCCCCCCACCCTCTGAATTATTCGCAAGCTGGCCTTTCCTCTTGACTTTTGATTTTCCCGAAAAGCCTTCCCCCCCTGCCTTAGAGGAAGGCTACCGAGACGCGCCGGGCCCCCCGGGCCCTGATTTCGCCTAGGTGGTCTTGGCTTCTTCCCTTTCTATATTTCTCCTCCCTTGTTGTATTTTTGTCTTTCCTCAAGAAAACTTCTTCCCAGAGCCTTTTCTGACAAAATCTTTTGGCTTGGAGGGCTTTTTTTTATCCCTCTTAGACCTCCCCCCTCCCCGGACCCAATCTCCTCGCCAGCGGGCTCCAGATCCCTTCCCCCTATATCGTATTTCCCAACCTCCTTGAGACAACTAGGAGTTTTCTCTCTTAAGGCCTCTTCCTCTCAAGAATTACGTTCTTAATTGTTGTGTCTCAAGTTGCGTTCGGGAGGTGTCTACCTCTGAGTACAACGAGCCTTTTTTTTTTTTTTAGATTCGCTCCTTTAGATCTTCCTTCCTCCTCCCAGAGGACTCCTTTTTTTTTTCCCCCTCGACTGTGTGCAATATCCATTATTTGATTGCGTTTCCCTTCCGCGACCATCCTCTCCCCTTAAGGGCGTTCCCTAAGACATCCCCTCCCCAAAGGACACCCCCCCCCCCCCCCCCCCCCAACCCCCCCAAACCCGCCCTGGTGTTTCCTCCTCAAGGCTATTTCGTCCCTTCCTTAACGATCCTCTATTCCCTGGCGTGGGGGGTGGTTCCCCCCTCCCAATCGTCCCCCCCTCTTTTGGCTCATAGGTGGATCCCTGACCTCCCCGAGGGCGAGCGACTGCGTCCCTGACGTACTTTTTTTTGATCACCTCCTTTGAAGTGTGCGTCTCGCCAAGAGTCTCCTCCTCTCTTCGATGATCATCAGTGGTATGGTGTCCCCATCTTAGCACCCCAAGACTCCTCAACCCGTGGGCTTTCTTTCGGGACCCTCCAAATATCTTTTAGATAGGAACTTCCCTGCAAAGTCCTTTTTCCCTTCCGGCGCGATCGGCCTCGAAAGCCCTCTGACTCTTTTTTTTCTTTTAAGTTACCTTGGCTTCCATATGCGCTTTCTTCCTTTTCAAAGCTACGAACAGTTTTTTTCTCCTTGTTAAGTTCGCTTCCCCCTTTTCGCGAGAATTCCCTTTTCCCCCCCATCAACCGCTTCCTGATCCTTCCTTTTTACGACCCCCCTCAAGAACCCTTTTCGGCAATTTTCCCTCTGCTAAGTGCCTCCCCCCCCCCCTCGGCAATCCACTTCTTGTCCCCTTAGCTAGAAAAGACTCTCTCCCTTGTGTCAGCGCCGCTTCGTCTTGTCTCTCATTCAGCCGAGCCCTTCGGTAATCCTTTTCTGACCCACCTACTGCCCCAGATCAAGTCGGTCTTTCCGGGTCGCCGTTTTTCTAATATCCCCATCTTTTTTTCTTGTTTGCGACCTCCCACCGAGTATCGAGTTTTTTTAAAACCCCCCCCCGGATTCTCCTTTCCCTCCGACGGGGATAAGGATTCCTGATTTTCTTTTGTTTACCTTCCGAGGCTCCCTTAATGCCAGGACATTCTTTCCTTATATTCTCTCTCTTCTCCTCGTTGGTTTTTTTTTGAGTCTTTTCTCCCCCCACGATGTTCCCCTTTTGATCGTGTCGAGACAAAGCCTTCCTCGCTGTTCGCGCATTAGCCTTTTTTATTTTATGATAAGGTTTTGCAGGGTAAGATAAGCTTTTTTTTTTGACTTTCTGGAACCTTTTTTTTTTTGCACACCCCCCCCCCACCAGCTCATCTTCCACCCCCCTCCGTGTCTCTCAGTTTTGGATTACCCATCCTTCGGTCTAGTTGTTTCGGACCATGACTTCCTAATGACCCTTTCTTTTCGTTTTCCCTCATCTCGTTCCCACTTCTTGTCCCCCCCCCTCCATTTCCGCAGCTTTTACTTGCACACTCTTTCCCTTTTTAGCATAATTTTCTGGTGGCTCCTTCTTTCTTCTGAGACGCTCCTTTTGAGTTTTTTCCCCCCCCCTGCGTATGTTTGCTCCTCCCCCGACTCAAAGGAACCATTTATCTTTTCGGGCCTTCCTTTCCCTTTTAGAGAACTTTTCCCGTGTTCTCATAGGCTGCTTCGTTGAAACCAGCTGGCCCCTGTTTTTCGAAGACCCTTCAATATTTTTGTTTAAGTTTCCTTCATTTCTGCGTCGTTTCGGTCTCCAACATATCCAGCTTGGACTCCAAGAATGGTTTTTTTTTTGCTTCTTTTCCCCCAAAGCCCCCTGCTCGAATATTCCAGAAGCTCTTCTTTTCTTCAGGACGCAAAACGTCCCTTCCTTCTGTAGGTCATCTTAGAACACCGAGCCTGACTTAATTGCTTTTGTCTACTCGGCGACCTCCCCACAGGTCGAAACCCGTGCGGTGCTTTTTTTTTCCCTCCCACCACGCACTGCCTCTTTTCCTGATATTCTAGAATACCACAAGATACTTCCCCCTTTCTTTCTTTCACTAAGCTTCCGACCCTTTCGTTTTTCGATGGATTTTTTTTTTCTTTTTATTCCTTTCGCCTTAATGAGATTTTTTTTAGTAGTAGCAGGTAGATTCTCTCTGGGACCTTAAACCGCTGTTCTCTTTTTTTATTATCCCTCCCTTCTAGAGCCTTTTCTCCTATCGATTCCTTTTCCCTTCTCTATAGATCCTCCCCCCTATTCCTGTCGCGTTGGTTACCGCTTTCTCCCACCCAGTACCTTAATTCGCTGCTTTTCTATTATATTTTCCTTTCTCGCGAGCCTGCCCCTTTTGGGCGCAGCGCTGATCCCTTTTTTTGTCACCATGTGTGTTGGGATGATTCCTTTCTGACTGGGCCTCATTTCTTCGAGCTCCGGATTGGGTCTTTTTTTCTTTTTCAGAGGATAGCCCATCTTTTTTTCCCGACAATAGATTTTTTGTCCCAGAACTTTTTTTTTCCTTGAAAACGGGCCCCCCGGATTTTTTGACCTCGGGGGTCTTTTCTTTTTCTGAGCCTTCTTGTCATAGTTTTTTGTTGAGAGATCTCCCCTCCCTCGGGAGGAAACCATCGGGTGGAGAGCTTTTATTTCCCACACTCAAGGACCTCTTTCTTCTTCCCTTGGCGGCTTTTCCTTCTTTTTTCTCCATGCTCTTTCAAACCTCCTCCAATCGAAGAGACATTTCTCCTCTGATCAGTACACTCCTTTCCCTTTGACATGCCCCCCCCCCCCCCCCTTTGCGAGCCTAACTAGGCGTTTTTTTCTGAGTCAGGAATACTTCAGGTAATTACGTCCGCGAATGGGGTTTCGTAACTTTTTTTTTCTTTGTTTGAACTTTTTTCGTAAATCTTCTTTGTTCCTATCTCCAGGGCAGCCCCTTCCCTCTAGGTCCCTTCTTCCATCTTTCCCCTTTAGGAAATTTTTTTTTCCATCCCTTAGTGTGTTCCCCCGGGTCAGGAAGATCTATATACGCGCCAATTCCGAGCCCCCTGAGGGCCCTCCCCCATATCTCCCCCTCGAGAAAAACTTTTGTTCCATCTCATAAATCTTTCTTCCTTTTTGACGGATCGGCCTATCTTTGTGACCTTTCAGCTCACGACTCTTCCTGGTTGTTCCTGACAAGCCCTCTTTTGTGGGCAGCGAAAGGCCCTTTTTTCACCCCAAGATTTGCCACGAAGTTTTCAGGGTCGAAAAATGAAGTCCCCCTTCCGTTGATACCCCCCTTAAATTTCCCTTTTCTTGCAAGACTTTTTTGACATTCAGATCTTCTCTCTATAAGCGGGTTTTTCCCCTATGCGCCCCCCAGTCCCCCAGTCATACTTGGGACTCCCCTTCCCAGATTCCCCCAGATTCCTTTTTCACCCTCCACGGACCCTCCCCGTCGTCGCCTTTCCAGGATCCCCGATCGGCGCAGGAGAGCCCCTCTACCTTCCTTCCCGTTTCAGAAGCCTTTCGACGATAGCCTCCTTACCTCGACAGGTGGGGCCTTCAGCCCGCTGCCCCTTCAGTCCCCTGGCGCAGTCTTACAGCTTGTTTAAACCCCTTCCCTAGCCTTCAATCTTTTTGCCTACGGCCGCCCAACGCTTCTTCCGGCAATGCTCTTATTCCTTTCCCAAACCATCCGGCACCTCCCCAGTGTCTGAAATGGCGTCTTGAACCCTTTCTTGACCTCCTTCTTCAGTATCTTTTCCACCGACTCTTGACCCCCCCCTTTAAGGCCAGATGTTCCTGCTTCTGGATTCCCCCCCCCCTCACTCCGAGATCAATTCTCATCTTTAAGTTGTCCCCCTTTTTTTTGCGTTCTTTTCTTTACAGTTTGCCAATCCAACCTTTTTCAGCTTTTTTCCCCTCCCCACCCGACTGCTTTACTTGATCCACAGTCCCTCGTCATTTTTTTTTTGTGATCGCGAGCTTCTGCTCGAGATTTTTTGATTTAACCTTTCTCATTCCGAGCCCACTGAACCCTCCTTGGTCGATGATGATATCTTTTCATATCGACAGTGTTTAGTTCTAATCTCCCGCCTTTTTGAAGAGTTTTTTATAGTACCCCCCCCCCTCCACCTGCTTGCGAGATTAGTGTAGAGAAAGTAGAGTCTTATAGCGTTTTTGTCTTTTATCATATTTTATTTTTCGGGACTCCCCTCCTAATCTTGGCCTTCCCGTGACCATTTTCTCTCCTGTCGACCGCGATCCTTAATATTCTTCTTTTAAAAGGTCCTATATTATTAAGCATTTTAGATGGGACTTTTTTCAGATTCATGATGTTTTCCCTCCTCAGAATGCAATTTCTCTTTTTACTTAAACCTGATCTAGTTACTTTTAGACCCCAGTTACTGATTTTTGCTTTCTCTGGGTAGCCCCTTCTGAGGACTACTCTCTTTCCGGTGATGCTTCAGTTAACGTTGCATTGAATCTTTTTTTTTTTGTACCAGTAGGCTCTCTCCCTTTATCGAACCTCCCCTCTGAAGCCCACAAAACTTCTCCTTTTGGAGTATTTGGGTTCTTCTCCCTTTCGTAGTCTTTTCCCCTCCTTGTATCTCTTAGATCGCGGCAACTCTTACATGTTCTAGCTTTCCTCCCGCCGGAAATAGTAGCTACTTCATGTTCGCCCCCTTTTCCGGGATCCCAGTTGGAGATTTAGGGAGCGTCCCATTTTTTTCCTATCCCGGTTGGAATGTCTCGTCCTCGCATAGTGGACCTTTTTTCTTTGCTTATAGGACTTTCTCTCCGGTTAATTGTTTTCCTCTTATCTACCCTCCCCCGCCCCCCCGTAAGGCTTTTTTGTCGTCCTTTGCCAAAACTACCTCCACTGGTAATTTTATTGTTAACAATGCTTTGCTCTAGTTCCTCTCTCCCCTTTTTTCGGACATCTTCCAACTCGCAATCGTGTTGGAGGTTACCCTCCAACCCGCTGACGCCCCTTTCATAGAATTTTCGGCAAGATCCTCCCTCAGGTTCCTCCTCTTCTTTTCTACTCCCCACAGGCAGTTGTGTCTTATTCCCCATCATGGTTTTCTCTAAAGAGTAACTTCGGCTTCTTTCCTCGCGTTTTGTGTTCTTTTCGGATTCTGGTCTCCCCCCCTCCTAAGGGATAGTAGGGCCACAAACTTTCTTTATCTTTTGAGACGCGCTCCCTTTTTGATAGAGGATGCCTTAAAGTCTTTCTAGGTTATCCTATTTTTCCACCTTCCAGACCTTTTCCTTTCACGAAACCATTTCTCTTTTTATGAGGTTTTTCTCGTAATTCTTTAGGCGTACAGGTCCCTTCTCGGAGCGACACCCGAGCCGATGGTCGGCCCTTCTGTATGCATTTTATCTGGTTGAGCGGATTTTTTCTAGAGGCTTCCCTTTTTTTCTCGAGTGGGGTTCGTTCTTCTCGTCTTAGGTCCCCCTCCCCATCCCGCTGGAATTTCTTTTTTCAAAACCCCCATGCCGTTTTTGTTTTCCCACAGAACTTCTTTCCCCCCCCGTGTAATTGGCTTCCTAATCCGTTTTTTTTTTTCCCCTCCTGCCAATACTCTTTTTTTCCCTTTTTCCCTGAAAGTGTCCCTTCCAAAATAACTTGTGTTGGTTACTTCAATCGGTTTTGGGGGTTGGTGGTTTTTCTTTTTTTTCCTGCCCCCCCCTTCGATAGGGCTTCTTCTTTTTCAGATCTCTCCTTCCCCCAGCCACCCCTGAAAGGCTCCAGCGGGGCCCTTTGCTATAAATACTTAATATCTGGCGGCCCCCCGACGCTTTGAGCTCCCCTTCTCCTATTAACGACCCCCCCTTTCCGCTCTCCTCTTTTCTCATAATAATTTCCTCCTACGAACGAATCATTTCTCTTCACGGGAGGCGTCTTTTCGCAACTCGGCGTTAACCTCTACTTTAATTAGGAGGGCGTTTCTCTGCAGACAACTTCCCCTCCTCCTCCGAGTTCCCTTCTTGTTCCATAATTTTTTTTTAATGAGATTTTTTTCCGGATTAGACTTTTCTTCCCCAAAAATCGCCGCCCCCATAGAAAAGAGGCGTGATGTAACTTGTCACCTTTGTCCTTTTCTCCTTTAGTAGGCGCTCTTCTCATTGGTCTTCCCTTCAAGGAAAATTCCCTTTAGTGTGGCGCGGGGAACAGCCCCTCCGATTTAAGTTTGTGGACACTTTTTAGGGATATTCAAAAACCCCCCCAACCAAACCCCTTTCTGTTTGTTTTACCAATCCCTTTTATTTGTGGGTGTTTCTAGACAATTCCGAAGGAATTTCCTTGGGTTGCGGGTCTCCCTTTAGACCCCCGTATTCTATCGCAACACCCTTCACTCCCCCCCCCGTCGGCTCGTCCCCTCTTGATATGTGGAGCCCCGAAACACCTGTTTGATTCCCTGAAAACCCCTTTGAATATCTTTCCCTTTGCTCAGTGCTCTCTCCCCAAGTTCTTTTTCTTCCCTCCTCTGAATCCTCTCCCGGTAGGTTCGCCTACCCATATTCCCTAATTATTCTTGGTGGGGACTCTTTCCAACTGTTTTCGCAGGTTTTTGTACCCCAAACGATTTTTTCCCATGACCGCAACTACTGACGCCTACGGAAAAAGCCATCCGCGCGCTCTTTATGTACGTCCTACCACGAGAAATCTTACCTTTTTCATTGTGAAAGATTCAGCCAAAGAAGTTCTTTTCTTCCCCTACTAAGGATCTTCTTTATATGACGAAGGATGTCTCCCCATTCAATCCGAGATCTTCGCAGTAGGTTAAGGGTCTGATGTCTCTCGATTTGAATCACCCCCCGATAGTAGCTTCTCACCGATGATCACCGTCAGAGATTCAGCTGAAGACTTGAAGGCTCTTTTTTCGCCTTCCTTTTGGATGAACGGCTCTCCCCCAATGCTCTCTTGAGATACTCTTTCCCCCTCCCTTTATGGTGTTAGTTTTTTTTCTGAGAGATCCGAAAACGGATCATTGGGACTTTCAAGAGGGTCTTCACTGCGGTCTCTTTGTCCCGTTTTAGTCTTCATGAATACTTTTCCGGGATTCATAATCTTTTTCGGTTTGTCCTTTCTTTCCAAGCGAAGATCTCACTGCCGGCAGAGTCCTTCTTCCTTCCCTAATGCGCATCTCCTTTTTCTCGCCTTCCCTGGTTTGCCTTGGCAGGGCGATATTTGATCTACTCTTTGTGTCGTATTTCCAAATG
>Ga0179593_1368315_pt1 | contig 10429 bp, 12 predicted proteins | sample CZODoug2_1_08_16_FD_185931 | JGI IMG/M metagenome (GOLD analysis project Ga0179593, IMG submission 185931) | Vadose zone soil fungal communities from Angelo Coast Range Reserve, California, USA - CZODoug2_1_08_16fungal (PacBio error correction) | ecosystem: Environmental > Terrestrial > Soil >... | reverse complement strand
GGTACCGTTTCCACCCCCCCCCCTTCCCAACTTCCCCCGTTTTGAGCCACAGTCTTTGCATGTTCGAACGGGTCATTCGCGTTCCTTATTCACCTTCGCTGCCCCTTTTTTTCCGGCTTTTTCCTTAAATTCGGGGGCACCTTTGTCTCAACCGTTTCCCCCCTTACCCCCCTACTTTTCCGCGGCTTCGTTTGTCGTACCGCCCCCCCCCTCTCTGTTCTGGTTTTTCCCGCCACTAGCGACGCTGTTTTCTCTTATCACCCAGCGCCCCCCGAATGAGCGATGTCCAACACTATCCTCGAAACAAAAGCCTGGATGTCTTTTCCCTGAACCCTCCATCGTGATGGTGCGTTTTTTCTTTGTTTTTCCCTTCCCCCGTGGAGCCTCTTTCCTATTGTTTTTCAAGTTTATTTCTCTTTCCCTGGGCGACAGTAATTTTCCCTGTCTCAAGTATCTCGTAAATGAACGGTCTGGTATTCTTTTTCCTTCCCTCTGGGGAACTCCGTGACGGGCGTCCTCGGCCCACTTGTGATCTTTTTTTCCCCACAGGCTTCCGAAACATCACTTGCAGGGAACCACTCAATAACGTCTCCCACATGTCCCAGTCGATTAATCGAGCCGACTCCGTTTCCTCCCTGATGGAGAACCCCTTAGCCCTCTCTTTCTGTATTTCTGCCCTTACATCGGCCCCCGTTCTACCTTCTTGATGCCCATAGGTCCCTTCATTTCTTGTGTTCAAAGGAGACTTCCCTAGCGGAGTCGATGCCTCGAGACTTCCCACCTTTGCAAAATTTCTTCTATTTTCAGCAGTTTTCCGACCCAAAATTTTTTGTCTGCTCCTTTTTTTTTGGCGACTATGGACCCGTTGCCGAATTGCTGTTTCCACCCCCAAGTTCTGGTTTCTTCTTTTTTTTTTTATGGCCTGGGCCGGCCGCCTTTCGGATATTGTTCGCTTGGTTCTTTTTGTCGAGTCCCTTCCCTTGTCTTGAGGCATTGTCGTGCCGGGATTCGGCCTGATTGCTGCCTTCCATAAAGCTCTCCTCTCCCTTTTACCGTCCTCTCGCCAAGACCTCCAGGCATATCGGAAAACCATTTTTGCCCTTCCATCCCTGCACGCCTTTTGGTGACACTGCTTGCATCTCCAAGCTCGGCCCCGGATTTTCCTCCTCGTGACTTCCCCCGTCCCACCCCCAACCTAGAGGTGCAATGAAGGGGATCACCCCCAACACCAGGTAGCACGGTTCCTCCTCTCTCTATTGGGTCGGTTTGGGCCACCAGCGCGTCTCCCCCCTTTACTCCGTTTTTTCGCGAAGGATTTCATTTGTCCTTTTATCTTTTCCGCGAAGAAACCTCTAATATGGTTTTATATACTTTGGGGCTACTCTGGTTTGTTCAGGTTCTTATCCTGGTTGTTCTCCATTCCTAGATGCGGCGCGTTTTTTCCTCCAAGTTTGCCTGTTATGATTTTTTTTCCCCCTGTTCCAGGGCTCAATTGCCGTCTCCTATTCTTCCCCCTTTTTTTTTACTTTTCCACCCTGGGCTTCCGTTTGTTCTGTTCTGTTTTTACTTAGCTCCTCACCAGTCCCCATTAATAAACTTTGGGGTTCGTCCCGTTTTGGCCCCTCCGCTCTTCTTCTTCGTACGCGCGCTGACAATGCTCTTTGTCTGCGTTTCTCGGCCTCGAACTTACAACCTTCGTCAGCCCTTTCCCGCCAATGTGCTTATATCAATTACTCTAGGGCTCCTCTGACTTTTTTAGTTTCCTGCAATAGTATCCTCTACTTCATGATCTTTCCTGTCCGAGATTTTTTAGGGTCTTCCATTATCGAGCGTTTGAACTTTTATACATTTATGCTTCCGTTTTTCGAGCTTTGAGAGTTTCGTAAGTCGGTTTGTTTCCCAGTTCTTTCATCACTGCCGGTTCCCCCCGGGTATTGCGGTGTGACGCAGGCCTGCTACTACTCGCCATTGTGCCTAATCGCTCTCAATCCCTCCCAAGTTTCCCAGGGGCACCGCATCTTTCTTGAGTCCTGGAGTCAAACTCCAAAGCCCTTTTCCACACTCAGCCCCCCCCACTTGCCGAGACAAATAACTGGCCACCATCCCCCCTCGTTTTTGTCTTTTCCCTTTCGTTCGCCATTGACCCACGAGGGTCAAAAATAGGCAGATGGCTAGACGCTTTATGCCTAACTCACAAATCCCCCAACTTTCCCATTATGGAAAGACGATTGGGTTGTGAACCCCCCCCTAGAACGGATCCCGTTACCGGTCCTGATACCCGACGCGGATAACCTTTTCACTTAGTTTTTCACGGAAGAAGTTGGTAAGATTTGGTTCGACAAAAATTCGAATCTTTGCTCTTTCTCTCTCTACGTTTTTTCATTGGCGGCCGCTATCGATTACCTTCTTATCATGAGAGTTGTTTTGAATTCCCGCAGTTAATTTCTTTTTTAAACCGATTTTGTTCCTCTATTTTGACCGGGGCGGGCCCAGCCGGAATGTCCTTCCTAAGTGTTTTTTCCCTCCCTCCTATATTTTCCCCCCCCCCCCCTCCCCCCTACCGTTTTCTGTTGAGTTCCTCTTCATGACGCGCCTATCGATATTCTGCTGCCCTTTCCGCACGAACCGGTCCCACTCCCCGCTAGGGTTTACATAATTGCTATCAGCGTCGTTTACAAACACCGCTCAACCCCTGTTTTCGTTCTTCAGTATCCCGATTGAACTTTCTCCCTTCCTTTATCTTTTTCCTTCCTACCGACCACCCCGTTTTTTGCTTATTGCGCCTAGTCCACATACTCCTTTCTTAAAAAACACTCTTGGAAAGTGCCTTCATTCCCTGGCTTTTCATTTTGTAGACCCGAGCATGGCTCGGCCACAGCAGATTCTTCCCTTTTCAAACTTTTTTGCCTTCTTTTCTTTTTTCGATCCATATTGGGACTGTTCTCCTTCTGATTTGTGCACGCGGGGATCGTTTTTTTACCACGTTTTTTCCCTATTCCACCTCCACAATGACCTTTCGTGGTTTGCTGTCCATATTGTGCCGTTCGGCTTGCTTCACTTTTCTTACTTTAAACGGTTTCCTTTTTTTGGCCATGTTTTAATTGGCGGTATAGAATCGGCCCGTGACGTTTTTTCTCGCGATCCTCACTCCCCCTCTAGTCCCCACCCTATCAAGCTTACCCTTCACCTTTCCTAGCTGCCTGAGCATGCCTCTTTCTAAGAGACTCTTCCCCCTTAGACTTCTTTCTCCCCCCATTCACCCGCGTGCCCCTCCCCAACTCTTTCCCCCCCGGGAAGTGGAGTCCAGGTCTCTCACCCACGGCCGGGTAAGCCGCTTTCGAACGCCCTCCCAATCTCTAGCTTAGTAGATTCCATTAGGATCCCGCTATGTAATAATCCCACCTTCCTTATTCTACGACCGGCTCGGACGCGATTAGATCTACCTCGCCCCCCAGGAAGTCGTGGCCCAGTCGGACGGGTTAGTCCTCATCCGCGAGCTGTCAGCCAGATCTCGCTCCCTACTCCCGAATTTTTTTGCGGTTCGGTTAAGACTACAGCAAAGACATCTGGACCGCCCCCCACCCCGGTCTTAGTCTAGTCTTTTCCCTCTAGAGTACCTACAAAATGACACCAAGTGATCCCCAGCGGTGCCCATGTCTAGCGATAGATTTCCCTTTTGATAATGAGGCCCCTACTAACCGGCCGGTCTTGGTTCTTCAAACTCCGCATATTTTCTCCGGATTTTCTCCAGTCCCCCCCCTTTAGAGCCCATGGAGGCCCCACCCACCGAGAGGTTCCCTCCGCCCCCCAAAGGATAGCCCAGGATGAACCCGGGCGATCAATGCCCCACCTCCCAGCACTTAGGACTGCGGTCCTGAACGACCCTCCTTTTTAGAAAAGATCCTGCTTTTCGACCCCCCTGACTTGTGAGAACCGGCTGTCACTGCGTCTTCCCCCGTTTTTTTTGTGTTGGAATGGGTCTATGTTGGTCCATTGCATTGCGTTTACTGACGAGGTCCTTTTCCCCCCCCAGACCCCTCCCCCTTTTTCTAAGCCATTTCTTAACACAGTCTTGAGATTTTTTGAATAACCTTTTTGGATAGTTTACGCTTTGCTTGGCGAGTCTGCCGTCCAGGATCGTCGGTCTTCTGGCATGACATCCAGTCCTTCTTCGTGCTTTTTCCCCACTCAATGCCTCCGCCCTCTTTCGACCAAAAAGGCCGTTCCCCGTTCCCTGTTCTAAAGGCACAAGGCCTTCCAATGCTCTCCCCTATTTGACCCAGACTTTGGCTTTCCCCCCTATCACCGTTTCGGTCCTTGTGTATGCCACCCAACTCTTTCGGACCGCATCATTTTGGTGATTTTTTCTTCTTATGAAAGATTTTTTTTGCCCTTAATTTTTGTTGTGCAGGATTCCCCGATCCCCCTTTCCCCAGTCCCACTCCGAAGTTGTCACCTTTATTGGTTCTTGAGACGAGATTTCAAGCACCGGTCGGGTTCAGTTGGATCCCGTTCCCATCATTGTTTTAAGCTCCTGATTTGCTCACACTGTGGCCTGGACGCTTAGTTCCCCCCCCGTCGGAGCACAGTTTTCCTTTTTTGAAAGTTACTTTCTGGTCGGTCTCCCATGAGCAGAGGTTCTGAAGTGCCGTCCCTAGTTAGTCGCTTTTCCCCTAAGTGTTTTCCAGCTCTTTTCCTTTGCCTGCTACAAGACTTCCGCCATGTCAAGAACATTCCCGGCAATAGACTGAAACCCCCCAATACTCCCCTGGTCCGCCTCCACGCCGGAAGACATTACCATTTCCGCTGCCACCTCGGATGCGGTGCTTGAACCACTTTTCCCGGGTTGGTTTCCGGCTATGATTGCCCACGTTGCGTAGTGCGGGATAAGAATACTCGTCCTTAGAGTCCTTTTCTTCAATGCCCCCCAACTGCCTCGGGTCCTGCGTCCCTTTTCTTTGATTTTTTCCCCCTCTCCTTTTTTCCGTAGGCTTCCCCCCCCTGTGGGTCAATTTTACAACGTGCCCCCCCGCTTGCCCCCTCCTTATTTGCACTGACAGGATGGGGCCGCGCCTTGGAAGTCCAACTCCCCCCCCTTTTATGTCCCCCCCTCGTTTTAAACAACCTTTGAATGTTGCTAGGGCCTTGTCTTTAGGTGTTGAGCCCCGCACTTCTCTCTTTCCGCTTTGAGAGAGACTTTTTCTGTTTACCTGCCTCCCCCCCCAGCCCTAACTGTCCAACAGGCATTCTCTTGGCACCCCAGGGTTTTTCGAACATAAACCCCGTTCGTTACTCCTTCGGCCCCCTCCCCTTTCCCCTTTTAACGAGCCCTTTCGTGTTCCTGCTTGGGTTTCACCGTGTCACTAAGTTTCCACCGGCCCTCCGTTGCACATGTCCTCCTGTAAGTCACTGCGGATCGGAATGTGGCTCCATTTCCTCCGTAAGTTCTGGCAGTTTTTTTTTTCCTCCCCCCTCTGCCGACGCGGCTGTATTATTTAGAGACAATCTGCTTTACGTTGTAATACAACACTATCCGGGGACTTGTTCATAGGCAACCCGCTGCCGGGAATTGGCCACTTCTTCCCCCTTTTAGTTTCCTCGTTCTTCACCTGGTTTTACGTCTGAAGTTGCATCTTAATTTTCTTTCGCTTACTCGTGCACCGAGTCCTGGTATCTCCCGTGTAGCCTTGTCATGCCTGTAGTGGTCCCCTTTACTGAAACGTGGTGATATCCGCCTCCCCTTGACTCAGGTTTGATTCCCCGATTCCCCCCCTTCCGGTGTGAAACTTGTGGTGACCTAGTTTTGCCCCCGTCGCGCTCATTCCTCTTAACCCTTCTCTCTTTTTGACCCTCGTTGCTTTCTGTCTCCATTTTAACTAGATGCCGGAAACACGGCCGACTGCTGTATTTCTTCTCACGCCCTAGTGACATGCCGTGTTTGGTGATACGCAGGCCTTTTTTCAGACCTGCGATTGTCCACTTGTTTAAATGCTCGATTGCCTCCCCGTCGCCACAACCCCCCCCATTTTCTTTTTTTACGACCTTCCCCCGTTTTTGGTTGCAGCTGACCGGACGCGGTGCTGGTCCCGTTGGTCCTCCTTTTCGGGCCGGGTCATTCCTCCTTTAGACGCACAGAGGGCCCCATGGGCTTCTTTGGTCGAAGATTTGTTGGATTGTCGTTGAGCCCACTCCCCCTCCCGCTTCCTGCCTCCCAGAAATATTCTCCCGGCCGGTCTCCAGTGGAAGTTTAACCGGCCAACGGGCCATAGCCTCCCAAAACTTTCTCAAACAATCTCCCACTGGACTTTTTTTCTTCCCCCCCACCTGCGCATCGCCCACTTTCTTAATCGGAAGAAGCACGACTTTCCTAACCAGCACTAGAGATCGTCCCCCACCGGTTAATTGGTCCCTTCCCAAATTTCTCACCAATTTTTCTTTATCTAGGGTCTTGTGGGGCACAGCGCGCTTTTGTTGGCTTTCTTTCCGCAAAGTCTTGATTACTTTTTAGACCCGCGACCCATTTATTTTCCCCTTCGTTCTTATTCTTGGAGATCCCATTTGTCGGATTGATGATTAGTGTTTGTGACCTTTTTACTCTCGGTGCTCCATCAGGCCTTCCTCGAGCCGGAGCTTTTTTCAATAAAGAACCAGTTTATTCTTTCTCTCCTAGGACATTCCTACGCGCCCCCATGAATTCCGAGAGGTCCGTCTACTTTCTGGCAGTGGTTCAGTTTGTTTGGCGATCTGTTTTCTCTTCTTCCTTTACTTAGAAAACCGTTTTTTTTTGGCGTCCTGGTGTCGTTTTCGGTGGTAACGGCCATTTCTTTTTCACCTTTTGCGTATTCTCGCCAAAGTTTTTGCTTCCTAGTATTACCCACGCTTTCCCCCCCCCCTTACTCTTTTTCCCCGTAGCCTGCGCCTGTTTGGATATGAAGTACCGTTTATAGGGGAGTTGATGCTTGGGATTAGAGGGCCCCTTCGTCGCTCGTATTGACTACTAGTTTTTCCTCGATGACGCGTTGAGGGTGGCTTGTTCTTTTCGCAAGTTTGCTTCTATATTCCCCTTTCTTTTCTCCCTTCACGTTCGGCGTTTAGAGAGGCGCTCGGTTTCGTTGCCCGTCTTTCATTCCCCTGCCTCCAGATACTCCCCCCCTGCTGTCCTGTTACTGGTCAGCCGCTTTTAATGTTGCACTAATTCCTGCATGATTCCCGTCTTGCCTCATTTTTTTTTTTGCTTTTTTCTACGACTCTTTCAACCTGGTTTTCCTTCCCGTCAAGGCCTCCAATTTCCCGTTTTCCCCGTCTTTTAACCGATACGTGCTCGCCCAAACAGCCCCCTCTTTGACAAGCTTTCTTTCCTTGAAACACGATCCGCGGCGTCACGTTATAGGCAGATTGTGAGTTCCCGCGCTACTCATCTCAAAGCGCGGCCAGCTTGTGGCCCGTAAAGCCCCTCTCTCACCCAATACGGACGCGGCTCGGCTTTAACCTTTTTTTTTTTTACCGTAATTGTTAGCATCTTGCCTCCCACCTAGTCCGACGCGTTAGCCGATGCTATATTGCCCCTGGTCGCGGGATACCACCTTCTTTCTGACCCGTAGGAGGTGTTTTGCAATGCCTCGTGGCTTTACCTTCTGCACTTCTCCCCCTCATGCCCGTGTTTGTCCCCCCTGCCCCCCGTAATCTCGCGACTTTTGGTCCTGAAGGAGAACACCCAGGAGACGGGGCCTCCTACTTTTTTTTTTTTGGAGATTTCCTTAGACCTGAGCTTTAGAGTGCCCTCCCCTCCCTCCCCGGTCAACCTTTATTGGGATCCCTCTTTTTGTAATAAGCTCCTCGTGGTCGTCACACGCTCCCCTGTCTTTTTATGTTCACCTATCCATACAGAAACTGGCGAACAATAAGTCTCCGCCAATTTATAGAAAGCGTCGAGCGGGTTTTTTACTTTTAGTCTCCTGGAAAGATCCAATCCGGTCCATTTTTTTTTTCCCCTTTTTTTTTAATTTTTCTTATTTTACCTTTTTCTTACATTTATGGAATTTTGGGTGGGTTTTTTTTTTTTTTTTCTTTTCCAAACCGAGTGTAAAGTAAGTCCTTCTTTTTTTCTTAGGGCATTTTCTATCTTTACCCCAAGAGGCCCTAAAAGATTCTGGTTAGCTGTATTTATTTCTGAAGCGGCGCAGCATCCTATGCTTTCCTTGTTACCCTTATTTCTCAACCCTCTGCCCTCTCCACCAGGACCCTCGTGGGATGTAAGGTTGCGAGCGGTCTCTGCTTCTTTCATGTCCTTTTCCGGCCCGGTTTTCCCGCCCTTTCTCCAGGCTGCTTGAAAATCTTTTCCTGTTTCCCAGTGATTTCCCGATGTAATCTCGCACCCCCTTCATAGGGAAAACCTACTCCAAGCGCTTGTACCTTCCCATCGATTCGAAGTTTCTATGAAGGCTTCGCCGGCACTACGTTGTTTTGCACTCCCCCACCCGCCTCCCAACTCTATCTCCCAAGGATGCTACCCCTCGGGTAGATTCCCGGGTAGGAGAAAAACGCTCACTTAGCCGACTCCCTTTCTCGAAAGACAAGACCATATTTCCCCTCTCTTAGTATTTGAATAATCCACCCGTAGGCTGGACGAGGGCCATAGAGTCGCAGACGCCGCAAATCGGCAGTTTCTTGGTCGTTTGCTCCATCGGTCATCCTCCGAGACTCCCTCCTCCCATTTTTTTTTTTTTCTAAATCGTACGGCAAGCCTCTTGATGATGCGGGAACTTTGAAGTGCACTGGCCCATAGGTTCCGCCCACCAAGGTTTTTTGAAGAAGTTTCCTGCTCAACCTCTCCCCCCCTCCCCCGGGTGATAGCGGCCCACTGAGCAAATAGAGTGAAAGTCGGCTTTCTCTCTTTGATTAAGCTGGGACCAGCTCAAAACTGTTAGTTTATTTCTCCCCCCGTCCCGCATCTCTTCTTTACGGTCCTATAGGAGCCCGCACCCCCTTGATAGATCCCTGGCGTTCCCCCACAGCTGGTCTGCTTCCCCCCTCACAAGTCGTCTCTCCCTCATCTAACTACCCGTTGTGGGACTAGTTTTTCGTGTGATCCTATTTGAACATTACGTTTGGAACTTTCCTTAGATCCGGCCAGATTCCAGACGGAGTCCCGATCTTGTGCCCACACGAACCAATAGTCGTCCGTCTTTGAGAACGGTTGCCTTTTTACCTACCGTTTTTGCTCTCTTTTTACCGGATATGTTTTGAGGATTCTGAGGCTAGTTGCGCAGTGCTTCGGACCGGTACAGTTTTTACATGCCAAGCATTCTTACTTCCAATTTTTTGTTTTTTTTTTTGAAATATCCGGTTTTCTTTGATGGCCCTTTTTTTTTCTTGACTTCCCTTTGACGGTACACCCCGATCGGAGGCTAGTTTTAGGAGAATCCAGTTCCCGGCGGTTGCGTCCGGTCCCCCGACCGCCTCCGCGCTTTCTCTCCCCGAAACCTCTTTTTTCCCCCCTAGGGCGCGGCTAAAATGAGCCCCTCACGGTGACCATGAAAGATGAATTTTAATACCGCCCCGGACCCGGCCGGCCCTTCAACAATGCGTCCCCCCTCACCTTTTAGTCTTTTGGGGTCGTACGGCTTTTTATGAACGATCGCCAGGGTTCCTTTCAAAAATAGTTGGGCAATTCCTTCTTTGCGCCCGATTTTTTGCGTTAGAAAAAACAGACGGGGAAAATGATATTTATTTGAGAATTCTCCTCAGGTAGTTGGCTTTCCAGCCTTTCCGCCATACTGACCTCTTTTAATTCCATTGACTGTTTGTCCTGCACTTCGACGGGTTTTTCTAGTCTTTTCGGGAAGTGTTATTTACCTTGATCTTGGCCCGGGGTTTGTACCCCCTGAGAAGGTTCTGACCTGTTCTCACCACCGTGTAGCTTGCCTCCGGCACGTCTTAGAAGCTTTCCTGGCTTCCCCCAGGCGTGCCCGCCCTCTTCACGTCCTGTCTCGCTACAACACCTGTATTTCGCAGTTTCCATCGACGTTTCTCACGACAGCCCTCTCCCCCCCCCTTCCCCCGCCGGCCTTTAATACCCATTCCGCATGCACCTTTTAGGCGGCATGAAATCCCCCCCCCCTTGATGCTTTTTTCTCCCCCTCCGCGGTCCCCATTTTTTGCTGGGAAAGCTTGCGTAGCTCCTGTATTTTTTACCAACTGTTCCCAACTGAGCTCTTAGCCCCTCCTCCTCATTTAAGTTTTAAGTCTGCCCCTTTCCGGGGGCCATGCGGTGGGAAACGTCGTTGCCCAGCCCCACTCCCTGTGTTGCCCCCTGTTTCCCCTTTTCTTGAGGCCGGCAGTCGTGTAGTGGCCAAGAATAGTATAACAAAACTCTATCTTTTACTTTGATTCCTAGCATTAAGTTGTGGCATGGGTGTGGCCGGTAGCT
>Ga0179593_1360718_pt1 | contig 10429 bp, 9 predicted proteins | sample CZODoug2_1_08_16_FD_185931 | JGI IMG/M metagenome (GOLD analysis project Ga0179593, IMG submission 185931) | Vadose zone soil fungal communities from Angelo Coast Range Reserve, California, USA - CZODoug2_1_08_16fungal (PacBio error correction) | ecosystem: Environmental > Terrestrial > Soil >... | reverse complement strand
CTTCGCGTACCAGCGTTGTTTTTTTTTTCCCTCCTACCATGTATCTGTTTGTAGGGGAGGCCTTATTTCGAAAGTATCTTTCCCTTGGTGCCAGTTATCACCTCCTCTTCTTTAGTCTGATGTCGTGTCGCCCTTCGCGGTCACTATCTCCTTTCGTTCTTTGACTGTTCCGTATGAAAACCTCCCCCCCCCCTGTAACAGTGTTCGGTTTTGGTCTAATGAAGTTTGCCTGGTGTGGACTGGTCTTCTTTTTTTATCTCCATCCCCCCCTTTTTTTTTTTTTTCTTGAGTTTCGAAGTATAGTCTTTTTCCCCCCCCTTGGCGTTTTCTTTTGGTGTCCGCATTTGACCGGAGTTTTTTTTACACATCGGACTGCCTTTGAGATGTGTCCTCGGCGGTTTCCCCCACCGCGCTTCCTTTCGTTGTTTTGTAAGTGAACCCCCGTATATGTTGTTTTGGGTTCTCTCGGGTACCCTAATCTTGTTTTATTTTTTTTCCAATCCCGGCGTAGCCCCTGCGGACCAAGTTTTCTCTTCCCCCATCGTTCCTTAGAGGACCCCAAGTGAGGACCCCTTTATTTTAGTCAAGATTTGATTCGTGTTTGTCTTCTGACTCTTTACTTTGTCCTGAAGGAGTTTCCCCGTCGAAGGATCTTTCCTTTTTTTTTGGTTAGTTTTCGGGTGCATAAATGTATTTGAGAACGACGTACGCTGGGCTGAATCTAAGGTAGACTTCCAACCCCCTTGGTTTGACCTGCAGGTTCGTACTCATTCCTTCTTTGATGACCCCATTTTCGCCCCCGATGTCATCTCACCCCTGCTTTCCCCGTGCGTTTTGAGCCACCTCCTTGGATTTTATTCGGACCTGACTCAGCTTCTAAGTCTCCCCGACCACAAGTAGTAAGGCAAAGATCTCTGGTTTTTTTAGGGAGTCCCTGTCCTTTCCGACTTCTCCCCCCCCCCCTTTGTGGCACAGTTCCGGTTTGCTATGGGGCGAAGATCTCCCCCTCCCTGCCCCTTATCCTCAAAACGTCCCGTCCGTCTTACTTTCCTTTTTTTCTTTTCTTCAGAAGACCTGACGAGTCGTTGGGTGTTCCTTTTTCCAAATCTGGTGGAGTTCTCGGTGTGTTGTGATGGTTCCACCCTTTGTGGACTCCTACGGAGAAGGTCTAATCGAGGAATTTCTTTTTTTTTGTTTTTTCCGTTGCGCTTTCGAGCTAATTTTAATGGTTGTCTTCTAGGTTACCCCCCTGACTCGCCTCGGAAGCCGCCCAGGGTCTTTTTTCTTCCTATCGATTCGCAGCGGTGCAAACTGTTTTCCCTGTAGCGGTTGCACATTTTGTGCCTTTGGTGGGCACAACCTGGCACAACTCCGACAAGTTTAATGCATTTACGCCTGGATCGGGCCTGCTCTATGAAAATCTCCTCAGAACTTTCTTCTTAACCGAGGGTTTCCGTTCCCCCTCTAGACGCAGTCCCGGCGATAAGGTTTTTTTTTTTTATTTTTTTTTTCCTGATCTTACTGTTTTCATCACTTCCTGCTGTTCAGATTTGCTGGCCGGTGACGTCTTTTCTCCACCCCTGGGATTGACCTCCCTCTCTCTTTTTAATAACTCATACTTTTTGCTGGTATGAGATTTTGGGATACTTACCATTTTACACGTTTTTAGGTTTCCCGCGCCACCTCTCCGTTTTCCCAGGAGCCTTGTGGTCCGGGTGTTCAAGAGTACCTGGGCGATTAGGACCAATGGGCTGCTTTCTTCTGTCCCTTCCTCTTTTTTTGTTTCCATTTCTGACCTTTTTAATTTTCCTATATTTTAGGGTAGCCCCCTGAAAGTCTTTTGAGGCATACCCCGCTCCTCTTTCCTCCCCAATCGTGCCTCCCGTTATCTTGCGTTTTGTTTCAAACCCCTCCCCCCTTGTCAAACCTTTTTTTCGGGCAATTCCCGTTTCCTTTGCCACCGCTGTCCCCCCTCCCCTTCCTAGAATTTCAATTGGATGTAACGGCCCACCCTTGAGTGATTTCCGTTCTTCGTAAAAGAGTCTCCTCAACCTGCCACCTTTTTGGACACTTCCCCAGGGTCCCACGCGCCGGTACCCAACGTTCCCCCCCTCCCGATAATCCCTTTGCTCCTTTGTATGTCACACACTTTTGTTTTCCCATTCGACGCACTCCCCTTTTAGGGACCACCGTGGTTTTGGCCCCTGTTGGAACGTCACCCTCAAAACATTTTTTAAGTATTCGCCCCCCCCCCGACCCCGTCTTTATTCCCCTTTTACCCCAGACACATCGGTTGTACCGCGCCTAGGGTTCCTTTTGTCGATAAACTTTTCCGGGAAGGTGCTTTTTTTACTTCCCCAATTAGGTCCAGACCGTACTTTTTTTGGCCGGTGTACCCTCCGTCCGATTTCATGGTGGGGGTTCCTTGTTTTAAGGCCGCCTTACCCTTTTCGGCGTTGAATGTTGAAATTCAGTAAGTCGATTCCCCCGTCTGCGTCCTCTTTTTTTTTTCCCCCCCAGGCTCGGAAAGATGTTCCCTGTTGCTTCTTCGTGCCTCTTTTGGTTTGAAATTTCTCTCTTCCCTCGATCCCCCCCCCGCCCTTGGCTCCCCTTTTTTTTTTTGGTCCAGTTCGGGAAAATTCCTCCCTGCTTTCTTTGTCCGGCGCCTTGCTCCTTTAGTCCCCCCCGTGGGGGGACCATACCGAAAAAACATCCTCCCGCTAAATCGTCCACTAGGACTTCTCCTTCTTCCCCAGTTTCCCCCCCCACCAATTCCCCCCCCCACAGTTCCCCCAAACGGATTAAGAAGTTTCTGCCCCTTTTCCTACCGTGTGCCGTGATCGATATCGAGTTAATTCCCCCCCCAGCCCGGGGTGTTATCCTTTTCGTTTGAACTCAACCGATGTACTCACCCCTCGTATCCTGCCGACCCTGGCAATAGACTGGTTTTTTGGGCCACTGTCACCAACCCCCTTTTTTCTTTTTTTGACGCCACATAGTTGTTTTGCCGCCGAGGTTTTCCCCATCTCACCGTTTTTTTGAACGATTGGTTGATGTGATTCTTTTTTTTTTTTTGGCAAGGGCCCCCCAAAGTCACACTCCCCATACGGCCCTTCCTCGTTCACCTCCCTAAGGTGGGGGGGTTGGCTCCCTCCGTGGATGGCCCCTATCTCAAATTCCCCAGTATTCCAAATACCCCTTAAACCTTTCGGACCAACCCCCTTTTTCAGAACTTTTTTCCTTTTTTTTGAGTGCATGCTCTCCTTGGGAGCTGGTAAGACTTGCCCCACCAATTTTCACCTTTTCACCCTTATTCCTTTTGACTGTTTTATTGAAATCCGCCTGAGTTCAACAATCACAAGGACCGTTCTTCTGTTGTCGTTGCTTCCGGGGTCCATATCTTCCTTTCCCTTACTAGGCGTTAATCAAAAACCTTGAGCCACATGATCAGGTGGCCCACAGAGGGTCTCTCCGACCTACCCTTCCCCGTCCCCTTGGACATCTCCCCCCCCCCCCAGACTCAAAACCCACAAAAACCAAACACAGGAGGCTTGCAAGGTTTCCCCTCGTCTTTAGTTCCTCCCAGGTTGGTGCGGGGTCCCCTTTTTTTTTTTTCCGCTCCGTTGAAGGATGGGGTGAACAGGTTGCAATCGGGACACTTCGGGGAAGGGATACAAAAGTACTCCCCTTTTGTATGGACTGTCGGGTTGTATCCCTGGCGCTGCCCTTCCTTTTTTTTTACTCCAGTTCCCCCCGCCAGTGTCCTTTTTAACTCTTTGTTGTTTTTGCTTGGGAACACCGTCCCACACGTTACCTAACAAGTTCCTGTGATGCACCTCCCCCCCCCCTTCCCCGTTGTTTCCTTGGACCATTTTTCCCAATCAAACTCCGTGATCAAAAAGCCTTTCAGTACCCATCGGTTCTTTTTTTCTTTGCACCACCTTTTTTTCTCCCTCCCTTGGATGAAAGCCTACCTCAGAAGTAAGAAAGTCCTTCTTGAAATGCTCACTTTGAATTTTCAAGAATAGATTTTATGTTACTTATTGACCCCTGCCCCCCAAGCTGTCTAACATTTGTAATCTCTGCGCCCCCCCCCCCCCCCCCACGAGTACGGCAGATGCTGTGCCCCCTGAGTCTTTCGTACTCCGTTGACACACTCTTTGATCGTCACCCCCGAAAAAGTTCCCCAAAGTATTTTTTTAACCGATAACTCACCCCCGGCCCACCGGAACGTCGTTCCTTACCTTTTTCCGGTCGTTACTGCACCACATGGACAAACCTTTTCCCTCAAACGTCCCTTACCTGCAGCTTTATGCACCCCCTGTACGTGCATTTTTCGTATACGTTTTATTCTTTTCGACGGGCTGCTTCAAAACTTCTGTATCCCCATGGGATGCTTTATTCACGTAGGATGACACAACAAAACCTTGAGCACGTACGAAACTTTGAAGGTGAGCTTCCCTGGCTTTTTTCTATTCTTTTCTCCATGATAAACGTTAATTCTCTTCCAAAGGAACCAAATTTTCCTCCCTTTCGACCGGGTTGGTCATTCGAGACTCCACTCCTAATAGGTAAAGACAGCCGTGTCCTATTTCCCCCCCCTTTTTTATGTGAAAAAGATCTTGTTTCTCTCTCCTCTCTTTGCATACCTCTGTTGTTCATGCTTCTCACGTTTAGTTCAGCATTTCCTTTGGCCAGACCCCTTTCGTTGGTCGGTCTTTCCCCCCTCCTGGAAAGATTGGAGATCCCCCAAGGAGGATTCGTTTCTACCCTTTGGGCTTTCTCGCAGTAATTTTGGGTAGCGGCGGCCCCACCCCTAATCTCAGTTTTTTTCGGTCTTCCATGCGTGGACGAACTTTGGATAGTGGCAGTTTTTCTCGGCACTTTTTTTTCCCCAGTTCCCCTTACGATCAGCATGGGGGTTTTTCGAATTGACCATCCTTTCCCCGACAAGTGGGTTGCATGGCCTTTCAGATGTCGGCCAGGGTTGTGTCGTTTTCCCCAGGAACTGACTTGATTCCTTCTCCTTCTGGGTTATGAGGTAGTGTCCACTCTTTCCTGCTGGTGCTATTCAGTGTGGAGTTTCCCTATCTCCTTTTTTTTACCGAACTCTCTTCCCAACTTACTCCTGTTTTTTATAGGGGTACTCCTCTTACGGCCTTGTTTCTTCTTTTCGGGTCCATTCTCCCTAGAGGTGCTTTGGTCCTGAACTTCTGACCTTCCCTGTTTTGGACCTTCTTCTTAAGTCCTCGGCCAGCCGTAGAGCACCCGGTGGCCAGAAACTTTCGGACAGGCCGGCTGTTCCTCCTTTTTTTTTTTCCGTGCGATGCAGTCGCGGTACAAAACCCTTTTGCGGGCCTGGGACTGCACGTGTAGTTTTAGGTCCTAGGGTGCCCCTCATGCTGTTCTGGTCCTGTTTCTATTAGCAGTCTTTAAGCACTAGGATTCTTTTCATGAAGTGTATTTGTAAGTTTTGTCAGTCCATGGACTCCCTTTGGGGTCCTCTTTTTTTGACTTCTCTTGCCCCCCCACTTTTTAGGGGTTCTCTTTTCTTTCTTTTTTCCCTGAAGAACCCCCCCCCCCCCCCCCCCACCCCCCCCCCCCCCCCCCCCCCCCCCCCCCCCCCCCCCCCCCCCCCCCCCCCCCCCCCCCCACCACCCCCCCCCCCCCCCCCCCCCCCCCCCCCCCCCCCCCACCCCCCACCACCCCCCTTCACCACACCACCCCCCCCACCCGCCTCCCCCCCCCAGCACCTAGGAGATTTTAGTTCCCCCCCTTCACCACCGCGACGTCCCACCCCGGGTTTTTAACCCACCCTTGACCCTCTTTATTTTCCTTTTTATGTTCAACTTTGACCCCCCTTTTTTTTCGTTCTTGCCGAGACCTCCTTGGGCTACGGTTTTTTTTTATTCCCCTTTTTTAGGTGTTTTAGTGGCTCCTCACTTCGCTTGGTAATCCTCCCGTCAGTGTCCCCCTGTCAGGACACCCCCGACACTCCGCTGGGTCTATAGCGGTGCCCTCTCCGATGGATCTTCATTTTCAAATTATTGTGGGTTTAGGTTCTGAGTGCCTTCTTAGCTCACTCAAGGACACAGGTGCTTGGCGGTTGTTTTTTCTCCTTTTCCGTATGTGGGTGCATTTCTCCGTGTTCCCGTTTTACGAGGCGATTCCATGCACGGGGTCTTTTCCCCGGTATCTTTCTTTTTCCGGCCCTGACTGAGGTTTGAGTTTTGGGGCCTCCCCCCCCCCCCCATCTTTGGTAGGTGAAGCGATCGCTTGAACCGGTGGTAGTACTTTTTCCCCCTTGCGGGCAAAGCTTTCAGGGCTCCCACCCTCGTGTCTTACCTGAACCCCCTGTCGGTTTTTGCGGGGTTTTTATCGTTCGTCTGGAGTTTTTTTTTTTTTGTTCCAACCTTCGACAAACCTGAGTGGACCCCGGATTTGATTTCGGACCTAGCATTCGTCCCCCCACGGTGTATGTTCTTTTTGATATTCTTATCTCCTTTTTCGTTTTAGGGGGGGGCCCTTTTTTTTTTATTTGGGGTTACTTTGGAACCTCGTTTCGTCATGCTTTATCTCGTTTTTGCCTGTTTCCGTCGTTGCTCATGGTTGCAGGCGGCCGTAGACCCCCCTTTTTTTTGAGGACCGTGTCCTGTCTGTTCAACACTTTGTAAGCAGTCTCTCTTGTGGATTATTCCAAAACTTTCCGTCACCTATGACCAAGGGTTTTTCGAATCGAACCGTATTGAGATCTAAAACCTTTTCCTTTTCCCCCCCTTTCAAACTTCCCTCTACCGCTTCTTTTGTAGCGAACCCTTTTGCCCCGCGTGTTGCCTTTATGAAAACGGTTAAACTTTTTTTGTTAATCACTGTTGCCCTAAACATTTTCAGGAACCCAATGCCATCTTCGGAATGTACACAAGCCCGTGGTGCACCTTCTTTCCAACAATTTTTCCTTATGGGGGTCGGTATACACGTGGTTTTTTTGAAACGTTCTGCGAGTTGTTTAGTCCTTATTTCCGGTTGCTTGATAGGTCCTTGTGGTAAGGGCCCCCTTTGTGTGCATAGATTCCTTTTTACAAGGATTTCTCTATTTTCCGGTAAGTTTTCCTTAGAGAGTGGTCACGCGTCTCTTTGATCTCCCCCGGGTAGGAAACTTCGTACTAGTCCCGTTAATAGTAACCAGTAGTCTGGTCCATTTGCGGACCGATGCGCAGCAGGTGTTTACTTTCCCGGGGATCGCAGCCTTTTTGTCTCCCCCGTTTGTGGGGCACCGGTCTGCGTCCCAACCTTTCTCGAAACCCTCCTTTTAAGTTTTTCCAGAAGCTTCGATGGGTGGTTTCTTCTCTTTCTACACTACCCCCCTGGGCTTGAACTTTTATGCATTGGACTTTTTCCCCTACTTTCTTACACCTAAAAGACCTTGATGATTCCCCATGCTCCCCTTCTTCCTCCGGTCGTTCCTAGTCGATGCCCATTGAGTTTCTTCTTTCCTGGTGCATTGGTTTTTAATCATATTTTGTCCCAGTGTGTTTTTTTGATAGTCCGCTCCCAGGGCCTACCTGTCCCACGCAGAAATTGAAGCTTTTCTGAGCCCCAGAGGTCCTTTTCCTTTCAGTTGAAGTAAGATCCCAGGGATTTTATTGTTCCCCGGATCTTTTTGTCGTCGTTATAGTAACTGAGATGGGCAGTATGGGATTGACCTACCTATTTTTCCTCGCCATCCTACCTCTTTCGGTACCCGCGGGTGGCTCTTTCCCCCGGCTGGTTTTTTTTTCTTCCGGTGCCCAACCATTGAAAAACCTTCGTGCTGAATCTTGACCCTTCTGCTTTGCTTTTTTTGAGAACCCCCAACCCCCCAACCGCTCCCTTTCCGTATCCCCTCTTGTCACCTACGTTAGAATACCAGTGGGGACGGGGGGTGGGGTTTTGCCCCCATTTTCCCCTTGGACCTGCGCCAGTTAAAAAATTCATCGAAACTTTGATCCATTCCTCCTGTTTCTGTCCAACCCAACCTTTTTTAGGGACCTTCCCCCAAGACCCCCCCAACCTGGCCCGTCCCTTCCCCCCAATGGGCCCGTTGGGCAGACACCAAGCTCTCTTTTGTGGGTCTTTCTTGTCCTCTTAACCACCTAGATAGGGTGGTCCGTTTCCCAGCAACTCCTTGGTTTCCGCGTAATCCTTCGTCCACGGCTTTACCCCCGGATTGTCAGAAAACGTTTGTCGATTTTTGTTTTCGTTCCCCCTTTTTTTTGGACGTCGTCGCCAGGGTGCTTTTCCTTTGTCCCTGTGCCCCCCTAGACCTGTAAATTTTTTGTTAACTCTTTTTTATAAGTCCCTCGTATGGGTCCGAGTCGATCTTCTTCCCTGGTCACTCCCGGGTATCCTATTGATGAATTTCAAATCAGGCCTTGGTTTTGAATCCATTCCCTTGACAGTCAGGTACTACAAGGGTGCTGTCACCCCGGGTTCCGGGTCCTAAATTTCATCCCAGCTGTAGGCCAGATCCTCCCCCATTGCCCCCGTGTGGACCTTCCCAGGCCACACCGAAGCTCTTTTTTCGAAATACGATTGCAACGCTACTACGCCAGTTTCCTTTTTTCGTCCCCAAATTTCCCCCCCCACCGCCTCAACCTCGGACTTGTTTTTTCCCCCTTTTTGTGGGGGTTGCCCCCCCTTGGACTAAACTGTTTTTGCCCCTATGAGGGAGGGTGCTCAAAGATGTTCCCCCCTCCTTTTTTTTTCAAGGAACTTTGTATTTGACCCCCAAAGAATCACCCTCATGCAGCCGCCCCCTATTCCTCCTCAACCCTTTACATCTACGGAGTGCACGCTAACACAAAGGCTTTTTCTAAGTCCCTGGAGCCTCCTTATGCCCCAAAGGGCTAAATTTGGCATGATTCAGATGTTTTTTCTCTCCCGCGTTCCCTTCATTAGGGAACGGCCCCCCACCCCCCATTACATGGCCCCCCCCCCATATAAGAAGCTGGCACCACTGAAGCGTCCCTTTTATTTTCTTTTCCTTTTCTGCCTCTTGAAAACTAAGCCCCAAAAGATCGGTCCCCACAAAACTACTTCCCGTGACCAACCACGCAGCAAATGTTACTGGGATTGTTCCATGGTGGTACCTCGAACGTTCAGTATGTACATTGCAGCGCATTTTTTTCAGACCCCGACCGCGCTGCCGCCCAAATCACCGGTTCACATTGCTCTTTCTCTCTTTCCCAGGTTTGACATTTCCCCCCCTGCTCATTTTTCTCGGAGCAATACCCCACTGTCCCCCTGTCGACCTTTTCTCGGGGCACCCTGCGGTTAGTCCTTTTTTGCAGCCCGACGTGTCCCAATCCCTTTCCCCTTCCTAGCCTACAAGTCTTTTTTCAACCAGCGGCTTTTCCCCGGGTGGGACACTGTCTTTCTCCTGGTTTTTTTGGACGTTTGCCCACGCTGGTTCCGATTTCCCGGCAACGTTTCCAAACCCGCCCCCCTTTATCTCCCGTGTCTGGCTTTCCCCCCAAGAGCTCCCAGTCCTCCAACCTTAACGAAGTTCCTCTAAATGAGAGGGTTATAGGATAACGGAGTCATTTGCCCGGCGACCCCCCAAGCAGTAGTCCTCCACTATTCCTGAGGGGCAACATTTTAACGCTGCCCCCACCTTATGCCGTTTTAAGGACCGGTTTTTTAAAGGTTGGTTGGTCCCACTCAAAGAATTGTGACCCATTCCCGGTGCGCCCCCTCCGGACCTGCTGTGTCCCGCCAAGTTTTTCTACCAAATTGCTGATCCAATTCAGAAGCTCCTCATGCTAGCAAGTTGGGGACACGTTTTCTTTTTTTTAAAAACCCCGATTTTACTGCGCCTCCCCTCCCTCGATTGCATTTTTTTCTTCTCTCTTCACCTCCAATTCTTAGAAATTATTGATCCAACCGTTGCTTACGTAGTTTCTTTTTGTTCAAGAACTTATGTCTTCTTGCCGACGACTGTGATTCTTCTAACCTCGTAACCCCATTCATTTTGAACCCGTCTTATGGGCCCCCCCACCTCAGCCTCTGTACGCCGTATGGGCTCGTCTCTGCCAAGACCCCCCCCCCCAAACCCCGACAAAGGCAACAAAACAGAATAAGCTCCTCTTGACCACCACCGGGAACTTATCCTATTTACGGCGGGCCCACCCGTCGTGACACCATGCTTGCTTTCAAGTATTTCTTAAAGTCCCGTTGAGCAACACAATGCCCGATCCTCGGTGTTCCTTTTAAACAATTTCCCCCCCCCCTTACGGGATCTTTTTGGTGTTACCTTTGTTTCTGTTCCCAGTTCTTTGGACTCCAATGAGTCGACTTTTCCCCGGTCTCCTATCGCGCTTGATTTTCCATCCCCTTTTACTACCCGGTCCTCAGTGCCCCCCGGCCCCCCCTGACGACAAGCGGTTCCTTG
>Ga0179593_1294325_pt1 | contig 10429 bp, 9 predicted proteins | sample CZODoug2_1_08_16_FD_185931 | JGI IMG/M metagenome (GOLD analysis project Ga0179593, IMG submission 185931) | Vadose zone soil fungal communities from Angelo Coast Range Reserve, California, USA - CZODoug2_1_08_16fungal (PacBio error correction) | ecosystem: Environmental > Terrestrial > Soil >... | reverse complement strand
TCTCCTGCGTACGGTAGTTCGTTTCCGTCCTTTGTTGCTTGTTTTTTGAGCGTTCCTCGATAGAAACCGTCCCCGCCACTTCCGATCCCTTCTCGACGAATCCGTTTTTATCCCCATAATTCGGATCCCTGACCTTTCGACCAAGTGTGGATTCGACTGTCTCTGTCCGCTGACTAAGATCAGTCGCTTCTTGTTCAGCTCTTGTCGCGCTCCTTCCCCAAGGTCGGACTCTTTCTTGCTTGACTTAGCCGGCTATTCTATCTGCCCCCGTTTGCCCCCACCTGACTCCCTCCCCCAAGTTCCGGGTTTGTTCCCACACTCTTCCCCTTTTTTCGTTTTCTCCGAGCTCTCCTTTGTTGAACCCCAAAACCCGTATTTCACTCATCCTACTTTGCTGGCCAAGGTTTTCCAGGCGCACTTCCGTATTCGGTTTTCCAGGATCCCTAAATGGCTCCCCTCCTTTTGCAATTTTTTTTGGGTCGAGAATCGCCAACGGTCTTGCGGCTTTTGCCCTTTGAAGAGTCGACGGTGCTCCCCCCCCCCCCTGTTAAAAAGTTTTTTTTATAGCGTGGCTTTTCTATCAGTCGCAGGACCGCATTAACCCCGTATGTCCCCCCTGGACTCCCGAACCAATTTTTGCAGTCATTACCCAGTCTCCCCTAATCTTTTTTTGAATTCCTCCTTTGACGATTGTCTTTTATTGGCTGGAGGAGGATTTGCTTTTTTTCCCCTTTTTTTCTAGTCGTCTTGGACTGCTTGGGCCCCTGATCCGTTCCTTTTTTTTTTGCCCCGTCTATACACGATCTGTGTAGTTGCGGCTCTGGCTCCATTGCTGTTCGTAGAACCGTGTTTTACCTCCGGGCGAACGCTTCCCTCTTTATTCTTTATATTCGCCTAGTTTGTGATCTAAAAGATGCTGTAAGTCCCCCCCCCCAAACTGTCGTCATTGAGGTTTGTTGAACCCCTCTGGTCACCTTTTGTTTGGCCTTTCTTTTTGTTAGATCTTTCCCAAACTCAAACGTCTGATTCCGGTTAGTTCCGACCGTTGTCTCTTTCCTTGTCGATTGCTTCTAGACCGATTAATATATCGCTTACATCTAGTCTGGGCGAAGCCGCCGCTTGGCGTTGTTCGTGCGCCCGATCCGTCCCACCTTCATTCTAGACCAAGGGAGAGACTGCGCTGTACGTTCGGGATCTCCTTTTCTCCAGAAAGTAGGGTCGCCAGACTGTAGGGCTAGCCCCCAGTGCACCCTATTGTTTCATCCACTCGAATTTATGTCTTTAACAGCTTCTAGAGCGGCTCTTCTCCCTTATTCTTTATCGCTACGTTTTTCCACGTCGCATCGCTGTTGATTGCTGACGAACTATTACTCCCGGCACCATTTATCTCCGCATCCCTCCTTATTCAGAGCGGCTGGAGGAGAATCCATGTGCTCGAACTCGGACGCGTCACCCCTATCCGTAGGTCGCTCCTTTTTGAAAGTTCGCGAAAACTGCCTTTTGCGTTGTGGCCGTTCAGTGATGACAACCGACAGCAGGTTGCGTTTTTCGTTCCATGCTTTTCGAGCAATGTAGTAGAAGAGTTTGAGTGCGCCCCCCTTCCCAAATGCTTCGCTGTTTTTTTTTCTTTTAAAACGTTCCTCGTTGTTTGTTCTCAGCTTTGTAACAGACGATTTTCTATACCTGCATGTTCGGAGTTCCCTTTCCCTACTTTTCTGGGTAGGGGTTTTGGGGGGCTGCTTTCGCCCGTCCTGCAACCTTTTTGACTTGTAGTTTGGAAATCTCTTTCCTTTTTTCAAAAATCTCACGTAATTTCAATTTCGAATAGAGAAAACGTGCCATTTCCTGCTGAGTCCCCTCCCGACGCTTGGTTTTTTTCCTGACTCCAATTGATGCTGTTTTGCCGCTGCTGCCATGGCGGGCTCCCCCCTCACACTCAAACCTGTTGTCAAGTACCAAGGCCGCGCCACTTCCGTTACCCTTCGCCCGGCACCATGTTACTCTAATTCATGTATCTACGGCTGTATTCTCGGCGTCCCCCCTATCGCTTTCTGAACCTGATTCAGTCCCTATTGACCTCTTAGGTGACGTTTTTGGCCCATCGTTTGCTCTTCGGCCTGCTATGACCTTTTTTTTCTCGCTGCCCTCTTGCCGTGCGGCTTTGATCGACCGCGTTGCCTTCTTGTCTTTTGCTATATTGGTAACTCAGCACGCCAAGATGTGGACCTCAAGTTTCTTATGCAATTCTCTTTCCTCCCGTTTTCGTGTTGTTGATAGGTATTTTCTATCGCTTTTCTCTGGCCAGCGGTGGCGTCTCCTTACAAAACGCTGGCTGCGCTCAGACGCGGAGGCCGCAGGTCTAAGCCTCCTTGCCATTGGAAGAGCGAACCATCTTAAGAGAGAAGACGATCTTTTCCAAACCGTAATTTTTCGCCCCCCCCTTTGTTTTTTTCTCCACATGTTTTCGTCGGAGTTACTGTAAGTATAGCCAAGGATATATTTTTTTCTCGTTGATCCCCGCTACTCCCGCTTCCCTTGCAGCAAGCGTCATCTTTCGGGTAATTCTCGGAGAGGAATGGTCCCCCGGGTTCCATTCGCTGGGCTCTCGCCGCCATTTCTTTTTCCCCACAAGTGGCACGATCCCCGTGGTTGCGTCCAAAACTCCATCAAGAGGTCTTTGTTGTTCAATGGCTGTCTTGCTCGGAACGTTTCATTTACCCCTTTTATGTCCCCGTTCCATTTGCTTAAACTAATCCGATGATGTGTGTCTTCACTTCTTTCCGTTCCAACCCCTCCCCACCCTGTATTCGTGGATTACCAATCTTGATTGTATCGCTCACAAATGTTTATACGGCTGAGACCCCTCCTCTGAACTCTTGACAAGAGTGAAGAAGTTACGCGATGACTTTTTCGGCGGTCTCTCCCGTAGTCTCTCGCCCTTCCCATGAGGTATGAGTCCCTGCCCGTCCAGACCCTCCCTTTCGTAGATCTTACAATGGCCTCGTCTTTTCCCGTGCCTTTTCTAGTCTAGAAAGATGAAGCCTCTTCCGTTCAAGGCGGTCTCCGTCATTTTCCTTTTTACGATCATTTTTGATTACTAATTTGTTGTCTCAAGATCCCTGGACGTTCACCCTCGTATATTCACTTCCTCCCTGACTCCGACGAAGTGGGTACCCCATCTCTTCTCCTTCATTTCCCCTTTTCCCTCTTACTTTTCACTAAAGTTTCGGAACCCTGATTGAGTTCGTTCACCTTTCGCCCCCCCCTTCAACCAATTCAGTCTTCCTCGTTTCTCGTCCTGTTTCTCCTGTGGTTTCCATGACCCACGCTGTCTCTCTCTATATCGACCCCCCCTCTGCTTTCGATGATGTCGTTTTTTCGAAAGTCGTTTCATGAAGTACACCTTCTCCGTTTCCATTTTTCTCGAGCAAATTTGCCAAGGTCAGAGAAGAACCCGTTGAGTTCTCTTGTTTTCACCTTCCGATATTTGACCTCTTTCTGCTAACGGCACGTGGCGCCATTCGTACAGCGCCCCCATTCTTGATCAACTTGTCAGTTTTTCCTAAGGTAGCTGACGATCCGCAGCCATCCTCTACTTCTTAAAGAAACTGTCTTTCGGTGCAACGCCATTGAGCTTTTCAATATCCTTTTCTCTGGGTTTGTGGTCCTTTACCGTGAATACCGAAAACACCCTTGCTCGGCTGCCTGACATCATCCTTTTCGATGTTCTTCCCAAACCCGCAGCCTTGCGTCTTTATGTCTCCCGTCACACGTTGTTTTAGCGATGATTCGCGTCCCTTTCCATCATGAGTTTTTCTGTGTTTGTATATAATGGCGATAGAACTTTCGTAATTGACCGGCGTTCGGCGGGCTACCCCCCCTTTTCAGAGCGCATGAGTTCGTAGACAATCCCCGCCCTTCTCCAAACGCTTGGTCTGTTTTGAGCCTCCTACTATGAAGTTGCGCCTTAAGGATGACACCTTGCCAAGCGAACTTCTTTGAAAACCTCCTTGTTTGTGTTGTCGTTACCCTCAGGCTTTGCCCTAAGAAAAGTTCTTGTCCCGTTCCATCTTATTCAGGTTTCCCCTTAACGTTCATAGATATCCCTTCTATCTTTCGTCTTCCCCACATTTGGGTTCGCGGTTTTCTTTCGTCGCGATGCCGCTATCGAGGCCTCGGTGGGATGCACGCCCTTTACCGCTGGAATGAGGAATTCCTGTGCCACTTCGGGCGTCCGCTCTTTTCGACTGCAGGATATCGATTTTTTCCAGCCGATACGTTGTAACTTTTCGGAGCCTTCCTATTGCTAAGCACTTTCCCCTCACCCTCGCGTGGATACAGGCCTCTAGAGAATATTTCCTTCCTCTTTTGTTTTTGCGAGAGTCTTCTCTCCTGTGAGCTTCCCGCATTTTTTATGTTTCCCCCTGAGTGCCTCGGCAATCGAGATCCGCCGTCAACTGACAAACCCTTCTCGAAGCTTCGACCAATTTGAAGATAATTGTGCCGCTCACCCCTTGACCCGTGATCCCCTTTTTGTGATGAGGTATCCGCTGACTTTGCTTCGCGGCCGAGCTATGTGCCTTCCGTTGCTCTCGGCTTTCCTTACTGCCCTCTCAACGGCCCTCACCAAGGTCCCCTGAAGATCCCCGAGCGTGACGCTCGGTTTCTTTCCTCGGCTTACGGTGCTACCCCCCTTTGTCTTTCAATTCTCTTTGGGCCCCCTTGTTAAGACTTCTTGAAGATCTGCGCGCGTAAACGACCACCATTCTTTTTCCCCCAGCTTCTTACTAAAGTGTGCATCTCTGCGAACTTCTTTCTTCTTCATCGAACCAATCACCCCCATCTTTTTGTTTGGCGCAGGATTGCTGGTCGCGATATCCCTCGTTGAAGCTGACCAGCTCGTTTTTTTTTGCGCGTCCCGCTGGCCTGGTTACACCGAGTTCGATCTCGGCGTTATCTTCACTCTCAACGTTGCAGTCCCAATGCTTTCCGGGGACGGATATCCTAGCCACCCGGTGGTTTCGCGTGCTACGATCATACCCTTCTTTTTGTGAAGATCCTTTCTTCAACCTCTACTCATGCTCTCCTGTCGCCTTAAATGGTTTTCTGTCTTGATTGAAATGTACATGCTTGACGACACTTCTTGTACCCTCTGCTTGATTGCCGCTTTTACACCGTCGGTTTTACGGGCTGGTGCTATGGTTTCGATCTGCGTTTCGTCATATCTCCTCGTTTGTTTGTCCAGGGCTGAACCCTTTGTCGCAATATCCCCTTTGCGCTTTATTTCTGGAGCAACTTTGATCGACCCGCTTCCTTGACCCCCCGGCCGGAACACGTTTTTGGAGAAAAAGAGATGTTCCCCGTGTTTCCTTACATTTTTTATCTCTTCAAAAACTCCCCCGGGCGGAACTTGTTCGTTAATTTCCTCCTCTCTCTTTTCCCGAGCTAGTAGTAGCTCAAGTGGCGTATTATCCCCTCTAAACTTCTTCCTCACGATCTTTTTGTCCCTGGTCCCAGCCGACGACCTGGAACATGCGCGCAACTCTGGCGAGCTCTGTATTTTCCCCGTTGAGCTTCTCCCCTAAGGAGTTAGCTTTCAGGGGATGCCCCCCGGTGCACCATCGAATGGGCCAATTTCCGTCCTCCTTTGTTCTTTTTGTCCCATCGCTCGCGGCATCGCCCGTGATTCAATTCGTTGAGAGACTCCCCCCTTTTTGGAACGATCGGTTAGGTCTTTCAACCGTCCTACTGCACCATGATCTCCCGTTCAGTCTGCACAATCCTTGTCACGGTCTCCTTAATCACTTGCGAAACCCCGTCGCTCATTTGTGCCTTGGCAGTCCCTTAAGGCCGTTAAGAACTGCACGCTTAACCCTCCGCAGTCATGTTTCGTTTTGCGGCTGCTTATTGATCTTCCTATAGCTGGCCTTTTTCTGCTTCTTTCTCCTCCCGGCAAAAGCTTTATTCTTCGTGTTTCAGTTCCCCTTCTCCCAAGCACTTTTCCGCTGTTTTTTCTTCTATAGGCTCATGCAGCTTGTAAGGAGTTGGAACGTCCACCTGGAGGGTATATATGGGGAAATACTTCCTTTTGAGTGCACCCTTTCATTTGCTTTTTTTCTCCGGCCAAATTTTGTCCTTGCGAAGCCCCAATTCTAGAGTCTTCACCCCGTGCGACTCCAAGGCCCCCATTTCCTAGGAGAATCCCCCGAATGTTTCCTTTTGCCTCAGCCACTTTTGTCTTTTTTTGGACCTTGAAGTCTGGCGCGTAGACCCACGAAACCTTTCCCAATGCACCCTTTAAGTAACCTTCTCCCCCCCCTTCCGCTGCGCGCAGACCGTTTTGCAGTCCATTTCCTTGAGAGCTGCTCCTCTTCTTTCCCACGTCTCGCCGTGGCTATGAACGGGAGTTAACTCTCGGGGAATCTTTGAGTGCTCCGGTTTGAGGGCACCCAATTAGTTTTTGATGATTCCTTCGGCTATTGATTTGGATTTTTTATTCTTTCCCCCCCTTCTCCGGGTTCTTTGACTTCTCAGACCTGCCAACAGAGTTAGAGCAGATACAGCTTTATTCAATCGCCAACCTGCTGCGCCCTTCCACCTTGATCTACCCTCCTCCTTTTTTTAGTCGATATGTGGATATCGCTTAGCTTTGGTTCTCTGTGTGCGGCTTGATGGTTTCAAAAACTCTTTCTCTTCGCTACTCCTCCCGAGGATCCGATCTACAGATGAAATATTGGAAGAAACACAACTTTCAATAGCCCGATGAGATCATTTCGCCCCCCTACCCTTTGCCGGCTCCGGCCTTCTTCTTCGTGAAGAGGAATGGAAGGCTTCTTTCATAGCCACTTCCCGATATTGGTTACCCGAGCCCCTCCTATCGTACGAATGGTTTCAGTACTGGCGTTTGCGCTCCTTTGACTGTACCCCTTTCTTTCGGTGTCTTCGCTGCCTCCTCTGCGAAAAACCCACGTTCTTTCATGACCCCGTTTCATGCGGCAACAGGCCTAACATTAAACTCGGGAGTTGGTTTTTATGTTTTACGATTTTCTGCCAAGTTTGTACTTGACGTTCCTGTTTTCTGCCTCCCTTTAACTTTCGCCCCCTCCTTTAAGATAGGTGGGGATGTCAGTACGCCCCCCGCTAAGTTTTCCTACTTCCCCTCCCTGTAGTGTCCAAGCGGACCCTTAGATAGTTGTAAAAAATGTAGCCGGATGTCTGAAACAACGCTGAATGCTTTTCTTCTTTTCGACCCACGAAGAAGCCTTCCTTGTAACGCTTCTGACCGACAGTTTGTGCTCTGACTCTCGGCATAGCTCCCTCAGCCGCCCACTGATGCGGTTTTCTTCTGCCCCTATGCAGTTAGTGAGAGTAACGCGTTCGTTCCTGGCCACCCGTCTCTCTTTTTCGTTGTAAATTCCCTTTGCCAGATTCCTTCCGCGCGAGCCGTCACGCTGGCGGCGTTCTTCAGTGGCGTCCGTACTGTTTGTTCCCACGTTCCTAGAGACGGACATCACCCCCCTCTCCGGTCCTCTAGCCGATTTCTGACATCTTCGCTTCCTTGATTTTCCCCATCGATTTGCCACTTCATACCCTTTGGATAAGCTTTGCGTCATCCGTGCTCGTTTTCACTTACTTCACGGCTCTCCGCGATTTTTCGAGAATGGGCCTTTTTCGGCTGCCACTCTACCTCCTATCGATCTCCCCCACGGATAAGCTCGCCGCTTTGATTTCGTCTTTTGAACGACTCTCAGTCATCCCTTTCCCTCCCCCTGTTCATTTTTTCTGGTCAACCAACCCAAGGTAAGACCGTTTGAACCACTTTGTTGGCTCTCGTTCATCCCATTTTGCCGTTGGTTGACGACAGCATCTTCGTTGATCACCTTGGGCGCCAGATAAATTCCCATCTCTGTGGCAGCCCCTCTTTTCGCCCTTCCCCCCCCCCCCCCCTAGGCAGCCCTGCTAGAAGCAGATTGACCGTCGTTGAGTCAAACCTGGTTACTTTTCTGCAAACGCCCTGAGCGGGTCTTAATGCCCTTTTTTCGCCATCATTTCCATCCCTTCAACAAACTAAGACCCCCCAAGTGTCCCCCCCTTGTCCAGCTTCGAGTTTTGAGCTTTTCTGTCCCCGGCAAGCAAACCAGTGGTCTGCTTGCTTTTAGTGCCCCCCCGCTAGTCCTATTTGACGTTCGAGGTCCTGCCTCTCTGTTTCTGCGTTTTCTTTCTCTATCACCGTCCAGTCTTGATCGTCGACTGCTTGTAATGTAAGGCGGTTTCCGGCCCTTCGGACACCCCCTTTTTCAACGAGTTTGCTCCCCCGTTTTTGTCGCCAGCCGGCTTTGGCGGTTGTGAATACTCGATTCCGACGAAGTTCTCCTAAGTCTGACGACCTTCCAGATAACGTCTCTTGACCACAATCGGTGGTTGTTGTCAAAGCGTTTTGCACTGTCGGACGAACGTGCCCCCCTTCTGAACATCGTTCCGCCCCCCTTTTCCCCTCCCCTTTTGAGTCGTAATTTTGTAAATACTAGTCCGACGTAGAGCGAGAGTAGCTTCCAGTACTCTCCCAGCCTTTTGTTTTTTTTTTTCCGACTGATCCAGCGTTTAGTAGAATGAAAGGGGCCACTAGATTAGTCAGAAGGGACCCACTCAGATTCATTTTTCGCTCCACTTCTCCCTTACTAGCGTTTATTGTTTCCTCTATCGCGTCCGTTGTCCAGGTTCAGTCCTTCCCCTCCACAGATCAGAACCGCACCGTCACCAATTGACCTTCAGAAGGCTCCTTTACTCCTTACCTCTTCCTCGTCGCCCCTCCTTTTTGGCTTGTCTTCCTGATTATCTAGCGTTGAGCTTCCTCCTTCAATTTTTTGTGCTTGTCTTCCTTTTTCTTGCTTTGTTTTGCCACCAATAGCTTGACCGTGCTTAACTGTTTTGACCCTTCCGCGCATTATTTCAGCTAAGGATAGGGTCGCTCCACCCTCTTCACGTACGAGTTTTTTGTTACTTGAATGCTGCTGGCTTTCCCGGCTTACGTTCCTCTGGTGCACCTCTGATAGAGCTGGAATAGGCTCCCTTTCCCCTCCGAACCATGTTTGGGCGATCCGTTTGGCTAGCCTTTTCTCATTCCTCTAAGGCCCCACACACAATTTTTCCTCCCATTTCGATTGTTGTTGAGTCAAACCGATGTTCAGGAGCCTCCTTTTCGCCCCTCTTCCGACATGAGTTTGAAGCCCACCACCCTATTTTTCTCACGCGATTCTTGCACTTTTTCTCCTTCGTTCTCAATATAGTATTTTAGGACGAAAACCCACCCAAGCGTTTTTTCCCGAAATTTTGTCGTGAGGTTTTCTCCCCTTGTCCCTTGTGGATGCGAATTGCTCTTCCCTCTCGGCCAGTTTCAAACATGTTTCTCTCGAGTTATTCATTTCTTCCCCCACCCCCTCTGAGGGCTGTAGTGCGATCCTCGAACCCTGTTCGCGTTGGGAATCCCCCTCCATTTTTTTTTTCTCGCTTTTTTTCGTTCCATAGCTGCGTTTTCGCACCCGAGTCCAAAGTTTTTATTTCACGGCATTGTTGATTCGTTTGGACATGTTTGTCGACCCCTTGTCATTCGCAACGCTCCGCTTTCGTGTGTGCTAGACCGAGACGTTTTTTGTTCCTTTGCTCATGGCCTGGATCGGTCTCCTCATATTGTGTTGAAAACCGGAGCCCACTCTCTGGACCAAGAGCTTTTGTCCTGTTTGCCACCTGGGTGTTCCCCTATGCTTTGTCCCCACCCCTCCGGAACTGGTTCTTTGAACACGCAGTTTTTACCGCTGTTTCTGCTCCTTCCCTTGCCGGTTTAGTTTGCACCCCCCCCCTGAAAAAGGCCGGTAACTGCGTTCATGAACGCTGTCTCTTTTGCGCCTCCCTTTTCATAGATAATCACTTTCCCGAGTTATATCTCGTTCCAAGATCAGCGAGCCTTACTGTGTCGGTTTTTTGCCGCCAGCCGAATAAATACCATGGCGAGTCCCCCCACGCGTCCTTGGAGCTTAGCTTTATTTTTTTGGTTTTTAAGACCCCCAAATATATGGGTTTTACCCCGGCCGCTTTCAGGTGCTAACCTTTCAACTCCCTTTTTCAAGATCCGGACGAATCCCCTTTACTTAACATGGCTTCGCGGAGGACGCCCCCCACTATTCGTTTGTCGCCGCGGTTCCGTCTCTCTCGTTGTCTGGAAAGTACTACTTACCATTCCTCGCAGGAAATGGGTCGCGATGATTTTTGAGTCCCCTGGCTGCTCTTGCTTGTAACTACTCCTCTGGGGGTCTCATTAGTTAAGCCGTAAGATCTACTCAAACTTTTTTGTTTCGGGCATTTCCTCGGGAATTGCGTCTGCTGTTCTGTGGTTCTCGCGCATGGGGCGGCCCGCTTCCCTAGCACTTGCCAA
>Ga0179593_1739738_pt1 | contig 10430 bp, 12 predicted proteins | sample CZODoug2_1_08_16_FD_185931 | JGI IMG/M metagenome (GOLD analysis project Ga0179593, IMG submission 185931) | Vadose zone soil fungal communities from Angelo Coast Range Reserve, California, USA - CZODoug2_1_08_16fungal (PacBio error correction) | ecosystem: Environmental > Terrestrial > Soil >... | reverse complement strand
GATTCCCTCCTCTAATCAGGGGCAGAGAGTCCCCGGACCTCCTTTTCCCCCACCTACCCTTTGCCTCCAGCGAGCTGGTTCTGGCTTGGTTCAATTTTGTTTACGTTCCGGAGAGAGGCAAGGGAGATCTCTGATTCATCTGCGGTGATACTCGCGCCGGGTATTGGTCTCCCCCTTTCATCCGGGACAGCCACAAAGCTGGTGCTTTCCATCGGTGTTCCACTGCCACTTACCACCGACCAAGTGTTACTACGCTTTCCTATTAGGGCGTCAGGTCTTCTCCCCTATCCATCCTCCCCACCAGTTAAAGACCGTTGTCCCCCTTCCTTCCTTTGCGGCGAGATTCGGCCCGGGCGAAGGCACAGACCACTCGAAGTTTTTTTTCATGCAGGATGACGGGGAACAACCATGACTATTCTTCCTTTTTGGGTTCCGTTTCCCTGGATTTCGAAATAGAATTTATAGTCTTCCCGTTTCCCCCATCCGTGACGAGTTGTCTCGCGGCAGCTATAATACTTCCTTCCTTTTCCCCCTTCCCCGCAGAGGAGGATTATGCCCTTTCCCCCTTGTTTCACCACGCTCAATTAGAGACCCTTCGTGGGTCCCGGCCACCGATCCTGGCAAGGGGGAAGTCTCGCCCCCTTCTTTCCTTCCTTCTTACTCTTCTTAGAAGGGGGATCCTCTTGTTCCGGACTTGATGCTACGTCATCGAGTTAGAATTTGATGTACTCCTGCTGCTGAGCAATCGAGTTAAATCTCATTTTATTTGTGGCGGCCCTTTAACTCTTTTTTTTTCCCTTGCGCAAAATTCCTCGCAGCCGGTCCTCCCAACCCGTGCCAAAAGCGGCGACCGGCTCCCATTCCCCTTTTTCCACCTCCTTTGTTTGGACCCCTCTTTGTTGTCCCCGTTATGCTGCCTTCAGTGACGTTCCCCCCATCCGTGAGGAGGCTCGGCAAGAATGCCCCTCTCCTTCCCTCCCCCCGCGCTCTTGTAGAAGTATGAGAGATGTGCTCGTCTCCACTCGCGGTGTCTGCAAAACAAAATGCCATTCTGGCTTGTGGGCCTGATCCGACATTTCCCCCGCGCAGTCTCTCTTTTGTTACCTCCTTGAGATAGGAAACTCTTGCCTTTGCAAGTAAGGAAGCCCGCCGATCTCCGTTTTTTTTTCAGGGCTGGAAACATCACCCACTGCCGGACCTCCCGCTTTCCCCCCCCCTCCTTCCTCAACCGCCCGGAGATAGGGTAGTGATAGTTCTCCGTGGTCCGGCTTCACCGCAAGAAAATGGATCAAGGACTCTTTTGTGTCGAGGATCCCTCCGGTTCACCCTCACCGCAGGTAGTTTTGTTTATCCTTCGTGTTGAGCCCGGCTGGAGTTGATGCCCCTCGCCCGGATGCGATGCCGGACCTCGCACCAGAACGGGTGGAGCCTTTTTTCCTGGTGATTTACAAACGTTTGGGCATGGTTTCTTCGACTTCCAAACATTAAAGGGGAGCAAGCGTTTTTGTTTTCCCGTTATTCTTCCCCTTGGCACCGTATGTATGAACCGCCGTCGGACTTTTTTCCCTTCTCCTCCGTAAGGAGAGCATAATGGCACGCCGCATCGGGAGGTTTTCCCTCTTTTCCGTGGACAGGCGATCCCAGGCTACAAAGCCTCTCGTCTACCCGCAAATATGACTGATTTAAGGGGGATATTTTTAAATTGAGGGAGCTCTGGAATGCATCTGCTTTTCCCCGTCTCCCGTCGTTCCCTCTCCGAAAGGAGAGAACACCTTTTCCCTACGGAGGCCGTCGAATTGGAAGGCTTTGTCGTTGATGACTCCGGGAAGAAGGGCGGTGCCTTTTCCTTTTTTTTTTTCCTCCCCCCAATATAACGCGAACCCCCTTCCCAATGGGCAGGAGCAGAGCCTTTTGTTTATCGGTTTTTATATCTCTCTTTCCTCCCCTCTTCTTCCCTTAAAAACACGCAATCACACCATTGTTACCAGTCTGTGTCGCCTCACTGATTTCGGATAGCGGGGGAGTTCGAGGGATCTTTTGTCTTCCCCCCACAAAAGGTTCCCCTTCATTCCCGGCCGCCATTTGTGTTCCCAGCACGTAGGAAGGTCTTTTTTTCTCCGCAGTCGTGACCTTGAGGATGTTGGTATATCAGAGTGGTACTGGAATGCGTAACGCGGACAGTATCTCATGTCCTCTTCCTCCTTTCTGGGGACTTGAGGTGGCCCCCCTTCACCGCGGAAGCGCAATCGTGAAATTGTTTTTTTCTGACTTCTTTGGAATACGAAGGACCGCCCTCGGCGGTCCTTACCCCCCCCCTGTACCCGAACATGTGGTATTTTATAGCCTGCCCTTTTCTTGTAAATGCATCTGGAACCGGCCCAAGATCCCTCTTTTTTTCCTGACGCTTACCTATGCTTTCCCGGTGGGTGGGTAAATCATACAGGACTTTTTGCCCGCTCTTTTTTCCGAAACCTTTTCCCCTTTTTTTCCCCGTTAATGGAACTACCCGGCTTTTTTCCTGCCCCCCCCCTCTCCAAAGGGCTCGTTCGGACAGTGTATTTGGACCAGCCGTGACGAGTCGACCATGGCTTTCGACCCTCTTTGTCTCCATTTGTCTTCGGTGACTTCAGTCCGTTTTCCGGATCGGTTCTTTCCCTCTTCGATGTACCCGAAGCCGTCATTTTTTGCCTTAAGTCGGCTTGTTGAGTGGCTTCAGCCGCCCCGTCGGCCCCTTGTAAGGCTTCGGCGCTCTTCTTTCTCTTTCCGAAGTTAGGAAGACATGCATCCTTTTTTTTTTATCTTCTCAGCGTTGTCAGGGACCGGTCATTAGCGAACTGAACTGTTTCTGGCATTTTGTTTGAGCAGTGCACCTCTTCTTGCCCCCCAGGGCCTTCCTTTACCTGATAATAACTGTGTAAGTGACAAGAGGCCTCTGTTTTATTTCGCAATGGAGTTACGTCATTCTTTGCAGCTTATATGAAGGCCTCTGTGTTCCCCTTTTTTTTCCCTTTTTTCTTCTGCCTAAAGCGCAACGAGAAACTAGCCCCTTTTTTTGTGCAACAAGTAGTTTGAACACCCGTTTTTTACCGCTTTGGCCAGACCGTACCTTCTTTGACTTCCTTTTCGGGGGAATGGAGGCTGTCCTTCTTTTCTTCACGAAAAGTAGACTTTCTTTTCCTTCCCTTTGCTCGGCTTCTTCGGTGTTCTTGTTTCTGTGTCGAGATAGCTTTCTCCCCTTTCCTCCCCCCTTTTTTCCCGTCTTCATAATATGGATCTGCTTGTAGCCGATAGTCCTTCCTTATGTGCCGGGGTTGTGAGGTGGAGAGACGAATTGTCGTCTCGTTTTCTTGGCTATATTTGTTCTTTTTTGTCTGCATGCACTTCAGGATGATAGTGTGCCAATTATTGATTTTCCTCCCAGTGACGTAGGAGATCTCGCCATCTCCCTTAAGTGAGGAAAGTGTCATTTGTCGCCCCTTTGCCTTGGAGTTACGGTTCCTCGCATTTCTATCTCATGTGACGGCCTCAGTCGTAATGGGTGGCGTCCTTTTTCGAATCCACGCGATAGTTGAAGTTAGAGCGTGACTTCTTTTTTTGCTGCGGCAATTTTTGTACTTTCCCTGCTGGGTCTAGAGAGACCACTCGGTGTTCCTCACTTGCCTGCAATCGGCGGTTTTTTCATCTTCCTTCTTCGAAAAAGATTGGCATTTCCCCTGGCTAACGGTTGCCCCCTAAAAGAAAAGGAGAGTATACAGGCCCCTTTTCCCCCCTCCCCCGTCCCTGCGCCGCTAGACACCGGTTGTTCTAGCCCCCCTACTCTCTGAGCATAATTGAACAAGGCTTCCCTTTTTTTATCCCCTCAATGATGGTCTCCGTGTTTCGGAGCCCCCGCCGCGGTGACGTGGGACGCCCCTTCGGTCGCCTTTTCCTCTTTCTTTCAAGTAAATCATTCCGTTTTTGTTGTTTCTCTCTCTCCCTGTTTATTAGGTCGCTAGAAGCGGCGTCCCTTTTTTCCCTTTCCCCTCCTGTGCGTTTCATTCCGCGAGACGGTGTTCGCACTGTTTAAAGGAGTGTCTTTACCTGATCTATGCAGGGAGGGCGGAGATTCCTTTTTTTATTAAGCGACGGGTATGTTCCCCCCTCCCTTTCACATTGCAAGCTGTGGTGCGCATTTTTTCCTTTCTTTTTCCAATGCAATCCCCCTCCCCTTTTTTTTTTTTCCCCAGAACGAGTAGGCGTGTCTTTTTTTCCTTCCGTCCCGAAGCGTTACTTTTCCAAATTCGCGATTCAAAGGGAGTACTTCCCCCCCTTTCTTCCGGTGCAAGCTTTCCTTTTTCCCCCCTGTCACGATGATGAGCCGAAACAGTCGCATTTTCGCGATCGAATTCCGTATCCTTCAAAGGCACCCCTTTTTTTTTTCCTTCGCCCTTTTTTCCGAACACTACGCGGCGCTGGGCTTTGGCCAGGAGCCGAAATCTTCCCCCTTTTTTTTCTTTCACAGGAGAAATTATTGGGACAATTTTTTTTCCTCCGACTTCCCTTTCAAGGAAGGTCGCTTTTCGCTCCCTCTCTCCTTCCTCTCTCCGTGGCGATCGGTTTTCACACTCCCCCCTTCGTCGCGAATGAAGGGCCGCTTTCCCCTTTTTTTCTTTTAGCAATCCTCTGAGTGCCCTTTCCTTCTTCCGGCCGCCCTCACGCCCCCTCTTTTTTTACAGGAGAGTGTCTGCCCTTTCCTTCCAAAAAATAAACTTTGCAGCTTTTTTTCCTACCTCGTTGCTCGGGTCTCTGGCGCGTTAGCCAAACTCCTCTCTCCTTGCAGTCAAAAAGGACGTCTCCCTTTTTCCTGCCACGCCGGGGAGAGGGAAATCGGCCCCGATTTTTTCCCTTTTTCCTTTTGCCCCCGAGGGATCAAAGCCGCGCCCCTTCCCCCCCCTTTTTTTTGATCCCGCATTTGCGAAGTTCTCTCTTTCCCCTGTCCAAAGAGGAGCTTCCTCCTTTTCCCCCTCTTAGGGCGACCTTAAGGTTTTTCCCTTTTGCCTCCGCTCTTAACGGATGGGCGATTGGGCTTGGACCCTTGTTTTTTTTCCGCAGTGATAACAGCATGCCCCCCCCCTTTTCGCCCCTTGTCGTAAGGGTACAGGCGTTTGAGGTATAGTTTCCTTCCGCCTGGTGCACGACTGCGGTGATTCACTCCTCCCCTTCCTCTTCCTCAATATTGGCCGGCCGTTGGACCGCACCGTGGTTTCCCCCGTGTCTGACCTTTCCCTCACAGGCTGGCGGATTCCAGTGACCAAGGATTGCGAATTTTTTCCCCCCTCCTTTTTTCCCCCTGGCCAATTTTTGACGTCGAGATCCTTTGGATCCGCGAATATGGAAGCCACGGTTCCTTTCGGGGAACGGAAGCGGATCTTTTTTTCCCCTCTCCTCCATTGAGCAAGCCGTGAGACTCCTCCCCCCTTTCTTACTGGTGTTCGTCCCCCCTTTTTTTCAGGAGGAATCACCCCCCCTCGGTGCGATCACAATTCACGATTCCTTTCGCTCCCCTTTTTCGCTCCGGTCGTTAACCCAAAGACGATTCTTATACGAAGCAATTCAAGCTACGACCTCCTTTCCTCTCACCCCCCACACACTCCCCCTTTCCCTATCCCTTTCAGACGATGGGCATCAATCTCTTATACTTCTTTCCCCTTTCCCTTTACGAAGGCTGAAGGCCACGGGTTTGTGTCCCCAAAGGATTTACTCCCCCCCCCCCACGTCCTGGAAAACCGATGCGAGCACGAGTATGTCCTTTTTGTTGCTCAGAAGTTGGGAATTGTTGTTGAATAGGTTTTTAAATTCCCTTTTTCGGTGTTGTGTTGGTAGTAGAGTCTACGATTTTCCCCCCTCTTTTCCCCCTTTTGTGTTCAAAGACCTGCTCTTTCTTTCCGAGTAGGGGGCGTTCATTCTTTCCTTCCATGGTAAAAACCCTTTTTCCCTTCCGCTTCGTCAGTCTAGATTGCGCAAGAACGTCTTTTCCTCTATTCTTTCCAGTAGTGACCTTGCGCTGGTATTTCTTCCCTTTTCCTTTTCGTACTGGGATATGCTCGTCCACCTTTGTGTTTAAGGGGTCCCTTTTGACCTTGTTTTAGATAAACGGAGGCTTTAGGCCCGTCTTCCTTCATTTCCCTTCTTGAGCTTCGATTAGCGTCAGTGTCTAGTAGGTTCGCGGATTCTTTCGCTCCCTCCTTCCCCCCTCTCTGTTCTTCTCGCTGGACACCCCTTCCCCTTTGGTGCTGATATGCCTCCTTTCCGATCGACTGGCCCGCCCCTTTCTTTTTTTTTTTTTTCTCCCCTTTTTTTGCCGCTGTGCTCGGAAACCTTCCCTTTGTTTCGGATTGACCCCGGGACGTAATTTTTTCGCGATGTTTGCCTCTTTGCCCCCTCTCACTCCGCAGCCATGGGTCCTGTCCTTTTTTGCACCTCCTTTCCCGTGGCGAGTGTAATACCTCCCCCAGATGCGGTAAGACGGATCCCCTCTCCCTTTTCCTCTGTTTGAAGCCTTTTTGCACCCTCTTTTTTTCCACTCCCTCCCGGCATTTTTTTTCCAACGTATGTTAATCTGGTATCCCCCCGTGTTTTTCTTAGAGCGTGTGATTGGTTCGTTTTTCCTCCCCTTATTGCCGTCTTCTCTCGGACGGGCTTTCCTTTCTGCCAGCATAGGAGAAAATTGCCTCCTCGCCCCCTGTTTCCAGTGGAACGGCAGTTTTGACTACCCTTTTTTCCTCTTCCATGGACGGAGGAATTTGTTTTTTCCCCGCGGCTGGATTACATTCGCCAACTTCTATCTCCCCTTTCCTTAATGCGGTTTTTTCAGTTCGTCTTCTTTTTTTTTTCCTCCCTTACCCCTCATCGGTTGTGACGTCATTGTTTGGAATCGTCCCCCTGTCCGGCAGCGCACTAAAGAGAACTAGACATCTCCCCCTTTTTCCCAATAGTGTTGATCCATGTCTTCTTCCCTTCCTTTCCCCTCACTTTCCTTACATTAAGTGTTTGAAGGACGATGGAGGATTTTTTCATTCTGAAGTTAGAAGACACCCCCCCTCCCCATTTCCCCCTGGCTTAGATCCAGCTCCCCGTCCCCTTTTCCCCCTTCCTCCCCCCCCCCTTCGATAGGGGTTAGTGTCGAAACCGCCCCTATAATCATATATAAAAGCTCTGGCTCTCCTCATTCCTCCTTTTTACTTTTGCCGGGGTGTTGTTCCTCTTTCTCTTTTCCATTGGATGTTTGGCCACTCAATTCTCTCTTCCTCCCGCAGGAAGTCGGAGATTCGGAATCGTGTACCGTCCCCTCCTTTCTTTTGATTCCCCGTAAGGATAAGTAATGTTTCACTTTCGAAGAGAGAAGGTGTGTTGTCGCTATTTTACATTACCCGTAGGGTGATTCCTCGGTGCCAAGATGATTCTTTTTTTAATGCGAACTTTGGATGGTCGCTTCCCGTCTTCCCCCACCTTGTTCGGTCTTCTTTGAAGAAAACGACTACGGCTTTTTCCTTGCCCTAGGACGGGTTAGTCACATTTGTCCACCCTTTCGTTGCGAAAGCTTAACCTTCCTTCCCCCCCCTTCCCCCCCTTTTTCCCCTGCGCGTATAAGGAAAGGAAATCGCCCCCCTGGGTCCTCTCCAGGAAGAAGACTTCCCGCTCTCGGCTCCCCTTTCTCGCCAAGGCGTGTATACTTACCCTCTTTAGGGGGTGGCCGTTTGGATTTCACTGCATAAAAATGTTATTCCGTATCATCTCTCTTTTCTTATTTTCTCTCTCTGAAGTGCACTTAGGTGCTCCCCTTTTCTCCTCAGTTTTTCCTTCCCCCCCATGACAAGTTCAACCCCTTTTCCGCCTGGTTCAAGGATGATCACGATCGTCTTTCCGTTCGTTCCTCTCTCTTTTCGTACGGAGGGAGTGCTATTTCTCCTGCTTTTTTTTTCGGGCCGGGGTCGAAACGATGTTGAACGCCGGTTCCTCTACTAAGGTCAGTGACATCGTGTCCCCCTGCCGCTTTTGCAAAGCGCCTACCCCGGTCTCCCTTTATTTCCTTTCCTTCTTCCGAAGAAAGACAGACACACGCGTTGCCCTTTCCAAGTTCGCGATTCAACCGGGGCGACGCCCCCCTGCTTTTCCTTTGACAGGCTTTTTGATTCCACACCCTTCCTCTCTTCTCTTGACCTTCCTCTGCCCAAGGATTTAGAATATCGAAGTAGGGACGAGGAGGCTACAGCGCCGCTACCTTGTTTCGTTCCTCCCTCCTCCTCCTAATGCATGGAGGAGCCTCCTTGCACTATCCAGTTGAGTGCACCGTGCTCCCCCTGAACGGACCTCCAATCCCCTCTCTTCAGGAAGTTCTCCTTCCTCTCCCTCTTTCCTTCGCGTGGAGCATATGTTGTTTCGCCCCGGCTTGAGTGCGTCCGAAGAACTGTGTTATCCTGGCTGGTGCCCACTAGTAATCTCCCGGGGAAGGTGGCGGGCATAACTCTTTGCCCCAAACTCCGGTGACAGCGTCCTCAAAGACTACCTGACTGTCTCTGCTAACCCTCTCCCCGTAAGGTGTGGTCGCACCAGGCGTTTTTTACTCTAGTGGGCGCGTTAGGCGCGCCTTCCCCCCCTTTGCCCTTCACGGCTCCCCCTTGCAAGAGTCCTCTCCCCTTTTTTAGAATCGGAAAGATGCCGCGGATGACGTTCTTTTTTCCTTCTTTTTCTGAAGGGAATTCAAAGCCGCGGTTGCTTCCCCGAAGGTCTCATGGCCTTCCTCCCCCTTTCTCAAAGTTGCGCCTTCTTTTGAGAGCCCTTCTGATCGAAAAAAGGGCTGAATGAGGTTCCTTCTTTTTTTTCCCTTCCGCGGCTCCCTCCGAGATGGTAGACTAAGCCTCTGGACCTTAGGCGCCCTCCGCATTCAGTACTCCGTGATCCCTATCATTGAAACATGCGGGTCCCTCCCCTCATCATCGTGCCGAGCGTCTTCCCCCTTTCAAAGTGTCCTTTCGTCCGTCTCGGTTTCCCGCGGTGGAGTGTTTTATACCCGCTTCCTTTTTTTTACTTGCGGAGACAGCCTGGATTTCCTCGGTCCTCGTCACTTTAGAGGGTTTTGGAAACACGCTTTTTATGTGTGTTACAAACCGGGCATGGTTCCTTTTTCCTTTTTTCTGCGTTCCTTCAAAACAAATCAAGGCGGGCAGGGGTTTTTTCGGTTCTTTTGTTTTCCCCTTAGAGCACCTCTCAGTGGCCCGTTTTACCTGTCGTAATGAGGGTTCTGACGAAAAGTCTCCTCCTTCCTTTTTCCCCACATCGGCGAATGAATAATCAATTCACGAACTTACCCCCCTTTTTCTGTCAGTCGCTCGGTAGTCCCTTTTTCTCAGACTGTTAAAGAACCCCTCTCTTTTTACTTCCCTTTCCCCCCCCAGTACGACATGGGATGATATCAGACAGGCTCTTCTTATGCCCCTCCTTGTCGCAGGAGCTTCCTACTTCCGCGGAATGAAGAGTGAAGTCCCCTTTTTTTGTGCTTCCCCCATACATCGCGGCAGAACTGTTGACCCGATCCGAACTCTGGCCTGACTACATTCTTGAGCTCGGTCCCTCTCGGGTTGTAAATATATCTCCCCCTTCCCTGGTGTGTTGAGAGAGATGTTAAACCCCCCCCCTCCCCCCCCTGATGCCCAATTTGCTCTTCTCAGGGATTATGGGCTTCCTTTCGGCCCCCCCCGGTGGCTCATTTTTCACCTCCGGCCCCTCTGTCTGGCAAGCACTTTTTGTGTCCCGTGGCGGGCTCAGGTCGTTGACGTTGAGCGGATGGTTCTTTTTTTTCTTTTCGCTTCAGGGGTCGTAATGGGACTGCTCGTTCCGTTTTTGGAACCAGTTGAGAATCGTAATTTGTCTTTTGCGGGCGTTTGTAGCTGGGATCGAATTCCTTCCTCCTTTCTGGCGATGGTTGATTATCTTCCGATGGCCTTTCCGACGCCGGGTTCTTATCTCTTTGCCGGGGCCTTTGTAATTGCAATAGTGGAAAAACAGTCTCTGGCCCCCTTTATTTTGCGGCCCGTATTACATATGCGCGGAGGACCCCCAGTCATCAAAAGGACGTCATGCCTCGTGCCACCCTGCGTGGTTCCTCCAAACTCCAGGAGATTTTTTTCATGTCAGCTTTTCCTATCTTCCCGTCCTCATGTCGACCCTTTTTTCTATAAGGCAAACGACGACCTCGGTTTTATTTACTTTTAGTCCGACGGACGCACTTCGATTTTTTCCTGGAACGATGATTGGTTATGCATCTTCCTTCGAGTGATACCAGACGCCGGGCCTTCGTTTGGGTTTGGGAATCATGCGATCACGGTTTCCCTCCCTTTGTGTGAGTTTGTCGCCCCTCCCCCCCACCCCCCCCCCAAAATGTTTTATGCTTT
>Ga0179593_1627835_pt1 | contig 10430 bp, 8 predicted proteins | sample CZODoug2_1_08_16_FD_185931 | JGI IMG/M metagenome (GOLD analysis project Ga0179593, IMG submission 185931) | Vadose zone soil fungal communities from Angelo Coast Range Reserve, California, USA - CZODoug2_1_08_16fungal (PacBio error correction) | ecosystem: Environmental > Terrestrial > Soil >... | reverse complement strand
GCGGGCTCTTAACCCCCTACCCGCGAATTTTCGAGCAGCCGCCCCACCGGCACGGTCCCCCATCCCTCGCGTTTCAGCAAAACTTTGCCCCCCCCCCCCCCTCTGGGTTTTGACTGGATTCGCTTTGATCATCGCCCTGACGTCGCCCCCCGGATATGCCCGAGTCTTCCTTCCGCCCTCCGGTCGAAGGTTAATTTTTTTGGGCATCTTGGAGCGGACGCTCCTGCGGTCTAGGTGCCGTCTCATGCCTGATTTTTTAGACCCCGTCTTGGTGATTCCCCCATGCTAGAAAAGTTGAAGTTCCCGTCTTTTTTACCGTGGCACCTTTTTCACAGGTCTTTTCGGTCAGGTCCCTTATTCCTGGTGACGCATTTCCTCGTCAAGACCCATCGCTCCAGCCTGCCACTCCTCACCACTTTTTTCGTCACCTGGGTTTTGACCCTGACCGAGATGTCCTTTTTGAGACCTTCGGAGCCTTGGGGTCAGGCCTAATTTCTTTAAAGCTTCTTCGTCGGATTTCCCCGGCACTTTTTTTCCTCGTAGGTTGACGGGTTTAGTAGTAGCCGAGAATTTATCTTCTGTTCCTTTCCTCCCAGGAGATTGTTATTTGGTACCCGTTTCTGCACTCAATTCTCAGATGTTCCCATACAGGCGGGAACTTTCCCTTTCCCCCCTTCCTTCCCCAGTCATCGGTTCAGAAGTTTAAGTTGGCGCAGTTTTTATAGCCCTGTTTTCGGATCTTTAAAGGTGGTACTTTCTGGACTCTCTTGTTGCAGCTCCCCGGTCCTTTCCGACAGCGTCCTTTTCCTTTGAGCTTTTTCCTTGTCGGAATAGCCGAGCAATTCTCGCGGCAGGTACCCCTTGACCCTGTTGCTTGTTAGTTTCCACCCGCCCGGCCCCCGGCTTTTTTCGGTCCCCTCATGCAGCGGGTACTTCCCTTCTTGTCGCGTTTGCGCCTTTTTTTCCCGTCTGTTACATTGTATTTGGAGTGCCCCTTTTGGATACGCGTCCTTTTCTTAAGCAATTATTTTCCCCTGGGGGTAACGTTTGTTTTTCACGTTTTCATCCTTTGCTGCCTTTCCACCCCCCCTTGCAGAACTTTCAAACACGTTTTCGCCTCGGCCCTTGCGTCGACAGAAATAGCATGCATCACCCTGGCTCTTTCCCCATTTCCTCTTTCCCCTTTTCTTTTTATGTCCTTTATTAACGAAAACCGTGATAGCGACGGTTGCCGGTACGACTGAACTGAAAACTCGGAAACTGCTTAACACATGTTATCCCCTGCCCAATTTTTTTTATCACAATTTTTTTCTCGAGCCATAGCGCTTTTTTTCCCCCTCTGCGTGTCCGCGGGCCGAGACCTGGGAGAAAAAACGGCTTCGTCACTCCTCTTTTTTAGCTCCGTTTACAGGTGGATATGCAACGGCCTTTTTTTTTCTAGTTAAGTCTGGGGTTGGGTGGCCGACCAATCACAGACCACCCCCGTCTGTCCTTAAGTTTCTTGTCTTCTTTCGCAATTGCCCGGTCTCTTTCTTCGTTTTCCCGGACTTGCCCCCGCGATTCACCACCCCTGCTTTTCCAGGAATTTTTTACCCATCTCGGTATTTGCTCCCATTTATCGGCCCAGCGCAGTGCGATGGCCTTTTTCCGTACATGCCTGGTCTTCCATTTCCATAATAAGTTGTTGTTGTTCGATCTAGTGGACCGCCTGGTCCCGGTACTTCGGGCAATCCTTTCCCCCAGTTCGTGGGGCGATAAAAAATTTTTCGCAGACCAGTTCGGCTGAATCCCCAGATCTCAGGGTTTTCTAATCGCCCACTTTTTGACGGGCTCAAGGATGCGCCGTCCTTTTTGGCTTTCCCCTTTCAGATTTCTGAAGAGCTTTTGTGGTCGTTTTTTTGGTACTTTTTTTCGGCCACCTTTCAATAGACGCAGGATGGGCGTTCGATCCCTTCTTGATTTCCCCTTTTTGACTTCCTCTGAGGGATACGAAGCCCTTTGCCCCTGGTATAGCTTCCGCCGTCACAGTCTTTGCGTTTTCGCTTTGCGTCGGATCTTAAACTTGGGCTCCCCTTCCCTGGGCTCTTTCCTTTTTTCTTTTCCGACGTTTATTCTGGGTAGTACCCGGCCTGTTCCCGTCAGCAGGACCTCCTTTAGCCCCTTTTCCCCAATAATCCCCCCTCCTGCAAGAACTTTTTGTCAAACCTTTTTTCCCCGGTTAACACCCTTTTTTCTGTGAGGCAGCCGAGGTTTTTCTTTTTAATGCTTTTTGTTTTTCGTCCCCCTCTCTAGTAGACCCGCTTGCTCTTTTTCTGCGCATTGTTGGAGGGGAGGCGCTAGCCCCCGGCTGGGGGCTCACGGGTCTGGGTGGGTAAACCACCTTCCCCCAGGACCTTTCTCGTTTTGACTTCCCCCCATGGACCTCTTATAAAGAGGACTTTTTTAAGCTCGCTGATTTCCTCGATGCCCGGCCACTCTAAGTTTCTCAATAAGGTAGGACGAGTGGTGGCGTCTGCGGCTTTCATGGCTTCCCTTCCCCTTCAACCCTTTCCCCTGTGACCGGGTTCGATTGTCCTATGCCCCGCCCGCTATTTCCGCTGATCTTCGACCTTTCACCCCATCGTGCCTTTTTTTTCAAAGTTTTTTACCGGTTTTTTGCACGGCTCACGACGATTGTCTCATACAACTTTTATGTCCCGCCATATAGGCTCCCACTTTACCGGCTCTTCCTGCCCTTCTTCCCTGTGCAAGTCGATGGTCGGTTCCTTTCTTAACCTTTTTTCCTGAGTGCCTCCCTTTAAACGACTTTTCTTTTAATCTAAACAAGGGCAACAACAATGTCCCCAGTAAGATGGTGGATCGTTTTCGTCTCCGACTTCCCCCCAGTCCCCCCGGCCTACGCTCCTTTTTAGATTTTACGTCTTCACTCCGACGTCTAGCCCTCCTTCTTTACGCGCGTACTTTTTTCCGTACGGTTTGATTTCCCCCTGGGAATATCCCAAGGTAGCCGGCCTCTTTCTGGATTCACGGTGACTTGACCACAACTGGTTCCCATCGTGAAATTGGGTGCATGTTATTGGTCCAATGTTTTTTTCCCTCATCCTTCCGCTGTAAATTCCAACATAAAATTTTGAAACGGGCCTAGTCCACCATTACGGAAACTCTTTTTTGGCTGACTGGTTCATCAAGTTCTTGCAATTACGGCCTTCCCCTCAGTCTGGCCCGCCGTGTCCTCCCAAGATGAAGATGCCCCGGCCCACCCTGGCCCTTTTTTGATACGGCTCTCCGCTGATCTTCTTCATAGCTGTTTTTCCCTTAGCATCGAATCGCCGTCACAACACAGACTCCAAGTTCGCGTTTCGGCTGAAAAAGCGCTTTTTTCCACTTGGATTCTTTTGTCTTTGGTTTTTCTGGCCTTCTTGTCTCTGCGATTCTCGCCTTCTCTCTATTTCCTTTTGTGTTGTTTGATGAGTCTCCATTTTTTACTCCCTCTATCTCCCCCCCCTGGAAGAAATTTCTCTCCAAAGACGCCCCCCTGGGCCCAGCCGCACAGCGGCTTTCGTTTCAGCCGGACCCTCCCCTAAATGAGATTGTTTTCAGGGATTCCTTTCCTTCCCTCCTTTTTTCTTTAGATCCTGGATCTTCGGTCCCTGGGATTTTTTTCAGATGGTTAAGGCCGCTTCCCAATATGCAGCTTGGATCCTCTGACATTGCTTCCCTTTCTTCTCTGCCGGACGGCTTGATACCCTTTCCTTTTTTTGAACCCGCTTGCCAATCTGCTCGCCAGGTTTCCCCGTCGGTGCCCTTCGGCCAGTTTTCACTATTTTCTTTCGCTTTGACGTTTTTTTGCCATTTAATCTCATCGACCCTCGCGAACCCCCCCCCCCCTCACCTCCGAATTTTTTTGTCCACAGGTGGACCCTCGTCCGCAGCGTTTGGGAGATCACTTCGTTTGACCCTTGTTTTTTTAGAAAGTTCCCCGAACGATTTCAGTCGCTTTTTGTACCGCTTCGCCCCCGTCCTGGAGGTGAAGGTCGTCGCAGAGGCCTCTGTAGGCCTTTTTTGTCTTTAATGCGTACTCAATTTTTTCCTGGACAAAGTCTTCCCTTCCGTATTCTTCCGTTTTTTGGGTAAGTCTTTTCTTGAGCGTGGTTCACCAGCTGGAATTTCACCTTTTTCACTTCTTTCCGCACTGGACTTAGTTGACGCCGGTAAAGTTTTTTCCTCGCACCTTGTCATAGAGTAACAGGTGTACTTTTCGAAAATACGTCCCCCTTGCTGTTCGCTGGCTTCCTCTGAAACCTTTTTTTTTTGTCCGACGAGGCCCCCTCCCCTTGTTTTCGTTCGTCTCCGAATCAGTCAATCGACAGCTGTCGCCCCGATGATTTTGGATTTAAAATAACGTTAACCCCTGGGAACGCCGTCAAGCCTGCTGTTAATTGCCGTCTTTCCAATGGGGACCCTTTTGGCGAGCGATTTGGCTGACCCAGGGATTTGTTTCATGGTCTGAAGCTCCCGAGATCGTTTGGGAACTTTTTCAGCCTTTTTTTTCCCGTTGATCCCCCTCCGCGCTGCCCCCTCCACACCCGGCCGGCAGAACGCGACCCTCAAAAGCTTTTTCTGTGTTCATTTCAGGGCCTTTTTTTTTCACCGATCCCCGATTCTTACATAACCTGGCGTAAAGGTGTTTTCCCGGTGGGACTTGACTTTGTTCTCTCAAAACGCCGGCCTCGTCTTTTCGCGGCCCACCTTCCGTTACGAAAAGTCCGAAACTTCGAAACGTCTCCCCCATGGACGCAACCTCTTTTCACCTTTTGATCACCTTTCCGGCTCTTTTTTTCCCCCTAAAGTAACCAGGCTGGTGGGCGAGCCGCGATACCGCGGTAAATTTGTCCCCCGTGGGTTTTTCCCGTTCCTTTTTCCCGACGGCGGTTTCTTCAGCCCCATCTTTTTTAGTTCCAGATGGCAGAAACGTCCCCCGGACACCCCTGCGCACCTTTTGATGTGTCGGGGCAGTTCCCGTTTTTCCTTGGCGAAGTCCGATTGACGCCTTATTTTCCACCTTTCTCTGTCAGGAACGTCCCCTACTTTCCTGCACCCCACGTGTATCTTTTCCTTGGCATCTTCTGATTTGCCTCGACCCGCTTGACGTCGATATCTTTGTCTTTTTTGTTCCCTTTATAGGACACTTCTCAAATGGTCCAGGAGCCATCGCGAAGCAACAGTTGCGGGGCCGACTTACACATTGGTGCCGACGTCTGTTTGACTTCCCCCCTTACCGCGTGCCGTGGGTGGTCGCAAAGATAGATAAGTAAGGTTGCAATTTTCTTTTTTCAATGAGGAACCTCCTACCTAGATCAGTAATTATGTTGTCTTGTTGTGTCCTTGTCCGCGCCTTTTTTTTTTCAATCTCCCGATGGGCGGCAGATACCCGGCCCGTTGCTCTTTACCGGGCTTTTTTCTTTTTCTTTTTTTTCTATTTCGGTCTGGACGAGTTTTTTTGATGCGCAACGGGTATCGGCCCGCCGTCCCCCTGGTTTTTTCTCCCCTCCTTTTCCGGATCCTTTGATACTGGCATTCCGGGCCTTGGGTGAGTTCATGGGTTCCGTTTCCGAAATTTTATTTTTTTTTTTTACCCTTCGATTATCGCGGCGGGGTTATCCCCCACATACCCACAGTCGACAGCAAAGAGGACCCTTGTCAACCCCTTCATTGGTCGCATTGTTGTTTTTTTCTTAAGTTGATGTGGCATTTCCGCGATATCGAACACAGCTCGTTCTGCGCTTGGAGGGGGAGGAGATTTCTCGGATGGCGGAACATTTTTGTCCCTGCGGTCTTAATCACGCCCGGAAGATCTCTGAAACTCTCCCATTTCACGGGCGTTATCTTAGTATTAAGCTCCCTCTCCTCGCCCTTACGACATGTGCTCTTTTTGTTCTAGGCAAGGAGCCGGACATGCTGTCCTGTGTCATTAGTGGCGATTCCGTTTTCCAAGCTTCCGCAAGTAAAACTGGACCGGGACGATGTCTCCAGAGGTCCCGCGCGATTTTTCCGTTCTCATCTCGGATGCCCATTTTCTTGTCCGCGTTTTTTTCCCTTTAACCCGTTAATGCCTTCTTGTGCAGTCAGGAGCCTCGAAGTAGTCTTCCTACGACCCCCCCCAACCCCCCCCGCAGCCTTTGAAAAATTTCCCTTCTTACCTATGTTTGGACGGGGCCATTTTTTCATGTTTTCCCGGTCTTTTTATGATTAGTGGGCTTTGAAACAGCGCGTCCTTTCCTAACCGACCCTTTTTTTTTGCAGAACTCTCTCCCCCCCCTTCCCCACAATTACGAGTTCTTTTCATTCGTCGGCGCCCCCAGAAACTCTACGTTCGGCGCTGCGAATTCCTACCTCCGACGTCTTCGAAGTTCAGCTTTTTTGACCACTCTTTTTACCGTCAGTGAATCCCCCCCCTTTTTTACTTGTCCGATTGGTCTCCACGGTGACGACCAACTTTTTCGAATCGTTGACTTGGCTTTCCCTCCCTATTTTTTTTCCGGCCTTGGCTTCAGAAACTTTCTTTACCTGTCGAACTTCCCCCCCACCGCTGCAAACCTCGGCGACGGAAACAGGTTTCCTTTTGAGCAGCTTTACCACCCCAACTGGTCCCCTTTCTAAGGTCCCTTAAATTAAGGGCTACCCCCTCGACAGAAATGTCTTTCCCTGTACCCCTGGTCATTCCCTTAAACCAGCTCTTAACAAGGGCATTCACTCCCTCAGCCGGTATTTGACGACGTCCCGCAATGATTTTCCCTGATGAAAAAAAGTTTTTGCATCGATACCTGTCACCAACGGCCGTTAGAGTTTTTTTTTGTTATTTCGATTTTTCTTGAGGGTGTTTTTTTTCTTTGCTGATCAGTCGTCTCGTGGTGTGTATCTGGATTGGCTACTTTCTATCGTCGCAAATGAATCCCCTTTTCCTCCTCCCCCCCTGTTTTTCTTCTTAATTTTCATAGCCCCCCTCCCCCTCTTCCAGCAACCCCCCCACTTGCGGACTGACATTGAAAGCAAGCCCCCAAGGCATTAGACTGAGGAGTTTTTTTCAGGCCGCCGCTTTGTGTTCCTTCCCTGACTTAATCTCCGAAGTTCTCCCCCCGGCCAGGGAGGTAATCTCCGCCATTTTAAAGAGCTTTTCCAGGCCCTCTGGACCTTCAGTTCCGGTCTGAAGGATTAGTCCTCCTTGCGACTATGACCGTAGAAAACGCTGGTGAGGCCATCTCACAGGTCCCCTCCGTTGCCCCGTTTAACCTATTTTTTCCGATTGTTAGATTTTTCATCCGACGTTCTCTGGGGGACTCCCATTTATCAGGACTTTGACCCCCTCACATTTCCGAACTTCGTAACCCTTTTCTGAACATTCCCCTAGCGGTTCTCCTTCAATTCTGCAGCCCTCCGTCGCCCGGTAGTCCGATCAGTCTAGTCTACTGTCGAGGTACGACCCGTCAAGTTTCCCCCTTACTCTAGGCACGTTTCGTCGGCCTCCGACGAATGCGATACCTAGTACCCTTCCTTTTGAACTCTTCTCTCCTTTGTCGGTCGTTTGGATATTTTTTCCCCTAGACGCGCGTAACTCCACCCATTAAGCCCTACTTCTCACCGGGAAGCCTGTTCCTAATAGGTTCCTCCCCACAATTTTCTATCCTGGGAAGGTCCGTGTTGTTGTCCCTCACGAGTAGAGTTCGCCGTGATGCATCGCGTGACGGATAACTCGAAAGAGGAACGCTTTGAATGGAATTTTTCTACCCTCTGTTGGTCCCCCCCCCCCTTAGATTCTTCCCCCCGTTGGCCTTGTTCAGCGGAACAGACCGGGCCCATGGTGTCCCCAGCCCATGGACGCATCCGCCCTGACCCTTTTTTGATTTTTTGCGCCGGGCCCTCTGGAGCAGCGAGTGCGGCTGAGATGCGAGGCGATGATCCCTGTTTCCACCGTTTTTTGTTTCTTTTGACGGCCTTTTTTTCCCCGTTTGATTACTTTTCCCGCCGAGGCCAGAACTTGATCCCACCGTCTGAGAGCGACTTTTCCCCCACCCCCCCCCTCCCCCCAAGTCAGATTTTTTTACTATTTTTGATACCCTGACGATGAGTCCCTTTCCCCTTCAACCGTATCGACAGGACAAAGGATGCCTAAAAGAACGAATGGAGTTACTTTTTTTTTTCAGTTTTCTCTTTTTTTATTTTACAAGACCTGCTCGTTTTCCGCGCCGCCTTTTCCCGTTACGACCTTTAGAAAATTTCGGGATGATAACCCATTCTTTTCTTCATCCCCGGCCCTTTTTTCCTGATCTTTTCTCGTCGAAACCCCTCCTTGCACCTAAACCAGCTGTTACTTCGGTGCCTTTACCCGGGAGACCCCTGGCTTCGTCAATCCCCGTTCGTGCGCGGATCTGACCCCCCGGCTACCTTAGTTCCGCAAAATACTTCCCTTTCAGTTATGGGCCCCCCTTTCCCCCTTTACCCCAAAAAATTGCTGCAGGCAAAAGCTCTGTTCTCTGTTTCCCCCTTCCGGTGCCATTTTCGTCCGGCTCCGCGACTGCCAATACGCTTTCCTTCAGGCGACAATCATGGTCTGACTTGGCTCGCCCAGTTCTGCGCTGGCCGCCCGTGAAGTCCCCGAGGTAGATTTTTTCTCCTTTTGTTGTTTGAGAGACTCCCCTAACGTCAAAGTTGAGGCTCGCCTACTGAGCTTGGGCCGACCACCATTGTTTTTTCAGTTCCCCCAGTGATGTTTTTCCTCCGCAAGCGAGCTGGGTTTAAACTGGCCCTTTCGGCTTTTTTACCCCTTGCCCCGGTCAAATTGTTTTCCTCAGCACGAAGCCGCCGCAGCCTTTGTGGTAGGGGTTTTGACGGTATTTACAACTTCCCGCTAGGGAGTTAGAAAGGCCCTGATTACCCCCACTCCATGCGCGAATCCTTAGGATCTTCTCTGGACCCCTTGCGCCCTGGATGAGCGCGACCGCCGTCAAACTCTTTTATTTCTTTGTCGAAGACCGTGAATCCTTGTTTCTTTCATGTGGATCCTTCCTTTGTTCACCATGGGTTCGCGTTTCCAAGTTCTGGCCCTTTTTTCACCCACGCGGCCTTTTATTAAAACATTAACACAGCCGCCCTACTAGGGCCCGTAAACACCTCACCAAGAACCCGTTTCTGAAATCTTGGACTTTTTCTCCGCACGTGGACGGGGGAAGAATGTGATCAACCCGGAGCGAATGGCAAAGATTTTTTTCTTGTTATTATATCTTTTGATTTTAATACGGGTCTTTCCATAGAGTTGCACGATTACAAGCAAAGTTACCAGTACAACGTTCTAGAAAGGCTTTCCTCCCCCCCTTCACCTTTTTTCCCTTCTTAGTCCGCCTCCCGATTCTTCCCCCTCCATAGTTCTGTGTCCCAGAGGCCTAAGGCGATTTTCACCTCCCCCCCGTCATTTCCCTCAGGTCTTGCTGGCTGAGAGACGATTGGCGGGCTCCTGGACGCCAAGGGCAACTTTTCCCAGGTGTGGGATCCTTTACATTGGTTCCTGCCAGAGGCTTCTTTCCCGGGATAGGCTTCAGATCAACACCTGAGGGCCTTCTTTTCCTTCAGTCCACTCTATTGCAGTAAGGGTTCACCTCGAAAATTGAACAAACTGTTCCGGCTTATACAGCCTTTCGACGTCCGCCCCTTTTACGGAGTTCCCCTCTATTCGGAAGGTTGACGCTTTTTTTGCACGGTGAAGTCCAGCGCTGGAGTCCCAGCGGTCCCGTTCGGGTTCCCAACTTGTTGGAAGGCTTACCGATCGCCCCCGATCCCAGGCACCCCAACCGCCTTACTGAGATAGCCTCGTCTGACTCAAGCCGTCAACCAGCGCACGTGTAAGGCCGATGCGAACGTCTTCACTAAGACTTATCCCTTCCATTCCTCCCTCGCCTGAAAAATCTACAAAGTCGTGATGCAATTTTTTAAGTTTTATTTATCGATCCCCCTTTTCCGATGCCGCCAAGACGAAACCTATAGTTCTTTTCGGCCTTCCGCTCTGAAAGGGCGTCACACAGAGAACTTCCTCTGCAACTTCATAATTCCCCCGACGTGCCAACTTGGGCCCGTCTGGCCCCTCCAGTAACTTGCCTGCAGATTGTTTACCTCCACAAGGGAATGTTATAACGGTCATTCAAGTGCTCACCTCTTAGTCCCAGACCCCTCGGAGACTGATAAAGATTGCATTAAGCTTCCTTCCCCCCCGCTCTGGGCACGGCGGAATAAAGTACGTCAGCCGACGATTATCCGCCTTCCCTTCCGATAGCATCGAATCCCTTCACCCCCGAAGAATTTCGTATTAAACTCTCTTGTTCAGTTGACGTGGGGAGGATTTGCGTCTTGTAGTCTTTTGTGTTTATATTCTTTCCCTTAGA